>Ga0209611_10002009_pt1 | contig 35598 bp, 24 predicted proteins | sample S1TSphgellanicum_3_FD_187693 | JGI IMG/M metagenome (GOLD analysis project Ga0209611, IMG submission 187693) | Host-associated microbial communities from peat moss isolated from Minnesota, USA - S1T2_Fc - Sphagnum magellanicum MG (SPAdes) (version 2) | ecosystem: Host-associated > Plants > Peat...
TGGAAGCTACCCGAAGCAGATGGTGGAGAACGCGCTGCTGCTCCCCAAGAAGTGCGGCCGTACCAACCTCGCCGGCTTTCGATGCGGCGGTAAGTGAAATTTCTGTTCTTGTGCATGAATCCAGCAAATAACTGCTGGTACTAGAATGCATCATCATTTGGCTTGAAAGTGTTTAGAGATCAACTGCATTCGAGTTCTCGATTTCTCGATTTTTTCGGCATCATGTCGTCGATGACCCATGGAACTGGCTTCGCTAAAGCAGTTTACTGCAGTGTTTGATTTGAGATCTTGTTTCTGTGTGCAGCGTACACCGTTCCGCACTGAGCAGAATCCGAATGCATCTCAGAATAAAATCACTGCTCAAGAGCAGCAGTGAAACAACGGTCCGGCAGCAAGAAAGCAAGCAAGCAAGCCAAAAAAAAAAAAAACCTTGCTTCAAGCGATTGTTGCAAGCGATGTAGTCATAAGAGATTCACATCTTCTGACAGCATATTAGCAGCCAAGAGCTGTACTATGCTCGTCCTTCCAGGAATGTCATTTTGTCGTCGATCTCGACGATCTTGATCTAATAAGCTCAGACGGCTTTTATCTCCTCATGAAACTGTGCATCCATGACAAGCTGCAGGAACTCGTGTACTACACGCTTCACTTGTTGAATGTCATGTGTGGATGCTTGGTTGTTTGCACATGTTTGTTGTGTTAATATTATGAAAACGCGTTGGATTTGTATGCTCGCAAGAGGACCATGTATAGAAGTACTACTGCTTAATATCACTACTGATTCCGGAGTCTCAGAGAATTGCTGAACTGCCAACTGGTCAACAAAGAAACATTGAGTAGTGACTATGTACACACATCACATTGAATGAATCATCCTGCGAGTTGCAGTTCTGGAAGATTCAGTAACTCTAGATGTTCACAGATTGTTCACATTCCAAAACTTCCTGGTTATAACAGCAAAAGTTGAAGTTGGTGACCATTTGCTGTTATAATCTTCAACTCCCAAACTTCCAATTGATCTGCATCTGGAGATGTGGATCTAATATGGCAGACAATTACTTGGTCCTCAAAAACTTGAAGCATTTCAGTCTTCTTTCATGGACATGTAAAAATACAAATGCTTGGTGAAACAGCTAAGAAGCATTCCTTCCTTCAGCCTCCAACATCTGTTTCCAACACACCAGCAAAACCTTGTCAAAATACAGAATGTATGAACCTTTTTTTGTAGGAGGATGTGACCCCTCAATGTATTTGTGTGATCCCCTCTCAATTGGTGTGAGAGGCCAATTGATGAAAAGCTGCCAACTGAAGCTAGAGAGACTAAGTCTCATAGCTGATGTGATCATCTCCAGATTCTTCTCTACCTGTGCTGGTGACCTGACCAATTAAAAACTTGAAGCATTTAATGCCATCTCAACACTGGGATTGCATCACTATGAGGACAGCTCTGCAGTATCAGGCCAACTTTAGAAATCCTCATTCTTCACAAACAGAGGAAATTTATAGTCAGAAAGGTAAATACAGCATTGATGTTGTGGAATATTGAAATGTTTAGCTTTAAGCCCAAAACCAGCCTTTGCCAAGAATGCCAATTTGCAATGGCTCTCATCAACAACAACTCTGAAAACTGGAGTTATGGCCATAGGAACTGAAGGCAAATGGCAGTCACAGAATTGGCAACACCTCTTAAAAGTCCAAGCTATAACCCTGCTTGGAAAAAGGTTGTGACACAACCTTGTCATCTCCAAATGGATATGCCAACTTAGAAATTGAAGAATGGTCCAGAGATGGCCTAGCGCATAACAGCACTATTGTAATTGTGTAAGCTCTCCTTGTTACAGTATATAGTCACTCGTACTATGTAGAAAATACTTCAAGGAGGAGCAAAGAGCCCTTATTAATAATGGTCCCATAAAATCTGCAGGCACAACCAGCACTGGAATTCCATATGTCTTCTGCAAAGCAGCATTAAGTGCTTCCAACAGCAGCTGCCCATTTCAGGAACTAGATGCTCTGTAGCATAACCCATGATATAATCAACAAAGAATTGAGTCTAAGCAGCAGTAAAAACTTCACAAAATCTGAAATTCTTATGCAAAGAAATTAGCTTCAATATGCCAGGTGTCTGGATTCAGGGATGCCTATCATGATGTCATTACTAAAATGACTTTACGGATAACTCTAGTATATACACCTACATGCTCCAAAACATTTACCCAAGGCCATGTAAATGTATTTGATAAATATTTACATAAGCCTCGAGTAAGTGCAAAATATATATATATATATATATATATATATATATAAAAATGACAGTAATATAAGTGTAAGTGTAAAACGTTTGTCCACATGTAAATACAAATGCTTTACATTTACATAGGATTTGCATGTTGTTATACAGTTGTTGACACTTACATGCACAACATTGGATTGGACCAAGTTTGAAAAGCATGTGAAGAATTCGATAATTATCATGTCATAAATGGGTTTATTTTAGAGCATTGATCATAAGTATGTGATAAATATTTTTTTTGATAAATAATCACTTTCATATGGAAAATGACAAGAAATATGGAATGGACAATTTGTTAAAATTTAGTGTCAAATGCTTCTTCAATGACTAATTCAAACCAAACACTAATACAATCTAAAATGAAAAATCAAATTTATTATATTGTGTGTACCATAAATATGTCATGATTTTTTAAAACTAATTATTATTTTTATGTATTAAAAAATTAATATCATAAAAAAAAAAGTCGAAACACTAAAAATGAAACCCAAAATTCAATGCAACACATTTTTAAAAATGCATATTATAATAATTGTCATGAAAATGCTCAAATTGACCGCTTAATGCACTTTCACCCAATAACCATTGAACACTATTTCAACAATGGTAAAAACTTCAAATTTTATTTAAATTATTTTAAAATATAACAAATATACCCTATTTAGACTAAATAAAAACCTTTGAGTTCAAATCTAACATTCATTGAAAGAATGCGAAGGTACCAACTGGTGTTGGGTGATTGCAAATTTTTTTAATAACTGTCCATTTTGGTTTTAACATTTTTTATAAAGAAAAACCAAACCAATTTTTTTTTCCCCCAAATTATAATGTTTGGCCTAATTTTTTTCTTATTAATTTGATTCTCTCACAAATGATTATCTTTCGATTTACATTAGTTAGTTATATTTTTCTTTGCCATTAATTTAAGATTAAATTTCAATATGTTAATAGTTTTGAAATTTTTTCAAAAAGATTAATGGCCAAAGGAATAACTAACAAAGTTCATTACAAGGGGAAAAACTTGAAATTAATCCTCATTTAATCCTTTTTGCTCAAATGAGCTTTCAAATTCATCTAATTTTTGTAAATCTATTTCACAATCTATCAATTCTAGCAAACCAGAAAGGGCTTTGCAACCAACCCTTACATCATTTGGTCAATTCTTACTCACAGAAATAAGATTTTCAAGGTTTTCTAATTGTAAATGGCAATTTTTCAAATTAGTAAGTATATGAATAAGAAAAATAATTCTTTCAATTTCAATTTGGGAACTTATAATCCTTAATATTTGTCTAGAGAAAAAAACCAACAATTGGGAACATAGATTCATGTTTTTTCCACCACTCCAAAGGGCACTTGATGTCTTTCACATCCGCCTGAAATCTACAAAATATCATCAATTTTTTATTGACAAGCTCTTTTGTAAGCTCATTGGTGCCTATCACCATTTCAAAGATATCCAAACTATTGTCTTCATTAAACTTATTAACAAAGGAACTTTCAATCTTAGATAATGGATGTAAATGGTGATAAAATTTTAGGAACAATATAGAATATAAAGATTTCCTTTCAAACTTTTAGCTATGGCCACCCCAAGCTCATGACCAATAAAAGAATTAGAGATTAATATCAAATTTTTAAATCTAGGACCTAACATTAAGGCTTGCACATTGTGAAATTTTTTTCCATCATATTTTGTCAAAAAGCAAATGAAAGAATCAATGACCCCAATAATCTCCTTGTTCATGTTTTTTTGCAAAAACTCCCAACTCAATATTTAAACTAGAATCATTAGATTCAACCAAAACATCCAACACAAGAAAGATTGTTCATTTCTTCCTTTAACTTAAGGCTGATAGATATGGCTATTTATAAGGCATCACTTAACAACCGATGGCCTTTGGATGATTTAAAATGCAAATGGTTACAATTGGTGACAAAATGTTTACAATGATTTGTGATCTATGCAATATAAGGGGAGGAGGTACACAACTTGTGATTTGAAGCCTAATCTACATGTTATAATACAAGATAACAGTCTTATGGAACTGAAATGTTCCTAAAACATTTAATAACCTTACTAATAGAGTTGCACAAGAGAAATGTAAAGTTAAATGACCAAAACTAAAATTCAAAAAAGTGTAAAATTAAGATTCAAAACAAACAAAATGATAGACTTGCATTTTATACCTTTTTTTCATTTGTGTATTCAATTTTATGGGTCTAAGGTTTGTAGTAATGTAAGCTTTCATCCATTCATGTCTACCTTTCTTTGGTTTTTAAAGCTAGGTTATACATTTTTGCAAATTTGCTTGAACTAATTTTATGGAAACATATTTAAGGCCCTTAGACATTCTTTCATCATAAGTTGAATGTTGACAAGCCTTAAGAAAGGCATGTTTAAAACATGTGCCTAAGAAACTTTCAATCACACTCAACACTTCATAATTGACAACTAATTATGAAGCAGCTATCATGCCATTGAAATTAGCCCCTTCATGTTAAACATAGGCAACTATTTTTTTCATCAAGTCATATTGCTCCAAAAGCTTTCTAAAGTTTTTTGCCAATGCATGTCTTGAAGTTTCATATGCTTCAAATAACCCAAATTTTACGTGTTTAAGCACCCAATCCTGTCATAAAAAATTATTAACTACTAATGAAAAAATGTCATGTGCCCCTTTGGACATCTATAAATCAAAACTTGATGTTGCATACATGCAAAAATTTGTTAAAATCAGTAAAATATATGTGTGGACCTAGTTTTTTCCACTAGGTCTTATAACACATCTTGGCTAAAAGCTTTTCTTGAAAGAAAGACCACGCAAGAGGATAACTATAGTACTAAACATTTCAATCACATGCTTTCAACAAATTGAATGGGTAAATGGTTTTTCACAATAAGAATACTTAGATATTCCAAAAAATCTTTCTAATGTACATTATCCTTTTTGTAATGATTTATGGCCCCAAAGAATTTAAAAATTTTACTCCCACTAATTGTAGATCTTTTCTTTGCAGGTTGTCTTTCCATAAGGTTTTCTTTGTTATTGTTCAATTTTTTTCCAAAATTTCTTGCAATTAAAAAATGGTTTCCATTTACATGTTTTTTCAATGTAGTTATCCCACTACTTTTGAAATAAGAACTAACCTTTTCCTTAACTCAGTTCTTTGCCTTAATATTGTAGGACTTACTAGTTTTTCATAACACAACCTATAATACATAACTTGTGGGACCTTCACATCAACTTTTGACTAATAATTAATACCAAAAAAAAAAACCCCAAGTTGGAGAATTTCTTCCTTGGGGCCTCCATTTCGCTCTTTGTTCATGTAATTTCTTCTCATACTATTTTTATTTCTCAAATGAGAACTTGGAATTGTTACTAACCCTTTTTTAATTTCTTTTTTCAATAAAATTTTCACTCTCATTTACAAGCATATCAACATTAGTAACAACATTTGGCTCCATTTCACTTTAATTCAACTTGTTTTAAAAGACCCAAACAAAAGAAATTATACACACCCACTCACATATATATATAAAGTTTCAACTTAATTCGCAATTGATTGGTAAAGATTGATCTTGCAAAAACATAACACACACACACACAAAGAAAAAGCAAAAAAGAAAAAGGAAAAAAATATGTTAATTGAATTCGAAAACAAAACTAACTTATTTTGAAATGTTAAATAGCAGTTTCACCTCATGCAAGCAAGAGTTAAAACAAGATGAAAAGTGCCCAAAAGCAACATCACAACAAGGAACACGCCCAGAAACAATAGCACAATGATGAGTGCCCAAAAGTAATAGCGTAGTGACGAGGCCTAGAAGCAACAACACCACGAGGAGCTTTTCTCCATGTAGCAAAATTTTTTAAAAAAAACACAAACACAAAAAACATAAACACACAAAGCAAAAAATAAAAAGCACAAAGAAAAAAACATGTATAGTTATGGCCAAAAAAGTTGCCTCCTTGTATCAATGATAAACCCTAAACCTAAACAACTGGCCAAAACCCTAATCTGTGGCTTGATCCTCAACAGTGCCACCCTAAACTCACTTAATAACCTCCTAAGCTCCAATCTAAATAGCTACCCTAAACTTAATAACTAAGAACTGGACCCAGGGTTATCAATATAACCTCTCAGGTATTAATTTTTTAATTTTTTGGTTCTAAAGGAATCGGTTCCCACCAAATTGGTACCCTTGTGAATGAATATCACCTCGGGTATCCCTCCTGATGGTACCCATCCGGTTCTGAGGGAGAGAACTGACTCATACCTGACCTGATTCTGGTCTGAAAATCAATACCCGCCCAGCACTGATACCAATGTGGGTGCTAGTTTACCCTGGCCTTCATCAGCTCATGACACATGTGATGTCAACTTCATGGTTTCAATGTAAAAAAGGGGGTGCTATAATGGTTACTATGGCACTTTTTCTAAAAGGATGAAAATTGACATGTTAAGTGTTTTCAAATGATGTGTGGGGTTTTACAACCATATTTTTTAAAAATTTCATCAGACTATTATGTTATGGTTTACATAAAAAATTTGCTAAAAATATGTCATTGTCAAAAAATTCAAGTCCATTTACAAGTCCTTTTATTACTTAAAAGCATTGGTAACAATGCTTTCCAAATGTTTTTGGGTATTTTTCATTTATTAAATTGATTTCAAAATTTTAGAATATATATACCAATACATTGAAAATAACATTATGTGAAAAAAATTCCATTTGGAATTTTTTATTTTTGCATCTAAAACAAGTTGCTCTAGTTCTACATAAGTATTATACTTATCAAGTAGCCACTACATAGTATTACAATAATCATGTAAATATAAATTATCAATCCACAACATCAAGTTTAGGCCTAGTTCTTTTCATTAGCTTCTAACTTTTGAGGAAGGTAAAATTGGTTGTCACCTTTAGAGCTAACCATGAACATTCCTTATGTCTTGCCATATGCATTTAGTAGGTTCCTCATTATGATGGTGGGTCATTTAGGCATCATCCAAAACTTTTTCAATAGAATGCCAAGACTTGGTGCTTGTAATCCTAGAGGCCTTGTACCTCTTGAAAGTTCCACACACCCACACAAAAACTTCCAACATGCCCAAGCACAGCATACCCACAAAGTAATCTTGTTACATAAGTGCTCTTATTGTAATGTCTTTCTTCTTGCTTTCTTCTTCCACCTGAAAATCAATTATAAATGTTGGTGTAGACACACTCCACACTACTTCCATGGAGAAAGACCTATCATTATTGTTCCTAACTATCACCACATCCCCAACTTTTGATAAGGAGGCATGCAATGGCCAAGCATCCCTTGTTGAAACAAATGGTCACACGAGGGAACATCTTCTAACTCATAAGTTTAAAAAATCCTACTGTTCTACCCTACAAAATGGATCGGAATGAATTTGTGCAAATCAAAAGTTGATTTAGTTTGATGTCATTCCCAGGCCACCATTTTGGATGCGGCTATGAAACAATCATATTAGTATAACTATGTTGGAGGGCCACAAAAAAAAATGATGTTGATGTTGTCATATTGTAGTACTTGCCTTAGAAAGAAACTTTCCTATCACCATAGAATTCATGGATGAAAAATCAGTTCATTTTGGCCTCCATGTCCACGTGTGCCCTTTGTATGGCTCATCAAACTTAATAACCACTGAATCACCAACGCAAAGTTCCTTTTCATACCTCATCCAAAATGAAAATCCTTGAACCAAAGTTTGAAAAAGTTGAGAATTCTTAATGGTCATGATCCCAATGGTGCTCCAAAAACATTACAAGTATGAGATTGTGTCTTTTGAAATTGTTGTTTTGATGCCAATTTTCCTACTCACAATTATGCCCTTCTGTAGTAAAATTTGCTTACATGAGCATGTCAGCAACCACTACACCAATTTGGAAACTACTCGAACTATTTCCTAAGAAGGCACAACCATCACACATTCTTCATGCCATTACTCACAAACTATCAAATTTTGGTCCATCACACAATGGACATATGTAGGAAATTAAAGATATTTGTGAACCTCTTTCAAAGCTCTTCCACCCAAGAATAGACTGTCATTGTCCAATTGCATAGCTCTATGGAACTTTGTGAAAATTTGTCTAGCCTAATAGCCGGCATAGGTGACCTCACTTGTCTTTTGATTAGATGAAATGTTCATAATTCTAGAAATTTCCCTCTCAAAAAGGTAATGCCAAAAAATATCGTGGCAATCGTGTTTTTTCACATCATCTACAAGTTCTCCGCTCCTTATGCGCCCAGACACTAAATTCCATGAATTATATTCTTGCATTATGCCTTTGAAGTGATCACAAAGCTCATAAAAAAACAAACTCTATGGACCAGTTTCACAAAATGAAATATCAATGGTCTTATCTTGAAGCTTTAATTTTCAAATTTGAAATGTAACTACTTGCTATCAATTTTAGCCATAAGATGACTAAATTGAATCTAACTACTACATGTGAGAAAAAAAGTTAATTTTTTTTTTAAAAAAATCTTCTTTGTTATTTTCTACCCAATTGAAACTTAGTACAAATCTTTTGTAATCTTTCAAAAAGAATTATATGAGATTTGGCAATTAGAAAACTTGCAAAACATTTGTTTGTCTTCATTTTCAAAAGAAATGTTGGACCACCTTTAACATTAGATAGCCAAAAAAAAAACCTTAAAATGAATACTTGCAACATGTTCCAATGGAGATGAATTGGGCCCAACATTTTCCTCAAAGCGCACATGCCATGCTGTTAACAATTCCCAAACATTTTGCCTGGTTTGAAAAGTCCATCCATAGCAGCTATGGGTGTAAAATAGCCTTCCTACCTCAATGAGCATTGTACCTATCCCACCCAAAATAGAGTCCAACCCCAAATCTAAATCATCTAGGACATGTGGTAAGCACCACATAACGAAGATCTAGTACTCTTTAGCCTTATAAGACCATAAAGATTCTCTACTCATAGGCCATCTTGCTCCAAGTGTGGCAAGACTTTAACTTCTTCACACTTTGTAATGCACCATCCAAATCTTTTATCTTCCCATTTCCTTCAGCATATTTGACCAACATGTGGACATACTTCTTAAAGACACACAATGCTAAAGTGTGCATCACATCATATGTGAAATCATGAAAAATGTCAAAGCCATACAAGTTGTACAACCTCCAAAGACATGATTGGCTTGAGATGCCCGCTTCACGACCAACCTCATCTTTTTCCTTGCCCATTAGAAGTTCTTGCCGTTGCTTCAATGAGAATGCCAAGTCCTTTACACATCACATGGCAGATGGATGCCTCCTATGTTTTCTATTGTCATGGTATTCCACCGTACCCTTATTGCCAGATTGAACACATCGTCTTGATGTAACATTGACACCCAAAATACCCCCCACTTTATATTGGGCAAGATGATCACCAATCCATACCATCACTATAGCAAGCAAAGTAGCCAAACCAAAAGGTAAATCATCAAACATGCATTCACTAATTGATTCTATAAGATATGCAAACTAGATCGAGAATCCATGATCTACAAACAACCTATCTAAGTCTATCATGAAAGGTTTTTAAAATGTTGTCAAAACGTGGGGGTCAGCTTGTTTGATTATTATTTTTGAACTTGATGGAATGAACATAATAGGAATAGGATATAATGTGTTTGTTCTCCCATATTTTAGTATGCTCAAATCCATTGTCCAACAATTTTTTAAACTTTTTTTTACAAAAGAAAATCTATCCCATTAGAACATCAACCCAAAATTCTATGGGTTGCCCTACAAATGCACACAAACTATATTAATGCACAACAAGAAACATTGAATTTGATGGTTTTTGTTTACTTTCTATTAAACCCTATCAAATTTTTTACAACTGGTTATTAGCTAGTTCCTTAGCTATAGTTGCTACAACATTTATGGATCTAGATAGTTTTATTTTGTTAGTAATTAGCCTAAATATTTGGACATATCTTGTTAATTTACTTTTATTCAAGGGAAAACATAAGGTTGCCAATTATTTAATTATTTAATTATATATACAATTGGAAGCCACTGAACAAAACTATTTTTTTCAAAACCTAAAACAACCTCTATTAACATAAATGTTTTAGAAACTTATTTTCAACATGCATTTTTTAACATGGATAAAAGTTGAACATTTTGAACATGGAAACCTATAATAATTTGTATCTGAATCCCAATGCTAAACCAATTTTTCACACTTTTGAGCTGGAGGACATGCTTGAAAAGAGTGGGAACATTTGCTATTTGGACAAATTACAAGGGCCTCCCACTTCCCTTCAAGATTCCAAAATGCCTAATATTCACGAAACTTGCTAGGCCGTCAAAATGATCTTCAATAACTTCTAGCAAAACCTTGGGATCTTTTCTTAACCACCTATCCTTAGCTCTCCATGTCATCAACATCCTTTCATAAATGCTCTTATTTTTACACAAGCTTGCTAACAAGGTTCCAATAGGCATGTAATCATACGCTAATATGTGTTTCCTCATCTGTAAACAAATCAAGCACCTATGAAAACATCCTGGACAATCCCTTTTAAACTTTTGTCTTGAATTAAACCACATTGATAGCACACAACCTCAAAGCCTTTGTACAAGTCCTAGATACACTGAGGAACATCAAATGGAGATCTATGGTGCTTGTGTAAACCCATTACACAATCACCACCTCTTTGTTGCTACAAGCCCCAACTCCCTATACAAATGATGAAATTGTTTCCATGAAGTTGGCAATGAAAACCCCCTAATTAGCTTGAGCTCTAATTAAACCAATTGGTGTCAACAATCTGCCAATTGGTAAGGCACCATAGTCAAGTCTCCCATCCTCAAGAACATTGGGTTCCTTTTGTAATGACCCAAACAACATATGTAACATGTAATCTTGAAGGTTGATGGGCACCTAGCTTACATCCCATTTTTCCTAAAACTCCGCAATTTTGTTGGTGAAGGTTCATCTCAAGGTCATAGCCTTAATTTGGGCATGTTGGATGTTGATCACTACATTAACTTGGCTCACTAGATGTTGATGAAAGTGGGTTAAACTCAAAGATATTTATTGATGTATCCTAACCTAGTCCATCCAAAATAACAACGTATTCTTTCAAAGTATTTTCAAGTTTTGCAACTAGATCAACCGTTTTTTGCATGTGCCAGTATATTGTCCTCTAGACACCGTGTGAGTTCCTTGGCATGTCAAGCAAGGACACAAAACTCTTGTTGTAGAATTTTATTTCTAAACTATCCTCATCATTGCCCTCCATCTTGAAGTAACCTCCTCCCAAGTGCAAGAATTACCAAACATCTGATGTCATTTGAGCTTTATATTTCCTTAATGAATATAGTGAACAAGCCATAGTGAACTTGCCCAAAAATATGTTATGGTGCCTTCATTTCTTTTCTAACCAATGATGACTACTGTGACGTTTCTTGCTACTAAACATGTGTCACTTGTTGTTGCATCTTTCCTTCTCCTCTTTTTGATCCTCCTCCTCTTCTTCTATATTGTGTTTTCTAGTCATTAGCCTAGGGAATAGTAAATACAAAAATAATGACAACACAAAAAAGAAGTTGACAAATAATCAAGTTTTTTCCAACTAAAAAAATTGAAAACAAAACTAGAAAGCAAAAAAGCTCATAAATTCCTACAAGAACTTTACAATACAAAAAAAATCTCCTTAGCGCATCCTCCTTCTACTACTCCCCTATTGCTTATGCATGTTAATCACTACCAATTCCAAGAAAATGCATATCAAGAAATGCATCTTGTTTTTTATGAACATTATTCTTCAAAATGCAAAGACCAAATGAAAGCTATAACATTATTCCATAGTCTTTCCCTAATAGGAACTTGGCAAAGCCAATAAACAAAGTCTAGGGTTTTGTTTCTATGGGGGATGAAAAAGGAAAGGGTTTTTTCTAAATCCAAATGGAAATTCAGCCATCTATATACTTTGATTAGAATTCCATTTTGGGTGTTTCAAAATAATTAGATGCATATTCTAAATTTCTAACTCATCATACATATTTTATTAATTTGGTCAGACTTTCTATGTTAATTTTTTTCCTAGATGTGGATGACAACAAATGACCCTTACATCCCCCCCATGCTTTCTTCAATGATATCCATCGAAAAACTTGAAAGGCAAATCTATTTAGGTTTTGACAATTTGTGGTGAATGATCAATTAACCATGCTGGCAAAACCCAGTCTCCTTACTAGGTAGACATAGGAGTTTAGTTTGGGGGGGACGGGTGGTGGGGGGAGGAGTTTTTTGTTTTTTTTTTGCTCTCAATGTGTTCCCCAAGATGTTCCCAATAGCATTGTATTTTTATCTCATATGTTTTGGCCAAAGTTGAACTTTTTTGTATATATACATAAATTAAAAAGTTGAGCCAAATGGAAGCACCTTTCAAATTCTATCTTGGGGAAAGAATTGAGAATGAGCCAATGAAAGTGACTCCTCCACTATAAATAAATAAATAAACAAATATATACTAACTTTGGGTGCATTTTCAATTAATTTTAGTGACGAGAAATTTTGAGGAACTAATATATGATAGATTTTGTAAAAATTTTGATACAATCATGCCTAGAGAATTGATTTTTCATAATCTTTCGTATTGTCATCTCTAAACAATTTCTAAGATAATAACCTCATTTTCACGCCTAACTACCTCACTTTTTTCTTAATGACTACCCTCTTTCCTAAGGATTTTCCTAATAATTGCTTAAATCCTTATATCAATTTCATTCATTTTCCCTACCCATCAACATAATATCAAAAAGAAAATTAACATGTTCATTATTTATATTTGAAATTAAATTTGACATTGACATAAACAATATTGAACTTTTGGAAAACATATAGGAACATAAGAAGAGGAGAAAAAAAAGTTAATCGTCATTGCTAGTGTTCAACAACATGAAGCCCAAGTTAATAAAAGTAATAGATAGATATCCTCCCTTTCAAGTAGAGAGTACACATTATCCCAATTAAAGAGAATAATATTGGAGTTGTCCATAAAATAGGTGGGCTAGGGTTTTCATTTAAGGAAAATATTTTCTAGACAACCAATGAAGTGGGCCAAGTACAAGTAGAACAAGGCCCACTTCTTTTCCTCGAATTTAGAGTTGAGTGGGAGGGAAAATTGAAAACTTTTGTTGAGTTTAGTGTTTAGGGTTTAGGTAGCCCTAAACTCTAGTGTGCCAAATGTACTTAAGTGTACTTATGTATTTAAGTGGGCCGAATGGACGGTTTAAATAAATTATATTTGGAGAGTGTCTACATTATCCTCAGTGCATCCTCCTTCTACTACTCCCCTACTACTTCTATGTGTTAGTCACTACCAATTCCAAGAATATGCATATCAAGAAATGCATCCTATCTTTGCTGATGTTACACGTTTGGGTGGGGGCAACAAAAATGGGAAATACTAATACTAATTTTTATTCACCATCATAGGTGTGGACTAGTTGGTGTAAAGCAAAGGAGATTGATCTTCATTAAGAATTATGAAAATGTCATTTATGAAACTTTTAATGTTAGCGTGGTGTTAGTTACAAACCAATGTTAGGTTGTCCTTAAATACAACATTGATTCTTTTCTGATTATCATACTAGCTATATAAGCAATGGTTCTCATTTTGGGTTCAACCCCTGCTACCAAACCAATCCAACCGAAATTTTAAAAATCGAAGAACTTGAGAAGAATTGGCATGGGATTTGGCAAATACAATGCCAATCCTTTTTCAGTTATTAGATTAGTTATAAGCGATAATTTTCATTTTGTGTTCAAACCCTGCCCCCGAACTCATCCAACTGAAATTTTAAAAATCAAAGAACCTGGAAAAAACTAGGATCTAACACAGTTCATTTTTGGTTATCAGACTAGCTATATAAGCAACGGTTTTCATTTTGTGTTCAACCCTTGCCCCCAAACTGATCTGATCGAAACTTTAAAAGCTAAAGAGATTGAAAAGAACTGGGATCTAACAAAGAATTGTGGTTTTTTCACATTTTTTAAATACCTGAAACCGATTGGTTTTTTTATTCTAATTTTTGAAATACCCAGAGCTAGTCAATTCTTTAATTTTGAAATACTTAGAAGTGGCAATTCTTTGATTTTCACCCAACACTAGTCTAAAATCTAAACATGAAAATTTAAATGTATTTTTTTTAAATTAAAAAAGTCCTAAGCTAAATCCTAATTTGCTAACTTGTGAAAATTCATCACCAAAAAACATTATAAATTTGACATATATTAAAACACAGGACAATCAAAACAAGTGAGCCACTTTCCCTTGTAGACTAATCGCAATTCTTATACACCAATTTTTTTCAAATAGAATTTATTTTGCAAAAAATCCCCAAAAATATTTTGCAAATATTTAGAATTTGTTTTGGAGGGAGCAACACAATTGAAAAAATTAGGCTCAAAAAAATTAGGCACATTTGCATTTTTGTCTCTAATTTGTTTTAGAGTTGGGATGAGAGTATAAAGGCCAATATTTTTTCCCCTAAGGCAAAATTTCATTATTTTTGCCAAACAAATTGGGGAAATTTTGAAAATCTTTTTCTTGGGAGTGGCCAAAACTCAATAGGATAAGAATGACAATAAAACAACACTCTAATAAATACCGCAACGGGTTTTGAACTTTGGGTTGGCTTTTAGAGCAAGAAGGAAGGGAATGATGTTATTTTATTTTATTTTAGATTAAAATAGAATTCTTCCATGTGTATTGTGTCATATTTCTTTTATTTTTAATGTTTGGTTAAAATATATTATGTGGTACAATTACAATTATTGCAACTTTCAATTCAATTTGTCATTTCCCATATTTTTTATCACATGAAATAGATGTTTGATGGCACATAATGTTACAAATTTCAATCAAATGTAGTTAAATGTTTTCAAAGTATGTAACTTGTGTCCTTCAATTGAAATAAATGTGAACAAATAATACAATAGTATCTTGGTAGCTTTGACACTAATTATATTATTTTTACAAATGTTGAGATTTTCAAAAAACTCTTTCTCAAATTTATGTAAAGGAAAATATGCAATATTCAAAAATAGTTTAATTGTCAAATGAGAATTTCAAAATTAATTGATTATTCAATGAACATGTGTCAAAACTACCAAGTTCCTATGGTATGTTATTTTTTTCTAAATGTGTGTATTGTATATATTACTCTTCATCACAATTTTTAATGTTTAATTGCATGCATTATATTTCAACTATAGTTATTGTAATTTTAGTCACATTTATTTTTATTTTTGCATATTTTTCATTTGCTTTAATTCAATTTCAACTAGCGATCTCCTATTCAACTAACAATCACTTTCAATATAATGCAAATTCAAAATTCAAAACTTACGTGGGATAGACAAAAAGACAATGATGAGTTTTTGAGTCCCTAATTCAAGATTAGTAAAGCCTTTGGCCAACAAAATTTTTGACAAAAAATTTCTTATAAAAAAGTCACACAAATAAAATGCTAAATTTGAAAATGTATTTCCAAAAACATATTCCAAATTAATTTCTTGTAACAAGAAAATTGAATTTTCAAAACACATTTTATCAAAAGCTATTTGGAAAACAATGAAGATGTATAAAAGGGCAAGGAATTAACACACCATACAAATGAATTGAGTGTCAAAATTAAACAAAATAATTACAAGAAGAAAACAAACAAACAACCAATTACCAACAACATCGCAAGGAAAAATTGAACGAATGAGATTCAACAAAGACAACGATGATAACACCGCATTGTGACAAACTAGAAACCAATTTGTTACACAACAATGTCCATTTAGCTTTGTGGACTTTACCCTAGTCTACACATGATTCGAACAATGTCAATTAAACTTCACTTTCTATTCTTGCACCAAAGAATGATGATGATAATTTATTTATCTTATTTGGAATAGACATTTGAAGAGGCCAACAAAACTTTTCCACTTGCCTTGTTGGATGGGTGAAGCCAAATCTTTATGCTTACAACCTACAATGAATAGTTTGGCATGTTTGCTTCTCTATGCATTCATAATGATAGGAATTATATGCATCCTTGGATGTAATGCACATCTCAACCAAGTCATCTCTTCAACTCTTCATTGTGCAATCAATGTTTAGTTTGTGTCACTTGGCCTAATACAAATAAGAAATGTAGTGTTTTTTCCCAAGGAATAAGAGGGAAGCATGTCAAAAGTTGTTGAACAATTTTATTTTTTGTTGAGTATTATAATATAAGTCGAATTTTGTGAGGAATGTGAAGATGGAGAAGGAGGTTTTGGCCAATGTCAAAAGGTCTTCATATAACGAAAATGAATTTAAATTAACTTAAAGAAAGCCAATCAATGATTGAAAAAATCATGAAAAATCCTTGGAACAACAATGAATGACAAACTTTTAATGATCTTGGTGTAAATAGATTGAAGAAAAACCTTGATATTTGGTATCAAAAGTTTGATCCTTGTGAGCATGCATCAAGAAGCTGAAGGATCTTTATATGTCAATGTTAATAAATATTTTAAAAAAAACTTGCTAAATCCAACAATGATGAGAGAGGGTCGTGGAATATGTACCTGTAATTTTTTATATATACTTTGGTATTCAATCTTCCATGCAACCCCCCTCCTTGATGTTTGACATTAATAACTTTTGATGTTGTCAAATTGCAAATTGACCTATCATGAGAAGGTAATGTCCTCTTTCAATACTTCTTTTAACAATTTTAATATACAAATAAGATTTATAATATTAATGTAATTCAGTTATATAGGGTTTGTGGGATGGGTCCAACCACGTTATTAGGAGCCACACATGCCCCTTTAGACCACTACTTTATTCTTAATAAATTTTTTAATACATCTTTCAAAAAAATTTAAATTTAAAAAAGTAAATCTTAATATTATTATGTTAAAGTGTACATCCAAAAATATCCAAAATTTTGTCATTAAAAATATTTTCAAATTGTGCTTTTAGTGTCAAAACTGTTTTTTAGCTACTTTTGTGCAACTTTTAAACAATGGTTATAAGAGGTTAAAAGTTTTTATATGTATTTTTCACTCATTAGATTGATTCCAAACTTTTATGATATGTACATAACGTATTCACAATAACACTTTATAAAAAGTATTATATTTATTATTATTATTATTATTATTATTATTATTATTATATTACAATCCAAAATTCAAAAAATTAAGCAATGGTTATGACTACTTTTGCTACATGTTAGTATGATTGCACCCAAATAGGCTTGTGCCTAAGGGTGAAAAAAAGACTACATGGCCAATGAGATTACTCAAATGCAAGCCTTCAATTGTTTTGAGGAGTTATTTGAGTAACATTTAAATGTTATAATAGCCTCATTTTAGTTTGTATCTAGGTGTAAAGAGAGAGAATTTGATCAATGATATTGTTCAAATCAATGTTTCATATTGTTTTGAAAAGTTGTTTAAGTGAATTAGGTATTACATGTGCATGTAAAAAGACATGTACATTTCAAAAGAGTTTTGAACAAGAATTTGAAGCTTTTAACACATAATTCTCTTTGTTAATAAACCATAGACCAAGTACTCAAATTACATGTAAACACTAGTAATTATTATCTAACAAACTCTTTTCACTAGTCTTTTTGTATGTGTGAAAATTCACCAAGTATGAAAAATAAATATAAAATAAAAATATTATGTCTCAAGATTATTTTTTCTGAAAAAATATATTTAAATTCTTTTTTCACCACAATTGTATTTTGCTATTAGTTACGAAAATAATGTTTGCCACGATGTAAACAAAGGGGCTAGTGTTGTTGCCATAGGAGCACCTAGTAGTAAAGCCTTGCAATTAAGTGTTGGGATACCAAAACACAAGGCTCATCTAGTGAGTTGGAAGAGTATTTTTTCTTTTTTTTTCTTAAAATATTGTGGGTTTGCAAAAGCCCTTTAATGTTGGGGAAAGATTAATTAGATCTCAAGATTTTAGATTATAGAAGAAGGTTAAACTAATTAGAGATTTTTGACTTCTTTTCACACATTCCCTAATGTCATGCAGATTACAACCATTGTGTGTTACACATAAGATCATTATGATCATTAGCATCACAACCAACACCCTAGCTAGGAGGAGGTAGGGCATTTCCTACACTAAACAAGAGGACCTAGACAACTTTCCAACAAACCCACAACTATAAGGGTGCCTCTAGGGCAAATTTCCTAAAACCATGTGCATGGAAACAATGTTTGCCATGATGCAAGCAAAGAGGCTAGTGTTGCTACAACAATAACACCTAATAACAAAGTCTTGCAATTAAGTGCAACGATACCAAAATGCAAGGTTCATTTGGTGAGTTGGAAGAGTTTTTTTTTTTTTTCCTTCAAACATTATGATTTGCAAAAGCCCTTTAATGTTGGGGATTGATTAATTAGATCTTGAGATTTTAGGTTATAGAAGAAAGTTAAACTACTTAAAGGTTATGGACTTTTTTTCATGCACTCCCTAATATCATGCATATTGTAAACATTGTGTGTGACACACAAGATCATTCTGATGATCAACATCATGAGTGTTAGGATAAGCTCTAAGGATTACATTCTACACGGATATGTGTTCCATCACAAAAAGCTTTATAAGTTAATTTGGATTTCTAAGGTAGATTTATATTTCACTTGTCTTCGTTTATGTATTGTTGTTTTCCAATATTATAACTAATAGGTACTTATCAATATATAAAATGTAATGTGATTATAGGTTGTTGATTGAGGCAAAGTCAGAAAGAAAGAAGAAGAAAATATGTATTTGAAGAATTTCCATTGGGAGTGGCCACCACCCCAAACACAATACTCAAAGTAAGAACTTTAGATTATACTTTGTTGTTTATGACTTGGTTATTCTAATATGTTTTTTCATGTTTAGGATTTTGTTGAACATTGGGTTTTTGGTTTATTTGAAGTGTGTGCAATAATTTGAAATCTCCCTTCGAAACTTTTGCTTCAAGGAGTTTGTAAAGCCTTTTGGTAAGTGCCAAAAAGACCATTGCAATGGTTAATATGGATTTGGACAATGTCCACAACATGGTATCAAATATTTCTAAGTTTGCTACTACAATTTTTGCTGATTTGTTCAACCACAAAGGAAAAGAAGAAAACAATGGCAATACAAGAATGGAACATTTTGGACCTAGTGGTAATCTAGGCACTAAAAAAATTCAAAGTAGGAATAGTTGATTTACATGCAGTGGAGAAGGATGGAGTCCAAAATTTGTTCCTATAGAATGTCAAAAAGTTGTGAACAATTGGAGAATACACTACTAGAAAACATGGTATTTTTTTATTGGTAAATATGGTCAAAAAATACCCAATTTGAATAGGTTTAAAAAACACCACCTCGTCATTTTGGACAAATCAATTTCGACATGTCCACTATGAATGGGGTGGTTTTTTTGAATAACAAAGTATGAACCATTTGATTAGTCATTTTGACTAGTCAAATTTCTGCCCGTATGAAAAAAAATTGTGGTAGGTAGGTAGATCATAAAAAGGTAGGCAGGTAGGCATGTAGGTCATAAAAAAGGTAGGTAGCTAGGTGGTAGCCTACCCTATCCTACTTGACCTACCTTAACCTAACCTAATATATCCTACTTAACCTACCCCACTTACCTTAACCCCGTAAGTTTGTACATGATTTATAATGTTAAGAATTGAATTCTTGAACCTCCCCAATGATAAACCAAGTTTTTAACCAATGGACCACACCTTCAAAAGGGTTTCAACTTTTGTCATGTTTTCATTTTTTATTTCACATGTTTATTTTGTCATTTCACTACAAGACTATGAAGTATGAAGGTAGGTAGGTTATAGGAGATAGGTGGGTGGGTGGGTGGGTGGGTAGGTAGGTAGGTCGGTTATAAGATTATAAGTGGGAGGTAGGAAGTAGGTATGTATTAGGCATAAGATGTCCCATTTGATTAAAAAACATTGGTCATTTTGACTAACAATGTGTATTTCTTACCTTCAATTTGATTAGATGTCCCATTTGATTAAAACCCATTGGCCATTTTGACGAGGGTTCTCTAACTTGATTAGATTATTGGTCAAATAAATCATTCTAATCAACTTGAATTAGTAAAAAAACATGTTTTGGGCCTCTAATAAAAATGGACATGCCCATTAGTAAAAAAAAATTAGTTAGTCAACTTGAACCATTTGAAAAACCATGTTTTGTAATAATGATAATTCGAGGTATGTGTCATGTCAGTTGTCATATTGCAACCTTGTCAAATGTTCAAAGTAGAACATGCTTATAATAACCATTTTAAGTTTTAGGTGTAATCTTTGACAATGTTACTTCTAGGTTGTTTTCTTGCACAACATATTGTTTACATGTCATCAAGGTGAAGGTGTGTGATGCACTTCTATTGAAGATAAACTTGTTTCTTTCTGTGGCTTCAATGGGCTTTTTGTTTTTTCTAATTGGGTATATAAGGTTATAATAAAGTTCATTTGAAATGTTCAATTTGTATGACTTATAAAAGTTTTACTAAATTTTTTTGTCAAGAACTCAAAAGTATTTTACACCTTAAGTTTGTTTTAGATGGAACATTTAAGTTCTGGGTGGGTTCTTCCACCATGGTTTCTTATATCGGCTTACGAATTTTCTTCGATGTCATCAAAATTCCCCAATTAGTGGATTGAATTTTACCAAAGTTCTAATAGCATGTGACGCATACTTAAACTTCTTGAAAGATTCAAATGTGAATCCAAATGTGAAAATAGTGGAAGAAGAAGAAATTAGGGTGTTCTCTTTTGTTCATAGCACTAAGGGGGGCGAATGAGGGGGGGGAAGGGGGAGGGCCATGCTGGAGCTTCGAGATGGGGACTAGGACAAATGACAAGCGGGTCAATTATTCATATTGATTTGCACAAATGAAACAACAAGTTGGTTAGTGCATAGTTGGAGCATTTTTGCTACACGGACAAACCACGGGCATACATGGACTCACAAGATTCACCATGGCCTGAAACTAGGGGAAACCACCACCTTCTCTTTTATAATATTATCTATGATTAGCCATAGGGGCTACACCCAAATGTCATTTTTCTTAGGACTCCCAAGTCGAAAGTCCCAAAATTCCCAAAATTGGGATTCTTGTCACTTTGGAGGCCCATAATCTTTCGTGTAAACCTCCAATTGAAATAAGATTTAAAGAAAAGTTATATTCCTTGTCGAGATATTTCCAACAATATGTGGCACACCACTTGCAAGCACGTAATTCAAAGAGATTCCCGACTTTTAGCGGTCAAAAGTCAAATTGACATTTTGATTCCTGGCCTTTCTTTCGATCATAACTTATGTTATAAGTATTTGAATGGATCATGCGAGCCCATTTTAGACATCTACATCTTAATAATGTTCAATAGTGTAAGGAATTTTTCAGTCCAATGAGTTTTGAACCCTCAAATCCTTCTTTGAAAATTCAGGACTCCAATTCCCAAAGTGGAAGTCCATTTGGGAGTGTCCCACCCAAACCCCCAAAATGAAAAAACAAGCCCATTGAGTGCGTGCTAAGCCTTCCCACTAACTCCATGAAATTTCTATTTTCAAAACTATTTGCCACCATTTTTCACTTGAGTTATTGGCAAGGGTAGAATTTTGGGGACATATAGTGATTAACAAAATCATAGAAAATGGGTTTAAGTAGTATATTTGTGAATGGTGTTAAACAAAAATTAGCCCTCATATTCCAAAATAATCGAGTAAAAACTAGGAGGTCATGGGATGGTTTTACAAAGTAATATGTCACGACTAGCATAAGGATCGCACACTTGGGTTTGTAACACCAAAAAAAGGTTCAAAAAGGAGAAGGGGGAGGGGTAAAAGCAGACACATCAAATAAATCCTACCTTAAAGGTAAGATGACAAATTTGGGTAGGAATAAATAATGTAGCCTTGGGCACTATCGTGAGCACCTTTTGATCAAGGATTAAGGTTGGATTTATGAATTATATAATAATTAATTTTGAAATTAAACATAATTCAAAGATGCTTGACTTGATCATAGGAAATAGATTCCAAACAAAAAAGGACTCACCCATAGATGGATGCTAATGGTAGGAAAACAATAAGTGGCATGATCCCATTGGTTTGTGCTTGATGAATGTGATAGTTTAATAGTTTTAGATGAATAAAGATAAAAATTTATCTATTCCTCCTTGCTAGTATATAAATGGGGTTGTGATGAGGCCTTGCCATAGAGTTTTTAGTTTTTTGATAATCTTGTGTTGGTACCTTGTGTGAGGATATGGGAATAGCCTTGATGTAATGGATGTTCGTGACAATAAATGTTATTGCCCTTGTGATGTTAGATTAATATGTCCAAGGAAACTCATGCGATTTTGATGGGTGACCCCACATAACAAGGTCTTTAGGAATGTATGGAGAGCTCCACATTGGGTGTAACCCACATAAAGATCAAGTTTTAGGCGCATGGATGATCCTAGCCCAAAACTAATGAAAGTTTCATCTTTTCTATTGTCCACAAGTCTTAGGAAATTATGTGGGTGTTGAAATGTACATTTCTGGGCAAAACTATCATGTACAAATACAAATTTAAATAAAAATTAACCTTTATAGGCCCAGACCCCTTCTAAGCTATGGGATCACAATACCTTCACACCAAAAATAGCTTGAAAAAATAGTTAACTTTCATGCACACCTCAAAAACATTATTCAATAATTTAAACAACTTCAAAGGCTGTAATGTTGTGCACTCCCAAAAATTTCCTAGTGTTTTGGGAACACACTTTATTTATTTATGAAGGAAGTTTCTTTGCCCCACAAGGGATAAGGTCCCCTTGCATTAATTTTGCAAAATTTTACATTAAATTACCAATTTCAAACTAGTGGAACCAATTTTTTAAAAACATTTGGGTGAAATCATGGTCAAAAGAGTCAAGGACACCAAGGTAAAAATCCTTTTCCAAAAACTGCACATGACATGTGTCATTTTTTTGTTGATTTATAACTTCAAATTTTATATTTTGAATATCCATTTAACATTGCATTTTAGATATAAATACATTTAAACAAAAAATTGATCTTATATAATGTATATTCTGCATTCATGCCCTCTATCACATAAACATGAATAACGTTTATTAAAGGCACATTTTCAAAATCCATAATTTTCAAGGTCAAAATCATTTTTGAACTAAATGTGCTCAAATTAATTTTTTTTAAAAAACCATCCGTTCATCGTTTTTCAATTTTAATCATTAATGTTAAAATCCTCTTCGATTTTCAAAAGAAATGGTGCACATTTGGTAGAAAAAAAGTTCATTTGAAAAAAAAACAAAAATTATCCATTCTCAAAGTTTGAATGCTTTGAACATGCAAAAACATTTTTGATTTGCGTCAAGTTTTGAGCATGTAATCTTTGCAATTAATGGAAAATATTTCAAAAAAATTATGACAATTCAAATTATTATGTTTCACTTGTGATTTTTCAAACATTCAAAAATGTAACTTTCAAAGGTGTCCATTCACTTGGGTGGCTCCTTTGACTACATTTTTACCCATTTACATTTGGGAGGGGGTTTAATTTTTGAATTTCAGGTTGGATTAAAATTTGTGGATCATTTGGTTGAACTTCATCACATGTTTGACATTGTCTAAATTAAATGAATATTGAAAATATGGATGAAAATCCACAACATAGATGACATTAATGAAATGAAAAAAATATGATTGTTTATATGACATTAACAAAGCATACCATATGGATCAAACTTTGTTCATGGATGATTTTGATTAATGGATGCAATTTAATGGAAACTTGATGACATGAATCAACGTGATGGTCATTTAGATCCATGAGTGTCAATTACTTCTTTTTTTCAAGCATGTAATAATTATGCATTTATGAATTTTCAGCAATCAACTCCCACTGTCCAACTCTACCCAAAACCTAATTCATCAAACTATAAATAATAAAGTTATACATAAAGTCCCTTGGTTAGGGGGTGAATTCAACTAGTTCAATCCTAACAGGGCAGGAAATCAATAATAGGGGCTGAATTTTTTACCAAAAAAATTAACGAGTGAAATTGGCATTGATTTTGGTGCAAAAACTAGTTTCATCCCTATTTTTTCTTTTTCATGAACACCCACACTACTACTACTACTACATTTTCATTGCTCTAACATGTATTGCTACTATAATTACTTTCAAACCATGTGCATCTAATCTTGAATTTTAACATTTGATGTCTTAACTTAAGAAAATTTTATTATTTTACAGATTACAGTGTGTAAAGGTTAAAAGAGGGGTTAGGTGATGAAAGAAAAGCCCAATAACAAAATGACTTTACGAATTTTTTTTATTAATTTTTTTTTTCAAAATTAGGAATAGGACAAAACTAGACTAGACAACTTCAAATTATGTTTGAATTTGATTGAAAACAAGAAAAAAAATTAGTTAAAAAAAAATGGTTTGGTGCCAATTGGTGGGAGGGGCGCCAAATTCCAATCCATCCAAAAAACATTGTTCGAAAAAAAAACCCTAGAAAAAACCCTAGGAAAAACCCTAGAAAAAATATTATTGGTCATTGGTCAGTCATTATGTAGTTAATTATTGACACTTGCAACACAACACACTTGATGTTTTCTTCTTTTTTGATATTCTGTAAACCTAGGATGATCACACACACACAACCCCCCCATAAAGCTGGATAGATGAAAAAAGTGACCAACCGTTTATTGGTGAATATGGGTTGGTGAGCCCCCACCCAAAAAACAAACGACATGTGAACTATCTACCAACAAACATGCAATAGCAACAAATGACATTAGCTTATGGTTTGTCATTTACTTTTCACACAAAAACAATTTGCAAATTCTGGACAAAAACACCTTCATGTGGATGAAAATAAAAATAAATATAAAAATTAAAGTGCCCAAATGAAAATGGATAGATAAAATTTCAATTACATCCCCATTATGGATAAAACCACCTAGATCGATGAAATTTGAAAAATAAAAAAATGAAAATGAAAATAAATATGTGGTAGGCTCGGATTGGTGTTGAACATAATCACTAGGTTCTACAATCAAAATAAAAAATGCAAGTTTGGATTGGATATGAACCCACCCCCTATCCCAAGCCTAACTTTCAAAGCACCTAAACCTAGCATCTAGTCCAAATTTAGGTTTGAAAAACACCAATAAAATGAAAAATAAAAAAGGAACAAACCAAGTCTGGATTGGATTACTCATCCCCCCTTATTTAGAACTTGTTATGAAACAAGCAAACCTCTTTACATTTTGAACCTCTTCGATTTGGCCCGAGCCTTCATTGAAGAATTCAATGGCAATGGTGATGTGAAGCTCCATGTTTAGGCTTGTTTACCATCTCCTATGCTACTTCAAGCATGTCTAGTACCATCTCTTTCTTTTCCTTCTTCTTCCTATGCTACTAATGCAACTACAACTTCGGGAACTAAAAGATGACAAAGACAAGGAGCAAAGCTTTTCACCCCTTCCCCCATTTGTTGTTGTGGACAAAGTGGACAATTGCTTCACACCCCCCCCTTTCCCCCCCATGTTGCCTTTTGTTGCGACTAGGGAAGGTGCCCAACTAGTTGGAACTTAAAGCTTCAATGGTGATAGTGGTGGCAACCCCTACTCCTACCACCAATTGCTAATGTAGAAAAAAGGGACCTAAGACAAAAGCACAATCCGTCTCCAACTTTTTTTTGATTTCTTTCCACATTCTAAGTTAACCAAACCCCATTGGGGTTCAACTCCTCAAAGTTGTTTAACCAAAACTCACATAAAAACCATAATTTTTGCTCAGAAATGCCCCCTATTTGTAACCCCCACCAATAATAATTGCACAAACAAAAACACAACCCCTTAATCCATGCTACATGTGTATTTATGCACAACACAAAACACACAAAACAAAAATTTCAATGCAACAAAACCAAAATCTAGTTTTTGCAATGTCAAACTATATAAGATTTTTGATGATTCAAAATACAACTCATCTAAAACAACACGAGAATTCAAGTCCAAACTCACACAAAAATGAAAACACACAACATGTAAATCAAAGTCCTTATATAAAACATGAAAAATCTGCAACATCAAAACATGTGTGTCTCAAATCACCAAAATTGATTTAAAAACTTACATAACAAGTTTAAATAACAAATAAAAAACTTGAACCAATTCACATTTGAACTGATTCCAAACTTAACAAAACACTAACCTAAATTAAGCCCAAATTAATTGAGACCTAACCAAGTAACTAACACAACACTCTTAACATCAACATTCAATAAGATTTTTGATCTCTATTATGAATGTATTGATCCAAACTAGAAGATTATGTCATGTAATATGATTTAAAAAAAGACATAATCTACCACCCCAAACTTTATGTGTTTATTGAACTTGTTTTTATTAAAAGGTTGTTGAATTTGCCACCCCATACCTCAATGTCATGCAATGGCCCTCACTTTTGCCCATCATGATGGGTGCATTACCTAGCACACCCTAATGGGCTCGATGGCACCTTACCCAACATAATGGGCTTGGGCTTGACCATTCCAAAGGATTTTTTAATCACTACTACAACAACCAAAACAAAATTCCCAGCAAATTTTGTCATTCTTGGACTCAAAAAATTGGGAATTTTTTGGGAAACTATTTTCAAGCTTAGTTCAACTAATCTTGCTTTGGGGGGGGGGAAGGAGGAGGGGGAGATTTAGCAATGTTTTCGATGTCAAAAATTTGAAGAAAGAAAAGAATAAATAAATAAATAAAACCTGATTACAAATGTATGATCATCACTGGAAGATTATGTCATATAATGTGATCAACAAAATGACATCCCTAATCTGCCACCCCAGTCCTTAAATGTACAATATACATAAGCACAGATTTGCTCGCAAAGGCTTCTGCTCCCCTCCATCGTCTTTCTTCCATGACTTCCGTCCCGCTCATGTCCAGCAGCGCTGCTACGCGGCGGAGATCCATACCCCAGCGCCGCCGCTACGCTCCCCGTTTGTCTCCTCACTCCACCCCAGGTCAGTGCACCAGCGCTCTCTTCGATCTCTTCTTCTTCTTCTTGTCTGTTTTTATTCTTGGTCGTTTTTTCCTGTTTCCTGCCGTAGAGTTATGGGTGTCTTGTCATTTTGAACTGAAATGCCGCATTCTCGACCGAGAAGACGAAGACGATGTTTTTTTTTGTTGTGTTGTTGTCGTTATCATTTTATTATTGGCTTTTTCCTGTTTCTTTTTACTGTAGTGTAATCATGGTTGTCTGTCATTTTGTACTGCAATGCCGCATTCTCGACCGAGAAAACGAAGGCGATCAGTTGAACAGCAGAATAAAGTCCCAGAGCTGAGAGATTATAGTGACAAACGAACGAACGAACAAAGAGATTATAGTGAAGGGGACATGGGATATCGTTGCATTTGGTTGTCAGCTTACATGGGATTAGAGTCTTTTAGTTTCTTTAACCACGAAATTTGCAAACAAGATGCAAAGCTGGGAGATTTCAGCGATGGATGGCGTTCTACAGAGGGGTTTTATAGAAAACCCGTGTGTTTGTGACCTAATTTGGATTAGCTGGTGCTGGAACAAATTTAGGGTTTTGATCTTTACTTTGCAAATGCCACAACGCACTTGACTAAAACATGTAGGCAAAACAGTTCAGAGTTGTGGGAGATAAATGATGTGTGTGGCTGCCCTAATCTGCAAGGAATCATGAACTGATTCAGAAACAAAATCTAGGGTTTTGACATTGGGATTTTGTTACCTCCACTATTTGTTGCCAGGAGGAGCTTATGGGCTAATTTATGTCGGGAGTAAGTATGGGGGCCCACATTGTAGAATTGGTGACAAAACTTTGTATGTCATTGGAGACCAGAAGTGTTTCCAAATCTGCTGTGGAAAGCAAGAAGTCAAGATGCAGAACAAAAGTGGCATAACTCAGAGGGGCAATTCGACAATTTGTAGGTCCACAAGCCTTGTGGGTGGGTTGCTAGAGAAGGCCCTTGGTACCTATCTCAATGCACAGGTGTGTATGTGATCAATGCCTCCAGCTGCATTTCTCAAATGTAGCTGAAAAGGAAAGAAGATGCATGGGCCAATTCTTTCAACTGGTTGTCTTGTGTTGAAGGTAGCTTTAAGTCATTATTTTTTTGTGTTCATAGTTGCTAGGAACTCCTGGTCCATGTTACAGGGATATAGTTAATCACATTGCTATAGAACTGTAAATAAAGCTTCTTACTTTTTTAGTCTGCACTAGATTACAGTAGAAAATTTCATGTTTTCCCCCAGCATTTTGCATCCTACTCTGCCTCAATTTACGGTTTAGGAGAAGGCAACTCAATTGTGAGATTGGGATTGGTATCAGGGATTTCATAGAGATTCCCTAGACTCCCTTTCTACTGTGGACTAGTCCAACATTCTCAACAAGAGATTGGAATGTGAAGTCAGGCCCTCAAGCCAACACTGTTGGAGCCTCATTTGAATGTTGCTCAATTACCAAAATTGAAAAGTAACCATTGGAACAATGGCTTTCCTTATCTTAGCTTGTCTCTTGTGTGCAGCTTGATGAATGTGGAGATCTTGATGTGATTGTTGGAGGGAGCAGCTGGGAGCTTTTGTCTGGCAAAGTGAGGGATGTTCGTGTTTCTGCAACAAAAGCAATCTACAAGGTACAATTTTGTTTGCTTCATCCATATATTCTTCTCTCTGTGGAGTTGGCTGGGGTTGGTGAGTCTGTTTCACCTAACATGCCTTTGACTTTGTTAACCTAAAAAATTACAGGTTACTGGCAGTTGAGGGTCCATGCCAGTTCAGGGGAGGCAGACAGTTTCATGCTCTGAAGTATCAGGGTTTCATACATGTGACTTCTACAGGGAGTTTTCTTGACAGAGGTGGATCTGACAGCTTCAAGAGTATTTGTTAAGCCTGGACGAAAAAGGTTTGTCTTCAGGAATAATTGAACTTCCTGTGTTCAACTTAACCTTTCTTCAGTGATCTACTTTGTTGTAGAGTCCAATATGATGAGTTTTCCTTGTCAGCGTGTTCCATGCTCCACAATTTGTTCATGTAGTTGTGAACACAGGAAGTCATTGATGCTCATGGTGAATGTTGTGTATGGTAGGCTGTTTCAGAAACCTTTTCAAGTCATTGCTCAAATCCGAGTGCAAGAAGCAGATCTTAATGCCAGGTCCTTCAATAACTCAAGCCCAGTCCATGCTTTCTGAAAGTTGGGATAACTGATACTCAGTAAATTGATTGGAGTTTCTCATCATTGTTATTTGTTTGTTACTAAACTGCTGTGGTTTACTCATGTAGAATGATTCTGTTCGTGGGAATGGCAGTCTTGACAGCCCCATTTTCACTAGGTCTCTCAAACAGATCTTTCCAACAAAACCTTCAACATTGAACATTCAATTTGAGGATGGAAACTTATGCTTCTCGTCTCCAGACTGTCACTCAACTGGATATGGACAAGTTGAGTTCCCAACTACTTTGCATATTGATGTGGAGAAGGGTGGAGAGATTCTCTCAGTTGATTCAGTGAGTGGTATCTCCATTCAGAAGGCTTTCAAATTGGGACCAGAAGTTAGAATCACAGAGTTTGAAGTCAATGACTCTTGGATGCAACTAACAGGTGACTTTCTCATTACTCCTTAACTATTGCAAGCTCCTATTTGGGTGCCTCTCCTGTGCTCCATGCTTCTGCAATAGAGCATTGATTGCTTCCAATTTTACAGATGAAAGAAGATTGGTCTAAGAAGCAGTGGTGGTTTCCTGTAGAGGTTGACAACCATTGTTCTTCTATTGATGACCATCTCAGCATTGGCTGTGATATCACCTCTGCATTCAATCTCCCTGCAAACCATTTTTGCCAAAACCTGTGAGATGAGAACTCACCAATGTGAATGAAAGGTTGTCAAAAGCTTAGAACTGAAAATCTCAAGCAGTTTGAGTCATGCATCTGTTTTGGATTAATTACAGAATGTGTGGTGAGACCTTGATTAGGAAGGAGTCATACAGTGTTCATTTTTATTGGGTATGGTCCAGGGACCATAATCATAGCCAGGGATGCCAAGCTCTAATCAGTTTGAGCATGGTCTGTGCTTTTTCAGTGACATGGTAATGCCAGTAGCATGTTTTCTGATTGGTGCAGATTGATAGCCTTTCTGTTTCTGAGTCATGCTACATTTGCAATATTTTGCAATGAAGGGTATATCTTGGAATGATGATGCAGGGATTTAAACTCTCCAGATAGGATTGAGTTCAGTATATTTCCACAGGCCATTTTTCTCATGCCGCAGTATTTGAGGTCAAGGTTAGCAGATTTACAAGAATGTAACAAAGGTATAGTATGGCCTATATCTTACATTTGGAGAATGGCATAGATATAATGAATCCAGTGCCAGGGGACAGAAGACAGAATTCATAAAGGAATGCTTGGAGTTTCATAGAAAGCTTGCACCTATGTAATTCAAGTATCTCATATGACCCAACAAACCCAACCCCAGAGTCTTGGTCATGACTTGCTTGGACCACCAACCTCAACTTCAGAATGCACTGAAAACAATACCATCCAAAAGTACACACCCAACTTCAGTGCATTCATCCTTTGTAGTAAAGTAACCACAAGCCACAAATAAGATTTTCACAGCTATCCCCACTCTTATACTTGATACATGCTGTTAAACCTTAGGCAATACCATCATTCTAATATCTTTTTGATTAATGAGTCCACCTGCATTCTGACGGTTTAACTTGGAATTGAGAAACTAATTGATAATATGATTTCTAGAACTTTGGGATCTAACAGCACATTAGTGAATAGGAAACAAAAATGGGCTTCCGAGTTCAAACCCAAAAAGCACAGAAACAATGTAGATGCAGTTTAAAGTTTAAACCAGTGTTGGGCAATTATCAGAAACAAGCACAGACTCTTGGAGGTTATCAGGGTGGTTCATAGGCTCATAATCACTTTACCATGGTTCTCAAAAGAATCAAAGAACGAAGTCTGACATATAACCTGTACTTCATTTTTCTTTTGTGGCAAAATTTTGTAACTTCACAAAAAATGGGTCAGGCAAAGGGTTCAAAGGATTTTTTTGGAACAATTTGAACAAATTTACCACATTTCAAGGGGAAAAACCTGATATATAACCAGTTTTTATGGGCTTTTTTTCTTCTGTGGGAAAACTTTGTCCCATGACAAAAAAATATACATGCAAAGGGTTCAAAGGATTTTTTTGGAAAAATTTGCAAAAATTCACCATATTTCGAGGGAAAAAGTTCTCAAATCGCCATATTTAGAAATTAGTTCTTAGCTTGTCCCCAGAACAATGCAGGTTTCCAACCATTTTCTACTTCTTACCTGTACCAAAATTTGGCTAAGACGTCTTGTGGATGGTCACCAGCACACCCAAATCACAAAATTGAGAAAAAAAACCACGTATATAATCAAAAAACCAGGAACAGCAGTCATTGTTAAAAACCTGCTGAACTCTGATTTAAACAATAATTATTTACAATAAAAATCAGTCTAGATTACCCCAGTATTTCACAATCATTACCTTTTTCACTGTTATAGTTTTGAAAATTAATGCCAGAAGCTCCCACCAAGTCCCAACTACTCCTTCCCAAATTATCTACAGTGCGTATCTAGGGGGCTCAAAACTACTGCCAACTCTGCCAAAGATTTGCCCCAGGGGAGTTAATTTTGTTGGATGGTACAGTAGGATTGAGGATCTGAAACTTTATGCACAAACCCGGTTGTTCCAGTTCTCTTGTACTATATTGAAACCCACCTTCGATGAGCATCAATAACTAAGTTCACAGATTTTCAGCATTGAGAGTCTGGATACACAAATATAAGTTTGAAGGCTATACCTCTAAAAACCTTTTGGAGGTAAGAGACCATAAAAAGAGACTCCACACATCTGTGACCACTAAAAAGGTGGTTTGCTCCACTGAGATTTATGGTGTCAATTCACATTTGACTCCTGTGCTCATGCTTTCTCACCTCTTTAATGAGCTGCAGTCCCTTATTGAATGAGTCTTCACAAGTTCCAGCCTTTGTCAAGCAGGCCCACAAGGAAAATCAGTGATTTTTGGATGTACTCATTGCATCCAACCAAGAAGAGCTCCCAGAACCAGAGGTCAAGTGCAAATATAGTGGAAAGAAGCAGCAAAGATAGTGTTTGGTATCTATTCAGTGGCCATCCAGATGCCTTGGCTAAGGCACTCAGAAATTCAGAAAAGCTTCCAGCTGGATTGAAATCACGACCCTTGATCAACCAAGCAGTTCGCCAGTTGATTCCAATTGGCTCTAGACCGAATTGTTCCCTAAGACGACTGTCCATGTCTGGTAGATGCCCACTGCCATAGAAAATGGCCACCTTCTTGCAACCATCCCTTAAAGCTTCTTGTAGCTCATCCATAGCAACACGGTTTCGCTCACCTATGATAACTGAGTTCTCCACCAATGCAGATGCACCATCTGTCAAACTGCAATACAAGCAGCCTATTATGAGGACAGAAATCATAACAATCTTTCAAGCAGCACAAACCATGCTCAAAACACCTCACTCTCTCTACCTACTCCTATGGAATTCATATCTTTTTTTCTTCAAAGAACCCTAAAACTCATAGCAACAAAAGTGTTTTTATAGCAAAACCCTAAAAAAAATCAAGTCAAAGAAACATCATGCCCATTAATGAACTTTAGACGGTGGGACATACATAATACATACAAGTTTGGGTTATTATTGTAGTTATGACTAAAAGAGGAATTGTGTAACAAAAACAAACACCATACTCTCGCTATGAGTACCATAGGTATTCCATTCTAACATACCCGTAGCTTTGGTGGTGGTGGTGGTGGTATAATGGTCACTTCTTGGGGTTAAGTTGCAGCCATCATCGTTACCTTCTAGGTGAAAGCATGGTAAAGTATACACAAAAAGTAATGTAAGCAACAAAATACTAAGGTCCCTTTAAAGAACTTGGAGACAAGTTTGACCCTTGCCAACTTCTGGAGGATGCAAAATTCTTACTCTGTGGTTATCTGCTTGGCCAAGAAAACTTTGAAAGCAGCTGCAGGGTTCAACTCCAAGAGTGCTTTCATCTCTGGTACTTGCTTCAGTGGGGCATCAGAGGGTGCGCACACACCCTCAATTACAAATAGGCCCAATAATGGCATAGGTACCATGCGTGATACCCACAGAAGCTTTGCCCTCCATGGATCCAGATGAGGCCCAGGTGCCAATGCTGCCCTTGTGATTGCCTTGCTTGAGATTGCTGTCAAATCTTTGGCAAAGGAGAAAAAAGTTTCTCCCCGCTCTCGCTGAAACCAGTTCACATAATTCAGTTGATATCCACATATGATATTCAGCTGGGAATATAGGTAGAGATCACTGCAAATGCCCTGGGACATGTTCCTGAGCTTGGATGCTTTTATCACATTGTTACAGCAAGGAGTGATGGTTTCAACAAAACAAGAAATATGAGAACATGAGTTAATGTGTACAAGTATATACTGATGCTTAGCACTGTACTTAAGAACTTGACTGAAAAAGTGGCATACCTGCAAAACCTGGAAAGTTTCAAAGTCAAGGTCGGCATGGTACCAATTCTCTTGTCGGTAGTCCATACACTCTAATTGAAACTCCAATGTCAGGAGCTGTGCCATGAGTCGCTGTATTGTACCTATGATGCTAAAACCCTGGCCACCATTACGACCTGGAACCCGCCTTGGGGGCTTCCATCTCATCTTTCCTAATCTGTTTGTTTGCATTTTGTTCTTGTCCGCCACCATCTCATACAGCACACGATCATATGTGCTCAACTCTTTTTGCAAGGAAGAAAAGTACCTGTGGACATTATAGGTCTTTGACAATGTTTGGGTCAATTCCCTCTTGCTCCATCACCCATTCAAAATTCATTGTTGCCCCACTGAACAGTTGAACCCTAGCCATACAATGAGAACTACTATATTGCAAGGGATCCATTTTCATTACGTTTGCAATACAATAGTTCCTATTATATTGCAAAAGCAAAGAAAATGAAATGACCAACTTTGAAACCTGTCCTGAAAAGCAATCAAGAAGCCAGCTGGGAGAAGAGGCAACAATAAAGATCATTGCATTGTTTTTGGTGCTTTTCCATTCCACCCAATGATCCTAGGTTGATGAAATTCAACAACCAGCACTTCAAGTAGCCAGTTCCATCTTCAAAATAGTGAAGTGTATTTCAGTGCTACTTCTACTTCGATTGTTGGATTTTGGTTCCTTCTAACAGTTACACATTGGTTTGGAATTTTTCTCAGAATAATCTTAGTGACTTACACTCTGTCAGCTATATGAACTGCAGCCACCAAGTCCACCTGCAATGACACATTCCAGCACAAAAACTTAGTCACAAAATCTCTCAAAGAGTGAGTTGTGGTAGACACGCCATTCCCTAAACCTCTATCACCATCAAAAACACTGCCCCATCAACGACTCTAGATCCTATAAAAGATAATGACTTGGTGAGCATGCAATTGTCACAAGAGGAAGACAACTGGACATTAAGACTCCCAACGTAGCATTACACTGCACCGTGCTACATATTCCTCTGAGTTCAATTTGGAACCCTATTCTATATTCATTTCCATCTAACACAAAGTTCAGCAGTGTACAAACCATGGTACTCTGCAAAGAGCTGTGTGAATAAATGCAGAGAGGAACAATCATCCATCAAGGGCTTCAGTTATGTTCACATTTGCTCATGCAAGCAATCTAAGACTGCCCTGAAGACAGAGATCCTACAGTAAACCCACCCTTCTCTGCCTCAAGCTATGAAATCGTGCAGTCCCATTCAAATCACTTTGCAAAACCCCTGGCACCATTCAAAATCTAACAGGAATATGCACCCATCTCAAATGTACTTCTTACTGGGAAGGAAGAAAGGAAAAATCAGGGTCAGCAGAGGGACGTTGGTGGGGTGGGAGGAAGAAAGGAAAAATTCAGGGTGAAGGGGCCGGGTATTGGGTGGGTTTAGGGTGCTTGTGGTTTAGGGTTGGGAAGGTAGGAAAATCAGGATGAAAGGAAAGGAAGGAAGAAAAATCTGTTATAAAAAGCTCTATTGATTTGTTTGAACACCATATTCACCAATTAATTTCAAATGTACTTCTTACTTGTTTAATATTATATTAA
>Ga0209611_10002011_pt1 | contig 35585 bp, 17 predicted proteins | sample S1TSphgellanicum_3_FD_187693 | JGI IMG/M metagenome (GOLD analysis project Ga0209611, IMG submission 187693) | Host-associated microbial communities from peat moss isolated from Minnesota, USA - S1T2_Fc - Sphagnum magellanicum MG (SPAdes) (version 2) | ecosystem: Host-associated > Plants > Peat...
ATTGGGGTACCAAAAATGAATGACCTATATTTAAAAGACTACAAAAGACAACTTTGGATTTTTGTTTATCTTACATTATTAGATTTATAGTGGATTTTTGTATGCTAATATATAAAATGTCTTGTTTAATTAATAAAAATATTTTAAAATAATTTGGATATTATGTAAATGTCATTTTTAGTCTTATAAACCAATTATATCAAATGTTTAAACTGCATTTTTTTGAAAAGGAATAAAAAGGGATGCATAAAATCATACAATTGATTTCAAATTTTTTGTACAACAAAAACATGCCCCCCTCTATGAAAGCACATGTTCATTACATGAACTTGATAAAAACCAAATTATACAAAAATTTCGAAGTCTCGAAATCTTGAAAGAAAGGGTTACACAAGAAAAATGACTCATTCTTTTAACCATTTGACAAAACAATTATGTTCAATGGGTTCAAAATGTCTAACTTTAGGTGCCAGTCACATGTGAAGGAAATAAATTTGCCAAAAAACATGGTTGGTTATCCATTGAAACTCATTTTGGGAATTTTTGGGAATTTTTATGTTTATGGCTATAAACCAAAATATTCATGCACAATTATGTATGAATGTGAATACTCACCACCACCACATGAATTATCTTAAATTGGATTATTTAATTTTTCTCACTTAAAATTTTTTCAAGTAAATGTTCTTTGCAAAAAGTAGCCCCACAAAAGTCCTAGAGTTCTTTTTCTTTTTTCTGGAAGCTTAATCATGAATAAGCCCCCAATGCAACCAAGGCATCAATTTATTTCTTCACCTTAACCTCTTCCCAAAAAGAAAATCTACTAAGTGTGGTCTTGCAAGGAGGAAAACCTTGAGTGTCAACATGTTCTCCATATTTCAAACAACCTAACTCTCCCTTGTGCCAAACAAAAACAATAGTAAACTAATCAAGAAGTTCCCATAATTGATTGGTCCTTTTTGGACCTAGTTTAGGTTTATTTTTATTTTTGCCTTGATTTTTGACCACTTATCCTTGTCATCAAATCATAACTTACACACAACATCTTTCTTTGGTTCCAATTCAATGTCCAATTGAAAAATATTTGGCACAAGTGTACCCCTAGCAACATTATATTATTCATTTCTTTTGTCCTCATCTAATTGAAATACACCCTACATCCAATTTTCAAAATCTTCTTAATCAAAAAAAATTCCAAACATAACATTATCTAGGACTCCTTTTCTAAAATCAAGTTCATGATTTGGTTAGGTCCTTCAAGCTACACAAAATACTATAGTCTATTATCCATTAAATTTTCAACAATTGTTACCTTGTTTTGCAAGAACTTCTTTTGTTCATCATCTACTACATCTACCATCTCTTCTCAAAGTCATCAATAGAAGAGTTGTTGGTCTCATCATCAAATAATGGTTGTCTATTTTCTTGAATGGACATCCTACCTTCTTCCACTTTTGTTGGTAGAGGTCCAATCCCCCATATAGTTGTAGAGTTTCATCATGAACATGGTCTTCATCTTCATAATGCCTATCAATGACCAATTGCAGCACCTTTGCCATTTTCCATGGTAAAATCTAAACACCATTGCTAGGCCCTTGCTTGATTTAGATTAAACATTTCTCCACATCCACCACAATATCTATCTTCACTAGGAATTCCAAACCCAACAAAATATCCTAGCTATCAATATTTATAATCATAAATGTCATAAAGCATTGAACATCCCCAACTTCATACGATGTTTAGTTATCCTACCAAGGGCTTGCGTCACCACTCTTGACATAATTTTGTATGCCTCAGACCCAAATACCAAGTGCATTAAGCCTAGCTTTTGCACAATGTTAACATACATCATGCACTAACATTAAAGCACCTATATTTACCAACCTTTCTATCAAAGTATTGTTGATTTCCACTAGTAGATGCAACATCTTGCAGTGATTCTTGTGGATATGGAATTTCCATACAACATGGTTTACTTCAACCTTAGTCAAATTGATCATCTTTAGTCTTTCATTGTGATTATTTCATACTAATTTGACCAAGCTTTCCAACGATTCCAATTCTCTAAGTATTGCAAGAATTGTCTCCATGGGTGATAATGAAATCTTTCCTTTTATGAAGTGGTTTAATATCTTGGACCGGACTATGGAGCTTATGTTGTTATTAAGATGTCCAATTTTTTGGTCATCAATTATTGCTTCATCAGTAACGTACATAAGAAGGTGTTGCCTAGGTATCCTTGCTTTTGAAAATCATCATGTTTAGCACCACATAGCCTTTTCATCATCCACCATAACTTCAAGATAATTATTGGTGGTTGCGTCATCCTTCCCATATTTCCAACATATGTCCTTTATATGCCCCATTGCTAACTAGTATTTGCATCTTATTCCACACAACACGATCTTATGAGGGAGATTGCACTTTGCACATTTTGGCTTAAGGTTCCCTATGTGCTAGCATGAAGTGGTTATGTGATCACTAGTTATGCATATTTGACATACAATAGGAATACTAACAATCTGTGTTGGTGGTCCCTACACCAAATGAAAATCCCTTGAAAAAAATTATGAATGATTCATTTAAAGCATACACATACTTTTCCAATCTTGTGTCAATAGTCATACCTTCTTCCTATTCCTTTTTGAGAGGTTCAAACAACATTTCACCTAGTTCACCATACACCCTTTCAACATCCTTAGCAACCATAAGCATTTCCTCAACATTAACGTACATCCTTACCATACACAAATTTATGATCTTAAGCCGCAAATGCACAAGGAAGCACCTCCTTTATTCATCATCCTTTATCTTCTTTTTTTTTAATAGCTTATCCAACCTGTCAAAATATAGTTGGACTCTTTGTCGAAATTCCTGCTTGACAAAGTCTATTATCATTCTTAATTCATTAAGATCTACATCGCCAAATTTATGTTGCATGTTTGTTTTCATTTCATTCCAATATGTAGAACAAGTTGGAGCTTTTTAAACTAGTCCTTAGCTTTACCACGCAAATTAAGGTTTATAATCTTAAGAAACTTCACCTCATCATAACCCTTCAGATGCCATTTCTAACCTCTTTGTCCAATCCAAAATATCTTCAAACTCCTTTCCCCAAAATAGTTTGTCCATTCCCTTAAGACTAATCATGACACATTCATTGGTTAGTCCTAGGATTTAATTATTGTGTCAATGTGAATCCTAATTAAGAGTAGACACAAAAGTCCACATGTTTTCACCTTCCTCCACCTACCGATGCAACCCATTCTCATTAATCTCCAACATCCAACTTAACAATCGTGACGTTACATTAACATGTTCAATTCTAATGAACCTATCTCCAAGTTGAAACCATGTTTCTAACCCAGGTCTAAGGATTTTCACAGATCCATTATAGTCTATAAGTAATGTTGGAACCCAACTATCTCCAACATATGGTGGTGGCTTCTCAATTTCCAAATGAAAGAAGGTAAAAGGCTAAGAGTTAAGAGGTTTATCTACATCAAACGCTTTTCCTCATGATTGGTAGTTATTTTCCATCTAATTCAATGCAAAATGTTATCTTACACCTCAGACTACATACTTTATTATGTGCTCTTCTTCCATTTTTACTACAAACATCATGTTACCTTTAATCTTGCTACTGAAATTTATCTCATTGGAACCTACATAAACCCAATTCAAAAGTCCTTTTTCCATTACGGCAGAGCTTCCAACTTAGTACTCAAGTAGTAGATCTTGAAAATTCTACCCTAATAATTATGTCTCCCTCCTTAAGTTCACCATTGTATTCAGGTTTGAAAAACTTAGCAGTACCTCCTAGTGGCAATGGATCTACATGTATCAAAATGTCTCCTAATCTAGGTATGTGATTAGGGTTTTCATGAAATTTCTTGAATTTTTCACTCCGACTGATAAGGCCATCTAGAAAACATAAAAGAACTTGGAGCTACTTGTGTTGATGAGCACCCAACTCCAATCATCATGTGAAATTTTCAAACATATCGTTGTTTAGGTGAAAAACCCTTATAATGTTACTCCGAGTGTAATGTCCCCTTCCCTTACCTTTCTAAGATTAAACCCTATGATCTCAAATGTAGCAAAACCAAAGATACATATTACTAATGTACCTAGAGGTCGATGTCCCTCAAAGTGATGCTAATCAAACTCAAAGATGGTGATTTTGTTGTTCATCCAGACAACAATAATTTTCCATTGCCTTATATTTTTGCATCATCTTCCACTGGACTAAACCTATTTTAATACTAAAAGACAAGGCATATATAATACTAATTTATTCATTAAACTTGAAACATGGACCTAACTGCAGATGATTGTATCATCCCCTATTGAATTACATAAACATTATGTTCCAAATTCTACAAGAATTCTTACTATTTATATTGAATTCAAAACTAAGGGTCTCTATGTGTCATTTCACTCCAATTTCCTTCTCTTGAGCTCAATTGGTCATATTTCATCTTCTCACTAATCACATGCCATAGCAACCCATGTTGAACATGCACTTTCACATATCCATACAAAAAGTAAAAGGAAAACCTTCCCTTGAATCCCCTAGACACATAATCCCTTATGGCTATTACAACATTAGAAACACAACAATTCAACAACTATAACAACAACATTATCCCAATTATGCATTTTAAAGATTCCCATCCTTCAAAATTATCATTTCATGAGTTTGCTAAAGAGAAACCTAGCCTCTCATTTAAGGATTAACACTTTTAAACTAAATCGATTCAGGCATTCCTTCAAAGTTCCTAATTGTTAAAGGTAGTCTCTCATGAAATAGAACAAATACACCAGGCTTGCACACACAAATGCAACAACACACTTTGAGAATTATTGGGATGACTACTTTCAAAATCCTTTATTTTCTCATCACCCCTTTGGTCATAAACCCTCAAAGCTACTACTACAACCTACTCCTAATTGTTGAAGCACATGGCATAAGGGAGATTTCATTGCCTCAACACTCAAAAGCCACATTACACAATTCTCTACTATATGTCTACCAAAATCAAAATATTGCCATTTATTTTCTCCTCATTCTAGAATGTTCTTGAATAAATCCCCCGCATTCCTCTTCTTATCCTCCTCAACCCCTCCTTGTTTTTGGTTGATGTCCATCAAAATATGCATGCAAATACAACCACACCACATAAAATGCAACCAACGAAAACATAGAAACATAGCAAATACCATCGCACATAAAAGCACACATAGTGCACATTACTTGCATACAAACAAAGTTGTATGGAAAATAGTCACAACATCAAACATTTTACTTGCATCTCACCATTAATTATCAAAGACATGAAAAACCACGAGAACAAAGGTTAAAAAAAGATCTAAGTCTAACTTCCAAATAAGGAACAAGATAAGATTATGTGATTTAAAAACAAGAACACAAGAATTAAGAACAAGAACATAAGATGTGCAAAACAAACATGGAAACAAATTTTTATTATGCTAACATATGCAAACATGAACATGAAAAAAACATGACAAGGCTATGATGCAAGATTGTGCTTAAAACTAGTGTTGAACAAACTAAAGGAAATGAGGGGTCCTATTCCTATTTATACCCCTTTGGGGACTTAGCTCAAGGAAGCTTCCAAGGAGGCTTTTATATGTGCAACAAGTAAAGGAAACTTCTTTGGAACCTTCCTAACTAGGAATTGACTATAAGTTAACTAAAACTTAACTGAAAGTTAACTCGGATTTAACTAGGAGTCAACTAGGGATTAATTAGACTTAACTAGGATTTAACTAAGAGTTAACTAAAATTTAACTACAAGTTAATTAGGACTTAACTAAAAATTAATTCAGAGTTAATTAGGAATTAATTAAAACTTAATTGGGACTTAACTAAGAGTTAACTCAGACTTAACTAAAATTTAACTAAAATTTAATTAGGAGTTATGGATGAACATTATGGATGAATTCCATCTATTGGAAGATGGTGTCTAATGTTCGCATTCGTCACATCAACTACTAAGAATGTGTCATTTTCTGTTTTCAATAATTAACAACACTATTCCATCCATTTTAGGGTTTCATCCATTATGTTTTCATCACAAGTAACCCATTTGTTTGTCTTTTTTTTAATGTTTGTCCATTAGGTGATTCATGGCCATAGATTATAATGGTTTGTCATCAAGATCATAATCAATTTGCAAAACTTGTTCTAGTGGGTGCAAGCTACTTTTGACACGTCAAACACCACCGAATTTATGACAATAGTATTGGAATTAGTATATCACTTAAAGACCTTATGTTGGCCTTGATGTTGGGTATGATTTGCACCTTTAGACACGTGTGTCAACATGTTGACACATGTGTCTAAAGGTGCACATCATATCCACTAGTAGAAAACCATGTATTTTTCAACTTGTTTTTGTCAACTAATATAGTTGAAAAAGTGTCATTTTCAACTCAAATAGTTGGAATTTTAACATCTTTCAACTATATTAGTTGACAAAAACAAGTTGAAAAACACATGTTTTTCTACTAGTACAATTACAACCATAGACACCCACATAGATTGAAGAACATTTATTAGGACATTAAGATTTTTTTATTCATTTTTTAATGTAAATTAGTACATCATTCTTGAATAAAATTCATCCATGAATGTCCATGTTACATCCATATTTTATGAAATTCATCCATCACCACCTAGCTTGTCATTTATATAATGAAAATTGATTTTTGTCCATCATCACCTAATTTGTCATTGATGGATAAAACTTGTTCATGATCATCTTTCATTGATTACATGGATAAAATTAGTTATTGGAAAAAAAAATCATCCACAATATATGAAAGTTATTCATTTTGTAAAATTTTGATCCATACTAAATAAAATTCATCCATCATTATTCATTTTTATTGATAATAGATGTTAAAATTTTATTTTAAAATTATGTAATGAGCCTTATTCAAACTTCCTAGACCTAGTTCCCTAAACAAATATGAATATTGATCATGCCATTCCTTACTTTCAAATCAATCCACACCAATTTTGTAGTATGACCTTGCACCATAATTTGTTTAAACCATTCCATGAACTATTAATATTTGATGTTATGAATTAAAATTCCTTTTTTTTTTCCTTCCCATACTTCTATGCCTTCTTTAGATTCAAGTTGTGTATTGTTGGAATTATGTTTAAACTTCTTTTGTTGTAATTTGTAATAGCCTCACCTTTACTTGATATCATTTTAGAAAAAACATCATTGTCCACATTCATGAGATTTTTAACATAAATTTGTTTAATGAATGTTTAGGGTAAAAATGTTTGCATGCTTTTGGAATGTTGGACCAAGTATGATGTAGGATTCAAAGCATTTTAAATGGGAAGAAAATAAAATTCATAACCATTTTCAATCACAACATTTGAATTTCTTTATTTTGTGATCTATTTAAGAGGCCTACAAATCCATAAGGCTAAGGTGGATGGCATTTCTTAAATCCTAAAATCTAAATTATTAATCAATTGAAAGTTTTCGACCCATAGTATTCAACGATATGATAGCCACCCTACCCAATAAAATTTGTTAACTTATTAATCAAATTAAACATTAAAGTAGTTCATGGTGATTAATAGGGAAGCTTGCAAAGTGGGCCTTTTTTCCAAAATTACAACTTTGGTCTTATTCACCATATTGGAATGATTAAAAAGGTCATGGAATGAATTAAACCCATGGTTTTTGAAAAATACATTAATAGAACATCTTTTAATGGAAAGACATGCTTGGAAATAAATGAAGAATTGACATTTCAGCAAGAGCTTAGTAAAAAGTTTTATGTTAGATGTCGTTTGAATATTTGAATTTTGGATCCACAAGATTGAAGGGTGGAATTTGATAGCATTAAACTTGTGACCACTTCAATGATGTTTTAATGTTTACATCCAAGGGAGGAAATGTACAAGATTAAGAAATGTTATGTTGGGAAAATATTTTTTTAACATTTCCCAAATTGATGAGTACATATGTTGTTATATAAATATTATATGGAGGCATTAACATGATGCCCATGATATGAACTTGGATACTTTAGGGTATGAAAGACTAATAATTTTCTTCAAGGCTAATGTTGGTAAAGATGCATGAAGATCTAAGGTTTCATAATTTGTGGTTTGATGTGTGGTGTGTGATCAAATGCATTCATCATTTAATGCAACCACTTTCAATTTTTACCTTTTACTTATTATGGGGTTTAGGCATTAAATGGAGATAGAATTTCATTAATCCATTGAGTTGTGAAACTATGCATCATGGTGGTTCTAGGTTTTGTGAAGGATGAGTAGACCTTTTCCAACCTCTCCACCAAAATCAAGCTTCAAAATTACCTAACCACTCACCTTGATTTGGTTGTGAGAATGTATGCATAAACATTTTACTTGATGGAGAACTTCCAAGTTCCTATTCTACGTGGATATATGTGAGTGGAATCCATTATGGGTTAAATGTTTAGTCTTGGTTTTCTCAGTTTACAGTTGGTGTTTTTAGGCCATTATTGAAAGTTAATCTTATTGGCTTTTTTTGCCAATTATGCATCAAGGTGGAATTAAAGAATCCCACAATCAAAAAATATCTACCACCTTACGCCAATGTGTGTGTTCTTTATTTTGTTTATTACATGGAGTATTCATGCCTTTGGTTAAGCATTGTAGTCATGTTATTTTCAAGCTCAAGGTTAAACACATTGATTTTGAAACCTTTTGCATGTTATTTAATAATAGTGTTGGTGTAGGTATAATTTGAACTATAATGGGTAGGAGGATCCCTTTGGGATTAGGGTTCAAATCCCCCTTTAGTTATTTCACTTGTGTTGCAAATATGTGTTGGCTCAAAATTTGGCTAAAAAAAGGATTGGGTTGGTTTTTAAAATTGTTTCTATGCTTATAGTTGTAGGTTGCAATGTGCAAAGGTATTCCTTGCAATCTATCTTATTAATTTTTAATTTTTTTTTCCCATTTTACAACTTTTTCTTTTCAAGTTTTTTGGAAACCTAAAGCAAAGAATTATTATCCTAGTAAACAAAATTTTGTAAGTTCATGTTGTAGGTGATTTTGTTTTGGATTTAGTGACATGTGGATATTTTAACACAAGTAGAACTTGGTGCCTATGTGTTTTGAGTATGTATAAATTTTTTTGGGTAATCCTTTATTTATGTTGGCTATTTTAGAATATGTAAGACCTATATTTGAGGACCATTAACCATGAAGTTATAAATGTTGGTTTGATTTTGCTCTTGTGTAAGTGGGAGCATTTGCTATTGTAAGTTTGATTGTCAATTTTCCCAACCCAATGTATTCAAATTGAAATGTATATGTGGTTTCTATTTACATGAGAACTATGAATATTAATAATTACTGATATCTACATTTGTTATTGCCTATAATTTGGCAATAAAATGCTTGTGATGGAAAGTTTGAAAAGGTGTTGTGTTTTCAACTTCTCTATTTGGTTTTGGTTTTGAATTATTTTATGGCGTTCCCAACCCCTTTAATTTGGTTTTTCTTCTAAATCTTTTTCTCAAACCTTGATTGGTGGTGTTTATGGAACCACTCTACATGAAGCCTCCTTTCTAATGGATTGTATGAAGGTCATTAACTTTGCATCAATGTGGGAGGTAAGAATTACATTCACTTGAAGTTAGATTTACATATTGTGGAAATTTTCGTGGATTAGTGATGTATCTTGGTTGTTTGATGCTTGTGGGGTTGATCAAGGTGTTTTATTGTTCATGGATGGGGTTAATTTCTTTGAACTTGTTCATTTCAACTTATCAAAATTTTTATTATTTTTTCTATCTTGAGCAACTATTTGTAATGACATACCTTTTTTTTTCAAATCTTTCAATTCATGTGACCCTAATCTACACAAATTAGGGTTTTGAGCATCAAAGTCACTATGTTTAGTTATATGTGGTCCATTTTTTAGAAGATTTCTTAGTAGTTCAATTTGTCATGACATGAATTTGAATTATGTTTAATTTGAGTTTATTTACTTATTGTATTGTAAGTTGGATGAATCTACACAGTGTTAAGTGAATGGTTACAAATGACAATGCGATTTTTGCTACAAGCTTGATACATGAAGACTCTTTTTGTCCTTGGTGTTATCCCTCTTGCAAAAGCACCCTTTTTATTACTCATCTTTGAAATGCATTCATATATGTATTTCAATATACATTTCAATGTATTTGTAGTTACATACAAGTAATGATATTTGATCCAGGTTTTGGTAGTTGATACCAAGAATTTAGATTGTGCTTCAAGAAGGGACGTGGATATGGCAATTGCATTATTGGTTGGATCTAGTTTCACTTCTGTATATAACAATGCAAACCCCGATTCACAATGTGTATCATAAGACATGTGGCACTATATATATATTCTTGATTTGTGGTGTAGATGGGTGAAACTCTTGAGTTTGGAACTTATTCTAGGAGAGGATGTTGCAATTGATTGCCCCCGGACAGGGTTGGGTAGTGAAGAGTAATCTATACTAGCACATATGTTGTTAATTGTTTGAATTGCCATGGCAAACGAATATCTCTTGACAAGAGAATCAACACCATAATGGAAAGTATGTACGTTATTTCTGGTGTTGTGGTAGATAGTAGAACATGTATTCAGCTTTTATTTGGCAATAAATTCAACTTTGAGTGGTCTATAGCTTCTAGATGCATTTCCTTGGGAGTTTGAGATGACCCGATGATTACTAATGCTTAGGTGGTTGTTTGACATTTTCAAAAAAAGCTGAGGATTATGATTATATATAATAACATGGTATTTTACTTTTTCGATAATCATGGTTATAAATTTCAGAACTGGGTATTTGATTTGTGTATAATTGTGATGATCAACTTTGATACCCATCATGATACCCAAAGGGGGTTTGGTGCAAATTTAAATTCCCACCCCACTCTGGTCCAGACTCCACCCACACCCCCTATTTTAGGCCTATCTGTGTGTTTATCACATCTAATGTAGAGCGTTAATTGTGCCCCCATCCCCACCATTGAAATTATCAAGTGGACAGTATATAGTGAAAGACTTTATGCTGTTCAATTTTTCTTTGTTGTTTGTCATGAGGATGGAATAATAATTAACACTCTCTACAAACAGAGGAAGAGACCCAAATAAAGGGTGTGCATTGTGGGTGGAGATGCTCTTATTTGGGCCTCAGTAAGAATTTATCAGATCCCAAATATAAATGAAATGTCCTTCCCTTCCCCCACCCATAAAAAAACAAGAACTGAATAGTATATAAAGCAAGAGACAGTTTAAATGTCACCACTTTTAGGCTATCTAAAGAGTGAACAAGAATCATTTCTCAAATTTCTTTTGCTCTTACAAGTCCCTGAAATATGTGCACGTTTTCAGGCCTCGAGTAAAGTTTCAGGGAATCCACTGAATTGGAGTGCTCCAGATCATTCAAAATTTGCAATTCAGAATGTTTCATAGCTGTTGCTGGAGATGGTCTAAGGCATAACGCTATCTCTCAACTTTGTTATTGATAATGATGCTACTCCCATGAGTGCGGCCATGTAGTGGTCAAACAAAGCCCTGAACCACAGAAATCTGCAGTGAAGCATCGTGAAGCATGTGCCAAAATGGATGTGTATGTCAGTCATGTGAAAAATGATTTGAAACACATCTTCAATCTCGTTAAGAGGGAGACCCAGCCTGCTGTCATTGTGCTCCCTCGGAGATCGTGCTCCAACAACACATCCTCTCTACACCAAGTTCTTGCTCAGATACTCAATGAGTCATGATGGACTGTCCAATGAATTGTAGGCATCTAACTAGTATTGTGCAGTATAATCAGTTCCACTCTAAGAATATCCCCACTTTGTAACCCTGGAAAAACTATTTCTCACATCCAACTTTTAGTTATTTGCCCTTTTGTAACCGTGCACATAAAACTAAAACTGGAACTGTAAATGCGTGGCAGCCTACTAATAGTAAACCACTTGGACCAATGATTATGATTGCCCAATCAGAAACAAGGAGCAGCAGCTGTCAGATCATATTTATTACAGTCTTCTCCCGCATCATGTTCAACAGCTTTCTCTGGCCTTTACCAGCCCACAACGTTTTATGGTCCAGCCATTTTCATCCCCAAAATTGGGAAGTGCGAAAACATTATTGCCAAGTTTTTCTCTCCGTATTAGCTACATTAATTAGCTCCAATCATTTGTGTGCAACTGGCTGTCTTTGGGCCACATGATGGTGTTAAAAATACCCAAACCCTTAAGGGAGGAAACAGTCATGTACTTTACTTTATAGGTCCACACCTTTCTAAACTCAGCAATAAATTGAATTCTTGGTGGCATGTCACTCCTGACCATCAGTGACAACTGCCAGTGCCTTGGCTCTTCCTCTTTATAGCCAAAGTGGCGTGAGCTCTCCCTCTTCATTGGTTGTGGGAATTGATTCTGCAATTTATGGGGGAGTTTGACCTGTTGGGAAGTTGCCAAATAAACAAATGGTGTTGCCAGACACACTAGGTATCGATTCCTCACTCAATTATTGGATGTATTCTTGGCTCTGTCTGTAAGGGAGAGACTAGTTCGTTTTTGAGGGTCGTTCATCACGGATTTTTTTTAATTGGCGGAATTTCGCCAATTTTTTTTTTAAAACTCGAAATTGAAGTAATTTTTGAGGATTTCAACCGCCAAAATTCAGAGAAAGTTTTTCCAGGATTAGGATGTTTGGTTTTTTTTTCTAGAAAAATTTATAAAAGGATGACTAAAGCATTGCACTTCATATCTGGTTTATTGCCAAATTTGGCTAAATCTTCCTATGGATGATTGCCACTTTTTTTTGCATCTTCCAATGGATGATAGCCACTTTGGCTACAAACAAAAATTCCTAACAAAACACTGGAACGTCACCACGTGTTCACCACTAAACTATGAGTTCATTTTTTTGAGAATTTCATGGAACACTTCGTATTTTAACTGGTTTGAACTTGCCAGAAGTTAAGGGGCAGCAGAGCTAGGTAGGACTAGGCCAAGATGTCCTAAATGATTCTAATCCTAAGCCAAGATGTCATAAAATATTCTAACCCTAAGTCAATATGCTTGAAAATATTCTAACACTAGGCCAAAATGCCCATGCCAAAGTATGCTTTAGCTTGGGGTTAAACTTCACAATTTAGGGCCAAACATTAGGCCAAAACACATTGATTTTACCTCATATTTGAAATTCTGTGGCCTAGGGTTATTTCATATTGGCCCCAAGGACATTGATCTCACCATGTTTGCAAGACATTTGTCTTAGGATGTTCATAGGACTTTGGGCCTATGGCCTATGGCTTAAGGCCTAGAACTTATCATTAGGGTACATACACTTATCATCGAACATTAGCCTATCATTGAACACTTTGGTAGATCTTTTTCAAAATTTCCCCATTTTCAGTGATTTAAAATGTTATAGGAATGCCATATCAAACTCTACAAATCATCTTTGAAATGGAAAGCCAAAGGAGCAACCAAAAAAAAACAATCAAGAAAATGCGTTTTTTTGAATTGCAAAATTGCATTTTTTTCATTTTTCTTCATTTTGACCCCCTCCTACTTCACTAGTGCATAACTTTCTCATTTTTTGTTCAAATTGAGCAATTTAAACTGCTTTGAAATTACCATATTAAATAATACAAATCATTTTGTAATTCTAACTGCAACAAAGTAATATTTAAGGATTTTTTTGAGGGGTTTGGAAATAAGCTATGAGTTGTTCGAATTTTTTGTAAAAGCTAACCCCCTTACTTCAAGAAGTTGTAATTTTTTCATGTTTAGTTCATTTTTGTCGATCTTTAGTGCAATAGATGCACCAAGAAGAAGGCTCCATCTATTTTTTGGACATCATAAAAATTAATGCCTTCTTGCAAAAATGGTGAACAAACCTTACCTTAAATGTTTGGACACTAGCCTAGCTACCCTACCATGGATTTCCATAAGGGCAAGCCCACTTTTGAAAAGCATGTTGTGATTTCCTTCACAAAGGAGGATGTCCCATATTCTTAACATTGCAAATCTTGTAGTGAAAATATGTTAAAACATGTTTGCATGTCCTTAAGCCTTCATGTCTTAGGCCATTGAAATTACAAGGCTTAATGTTAATGTCCCTTAACCTACAAGTCCTAGGCCTTAGTATCTTAGAATTGAAAAAAATCAAGGCCTAGGCCTTGAAATCCTCTTGACCTACACCTTCAAACCTCATGGTCCTAGCTAGGCTTTTCAAAACATTCTATCTTAGGACACCAAGCCCTAGGGTGTGCAGGCTTATGTCCTAAGGATAGGTGCTTGCCTTCTAAAAGGACAATATAACATGTTTGTCTTGAGGTTCCACTTTATGACACATTGATCATTTTAAGACAAATGAGACCAATATGGTTGTTTTTATATTTCGTACTTTAGCTTGTGCATGCCCTTATTCCAATAAAGCTCACTATCTTGGGCTTTATGTTACATACTTGGGCTCCCCATTGCTATGCATTACCAATGATGATTTTCCTTTTTATTATGTTCTTGTATGATTATCCCTATATGATTATCAATAATTCACCATTATTCACATCAATGTCAAATTTAATTTTAATTAATATAAATATAATGGACATGAAAAGGCACATGTTAATTTGCCTTTTCATATTCATGTTGGTGGGAAATGAAAAGGGTGAAATAGTTATGAGGATACAAAATACTTTGTAGTTGGGTTACAATTATGGGGAAGCACCATGGCACCTTGACATTGATGTAACATTATGAATTTCAAAAATTCATATTGTTGATCAAACCATATAAGGTCCAACAATGGCCCCACAAATGTTTTAGAAATTCCCAAGGCCTTTAGAAACCTTGTCACCCTAAAAGAAAAGGGAGATGTTTTCTGCTTGTGTAAACCTCTAATGTTGGGTATACAAACTCAATGTGAATTGCTAAAATCTTCCTGAAATAGAAAAATTGTTACAAGTCTTATTTCTACATCTAGATCCTTATAGACACCAAACTTTATTATCTTATTTCTATGGACCACAAGGGATCAAATTCTCTCTTGATTTCTTCTCAAGGAGTCAATTGGTTGTTTAATGAGAGTGGTAGCTCATACTCCAACCACATAAATCCCACAAATATTATCTAGACATCATCACATGGTTCCTTTCAAAAATTGGATAGAGATTTAGGACAAAAGTGCTGAGTGTGATCTATTACACTTCCCAATATCCTTTTGTTCCCAAAATCCCCAGAGCTCCCACTATCCAGCAAATACTCTTTTCTCAAAATGAACACATTGCACACTCACATTAAGACCCCCAAGTTATCAAAGATGATGTTGCCACAACAACCATTCCAAAAATCCTTGACACATTCATCATCTCCCTTGTATTGGTCCTTAAAAAGAAAATGCTAAACCTCCTAATCTTTTTTTGACACTCTTGGCACAATGAAAGTTCAAGTGTCAAGATTTTATGACAATAAGAAGTCTATATCAACTTCTGCCCCTAACTGATTACAATCCAAATCTCCAAAATCCACTCCACATTTGTTAGTTATCATAAATCTAGAAACTTAACTTCATTTCCTTGCCAGAAAGTGCCCCTCTTCACTTCAATTAGCACCATATATATTTTTCTTCTCCCTGTCGTTTCGCTCCCCTGAAATCTCCGCACCAATCCACACATAGAACCGTGATTCACATAGCTCATAAAGAATCTCCATTGAACAACCAAGATTACACTCCATCACTGAAACCAAATCACCAAGATCCCTCCACAATAACTTGCAAAACAAGAAAACAAACCAAAACAAAAAAACAAGATAACAACTTCTTCGGTGGCCTTGAAACACCACACCTCTAGCAATTCAGCCATAGAGCTAAATTATGGTTTTCTAGTTTCATCCATAGAAAACGTTTAACACTATTTTTAGGTCACAACCCAAAGCTTATTTTAATGATGGCCAAATGTTTTAGAAATGTAATTTCCACCTCCAAAACAAGCTAATATTGAAACTATTTGATTGTTATGGCATTGAAAATTTCTTGTGTTGGGAAACACCTTTCAAATCCTAATCATCAAACTTGCAACAACCTTGGACCTTCCAACGTTTTAGCCAATTTACAAAACTCCATATGCCACTTAGGGGCTATGAGAAAAATATTTATACATACAAACAAGGGGGCCTTCAATTTTAGAAACCAAAGGGAAAAAATTTAAGGTTTGAACAATTAGATTTGTGTTATGTGCCATGTAATGACATTATTCAAACATGGAACACTTTTGCACAAGTTGGGTAGTTACACCAAATTTTTCACTTTAAAATGCTAAGACTCCACATGTTCCAAAACACACAAACTTATGGGCAAGGTTAGATTCACTCAAGCCAATGATTCCAGCAAATTTTTTTACAATTGTGATAATAAGTTTATCAAAAGTCATTCCATCCACCCTTTGCAAATTTAACAATACTAGGACCCTCTTCCAATCCTTCACCAAGTAAACATGCAAAGATAGCCAATTTTGGTTGTTAAAGGAAGTTACTTCATCATAACTCACCAATATAAATGGTGTTTTATGAATATCAACTTCGATGGTTTGCAGCACAATAGGCCATTAAGTATTTTCCAACCTATAAAATTGAATTAATGCTTCTTGGGGTGGTTGTTAACCTTCAAAAATTGGAAGAAAAAGTTGAAGGATTCAAAATTAATCATTGGGTGTCCCTACTTTAGCAAATGTTAAATTGCAACAAACTATAGCCATTGTACAAATTATAGCCATACATATTTTTCATTTTTTATGTGTGCATTAGTAAGATTGACGTAATACTCACCAACTACAACTATTGGTCAAACTATTACACATTTCTTAAATCCCAAGTGTTTGATCAAGGAGTTTAATTTTGGAACTAGTAGCTTTTTGCTCCCTTCTATTTCAAAGCAAATCCTACATTGTACCATTTTCATTTTCCCATTAGGTGCACACACTAGTTCAAACCAACTTGAACTTAGTAGCCCCATGATCTTGGTATATGTAGTTGAGTTCTCACTCATTTTCCCTTGCTTTCATCTTTTGTGGTTGAGTAGGTTCTAAATTTATAAACACATCAAGTGTGGTTACACATTCAAAAGAAGGATTGGGGGTATTTGATGACACAAGAGGTTCAAACAAACATTGGATTTACAAGTTGTTCAACATTTTTAAAGACAAGTTGTAAATTGATAGGATAGAAGATGATGCATTGAACAAGAGCCAAAATCTAAAATTAGAAGGAGGTTTCAAAGGTGCCATAGCTAAAAACACAAAGCAAAACAATATTGCAACAAATATCAACAAAATTGGAACGATACAACTTTTTGGACTTACACAAGAAACAAAATTTGACACTTTTGTAACAAATGTGGGCAAAATGCAAATGACACTTTCCAACTTTTGCAAAGAATTTTTTTTGGAAGAAACATATCTCAAAAATTTATGGAAATCATTTAGAAATGATAGCTATTTGAAAGCTCTATAATTATACAACTTGCAAATGAAACTTGTATAAAAAATCAAGGCTTAATAGACCTTCAAGGGACAATGTGCAAACTTAATTATGGTGAGTGTTGCATGATTCCTTGTCTTTCATTATTTGTTGTGTGATTCCTCCACATTTTCAAAAAGCTCAAGTTGATGCACCATGTTGATTACTAAGCGAAATGGGAAAATCCCACACAATGCACATTCTACTTTGCAAACAACAAGACTTTATGACATCTTGAAACTTGGGATCAATTGTACAAGGGAGTCAAAGCTTTACTCCAAAAGCCAACTATTGTGCCATGTGTTGTGTTCAACAAACCACAAACACAAGGACAAGTGGTAAATTGAAATTCCAACAAGTGCAAGATACATTAAAATCTGCAACAACAACAAAGTACATCATGGTTCATGATATGTTACCTGTAATCAAATCCCTAATCAAATCTTACTACTTCACAAATCTTTCAAATTTGTCCCTCCCAAATCTCCATATTGAGCATTCATCAATCAACTTAAATGTCAAAAACTCATCCTACAAATGGACCCTTGATTTTTTTTGTTCTTTTTATACAAGTGGTGATTATTATAAGTTTTCAATCTTGTATGGGGCAATGACAACGCTTTTCAACTTCTAGTTAGTGTGGCGATGGTAGCTACCTTGCACTAGTTGCAAATGCTACCGAACAAGTTGCATAGGGAGAATTTGGCAACCAACAGTACACCCTCATCATTCAAGGCGGTGCCTAATTCATCTGTTCATAGAGTGGATGGCTCCAACAACATAAAATTGTGCTGACAATATCAATTTTTAGCACTCTAATTTCCTTTAATGATGTCACATGTCCCTTTTGGCACCTACCAAGTTGCAAAAATTGGCACCAAAAAAATGGTTGATCCATACTTGTTGTATGCACCTATAAATGTAAGGGCAAGCCCCATGGGGCAAGCATAATTGAAATAAGGGTGAAGTTGAGTGTGCGCCCAAATTTGGTAATGCCCGCCCTAAGGGCTCTTGTATGACATAAAAATCAATATTTTAAAATATTTTTTCCCCATAATACCAAGTGGATAACGTGAAAAAAACAATGTGAAACATTTTGGGAAAATGGAATGCTCATAGGCCATTTTTAAGCTCTATAAAAACACCTCCAATTACATTATAAAAAATTTGTGGAGGCTTTTACAAAAGTTCAATTAGTGGACTCTTTAGTAGGGTAGATTGACTAGTGATCGAACACTTAAGCACTCAAAGTAGGCTAGTTCCAAGTGGATGGCTCCATTGTTTCTAGTGTCCAAACAAAATTTGGACCCTCCTTTTGGCACATATGATACACTAACAATGGTCAAAAATGGATTAGAAATGAGAAAGTTATGACCCCCCAAAATAAAGGGAGTCAAGAACTAAAAAAACAAACCACTAAACACTACCAAAGCCAATTCCTAAACACCCAAATTTTTTTGTGTATGTTGCTCTTTTGCTATTAAAGTCCCAAGATGATTTGTAGAACTTTAGGTAGTGCTCCTATAGCAATAAGAAAGTTATGAGGTTTGAAAGTAGGAGGGGTCCAAAGAGAAGGAGAAAAAAAACACATTTTGTAAGTTGAAAAGCTTATTTTTCTTCTTGGTATTTTTTCATTACTCTTTTTTCCTTTGCACTTCAAAGATGCTTTTTAGAGCTTGAGGTAGCACTCCCATAACATTTTAAATCACCCAAAATGAAACACATATGATGAAGATTTAAATAAATGTTTGGTCATAGGCAGCTGATCGATGATGAACCAATCTACCTTAGTGCACTCTCACCACCTTACACAAGGTCTAACCCCTAGACCATAAAAACCTAGGACCTGGTCTAGACAAGAATGCAATGTTTTTGTTGCATCCCTTGTACATTTGCTTTAGAATGGAGTATTCTTTTGGAATGAAAGATCATATGGTTTGGTTTTTTCTTAAACTTTCAGAATCAAAGTTCTAGTTTTTTCAAAATTCCTGAAAGAAATGGCAGTTTTATAGAAGGTTATTTGACTTATTATTAAAAAATTTGAGAACTGAAAACATATATCAGAAATCAGTTTTCAGATTTTTGAGAACTGTGGTTAATTTCAGTAATTGGCTATTCGGTTTCTTTGAAGGTGTGGTTTCTTTTAAAACCTTGAGAGCCTCCAGTTATCACTCGCCATTTCTAATAGCTGCCCAACACTGATGGAGACCCCACCCCTCTGGCTTCCTATTTGCACACCCTTGCTTTTGAAGGCTTACAGGCTTTTCACAACTTTGTGAACCTTTGGCGTTCGTGACAAAAGCCTACTACTTGGACTACACCCATTACAGTTGGTCAACATATCACTCAAGGTTCCTCATTGTTTCAGCATTGTCCATATGAATGCTGTTGGCTGGACCCTTTTGTGGTCTCCTTGTAGCCAATACCCTAGTCAAATAGCAGGTTTGACAAAATTTATATAATTTCTACACATGCTGAAATCTTCCCTGATGTTCAACTACAATATCCCATATGCCCCATCCAGTGTTTTCATCATTATTTGGATAATTTTTGTGACCTAGCAAAAGTAGTGAACATCCATAGGAAGATTTAGCCAAATTGGACTGTTCTTAGATTAACCATGTTCTCAGAAGGAAAGGTTATTTGACCAGTCCTTAGATTTCCTTTTGAGAACTTGGTTGTACATCGGAATCAGTTCTTATACGAGTTTTGAGAACCACAGTCATATGTCAGAAAGTGGTTCCTTGATGTTTGAGAACCACAAGTATATGTCTTTAGGATCTGCCCTGAGAGTCATTGGTTATTAGTTATTATGTGCTATTTCTAATAACCATCCAACAAGGGTAAAAACCCTAAATTCATGTTAGTTGCTTTCTAAACTGTACAACTAGTGTTTAGGACTATGAGTGCAAATTAAACATTTCCCAGGTAAAATATTGCCGCTTAGAAGCCTCATTCAAGGCATTGAAGGTACTGGTGTAGGTGTTACTTCACCCTGGCCTGCATTGAGTGCCCAACATTGCCTCTTTTGATCCAATTATAGATAACTAGTATAATCTGTGTTCACTCAAATGCACTGAGGATATTCTAGTGGTTGCACAAGAAGCCTTTCACTAGGCAAGCCAAGGGTTTGACTCTTTAAATTCTATTTCCAAAGTTTTGATTAAAAAAACCTCATGCACATATTCTAGGTTTGAAACTTGAGATGAGGGTTTCTTATTCTCTTCACAATGAATTTTTTTCATTTGTGCCCCGCCCCCCCAAAAACAAAAACTACTTTTTGAGGTGAATATTGCTGCTAATAGCTATAACCTGATATGAGATATCATGCATTTAAGCAACTTTTCCAACCAGAATTTCTCGAACAATTTGAGCATTTTGGTGAAATGATGGACATTCACAAATTTTTTGACCTTGTGATGGGGTTATGAACACATTTAATGTGTCGTGGATATGCTCCTTATCTTGGATATCACATCATTATGCAAAACAAGTTATGTTGTGAAAATTGATGGTATACATTTCAAATTATTTGATTACATCTTCCAATAGAACATTCTCCTTATTTTGGCCATTGTGGTCACCCAACATGAAATCTGCTTTGCCAAGCGTAGTCCAATAATTGCTATAAGAATAATTCTTGTTCTCCAGTCCTCAGCTTCAACAACATTTTGTCTCCCCAAAATAGCTAATGGAAATCGTCCCCTTAGAAAACTCAATGGAGACAGTGGAAAAGATCCAAAGAAAGAATCAAGAAAACTTCAAAGCCACTGGGAATTAGCATGATTTGTATGATTGAATGCCTCTTCTACAACAACCGGCACCCAATAGAAAAAGAAAAAAAGGAACAAGAAGAAAGCCTCTTTTTGGTACTTAGTTGAGCTTCTTGGTGTGCCACCCGTCTCACAATTCTTATTGTAGCCCAAGGTGATCAATTTTAAACTTTTGATGGAATTTAGCATACCTATTCATTCCATGGTTTGCTTGTAAACAAGTCCAAAAGTTAATCAATAGTTTATTATTTAAGAAACTGAAGTTTTCCATGTCCATTAGTATTTCTTGACTAGTTAGTTGAGTTCCCACTTGAATCCAACTCTTCCTGGTTGCAAAGAAAGAACTTGAGCTTGGAATATGACTTGTTCAACTAATTTTCATAACTTTGAAGGTTTTTCATACAAGACTCTGAAGTCTCTCTTTATTTTCTGGTTGTTTGCTTATCTAGTGTCATTTCCTTGTGTAAATTAGGGCTTTCTGCTTAGAATTTTATTTATCTCATTTCTTGGTAAGTGGATCTTCATCATGTTTTTGTAGTGTAAAAGTTACTCCTTAATGTGAACTTGCAAGACTTCATTCCAGGAGAAAGGGGGGCTAGGGTGAACCAGCACCTACACGGGTACCTTTAGCTTCTTTAGTGAGACCTCTTAGAGGCTCCCCATGGGCACCTTGCGTAGTATGTTTTGGATGAAGAACAATCAAGTTTGTGCTGGTTTGGAGCATAAAATAGCTTTATGAGCCAGCATTTGTGTACACAATGTTGTGCCTGCAAAATAAACTCTCTTGATTGGCTAGAGAGAATGATTGGTTTGGGTGATTTTATTTAACAAGTCTCTCACCTTTCACTGACCCTGGTTTTCATATTTATGGACATGACTTGAATAGAGTAAGTATTATTGGATTCCAGAAATATTATTGGAGATCCACATATCCACTATGGGTCAAGATGCTCTAAGTGGCTACAATGGACCTCAGAAATATTAAATTTGGACTCAGTGTCAATGATTTAGTCTCAGACTGAATACTTATAATTTTAAAAAGAAAACTCCAAAAAATTTGGGGTTTTATCATGGTACAAGTGTAGGTGCTGGTTCACCCAATGTGAGAACGTGGGGTGACAAAACAAGAGGAAGAAAATGTGACGAAGAAGGACATGGTCAAGGCTTAATTATTAAGTTTGAGGTATTAATGATCTGGAGTTAAACTAGAAGTTAACCTTTGGCTACCTGAAGCACAAAGACAAGAAGTTTGAAAAATGTGAAGTGGTGATGGGTGGCAGCTATGTATGCACTTCTCCTTCCTCTTTGTGTTTGTAAAGCTGGAATTTCTTGGCTCGGAGTTACAAAGCTTCCGAGTTGGTTCATGGGTTCGTGCTTTCCCTTCTTAATATACTAAAGCTGGAAAAATCCAAATCCCTAGTAATAAGTGACCACAATTTATGCTTGAGCTGTAAACCTGTACACAACTCCGCTTGAGCTTGAGCTGTCCAATTCCTAATTACAGTTGTTTGATCGGTTATTTTCTAATTCAGACATCTCTCTCTCACTCTTGGAGTGTCTGAGATTCCTCCATTGTAACTTCCCCAAAGTTTAAAACTAGAAGAAGTATTGACTATATGAAGATTATGAAGCTTTAGCTGTCCAAGTCCTAATTACAGTAGTTGTTGTTTGATCAGGTATTTCTAATTCAGACATCTCTCTCACTCAATGGAGTGTTTTAAGTTCCTTTGTTGTAACTTTCACAAAGTTTAAAAGTAGAAGAAGTATTGACCAGGGTTTTTTTTGCCCCTCTTTTGTGGTGTAGCAACACTGGCAACCATCCACAAGAGGTTTAGTCAGATTTGGCTACAGGACACATAGGACAGTAAAAGCTTTTTGTAATCCTGCTCCTGCTTGGCGACCTGCAGGAACAGGCGCTCTAAATCTGGCGAACCCATTTTTAAAACCCTACTTTTTTGGCGATTATTTTGAAATTAAAAAAAAAATCATTTAAGAGTCCCAGTCCTTAAAAAAAATCTTATTCGTGCAAAATTTCACACAAAAGAAATTGGCTGCTATTATTAGTCTAATGAATGAAATTACATTTTTGTACATGAATGTGTGTATATAATTCCATAAACATGTATAAATAAACCTATATGTATAATTAGATTATTATGACCAATTTTGGCGTGTGCTGAAGAGGGCATTAAAGGAAAAATAAAATGAAATGATAGCATTCTGGATCCAGATTCCAGACCCATGACGACATCACCCAGGATTCCCTTGGCAATATTATTCATTTTGAAACTCCTTCCTTCCTAATTTCAGGCGAGGCAATTTGGAGAATCACCTGAGCTGATGGAGAAGCACAGATTGGGTACCTTTCTACCTGGAATGGTTTCCCTTGCTCCTTCTCGGAAGGAATTTTTGGGAGGAAGTATGTCGGCATGAATTGGGAATTGTCCTTGTGTTTATGTACTTAAAGCACTTGAAGAAATTTCCTAACCTATTTGGAGCCTGTAGGGTATTGCAAATATCCCCTGCTAGAAAAGGGGAGGGGTTATACCATATGATGCATACTCCTTGTGAGTGAGAGGGATCTTATGCTTACTCCACATCAGCCCTTTTTTACTGGCGAAATTTTAATATAAAAATTCGATATTGAAGTGATTTTGGAGGTTGTCAATCGTCAAAAGTGAGAAAAAGAATTAAATAAAAATCGCGAGAATTCTATAGTTGATTTTCAGTGTGTAGCCACTAATATAGAATGATGATTAAAACTTTGTTACATCATGTCTGGTTTATAGCCAGATTTGGCTAAATCTTCCTAGGAAGGATCATCACTTTTTCTACATCTTCCTATGGATGATAGCCACTTTGGCTCCAAACAATAATTCTCCCCCCCCCCCAAACCAGAAAAAAAAACCCTGCTTCAGATCTCACACACATAAAATATAGGGTGGAGCATTGTTATCAATGTTTTCCCTTGCATAATGGTCGAGGGCTCTCATGTACTTACATAAACTTTCCTTGCATAACAAGGACGACTTAGATTAACATGTACGTCTTGCTGCAAGCTAATGAGGAAATTGCGTCTTGTAGAGCACCCTAAAAATACACTTTGCACATTCACCAAGGTCATTATGGGAAGGGAAGACGTTAAATCAGCTATGGGTGCTTATTGCAGGCAATACAAATGTAGTGCTTGCATCTTTTTTTCCCTGATTGCCCATTTGTCCATCCAAGATTTGTCTGCTGGTGCCCAGACACACTTTGGGTTTTATTATGCACACAATTACTTTGTAGTTGTAAGATCCCTCTCACTCTTAAGAAGTATGCATAAAAACCATCCCCTCTTACATCTTATGATTTACATATGATTCAGGTCATGATAATGTTTGTCTTGTACTTTATGATGGGTTAAACCCATGGGTGTGCGACATTTTCAAAATGCAGGGCTGGACTTGTTAAGTCGCCTTGTCCTTGGCCCACATGTGATGACATTCTCAAAATGTAGGGTTGGACCTGGCTACGACCTTGTCCTAGGTGGGGGACATTCCCAAAACGTAGGGCTGGACAAAGTTATAACCTCACCCTAGGCCCCTTACTTTGGGAATTCTCCCACCATATGGTTTTCACCTGACACTTCAAGACAAAATATCCATCTCACTCTTAATCTTAATGGGGCCCTACATATCATGGCCAAGCAATTTGGTCTGCATTTTAGTGTATTTCTGTGTTTCCCTGGCATTTAGGGGTTAATGAGTATGTGAAATTTGACATCTCATGATCTAGGCGTGTTTAGGTTCATGATAACATTCATCTCATACTTTACCAATGTGTAAAGTACACTTGTGGGGACTTTCCCAAAATGCAAGGCCAGACTAGACTATCGCCTCATCTTAGGCTCCTTATTTGGGAGCGGCCTCACCTTGAAAGTTGGGACTTCACCCTACAATGAGAATTGCACATCTTTTATTTACAAACGAACCACTTTTACATTATCAACAGATAAAAGGACTGTTCTTTACTTCAACATGTGCTGTGACCCACTATTATTTTTGGAGCTTTCTGATGCAGCAATACTAGTGAGCGTCCCATAAATAGATTCAGCAATAATTGACAACATGTTTGTAAAAAAAAACTGGCAAAAATTGCCCCAAAATCAAAAACCGTGTCCAAGTAAGGTGAAGTTTTCTAATTAAAAATCTGAACTTCTCCATTTCAGTGTGAAATGTGTTTTTTCTGCAAAAACTAGTTTCTTTTGCTAGAATAGATAATTGATAAAAGAAAACATTAAATTGTAGATAAAACATGGTGGTCCAATTCTTGGCCACAAGATACAGAAGCAATGTCTATGAATACAATAAAACCTTATTTGAGTGGAACTTGAAGAACTCCATATGATAAAGAGCCATAAAGATAGGAGGTGAAAAGGAAAATAAAGTGGTAGAGGTGAATATCAAATGTTTAACTTAATGAATATATTTAATGTGTAGTGGGGTGCCCTTTGTTCCCTATTCAATGGTGACTCAACACGGTTGACCATCTTATACTATGAAATATGAGTTAGTTGAGTGCTCTATGAAAATAATTACTTTAGTGTTAAAAGGTTGGTGGTGTTGGGGGTTATGGAAGGTGGGGAGATCATGTAAATAATAGGAAGGAATAAAAAGTTGTTAGCCTACCCAAGGTTGACTAAAAGAAATAGTTATTATGAGAATGGTGAAACCATTGAAAAAGATTAATAATGAATACCTTGTAAAATAATTTTGCAATTTATGATTGAGTTCTTGCAAGTGAACCACTATTTCTAAAGTGAATATGCACAATCCACTAACAAAATGCTTAATAGGTTGTATCAACAGGCAACCACTAAACCACATGGGCTCATATGGCTACAGATAATTATAAATATTTTACACAGCTGATTGTTAAAATTATGAAGATGAATGTATGAATATATCAGTGTTGTGCAATTACTAGAATCCACTACAGATACCCTTCAGTTATCAACCTGGGTATGTGTACTCACTTACTCAGAAGGGTAGAAAGCTGATTTTCATATAGAACCTTGGTTCTCAAATTTTCAGAAAATTATAAAAAATTTCCTTTCTAACAATCAGTTCTTTGCTAGTTTTTTGATGTTTCTGAAATACCCAGAACCGGTGGTTCTCTGGTTCTGGTTTTTTTAAAGAACCAGATCCGTTGGTTATTTTAAAACCAAATAACCACACAACACTGGAATATAGCCAAGTTATCTTTGCATGTGAACTGAACAGTGGTATCATGAGCATCTGGTGCATGAAAACCAGGTTAAAAAAGAACAAGGATTAGGTGAAGAGTGAAGGTTGTGGGGTTCTTCCTTACCCTAAGGTCAGTTTCATCATTAAATAATCTGCAAAATAGTGAAATGGAGTTTTGTGAAAATACGAAGTTGACACGTTGAAAATCATCATAATTATCATAGGCTACATTCTGAATAATTTCACTACCCACATCACAATATCATAGTAGAAGATGGAAAAAAATAAAATTAAAAAACTAAAAAACGAATTTTTTTTGAAAATAAAATTATTCATGTTGTCAATGTGGAAATTCACCCTAGGCTACGGTATATGAAATTTGTAAATACAGGAACTGCTGGTTGTTGGTCTCCAACAGAAAATCCATTCAATAAACAATAGAGGCTTATGTAGTATATGATAGTGTTGGGTGGGTATTGATGTTTGAACATACCAGCTGGTAGTGGTATTGGATCTTTTTTAAAACCTTCATACCAACCTGGTACTCGTATTAAGGTCCAAGGCTAAGTTTGGGCTCTTATATGGCAAATTATACCTGATATTGAAACATGTATAGCCCTGGTGTTAAACTGGTATTACTTCAAGTCCCTATGAGGCAAGCTCTGGTACAAGGCTGGTATTGCCTCAGGTCATACTAGTCTGATCGGTTCTTTGATACCAGGACCAGTTTAAATACAAGGATTGGAGCCTCCTACCTACCACGAAGGGACTTGTTCTCTCCCTTCTTTGGTTCCTGCAGGCTGCACATCTTTTGGCCTTCCCTTTGGTCTTCCTTGTGATGGTTCCGGCCATTGGTTTTTTTTGTGATCCTTCCTTTCTTCCCTATATGAGTTATCATATACTGTGAGAAAAGTTAGAACTTGGTAAGATTAAAACTTATGCACTACTAAAAATATATAAAAATAAACAAATAATTTGTGTACTGTAGCCAAGGGTCAGTTTCCACATTGACAATTCGAATAATTTCTTTTTTCAATATCAAAAAATGGATTCACTTTACTTTTGAAATTATTATTATTTCCATCATCTACTACAATATTGTGATATGAGTTATGAAATTATTTAGAGTGTAACGTATGATAATTATGGATGATTTTCAACATGTCAACTTCATATTTTCACAAATTTCATTTCACTATTTTGAGGATTGTTAATGACAAAACTGACCTTGGGGTAAGGTACTCCCCTACCACAACTTACTTATTATCTGACTAGATGCTCTCATGGTACCAGCAATTTCCTCCTTGCCACAACTGAGATCCATTCCCAGAAGAGCTGGCCAAGCCATGTTTTTGTTGGGGAACTTGCTTGCTGCTGTCATTTGGCCTGATGGTCCTTTTCCTTTTGGACATCGAAAACCATTTATTTCATTCATCTGGTTTCCATGTGCAAGATGAGAGTCACAGGTGTGGGTGAAATATCTCACATGAATTTTGCATTGACACAATAATACAATTTCTGTTCTTTTCACAAAAAGTTCACCAATTTTTATGGTCTGTTGCGTGATAACCCTTTGGCCAGTTTAATTTCTTCCACATTAGACTTGGATTTCAAGGCCTTCTCAATGATAACTTATAAGTTGACATAAGTCTTGGTGCTTTCATTAATGTTGAATTACCCCATTTCATGAATTGTCAGCCTTAACCCTGCATTGTCCACTCACCTTGGGGGAGGGGTAGTGTAGTGTAAAGCCTGAGGGTGAGGGTGTTACTGGAATAAGGGTGCAAGAGTCAAGTGCAAGCCCCATTTTGTTCCTTTTTCTTTTTTTTTGACACAATGAAAAATCGATTGCAAAAAGAGAACCAGTACACCACAAGGCCAGGGGGACACCCAACCAAGCATGAGGCAAGAGTCAAGTGCAAGCCTGATTTTGGTAATGATCATCACCTTCATTGCATGTGATGTAAAAATCCAGGCAATAATCGTGAAGAATTGAAAGAAAGGGGGAAAACCAAGGGCTTTACATGCACATAATGCTCGAGGCTATGGACATAATTGAATATGGACCCAATGAGGTAAGGCAAGCCCAATTTTGGTAATGCCCATGTCCAAGGGCATTACATAATGTAAAAATTGACTGATTTTTTTTTTCTTTTTTTTTCTTTTTTTTTTCATTATGCCCAGTGGGTATCCATCAGATACCCATTGGGTGTCACAGGAATTTTTTAAAAGACTTAACATGAGCATTTCAAAAAGAAAAACACCCACACCTATCAATGTTTTGTTTTTCGAAATGGCCCACAACTATGAGGTTTTACACTCTTTAAGAGCACCTTCAAATACATTACATTTTTTGTGAAAACAAAACACCTGTTCATGAGCAAAGAAATAATTGTGCATTACAATATGCTCTACGACATTTTAAAGAGATTTTAACATCCAGTTGAAGAAGCACTCATGTGAACTTGCATTAGGTGAACTAACATGTACATGAGTGCCATGATAAAAACCCCAAAAATATATTGGTTACTTATAAGCCTTATAAATGATGAAACCCTACCAAACAAAAGAAAAAGTTCCCAATTGCAAGGGCAAAGGGAGGCACCAAAAAAAAAAGAGAGGAACATTGTCCAACAAAGAGTCATCACCCATAAGCACAAACCCACGAAATGGGGGTTGCAAAAGAGCAACCTAAAAGTCCTAAACCTGTAGCATGAAAGACAAATATGACACAAGGAAAAAAAACATTTGGTTGCTCGGGCCGCATTCTAGGGAAAACCAGAAAAGCAAACAAAGTACCTTGAATGTATCTAAGACAGAGCTTTATTGCGATCAGAAGCTTTACACTCATGTGGGGTTCACATTTGGCTTGTGCAAGAAAAGCCCAGTATTATTCGCATAAAGTTTGAGAGGGGCCGAGGGAGAAGGTGCAGAACATAACTATCATTAGTAAATGCGGTATTGGATATAGAAAATAATGGCCAGGGTGAACCAGCACCCACATTGGTACCTTCACCTTTTTAAGTGAGGGCTCATAGTGGCCATCTTAAGCCCTAAAAATGTTAGATTTGAACTCAGAGACTCTGATTTAGTTTGAGCGTGGGATATTTATAATATTCAGAAAGCTTCACATTACCAAGGATGATCAATTGACATAAGGTCAAAATATTAATATATATTTTTAATTGAATTTTTAAAAAATAATAATAATGAATGATCGAACATTGGTAATTCAAGATCATTCATGAAATCATTTTAATCTTTATTATTTTAAAACGTGAAATTTAATTTTCACCTATTGGAATCATTAAGAGGAAACCCTTCCCCTCCCCGCCCCCCCAAACAACCTAGATAGCACAACCTACTTAGCACCCATGCTGCTTTCAATGTCCTTTTTGACACCCCTGTTATTTCAAAAGGTGAACCTTTCTGATCTCCCCCAACATGCTTATTGGCATGTTTCCTAGCTTTATTTAACACCTCTCATGGTTCAAAAATGTAGATAAAATAAAATAATTTCAACTATAGTGCCCAACTTCCCCTATGTACTTATTGGCACCCTTGGCATCCTTTAACATTGTATGTGATGCCTTGAATGTCCTTGGTGCCCATTTTGGCTCCCAAGAAAATTCTTACTCAACATGATGCCCTTAGTGTTTCCAACATGCTTTTACGATGCTCTTGCTGTTGCTTTTGGTTTTGTTTTATGTTAACATTCCTATCTATTTGTAATTTTCTCACCATTTCTTATCATCTTTGGTGTTGTCTAGTTGTGTTTTTGTTATTGATCAAACTTAGGTTATCCCCAAACCAAAACATCTCACCAATCCGAGTTTTCACCCAAAAAAAAAGTTCAAATTTGAACATTTGGTAGGTTGACATCCCATCTTGGGATGTCCTTTCAAGACAATGGCTTAGCAACTTTACTTTTGAACAATTATTGTGGTTTAAAGACTCATAAAACTTTAGAAATGTTAGATTTGTTTGGCTTGAAAATAATGTTTTCAATGAAAATTAAGTTTAATTTTATAATATTTTTAAAATTTTAGATATTCTTTGATTGAATCTTATATGTAAATATACAAAACTTCATCACATGAAACCCATACTTCTCAACATGGGTATGTACCACTACATATGCGTTGTTGGATTATCATTGAATTGAGTTTATTTGAAAGGCACACACTTCAATAACCATTATAGGTTGACATGTGTTGAAACTTGGGTAAATGTGTTTTCAAACTAAACTTTATAAAATTATACAACAAGTTGTGTATAAACTTCCACAAATTATAGATTCTACATGAATCATTAATCATAGTCAATAAAAACATTTTTAATGTAATGTGTTGAAATGCTTGTGATTTCATGGGTGTGAGATGCTAATCACACATTTCAAAGTTGAATGATGTGAAAATTTACATGAGATTATTTTAGATTAAGATGAATTAACATGTTTTATTTAATATTTAAGAAAGATTTGAAGGGCGAAGGGGGCAAGGGAAGAGTTGGGTCTCCACTAATTCTAAAAAAAATGTAAATTGAATGAGAAATTAATTTCTATTGATTTGAAAAGAAAAAATAGTTAGCTGGGAATAAAATGTCCTCCCCAAGTCATGTGAGGAGGTGATAGTAAAAGGTTGTCAAATGCCACTTCCCACCTTACTAATGAATTTGATGTTTAGAATGAGTTTTATTAAGTCTAACTAATTTCATAAACATAAAATCAATGAAAATAGTGTAAATTTGTCAATTTTAATAATTTTTTTTGATGTATATTTAATTTTCAATGTTGGCTTGAATAAATATGAAATATGTTTCTAATTTTTTTATAAAAGGTGTGCCCTAAAATATTTTTAAAAATAAGTTGGAATTAATTAATATTATACATCATATATATTATTTATTTAAATAAATATTAGTAATTAAATTTATTATGTTATTCTGAATTTTGATTACAAAAATTATTAAATTGAAAATACCCGGTAATTTTTTACTAGTTATTAAAAATAGAATTTAATCATTTAGTTTAATTTCTAAAATCATTATGGAATTTCCTATTAATTTATTTATAATTCTGATTTTCAATATAAATGAAAATCCACCATCACGTTAAACAATTAAGTGTAACCACTTGTTGGAGTTTTGAACATTATGAAAATTAAACAATATTGAATCTATTAAGGAATGTATGGATATATAAAGTGTGATTTAATGGATTGGAAAACACCAAGATGTGTTGTTCTTTTCCTATGAAATCAAATGTTAAAATTTAAGATTTTAAAAATTTGCAATCATGATGTGTAGGTCAAGAACTTTAATTATAAATGTAAATTCATGTTTCAAGAAATATATATTTTTTATTTAGCTTATCATTAAGCCTAAAATTATAGTTGTTGAATGAAAATGAAATTGACTTAATTAGAATATAATTTTTTTGAAAAATGTAAAATTTGAAATCAAGAACCAAACTTTGAACATGTTTGAACTATATAAAAAATGGAAAAATTTATATAATTAAAAAAAAAATTTGGTGATCAACTTGTATGATTTTTAATATTGCCCATCTCAATTTGCACCCAATTTGCAAACATTGGTGTATTAACCACAAATGGATCACTTTTTTTTTGGGGCACCTTTTTATTTATTTATTTCTTCTACGGCCTAGCAAGTCATTGATCCTCCCACAGATTTAATTCAATTAATGATAGACATTGAAAGAAAATTGCAACCCCTACATCATGTTCATGGGATGTAATAAACACATGTGATTTAATAAGTTCATAGTATTTTTTAGATTGCTTAAATGTTTTGATTATTATAATACAAGGGTAGATTCAACACATGTTTGCAAAATAATTAATGAAATTTGAAGATTTGAAGTCACGAATCAAATATTTTTGAATATTCCAAAAAGACTATGTATTTTTCTTTATAATTTTTCTTGATTATTTAAATAATTAAAAAATTCTACAGATAATATAATTGCTATAAAAAATACTATGATAATAAATAAATGTAAATATAAAAATGACATCCATGTATAATAAATTGTGCAATAAACAAGATGACCTTTTTTTCTAATAGGTTATATTTGCATAAGGGACAAGGATCACTAAATCAATTTAACAAAACATACATACCATTTTATCTTATTAAGTCATGTTTATTTTATGGCAACATTTGCATCTTCTATCCTCTTCTCCAATATCAATAACAAATCCAAATGAGGTTTCCATAAGTTGCAAGGATATTTTTTATTAATTTTTACATTGCAAGTTCATTAGGATTTATCACCAAGCAATGACATTTGTAATGAGACAATGCTAGTCATCTACCTAAATGATAATGATGTTTCAAATTGAAATGTTAATTAATGAATCTTTAAAGCACTAATGAAAAGATCACAACCTTGATTCATAGTGGATACATAGAAAGATCATTTATATTCAATAAATCATTCATGCAAAGATCTTCCTCCATAGAAAATTCAGATTGTCAATGATGCCATTATGCCAATAGATTGTTAGTAACTATTGATTTTGTAACAAGACACATATGAAATTATTTTAATTCATTTATTCATATTATGTACACAATCTTGTAACAATTATCAAACAATATTTTGCATATATAATGTCTTTTAGACCTTCATAAATCCTTATTCAATTTTGTTAAAGATTGATTTCAGATGACAACGAAATGTCAAATGTGTATTTCAAAGATAACATTATTTGCAAGTATGCCTCTTCAACCATTATTTGATTGCTTTTTCTTTTTTTTTATTATTGAATCTTTAAATCATTTAATGTTTTATTTCAATTTGTTAAAATAATTTGACAAATAAGCAGGTTTAAAAAGTGCTTAGGTTTTTTTTCCTTTTTTGTTATTTAGAACATGAGTTCAAATGGAACATGTTTTGAGCTTAATATGGCCACTTAGAGGCCTTACTAAAAGAAGGTGAAGGTACCAATGTGGGTGCTGGCTCACCATGGCTGGACTACTAATGGATTTTGTAGGAAAATAGAGTACCCTTTAGGGGCAACCCAAAAGGGATGCAACAAAAAGAACCTTAGTAATGTGCAGGAGGATTAACTTTCAGTCTGTGCCCCCATTGAGCATGGTATAAGTGTGAAAAAGAACTGAAATGCTCATCAAATAGAGGGAGGGGTTTAAAGCAAAGATAAAGTGAATAAATTCTGTTTCCTGAGACATTCTTCCACAAGAAGACAAACATCAAGAGAAAGCCAGGTGATAGTCTCTCCTACACAGGTGAAACCCAGGTCCACCCAAGGCCAACCACGATGGTGTTACTTTACTTACTTACCAGGAAGAACATAGATTTCCTTCTGTTACAAGCCAGCTGGTGGGTGCCTGTACTGTGCCAGCAGAACTGCCTCCTTTGGCTATAATTATCATCAATCCTTTATTATAACAGAAAAATAGTACTTTCATCTGCTAGGCTATTATCACCATTGATGTTACCTCCTTGGACAGAAGCTAGCCTTTCCAGTTTTATAAATACTGGTGATATTTGCCAAATTATTATGAGTTCTGGTCAAATTTTGCCAACTTATTAAGTTGGTAGAAATGAAGTGTAATAAGTCTCCCCTCATCACTTGTGCAGTTTCTTGGAGAAACAGTCCAAATGTAATCTCATATAGTAGAGTGTTGCAACTGTGCCCAGAATTGACACAATAAAACTGATTAGGTCAGGTATTGTTTCTGAGTTTCTCATCCATTGTTCTTATACCTACCATTATTGTGTTCCAGCATTCTGTTCTGTCAATGCTGTTTGCAGCTGCAACTTTCTGAATGTAAAAAGCCTACTCCCACTTAATTCATCAATATGAATCTGATCACAATTCGCACACTCCAATGATCTCTTCATGGCACACATTTGAGATAAATATAAGACCCCAAATATATATTGGTCAGATGATGATGTGGTCAGATGATGATGGCCTTTGAATTGCTGCTACACACGAGTAGAAGGGAGTTTTGCCATTCCGTATGAGCAATAAATAGGGTCTAAGATGGCCTCATCACCCATTATCTCCTTTCATTTGTTCATACAGAAATCACTTGGAGAAATTTCTTAATGTATTAGGAGGGCACCTTATATCTATGAATATCTCTTCTGAAAAAGATCAGAGGGATCTTATGTTGTTTTTTTCTTTTTTTGTTTTCTTTGTACAAGCATAAGATCCCTCTTGAATGTTTCTAATCTTGGCATCTTTACCATGATGATAATATTGACCTCATGCTTTATGATGGGTAAAGGGCCAAATGGGGAGTGGGGACTTTCGCAAAATGTGGGGCTGGACTTGGCGGTTACCTCCAAAGCCCCTTTTTTGGAAATGTCCCCACCCTGGGCCTTACCCTGCACTTATCCCAACCTGCTTCCTCTTTCATGCGAAATTTCACATTGTTGCAAAAGTTTGGATTTTTATTTTTGCAAATTCAATGAAATATTGAATTTTTTCCAGATTTTAAAAAATAGTTCAAGTAGGTACTCAAAATATATAAAGATATTTTTTTAATTATTTGTGTATCCAAATTGGCTATGGATGATGACCACCTTGGCAACATCACAAAATTGAAGGGAAAAAAAAAAAAAAAAAAAAACAAAAGAAAACAAAATTGATCCCACCCCCTGGATTGGAAGACCTTATAGTTTATGGCAATCCGAATAAATTCATAACACAACTTGCATCCAGGCTTTCAGTCCCCTGTTTTCTGTACAATGTACCTCTCATGTTGGGAGATGTTGTAACCGAAATAGAAGGAAGGAAAGAACCCACAAAAGCAATGTAGGGAATGTATAGGAATAGTTAAAGAACCACACTGAAAGCAGAGCAAAGGTTAAAGATTCTATGAGGGTATGTTTTGATTTTAAATGAGAAAAATAGTGGGGTTTGATTCCCCACTTTCAAATCTTTGTGTAGAGCCCATATCATAAGAATCCCTTGATGGTATCCTCTTTAGCTTTTTGAGAATTTCAAGATTC
>Ga0209611_10002013_pt1 | contig 35565 bp, 24 predicted proteins | sample S1TSphgellanicum_3_FD_187693 | JGI IMG/M metagenome (GOLD analysis project Ga0209611, IMG submission 187693) | Host-associated microbial communities from peat moss isolated from Minnesota, USA - S1T2_Fc - Sphagnum magellanicum MG (SPAdes) (version 2) | ecosystem: Host-associated > Plants > Peat...
TCTTCTTTATTATTTTTTATTTTTTTATTTTTTAAATTTATCTATTTTATTTTTTTGTGGTTGTTGTGTAGGGCTTATTATACAACTTTTTTTTTTAAACTACATTATACATTACACTAAAATTACATTGCAAATCACAATAAACCTTAAACCTTAAACCCACATAGCTTATATGTCTTCAATAGATTATTTTGCTAATGAATTTTTGCTTCATTTGTTTTTAAGTGTGCATAGTAGTCATAATATCTTTGGTAATTTTGTATGACATTTGTTTGCTTGAATTTTTTCCACCATTGGCCTTGCAAAGCACTTACTTGAAAAATGAAAGGATTAAGTGAAAATGAAAATCAAGGAATGCAAAATGAAAAAAATATTTTATTCATAAGTGAAACGAATATTGAAGGAAAAGTGCAAGGAATTGAATAGAACCCAAGTTCACAAATTGAGTCTAATAGAATTCTAGGAGTAAATGAAAAAAAATTACAAACTAAAAAAAAAAAAACTAATCAAATTTTAGAACAATTGCATCTTCAAAGAAGAAAATGGCAACCACATAATAGGAATGTTTTATATTGGTTTTTCTATTGTGTTAATGGCAATGCAAAAGTCTCACTTGAAGCCCCTCATATCATGTATTGTATATTGTGTTATTCCAAATTTATTCTTTTTATAAATCTTTACTATATGAAAGGTCTAATGTTATATTATAAGACAAGTGGAATAACATGTTTGAAAAACCATGTTGATGTAGATCATTCAATAATTTTCAAAAACATTGAAGAGGTCAATAATTTAGTAAAAGGAAATTTGGAAAAGCAACCCAAAAAAAAAAAAAACAAATGTCTCTAGTTCTTCCATTTCTAATTTTTTTGCTTCAAAAGATCTTTTCAAAAAGGATGTTGTAGAATAAAAAATGTTTGTGGAAGACCTTGCACTTCTGATAGTGAAAAACCACTTGCTTTTAAAGTTTGTGGAGAGTATATGGTTAATGCATATGGTATTTCATTTGTGTCCTCATGTTCAATTTCCTTCAAGAAATATTTTTTCACATGATGTTCTACCTAATTTCATGGAAAAAACTAAACAAACATATGTTATGCAAGCTTGTTATAGAAGAACGTTATTGTATTATTGCCAATTTTAATCTCTAGATGTCCAAGGGTGCACATCATGTGTTTGCTTTGGTTATATATTTTTTGGATTTGATTAGAGGCCGAAGCATGTAACTCTTGATCTATCTCAAGTTGTTCACACTACAAGACAATAATTGGTAACAAAGATAATTGATTTTCTAGATATATATGGCTTTAGGAATAGGATAATAGCGAATGTCAAATATAAGGGTTCAAATTTGAACACATTGACAAGTGCACTAAAATCTATTGTGAAATGTGAAGCTTGAAATTTGAAAAAAAACTTTCCGGGACTTGTTTCAAGTGTGTTTTTTCCAAAGCTTGCCAATATGTCACCACTGATGAAAAAGTTTGCAAAGGCCTCAAATATGCATTTATAAAATCTACCCACAAAGATTTATAAAAATGCATCACTTGGCCAAAAAAATTTGGCAAAGGTTAGTAGGAATGGAACAAGGCTTACATTGAAGCTAGTATAAGACTAGACAAAAATTGAACACTATAGTGAAAATTAAGTCAATGTTGTTTTCACAAAAAATTTGGGTTTTATATATTTCTACAAGGTCTTTTTATTTTGAAATTTTTAGATTGTGTTGTTGATTTTTATGTGTTTATGCAAGTTTGTAAGAAAAATCATATTATTCCAAGAAGTAATATTGTAATTTAGGGTAGCAATTGACTTTTATTATAATCGACAAATAATAATGAAAATTAATGGTTGTGTTCCTCCACCTTTAATTTGACAAATATTTCCAATCATTGTTAATGTTCTTTTTCCAATTGTGAGTGCTTATGTGTTGAACCAATTTTGTAATCATTGGTGTTTTTTTATGCATTGCATGCAATAATTACCATGACCTTAAATTTTAGAAAAAAATCTAGAACTTCACCTAGTATGGATAACTTGATGATGATGATTTGTTGTCGCTTTCAAAATGTCATTCCTTGTATTTAACATTAGAAAAGAAGTTGTGGGTTTTAGATGGTTTTCTTTCAATTTTAAAGAAATTTGAAAAAAATAAAATTTATAATATGTTGTCCTTGATGTTAGATCCAAATTTAAAATTCTCTTTGGTTTCATATGTTATTGACTTAAAACAGGGGGTTTCCATTGCGAAAGAATATGATAAACAATTTTTTTTTCCAATGCTTTTGAAATGTCACCAAATCCTACACATTATGGCAAAATTTGGATTTGTGGCAAACAACATATTGATGAAGATTCCTATCTTGATCTTTTTGAAATGTATGTTGGGACGAGTAAACCAACCAAGGAGTTGGTGAATATGGTATTACAAATGTTTAGGAGATATCAAGTAGATGCAATAGATATTAAATCATTATTATGAAGATTGTAATATGTAACCATTCAATTTGTGACTACATGTAATTATCTATCATTTTACAACTACTCACCATACTTTTTTAATTTTTATTATTTTTTGACTATTTATTAAATATTAAATTGCACATTCTTCCCATATTGACTAATTTTTTCGATTTTTCATTCAAGAATAAACCCCTATGTTCATTTAGTCACAAAACTAATTACAATTTGGTTACTTCTTATGGTGTGCTTATACATTTAATGTACATTAAAATATCATGGTTCACATTAAAGATACATTTAGTTTGTATTCATGATATATCAAGATATTTAGTTTGTATTCAAGGTATATTATGCATATATTTGTTCCTATTATGAGCATATTAAAATGTTAAAAAATCATTTTGATTTTATATGGTTTGTCTTTCCATATAAAACATTCCATGTCTTTTAAGGTATGAATAAATAATAGTGGCAATGTCATATTAATATGATATGATCATCATATAAACAAACATTAATTATTGGTGAATTATTACCATTAACTAATTGATTGATTAATAAATAAACATGCAATAATATTAGTTAGTTAAATAAACCTTACTTAATATTTAATAGTTAATAATATAATTTATTTAATTAATTGCTATGAATTATTTAATTAGACTGAATAATTAGCAATTAATCTGAATTAATCAGTTTAATTCAGATAGTAGGTCAAATAATTTAAATTTCAGATAATTTAAATTCATATCAATTACTTTGATAATTCAATCTTTCAGTTAGACTCATTAATTGAAATTTAAAAATAAAATCTTCATTTCAAATCATTAATTCATATGTATAATTATCAAATAATTACCTACCTAGTTGTGTAATTTACAAAATTAAAAAAAACACTAAGCATGTGGGAGAATTTTATTTTAGTTGTAACCCAATTTGTTACTAAGGTGCAACTAAAAGATTTTACTCATGTTTTGTCCTTGAATCTCATCTCACAAACTATATGAAGGTGTTTTTTCTTGTGTTCTCACATTAACATACATGTGTCAATTTGGGATGAGCTCAAAAAAGCTTAACCCTAAAAGCAAAACATAAAATAATATTTAAAATTTTACATGATTACTTTTACTTCACCTGCCCCTTTACCTTCCTACCTACTTGTGTATTTAATGTAAGTAGATAGGTAATTAAGTATGTAGCCTAGGTAAGTAGGTAAGTATTTTCAAAAAAATTCCAAAATTCAATTGATATGCCATGTGGCAACTTTTGATTGGGTCATGTGTATCAATATTAAAACATCCATAATGCATGATGAAACCTATAACATTTTTTTTAATTTTCATTTTTTTGAAATTCAAAAATTGTGACATGTGACATGGTGTGATTGGTTAATTGGTTAATAAGGAGTTACACATTGTGATAATTAGTTGCAAAAAAGATGTCAAAGTATATGGTTGATCTTAATATACTTCATCCATGTGCATTGTGTTAATGTCATGCTTAAATCATATTTGCGATTACATGTTGAATGTGACTAAACTTATGAAACTAATAAGAAAATTAGTTACAAGAATCATTTACAACTAGATTTTAATTGCAAATATGAATTTTTCTACTAATGAATGTCCTTTGGGTGGGGAAACATGAGTCTTTGTTTCCAACTATTATGTTTTTTGCTTGTCAAATTCTTGGCATGATGGGATCCTAGATAAAAACTGAGAGGATATTTTCATTAGTTAAAGAATTTACAAATTTGAATAGATGTCACTTGCAATTAAAAAATTTGGATAAATTGATATTTGTTAATAAATATTGGTCCAATGATTCTAAGGTGGGTTGTACTTGACATTCTAGTTTGATATAATTGATTGAGTTTGATGTTGCCTTATAAAAAGAATTAAAGGAATACAAGGGGGAATTTGAAAAAGATGAAATTTTGAACTTGTAATTTTATCCTAATGAACTATTGGGTTGAAATTGTCATATTTTATTCTTCAAAAGTTTTGGATATCTTATAAATGTTATGTTACCTGATATTTCAAATATTGAAATCCAAGATTAGATTTTTAAAATTTTTAATATCCTTATAAGATACATTAATTGATTTTTTTTAAAAACTAAAAATAACGAATATTAATGAACAACATAATCAAAATTGGTGGATATTGACAAAATCTAATATCCGTCCACTATTGGTTAATATTTCCCACTAAAATTATAATAATTTCAAGCATACTTCAAGATAATTGTTGAATGAAAGTTTTTTACTAAAAGTGGTAAACTAAAAAACACCACAACAAAATAAAATCTATTTACATCATCCAACCTTTTTCTTTTTTCTTTTTCAAATTCGGGTTGTTGCCTAGGTGGTAAAACATTTAAACAACAAAAAAAACATGTTACGAAAATTAAAAAATGTTTCCAAAAATTGTTCCCAACAATACCATTTTTATAAAAGTGTCTTTAGGTGATTAAGTAAAAGGCCACATAATCCATGGTGGCAATGAACCCCATTGCTCTAGCTATATCTTTGGCTATTAAAACCCCAAATCCATCACTATTTTGATATGTATAGTGGATATTAGTAAACAATCTAGCAATAAGCCTAAATTTAGGAAATGTTATCAACAATAAGCAATTGAAAAGCAAGGCGCAAAATCACCAACAAAATTCAAACTTATGAACCTCAAGCATTTAATGGTTGAACATTAAACCACATTTCATAGGCAACCTTATATGGAAAGATGTCATGTGTGAAAAAGAAATTGTACATAGAAATAACCAATTGCAAAGATTACTTAGAAATTGCCCTTTTTTCAAGAAAACAATAGAATTGACACATTTTTCATCCTTAATAGGGTTAGGCACATGAATTATGGCAATTTCTACTACCTTTACATATTAGGAAAAACATGGGACAACAATTATGATGCATGGATCATTTGCCACATATGAGTGAAACCATTAATGACAAGTTTAGCCTTGTCAAATGCAAGGGCCATGACTTCAACCATGGCTTGAATTGCATTGGATTTCATGGTTAATTTAGAAACAAACCATATTGAACATCCAAATCTCACTTGAAAGAATGGTAGAACCATAGGGGTATATTTCCCCTCTTTGGCTTGTCCGTATGGATGTGTTAAAAACAAAAAGAAATACACAATTTGAAAAAGATTATATGAACTTGACAAACAAAGAACTCATCAATGAACAAAAAATAAATGACTTTATTATTTCAACAAGGTGTGATGCAAATTAAACATGAAATGAACTAAGAATACAAGGTCACAACTTGTGTTGACAAGATTGAGGGGTGATGCCTTCCAAACTTCTTCGTATATTATTTAATAATTATTTTTTAAAGATCGTCAACCTTTTAGAAAGTTCTAACAATTAATTTTTTAAATTTTCTACTAAATAACCTTTTAGAAACTTGTGTCAACTATTCTTTTGGAAGAAGTTTCTTCTAATTATATTTTCTAAAAACTTCTATTAGTTACTTTTTTCTATCAATTATTTTTTAATAAACTTATTCAATAAGCGTCAATTAGTTCTACATCTTCTAAAAACTTTTAAACATATTATTCATGGATCATTTTGGAAATGTTTAAAAACTTCCAAACATATTTCAAAGATCTTTTTGAAAATTTATAAAAACTTCCAAATGCATTTATAAAAGGAAAGAAGACCATGGGTCTAGCACCACAATCTATAAATCAAAGTTAAAATGAAAGGAAAATCATCATGGTTCAAATCTAGGAATTGCAAAACATAAGTAAAACAAAAAGAACACCCTCATGGTTCACCATTAGAATCTAAAAAACAAAGGTAAAATGGAAGGGAGACCATCATGGTTCAAATTTGGGAGTTATAAAATAGAGGTAAAACAATTTGAAACCTTCATGGTTCATCACCAAAATTTGCAAAACAAAAATAAAATGGCAAGGGTTCATCATGGTTCAATTTTGGATTTACAAAACAAAAGTAAAGCAAAAAAGAAAACCTTATTAGTTCATCACCAAAATTTACAAAACAAAAGTAAAGATAAAAAGACCCATCGTGGTTTAAATTTGCAAAATAAAGTTGAAAACATATAGAAAACCCTCATGGTTCACCACTAAAATCTACCCAAAAATAATAATAATAATAAATGGGAAGGAAAACCTAGTTTTGCTTATCAAAAGTACAAGGAAATTATAACTAGCATGTCAAGTTACCATTACAAAACCAAGTAGAACAAGATTCAAAAAGGGTCAAAAGTTTACCTTTACATTCAAGTTTCACAAGTTGTACCACAATTACAAATGCCATTTCTGATGCTAGCAACTTAACACCTATATTTGGGCAAACTACACCCTAATGAGCCCATATTTTCTCACCATTTATATCAAAGAAAAGACATTCAATGCAATTTGTATTGTATTCACCAATTTCATATGGATTTGATGGTGGTCACATTATAATCTACAGAAGCATTAGAACTCATCCCTTTGAAATGACACTAGGTGATATCATAATACATAATGTATAATTAGCCTTGGCATACTATCACCACAATTATGAATCATACATGAAGATATCAACCCTTCTAAGCAATTCATGAGGGATTGTATGTTTTCCATAAATGGCAAAACATAAACAAGCCTAAGGACCAAATGTATGTTGTATAAAAAGCCCAGATCGATTGACCACATACAACAAAAAAACAAAAAATGTCATTGAATATTGACAAAGTTTAGATTTCAAATAGAGTAACAATGTTTAAGGTTCATATTTAGGATTTGCAAAATAGAGGAAAAAGGATAGGGAGACCATCAAGGCTCATTTTTTGGATTTGGAAGACAAAATTAATGAGAAAGGAATACCATCAATAAGATATTATTTCAAAAGGTAAAAGGAAAGGAAGATCATCATGGTTCAATCCATAACTACATATCAAAGGCACAAAATAGTTTTTTTTTCTTGTGTAATTGTAATGTAATCAACTTGCATCACAACAAGCAAAGGGTCGTAATTTACCATGATGATTTTTAAAGGCTTGAACATGGACATCCATCTCATTTTCACATTCTTAAGGATTTTATTCCCTTTTGTCTCCATTGTCTAAATAGGTCTATGGAATTTTAAATGCCTTTTCAATGAATGGCTAAAATAGCCATAATGTTCAACATAAAAGTTTCAAACTTAGCAATGAAGGTCGAAACCCCTAGGGACTAGAGTATCAAATTAATGTGATGAACAACACCCATAAAAAATGGTGCCCAATTTATTTTTATTTGCTTCGTCATTCCAATTTTCCCCTTAAAACACATTCACTCCATCTGCCCCAAAACACAAGAGCTTCTTGGATAACTCCTCTTTGTTCAACCCCCCACCTTTCATCATAGAGTTCATAATCACTTCAATGAAGTTGTTAAAATTTAATCCATCAACAATTTGGTCAACACATACAAAAATTGGTATTTAGTCCAACTATCAACCACTTGTACATGAACAAACATCTAACAGTCATTACCAATGGTTATAACCTTGTCGTGGGAACAAACCAAGAACTAGGAAAATCGTATTGCATGGATAGTGGCCTTTTAGACTTGTTGGTACATAAACTTAATAGAGGTGCAACCAATAGAATTAAACTTCTACGTGGTTGGATTATTAAAGAACTTCAAGTTGACAAACAATAAATACATCATTTCATATTCCAATGTAAAGTAGTCATGTGTAAGAATGTGAAACAAAGATTTGAATTGAACCATCTCCTGATTCCCCTCTCCTTGGGAGCTTGTTAACATGTTACAAGACAAAATTTAGACACCTTTGGGCGCACAACGTCATGTTTTTCAAATGCACACAACCTCTTGCAGTTTACTCCCCCTTCTTTCTTCACCCCAAGTTATAACAAATCACAAATTGTAATCTTATGACCAACCTATTTTATTAACTTATCCCACTTACACTCAACAAATTTGTCATTGTTTTCAATCAAGGAATAGACCTTGCACCTCACACTATGGAAAACCCCACCTTTAGTCACTAAACCCTTTGGGCATGGTAACTTTGTTGCCTATTTTGCCAAGTGAACTTTCTATTGTTATCATATGATTTTTTCCCCTTCTTCCCATTGCCTTCTAGCCCAAGCTTCTATTTTTTCCTTGGGGGCTTTGAATGGGAGTTTGACCATTCCAAAATTTCCTCAAGTTTATAATAGTAGTAGGGATTTTAAGGAGGACTCCATGAATTGCAAAGTTGGAATTAGGGTTTGAAACCTCCATGGACTCAATTGATTCCACCAAATTGATGATAAACTATGGGGATTAAGGTCAAGCTTTAGTCAAAGGCAATTTTGACCACTAAAAGAGCTATACAACCTTGGGAACATACTAGGATCGGATATAAGGCATAGCAACATGGTGAGACTACAAATCTTGAAGGAATTGAAATATTTGGAAATAATAAAACATATGGTGATAATTTGGAAATGGGAAATTTGGAAACCAAGATAATATCAAGTAGAAAAAAACATAGTTCAATAAAACAAGAGTAGATGACAACATTGTGGAAGGGTTTGAAGCTCCACTAGATTTTAAACTTGTACAAAAAACCTAGAAAGGAGCTCTAGAACAATAATTGCAACTTGCAAGGTGTGAAGGAACTCACCTTGAGCTCAAGGGTAGATGCATGGTTGAGTGGACCAATTTTGGTGTCACATATGTTAATTTTGTAATGTGGTTGTGATTGCAATGCCCATATTGTTTTACAAATATTGAAATTTATGTTAAAGGACTTGGTTTGATGATATTAACTTGAATATTTGCATGATGTACCAAATCATTTTGCAAAATCTTAAAAATCAAAAGAGACATGGGCTTTTCAAGTCACAATTATGAATTGTGAGTTTGACTTTCATTCTTTATATGGACTTTGAAAAGGTCCATTGATTCATGGTGTGTGTGTTAAGGACTTAGAAATAATTAGATATCATATCAAGGAAGTTGAGGAAAAAAATTCATGATAGCAATTGCATGATTATACTAATGGACTTTTGAGGAAGTTGAAAAAAGGTTCTTTTAAAAAGTTCATATCATATTGGAAGAAGAGGTGATTTGTCTTGGATTTATGCACACATGCACACAATAGTGATATATAGTTAGGACCAAACATAAATAGAAAAAAAATGAAAATCAATTTGTTGTTGTTCCCCGACTATTTAATCATCCCAAAGTTTTTTTAAAGTACAAGGGAATGGCCTTACATAGGAATAAATCATGTGCAACATTTGGTCCACTCAATCAAGAAAACACCCTTCGTTTTACAAATTCAAACCCAAATCCCATCTATAGCCTTCCAAATTCACAATCTCACCATTATTCAAAGTTGAAATGATCACCCCCATTATTTTGCACAAATCCACAAGCACATAGATTATAATACAATTTTCACAATTACATAAATAACAAGCTTCACAAATATTCAACAAAACAAACAACCACCAAAAATTGGAATGCATTTGAACAAGACTTGGGAATGGTTGTTTTAACTTTTAAACATAGCAAAAATGTAAAATGTAAAATTTATTCTAGTGATATTTTTACATTGGGCCATAATGTAACATAATATAAGAGATACCAAAATCACTAGTTTAAAAATTTTAGTCTAGTGGAATATGAACACATGTAAAGGTCATATAGCAACACATATATGCAAAATCTCAACATGAACCACTTTATTTTCAATATGTGATGGGCTTTTGAAAAACAATCGATTTTTACCTCAAACAAAAGTCCATAACTCAATATTTTCATATGATATGATGCAAAAAAATTCATTATTATTTTTCATTATATTGTTTAAATAAAGCCAAGTCCCTAACAAGTTTAAAATCAAACTATTAACTATAATCAGTGTCCATTGTTTTAAATTTTACCTACATAACATTTGTAATTTCAACTTCAAAAGTCCATAGCTTTTGTAATTTTAGTCATTTCCCATTAACAATCAATTGCATATGTACATCTTCAAGTCTATAACCTAAAAATGAGTCCCTATTGACAAATCTTAATATATAGAACAACATGTAGTAATTGTAATCACACCCATTGCACAAAAACTACCATTGTGACACCAAAAGTGATCCAATGCATGCACCCAACTACAAGTGAAATGGATCTTAGCAATCTACACTAAAGGAGCTTGACATTGGTATGGCAAAAAAGTTGTACTAATTGGATTCTCTCAAGAGCACTTAGAGATGCCAAGGGCAATTAGCGTTACTTTGATAGTGAACATGTGACAAACTAAAAACCTCGCTAACTATGAACACAAACTTTTTGACTATCCAAGTGCATCCAATTGATGTAAAGTAGCAATGTGCAAGTTCATCCAACAACTTCCATGGTGAAACACATCCTAGAAGCCCTATTAGCCCATCACATGAAGTTAGCAAAAGTCAAAATTTGGCGATAGATTGCTTGAAAAGAAAAGGCCAATTACATCAATTGTGACACATAATGGATGGAGCCATGGTTCATGACATAGTTGTGAGGTAAATGTTGTGGATTCATCCATTTCTATGTAAAATGTACATGGTGTTTACAATAGTTTGCCTCGAGCATAACATGCACCGGTACCACATTCAAGTGTGAAGACCTACTGTAGTAAGGAAACTCATGTTCTGATTTGTGTTTTTTCTTCTTCTTTTTCCTCAATTTTCTGATTTGTTCATCATTAGCCATCATCCCAATTGATTTAGCATTAATTGGCTATAAGTTTAGAGAAAGCTCTCAAAACTATAGTCAACTGGCCAAAAACTGCGCCAAAACTAAAAACTGTGAGGAATTGTGGCAAAATTTTCTTTTTCTAGAAAACTTGGAGAACTTTCATATGCTTAAAACAGGGAACCCTATTGTAGTGAAGTTATGGTGATCGCGGACTTAGCATATGCATAACAGCAATCCAAGCTACATTTGCCCAACAGGACAGTGGGCTCCACTAGATGTGAACAGCTTGCAGGTTGATGGCATGGATCAAGAATAGGAATCGACAAAGGACAGTGTTGCAAAATCATGTGAGCACTGTATGGTGAACCATAATACCCTCGTGACCAAATTAGAGATTAGATCCATGCACGTGGGCAAATCAAACTGGTGGCTGTTTCCTTCCGGATGTAAGACCCACACCTTGTTTCAACTTGGTAAATGTGGGAATATATATTTTATGCAGAAAGTATTGGTGGCTGCTACCTCCGCATTAAGGGCCAGTCTATATCTTGACTCAACCTTACTAAATATGGGAATTCAATGAAGCCATAAAGACCAGAATTCAATTTTGGTTGTTGATAGCCAGTTGCAGATACTGGCAAACTATGGGGGCACTGGATGCCTCCTCCATGTACTACTGGTGGAAAACATTTGTCGAACTTTGCTACAGAACCACCCAGGCACCCTGCAGGGGCTGCTTTGACCCCTGTGAAGTTCAAGGGAGGGGGGGGGGGGGGGGGTTAACCATTTGGGTAGATGCCATACCATCCTCTTAGATTATAAATCTCTATCAGAAGTACCAACTTGCTGGGACAACCCAAAAACAGTTAAACACGGAGAACCCATCATCGAGCTAAGCCATCCAGAGGTGCCGTGTGTAAGAATGAACACCAGGAGCTATGAAAGTTGTAAGATCAAGATTCTAACTTGACCTACGACTGTTGAAATGAATCTGCAAAGGCACTCATTGTACAGTCTACATACATAATATGTTTATGACTTCATCCGCAAAGCCAGTGATGTGCAGTGTGCACTTCCCCTCCTTTTGGATCAGACCGAAACTCGGATCTGCTACTCATTATTGTGACACTTTGCAGCTAAACTCCAGCTTCTTGGCCATTGGTGGCATGACCCTCAAGCCAGGGAAGGGGGATGTAGGACAGTGTTTTTAAACCTTTTCTTTATACAGACAGGGCTATAATATTAGTGTATTAATGTATAGACGGTGTCAAGTAGGCTTATGTGTAGGTGTGGAGAATAAATGTTATGATCAATGAAATTGCTGGATTTTGTGATCTGACTTTTTTTTTCCTTAGTTATCTTGAGTGAACTAGCAGGTAGATGCGTAATGGGGTTTTGGTAGGTTTGGGAGAATTTTAGAGGACTGATGGAAATGGTAGAAAGAGACCATTATTTTCAATTTTTAGTATAATAAGGTTGTGTGTAAGCATGAAGATTTTTTTTCAGGCCAACCGGATTGCTGGATTTGGTGATCTGAATTGTTTTCTTAGTTATGTGCAAGAACCATGACTGTAAGTTTGCCACATTTCTTATGCATTCAAGAATGAATAAGAGAACCCAATTTATAAGGAGACAACATATTGCTCATGAGAGAGAATAGAAGACCAAAGCCTAGAAACACCATGAACAACTCTTGCTAGATTAGGCTTCATACAAGCTGAGCTTCTTGTTGTTTCATAAATGGGTTTGAAGGATGAATCAATCCCTTTTACTGTTGCAAAAACCAGAGAGTTGGATAACATGTTTAGGTTTTGAAAACACTAGTGATTTTTGTATACCCACAATTTATGATGGATTTGTTAGATCTCTCAAACCAAAATAAAAAATGACATCCAATTATGTTTATGAAATCTTATTGTGCCCTCAAGTCTCAGTATGTAAGGCTCTCATGATATTTTAAAACTCAACACAACTGGAATGCACCATCCAAAACATTTGGAATGTTGATGGCACACATTTTTTTCCAAACTGAAAAATCATTTGGGTGACAATATGGTCATGATTTGTCCATGGTGCTAAACAAGAAATTAAGGTATGGGTTGGCAAATTATTATATCATTTTCTTAACCATGCTAAGTGACATAATCTTCCAATGATTGGTGATCAATGACAAACACTAATCATGAGCAACGAATTAATTGCAGCACTAGTTTCAACATATTAATAAAGGCAATGCCCAACAAAACTTTTTTTTTTCAATTTTTTATATTATACCTGAACTATTATTAGCATTTCAAATATTTTTCTTACACAATATTTCCAAGGAAAAATAAGTGATCTAGTGGTTAGAATCTCCCCCTTCAACCAAAGAATATAAAGTTCCATCTTTTTTTCAAATTCTCTTTTTTTCCCATGGACATAATGAATGAAAAAAATTTAGTCTCTAGGTAACTTCTGCAATTTAGATGCCCATGGAAAAAAGGACTTTCCTCAATGAGAAGGAGACAAAACGATAGCCCCAACCATGCTCCCCCATGGATCAACTTTCCCGAAGAGAAAGGGAACAAATTCCTAAGGAGAAGGGGATTAAGTTGCCATGAGGAGCAACTTCTCCCAAGGAGACACTTTTTTGGGGGAAAGAGGATTAAATTGCCGTGGGGAGTAATTTCCCTTGGGGAGCAAGTTCTCAAATGTTTGAAAAGAAATTACAAGGGATAAACTTTGTCCAAATCAAATGATCATTAGTAAGCTCTAAAATTTTAGATATAAAAAATGATCATGCCTTTTTCATTTGAGGTTATGAATTAAAAGTTATGACAAAAAGAAAAAACTAGGGTCAAATTTCCAAGTCCATTTCTCTCTTGCGGAGAAGGGGATTAAATTGCCTTAGGGAGCAACTTTTCAAATGTTTGAAAAAAAATGCAAAGGGTAAACTTTGTCCAAATCAAATGTTGTTTATACCAATTGGAAAGCTTTCAAAACATAAATATCAAAAATCATCTTGCATTTTTTATTTGAGGCTACAAGCTAAATTTTATGAAAAAAAAAAAAAACCAAGGATTAAATTTCCAAGTCCTATTGCTCCATGTGGTAACTTATCTTTTTAAGGACTTGAAAATTTGATCCCATCTCTTTGTTTTGTCACAACTTATATTTCATACCCTCAAATTGAAAATGTAGATCATTTTTTATATCTATGTTTTGAAAGCTTTCCAATGGTATAAAGAACATTTGATTTGGACAAAGTTTACCTCCTATATTTTTTTCTCAAACATTTAGGAATTTGATCCCCGAAGGAAATTATTCCCCTTCTCCTTGAGAAAGTTGCTCCATGGGGGAACATGGTTGGGGCTACCACTTTGTTTCCTCCTAATATTTTTCTCCATGGGGCATCTAGCTTGAAAAAGTTGCTCAAAGGTTATTTCTTTTTCATCCATTTCGTCCATTGAAGAAAAATAGAATTTGAAAAAAATTGAACCTTACACCTTTTGGTTGAAGGGGGAAAGATTTTAACCACTATATCACTTATTTTTCCTTGCAAATATTGTGTAAGAAAGATAATTAAAATGTTAATCATAGTTCGGGTACAATAAAAATAATTAAATTTTTTTCTTGTTAACCATCATCTTGCAACTACATTGAAACCGATGTTGCATTTAATTTGTTGTTCCTATTTAGTGTTTGCCATAATGATACCTTGAGCACTTGTACTAGTGACCATTAGTACCAAAATGTGCCTTTGAACATGCCACCCAAACCCTAATATCATGGAATGGCCTTACCCTTACCTATTATGTTGGGTGGATCACAAGTAGAATGCCATAGCAAGCTCACCTACAACTTTACCCAACATAATGGGCAAGGGCTTGACTATATTTTAAAGTTTACAAGTATATTTGTTTTAGCACTTGAGAACTTGGAAGCAACGAAGCAAATACATTTTAAAATGATCGTGGCAAAATGGCATTAAAACTTTTAGAACCTTCATATGGTTTTTTGTTGATTCATGCATCATTTGGGTTGCTTCTAATGACTACTATTAATATTCCTTTTATAGATGTAAAGCACTTGGACAAAATTATTGTGTTTTTTACATCCATGAACACCTTAGTGGACTTAGAATAAGATATAAAACCTTATATACATTAATATATTTCCTAGAAAAGGGGAGGGATATTATTTATACTTATTTATAGGTGTAAGATCCCTCTCATTCCTAAGGAGTAAGACTTAATTGTAAGGACCCTCCTCTTCCCACATCTCATGATCTATGTATGTCTAGGTTCATGATAACATTCATTTAGATATTGTTTTTTGTGATGGGTGAAGATCCTAGATGGGGACATTCCCAAAATGAATAGCTAGACTTGTCAATTACCTTGTCCTAGACCTTTTTATTTTGAGAATCTCCCCACCTTGGTGCCTTACTTATACATTCTTCATGTAGCCACATGGCAAGGAAGGTTTGATACAATGTAAAGAGCAAATTTATGTGACAAATGAACATTACAAAAATATTGTGTGCAATGAACATGGAGGTGGTGTTTCCGGTAGAATTGTAAATATAGTTATATAAATAGTGAAAAAGTGCACAAGGGAGAGCATTAGAAGTAGAAGAGGGGAAAATTTCGTTGTAAAAAAAAAGGCCTTTAAGTATTTTATTTTTGAAGAAGAAATAGAAAAAGAGGAAGTGGCATAACATATGCATTCAATAGAGGAAGTTAATAGGTGTTGATGGACCTAAAATCTTTGGTGTTTGCAGTTGTGTGGAACATTCATGTGCTTGAGCATGACGTACAAACTTCAATGATATAAGCTATGGGTGGTGTGTAATTTTGAAGTTCCAAATGTGGTTGCTCATGTGGCTTGGATTGTGGCGGATTTGTTTGATTCTCTTGAAATTATTATCGAGGAAATGTGTGGGTGGTCAAAAGCAAGAGTTTGGGACCAAAAGTAAAGCAAGGCATGAGGTTTGTTGTGAAAGATGTTGAAGAGTTTGAGAATTTCAAGCTCACTAGAAATTTGTCTATTTATGGGAAGAAGTAGTTATAGGCCATTAAATTGGCTTTAAAACAATAACACATTATTTAATAGCAAAAAAGTTAGAAGTGACTTGTAGCTAATTTCTATGTGTTAAGTCCAAAGAATTGGTGAATTAGCCAACAAAAGTTATATTTAGGTTGGTGACAATCATTTTTTTAAATTTCCTACCTAGGGATAGGACACAATTGGATTAGGTGTGTGATATTTAATATTAAAACAATTTCAAACCAAAGGGCCATTGGGTATGAGTTTTGTGAACAAGGCTTCAATGCATCAATGGTGTGATTTGGTATTTGAGACCATGGATGGGCCAACCAACCAACAAGAAAGTCACATAGTTAGTCACCAAGCTTCTAGTACCATATCAATGGGTTTGGGGAAAATATTAGTGAATTCGAACAACAATGTAACCTTGAGCATTGAAAATTTAACGAGGGTGATTTGAGGTGTTGTTGATGGTGACAAAAGGCATCATAGGTTTAGGTCACAATCCTTGAGGGATTCATCATCCAATAGTAGGGGTGGTGGCACATAATGAAATCTAGGAGGTGTAACATAAACAAAGAGCTCTAGAAGATGACACATCTTCTTGAGTTCCATGGTTGCCCCAATGTTTGACATCCAAGGTCTTGTTGTTCTTCAAAACCCTAAAGGACTTTTTTAACAAAGATTATGTGGATGTTGATAAGATTCGGGCCACATATCTTTAAATGCAAAGGAAGGGTAAGGAATGGTGGATTTGAATGAAAGAAAGGCATGAAGGTGTAACTATGTGGATGAAATTTCAACGTGTTTTTAGGGGACAATATTCACCCCAGGACTATGTTCATAAAATGAAATTCAAGTTTATGGACCTAACCTAGGGGCATATGATTGTAGCAAAGTACAAGGTGAAGTTTGATGAACATGTGTCATACATCCTTACACTAAAAGATTCAAACTGAATTGATTTTTTTATGAATGGCTTGGATAAATCCATCAAGTTTGTGGTTCAAAATCATGAATTGACAATGGAAATGGAAGCCTACCACAAGGGCATCACCTTGGAAAACCAACATAAGGCTTAGAGAACAAGGTATAGCCCTTAGAGAAAGGCTTGGGTTTTGGCCAAGGAAGTCACCCCAACCATTTGGCTTTGCAAAAGGAAAAAAGGAAAAGGAGTGGAAGGGGCCAAGTGGGTCTAAAGGATTTTCAAGGACCCGATCCAAATATATAAATACATCAACCCAATGGAGGCATCTTTCAAATAAGGAGCAAAAGGAGCATCAATCATTTGATTGCCTTAAGAAATTCACATCTTTTCAATCAATAACAAGTGTGGTAAACAAGAAGTGAAGGATGCATGTAGGCCAAAAATGTGAGCTACTTAACATTACTAGAGAGCATGTGTGACAATCAAATTTTTTTGCTATGGTGGATAATGGGGAGGTACAATACAACCCCGATGTGGTTAGATTGATTAAGCATATCAATGATGAACCATCTATCATTCTAATCAATGTAGGAAGTTCCCACAACTTTCTATCACAAGAGATGGTAGAAAAGGCTAATCTTTAACAAATGGGAGCTAGACTTAACACCATCATACTCCTTAATGATGGGATTGGGGTCACTAGTTGTAAGGTGTTACAAGTCCTAATGAGGATGCAAGGGGTGCGACCTAAAGTAGACTTTGAGGTTTGAGATGGAATGCAATATGACAACATTATTCCAAGATGGAATGATTGATGTGGTTTGATGTTAGAGTTGCTTGTCAAGAGTGTTTGGTGATAAAGTTGCTTCTTAATGGATAACCATTCCATTTAAATTAGTGAATTCATTTAAAATCTAATGAAATCACTTAGCATACATGGACATCTTTTTTTATGATGAATTGTGAAATCCTTGATGAGTTTTTCAATGTGTTTCGTGAAGAACTACTAGGGTTGCCTCAAGCTTGAGATGTGGATCATACTATTGAATTAGTACTCAGGACAATCCTTGTCTCTCAAGTGTTCTATCGACACTCCCTACTAGAAAATTAAGAGTTGGAAACTCAAACTTGGGATCTTTTGGACAAAGGTTATGTCAAACTTAGTAAATTTCCTTGGGGGGCACTATTATTATTTTAAAAGAAAAAAAATGACACATTAAAGTTGCGTCTAGACTACAAATGGTTGAACAAATCCACAATTAAGAATAAATTTCATTTGTTGCATATTGATGATTTGTTTGACAACTTGGGTGGTGTTGAAGTTTTTTCGAAAATAAACCTCAAGAGCAGTTATCACCAAATCTAAGTCAAGGATTTGGATTCCTATAAAACGACTGTCCAAACCCAATATCAGCATTATGAGTTCCTTGTTATGCCTTTTGTGTTAATTAATGCCCCAATTACATTTATGTGTTTGATGAACATTTTCTTTTGGTGACACATACAAGACTTTGTGTTGATTTTCATGGATGATATCTTGGTATATTCCAAGACATTTGAGGAACTTGAAAGGCATTTGCAAATTTTTTTACAAATCTTAAGGGAAAATAAATTGCATGTTAAAATGAACAATTGTGAATTTTTGTACCCCAAGTAAAATACATGGGCCATATTATTTCTAAGGAAGGTATTTCAATTGATCCTAATTAAGAAAGTCCAAGTAATTATGGATTGGCTTACCCCTAATGATTGGATAGATATATGAAGCTTTTTGGGCCTTGATGGATTTTATAGAAAACTTATGAATTTTTTTTATAAAATGGTATCCCCATTAATTGAATTATTAAAAGGAAATGATGAAATTGAGTGGGCTTTCAAATGCCGATGGGTTGAATGTGCTTAAGGGGGCCTTCACTATTTACCCCTTATATTAAAACTAATGGAATATGGGGTGGTTGATATGGTTCTTTATATAGATGTTAATAATATGGTCATAATAATTGTTTTGATGTAAAAAGGTTATGTTGTGGCTTATGAATATAAGAAATTAAGTCTAGGAGAACATAACTATTTTATTTATGAAAGGAATTAAGCCATTGTACATGCCTTGAAAATATGGTAGCATTATTTGCTAGATATGAATTTCAAAATTGAAATAGATCATGAAAGCTTAAAATTCTTGGCTTCGAGTAAGAAGTAGTGTAGGTTGGGTAGAATTTATGCAATAGATTTCCTTCGAAATATGTTATGTAAAGGGGGAAAAAACGTTTTTGCTAATGCCTTGTCTTGAAGAAGATGGATAAACAATATGTCCTTAATTAGGGAAGTCTAATTGAAGAAATAAAGGGCTAGTATGGGGAAGATCTAGACTTTGTTGCTCCTTTTGAGGCTTTATGCCATGAGGTCCAAAGGTCAGAAAAATTAGGCAAATATTTCACCTATATTTTGAAAGGTGGATTATTGTATTACAATGGTTGATATGTATTCTTTAGGGCATAGGTTATCAATTAAAAATTATGCATGAGTGCCATAATCTCACAATTGTAAAGGACTTAGGATTTTAGAAAACCTATGTTACAATTAGGAAAACTTTCTTTTAGCCTAACATAAAGAGGGATACTTTTGATTATGTAAAGAAATGTTATTAATGCCAAGTATTAAAGGTGGAGCAAGTAAAAACCCCTAGCGTACGTCCACAATAAAATGAGCCAAACCCAACTCCTTTGTTCCTTTCAAAAGAGAAAGGACTTGCAATTGGAAATTGAAATGGCATGCAACCATTGCACAAAATTTATGGTTTAATCACATATTTGACTTGTAAAATATATTTTTATAATAAAATTTAGTTTCTTTGATTTACAACTTATTTTCATATTTTTCCAAAAGTTATTGGAAAGAAAATTGCAGATTTTGAATTTTACAACTTATTTATATATCAATTCTAGTGATGATCCAAAACCATGTAAAGTTTAATAATTATTCAATCTACATGAATATGAATTTTTTCTAAAAAAATATAGATTAATTTTGATAATTCTTATGTGACTTACTAAGGACCTCATAATTGATTACAAGTGTTTAATTAGTCCTTTTTCACCTTCAAATGTTGATATAATTGACTCATATTTTATATGTCATTCTTGAATGTATATTACATCACACTATGTAGATTACATGAAAAATATTTAATCTTAAATGAAGTTAAAAATTGACAAGTGTGTTATTCAAGACTATTTACATTTATAGTGGTTCATTATATTGCAAACTTACCCCCTAGCCTATTTTAGCATTTGCAAATACTAATAAGAAAATTGTAGTCCATTAATATTGACTTTATTGTTAACTTACCTAGAACTAAGAAAGGCCATAATGCCATAATGGTTGTGGTGGACCACTTGTAAAAGCAAACACGCTTTATCCCCACAAAAACAATTGTTTTTCCTTCTAAGACAACCTTGTTGTTTATAAAAGAAATATATAGGATCCATGCATTGCCTAAATAAATTATCTTTGATAAGGACTCAAATTTTGTTAGTACCTTTTGGATAGTGTTATTTCACACCTTAGGCACTATTACTCATCATTTGGAGTCTGATTCCTAGGTTGAAAGGGGGGATGCTATTTCATGAACCTTCGAGCATGAACATGAGTAGGTGAGCATGAGCAAAGGAGTAGGACCGAATCTTTTTATAATATTCTTCCCACATGGATAAGATATTTAAAGAATATTTTATCAAACCTACGACATAATATTTGGTGACACGGAAAAATATTCTTCCACATGTCATGGATGAATGATATTTATGGATGAAAATGTGGATTAAAATGAAGATGGATGAATTTTTTCATGAACATTCGCAATAAATTTTGTTTCGCAAAAAATTGAACAAAAGAAACAGGATACAAAAAATTTATGTTGGTTTATTGTGAACAATTCGTCACATGAAATGTTCAAATTATACTTGAACAAATATTTCATATTCTAGCTTTGTAGCATCCAAACCATATAAAATTTGAAATTACATCGAATTCAATGGCACATAGACTTATTGACCCACCAAGAGGTATGTGCCAATTCAAACACTGTTTGTCCACCACAAAAAGTTATGCGACCATTAGGAATTGAGACAATATCAAGTACCCCAAGATATCTTACCATTTAATTTTTTTTTAAAAATTCATTTGTTCTTTCAACCCCTTGGTAACTTGAACAATGAAATTGCATTCTTTTTCTTTCTACTAATAGTTTGCATGTAGAATACCTCAATTTGCATTATTTGCACGGGTACTTTTTAATTACATCCTCTCTTCCTCAACCACGTGCTTACAATTGTAAACCTTTTTACTACAATGGCAAAAAGAAAACTATCACCAATTGTCAAACCAAACACCTTGAAATCTATGATTGAATACACACTAATCACAAGCATACTAGAAAGAATTTGTGAGATGACCAAAAAACCGCTGGAATATCCAAGAGATAATACTAGACTAAACCCCTTCGTGCATTTGTTCAAAATCAAAACATAGGGAACAAAATGGAAGAGGGTAATTGACAAAACAAAGGAACATGCAACATGGTAATGGGCAAATGTGAAGATGGACAAAAAGAGTCTTTCTATAATGAGACAAACTACAAACATTTCCAATAATGATATGGAGGACTACAATCTGGCAATGTTTACACATGCAATGGACTTCTTCAAAGAACATGCGAGTTTAAAGAAGCCAATTCTAGAGCATTTTTTCACAAGTTTATTGAACGATCTATCAATAAAAGACTTGGTAACACTTAGGAATTTGCTATCCATAAAATTCATGTATCCTTGACAACAACTTTATGCAACTCCGAGTAGGTGAGCTTGGGTTTCACAGTAATTGAAAAACAAAGTTTTAAAACAACTGATTAATCATTGGATGATAGGGCTGGACATGAAACCACAAAACATATATGATAACAAAAAAACCAATGAACTAGAAATTGAAAGAAAAACCAAAATCCTATTCTTTACATGGAATTGTAGTTCAATAAACGTCTAAAGATGAATATTTGTTCAAAATATGAAATCACGAAAGGAAATATTTATTTATGAAAATTAAAATAAATTATGGTTAATCTTGAACAAATTCGTAATGATTGTTGAGACAAATAATTAATAAAAACTTCATATCAAAGTGGTAAATGATAATCAAAATCATATACATGAGGTTGTGGTTATTGAGACAAATGTAATTGTTTTGCCATTTGGAGCCATTTTGGCATATGCAATTGTTTTGAACTCACCAGCAAGAATGAGATGGTCCAATGACAACCAATGTTTGTGATGTTTGATTTAAATGCAGAATTTGACTAGACAACTAAAAAATCTCAGGAAGCAAACATGGTCCCAAATGTCTATTATGTTGTGCATTCAATTTAGATTTATTTTGGTCAGGTTCATGTAGGCTCATGGACTATATTTAATGACCTCTTGTACCTCCAAATATCAATTGAAGTCCAACAATTGTTTTGAGTGTTTCACACTTGATATGAAGGTCTATGTATGAATGCAATGAAAGATGGGAATAGTAGTCACTAGAAGGCATAAACTAGACACATGGCATGGAAACAATAATGTAAACAAAAAAAGTATGAAGTTACATAAAACTAAAGGGCCAATGAAGTGATCATAATCACATGTTACACACACCACACATGGTACAAGTAGGAAACATAGTTGTTCTGCTAATTATAATGTTTTAATGTAGTCAATCCCATCCAAATGCTCCAAAAAAGGATAGATAATTTTCAAGAGGCCATTAAATGTAGTAATCTCAAAGCAACCTTATAAAATTGTGGACTTTGGGAGATGTTTACAATTTTGTAACATTGTATGAATAGAGTTTAGAATCTTTCGGTGAACTTCCAAGTAATAATAAAAGAAATAGAGTTTTGAGTAAAATTGTTCATTACCACAATGTCACGATATCCATATCCCAAGCACTTTTGTCGAACACTGAGGGATTCGGATGATTACCTTTCAGTAGATAGAAGAGAGATGAAAAGTATAGATGTAGAGTTCCAAGCAGAAGTTGGGTACTGGGCATCTTATAACCACTTGCAAGAGTACAAGATATATGGGACAATGATAAAAATGTTTTGCTCAAAGCTTTTGAACATTTGTAACAACCTCTTGGAGACAATCCATGGCCAACACACCCGACTAATCAAAACTATAGAACGTGGTTTCATAAGCAGTGTGACTAATTACTCAAATTTCAAGTTGAGAGGAAAATAAGCGAATCACTCTTGCTATGAAATTGGTTGAGGAACACTTCTAATGTTGAAGACAATGAATATGAAACACTAGTATTTTCTTACAACAAAGAGTTGGATTCCTTAGTATCAACCATTTGCATTACAAGAAGCCCAAAGGAAGAGGAGAGCTCCCCACCACACACAAAAGATGTAATGACGGACTTAGAAGAGGAGACAAAGAATATTTTCCCACCATTCCAATGCAGAGATGGATTCGAAAAACATGACCCCAATGCTTACACCATAGTCCATAGTGGGTTCCAATGAATCAAACAACTCACCAATGGAACCCAGCTCAGTTCAATATATTCGAAACAAAGTCTATAGATGCCTTTGAAATTGGTAACAACTATAAACCATGTCAGGAGAAGTTAATAAGTCTTTATAAACATGGTTTTTCAAGGCTATGATGCATGAAGAGATAGATTTTGTATTAAAAAAATGCTTTTTGAACTGATATGCGTTTTTGAAATAATAAAATAGGATGTTTACTATCTTTGAATAGAACATCAGGGGAGAAAATAGCAGTAAAAAATGCATAGGTTAATTCAAGTAGACAATTTTATTGGTTTAAAAATGAGCATCACATTTTGAAATATTTGACAAAAGTGATATCCCAAATTTTTCATTTCATTTCCTTTATAATAAAAAAGAATTTAAAATAATTGAAAGTCATGTATAAGGAACAATAAAGCATTGCATACATGTGAATGACCTTCAATATGCTACCATTTTAGATTAGAATGGATCAATAAAAGTCTAGACTATAGAAGTATATCATTCTTAGCAACAAATTCAACATGTAAAATATAATAGAAGAATTTCAAGCATTGAAAATCCATTGAATAATCAGTAAAGATCAATGAAAGAAGTAAATAACACAAACCATCGTTTTGGCATGAATCAAAAGTGTCACAATGGATTATGGATTTTGTGCATTGAACTTCAATTCTGGAAAAAAAAAAAAAAGTGTTCCAAGAATGGAGAAATTTGAGTGAATAATGCTAGATAATGGATAATGCACAATTAGAGGAGGAAAGGAGAAAAGACTCCATAATGAAATAAGTCAAATAAATATGGTACAAGGGATCAAAACGTTTTTGGATGGAGAAAAAAATTGAAGCAAAATACTAAGTACAATAGTTGTTAAAAGAGAAATAAAAGCAATGAAATTGAGCTCTCCACCCAACCATAGGATCACACAGAGGATTCAAGGACTTAGTGATCCACCTCGGAGCTCAACAAACATGATCTACCTCACTTGATGGCCTCATCATCAACTTAAGATCTAACAAAAGGATCATACTAACATGTTCTTTAATGATAGGTGGTGAGATCATGGAAACCATGACCTGGGCTTCAACCTCAACATATGAAGACAACAAGAAGTTCTTAAATGGATTAAGATGTAAAATCCTCCATTGAGAAAAACATAGGATCGATGGGAGTAGGTGATGGAAGCTCTCTACAAGAGTATAAGAGGTGACAATTAGGGAAAATAGAGAGGAATCCACAACAACAAATTTGAAAAAAGATGAAAAGATAAACTTATTCACAATCTAAGTTCCGTTTAGACCGCTTTGGTGAAGGGGAGTCTTCATCATTCAATCGTATTGCGCTCCATTTTCCCATAGGGTTAGGAACCTCAACAAGTGGTTGTAGCACCTCCTTGAACACCTCCATGTCCCGCTCAAGAGCTAGAATATGACATTGGAAGATTTAACAAGCTCTAATGCTATTGCTTACTTGGAGCATGAAAATTAGAAAGAAAAATGGGAATGAAGTTAGCAAGGAAAGAACTAAATGAAAGGAATTTGAGTGAACTTGTAGAGGTAGACAAGTCCATAACCAAGGATCTCGATTGAAAATAGACATCTATCAAGGCTTGAAAAGTAACATGATGAATCTCCTTGGCCGCCTGAAATGGCCTTCTATTCTTGGACTTACTCATGGAAGACACATTAATATAGTTGTAAAGGACATCCTGATATCCAACATTGACCCCTTTTTGTAATAGGTCCTCATATGCAAGGGAAAACACAAAAAAGTTCAATTGTGGATTTGATTCGTTAAGATCCTTCACCAGTAGAGGAACTCGATTCAACAAGGTCTGTAACATTATAGAGGAAAGAACAATGAGAAGGGGGACATGCATAAAATTGGAAACTAGAAAAGGGGAAAAAAATTGGATCAATACCTTCATGGAGGGTTTGTTCGAGTTAATAAATGATAGAAAGTTAACACTCACCAACTTCATCCGAATTTGGAAGCTATAGCTTTCCATATATGATCTAATCTCCTTCAAAACATGGAGATCATCAAGGTGGAACAACAAGACTACCCCATCACTTATTAAAAACTTGTTTGTGAAATTGAAGATGGAAACCACATAGTCTTCAACTATGTTATTCCATACAAGAATTTCTACCGAGGATGATGCACCCCTAAGCTCTTTGCTAAACTCAACTACGAGTCCAAAGGTGAAATCAATGGAAGGATAAGGAGTTGGGGTATGCTCCCTAACTTGCAACACTTGGGGGGTAGAAGGGCGTGTTGGAGTTCCGGGATGGGAACTAGGACGAATGATGAGAAGGTCAATTATTCACATAGACTTGCAAAAAGCAGACAATAAGTTTGTTAGTGCGTAATTAAAGCACTTTTGGTGCACGGATGAACCACAAACAATTACAGACTCACCACGACCTAGACTTGGTTGAATCCATCACCTTCCCCCTTATAGTATTTTATATGCCTAGCCATAGGGCCTACACACAAATGTCATTTTGTCCCGGGACTCTCAAGTTAGAAGTCTCGAAATTTTCGAAATTAGGACCCCTGCGACTTTGGAGGCTCATAAATTCTTGTGAAGACTTTCAATTGAGATGAGGTCTGAAGAAAAGTTGTAGCCCTTGTCAAGAGCTTTTCAACAATATGTGGTATGCCACTACACATAAGTAAATGAGGACAATTCTGAACTTTTAATGGTTAGGAGTCAAATTGGTAGTTTGACTTCCGACCCTTCTTTTAGCCATAACTTATGTTTTAAGTGCCCCAAATGTGTTATGTGAGCCCATTTTAACATCTACGTTTCAAGAACTTTCCAATGGTGTAAAGAACTTTTCAACCCAATGAGTTTTGACCCTTGTAAGTTCCCTTTGAAAATTCAAGAGTCCATCAATGTCACAACCCCACTTTGAGGGAAATGTGAGGTCGCCACTCGCATTCCCGAAAATGGGACTTGGGAGTCTCGGAGGACTCCCAAAAATTCAGAACATAATTGCAGGGGTCAAAACAGTTTGCATTGAGGTGTTCTTTATATTGTTGAAAAGGTCTTGAAATGTAGATGTCCAAAATGGCCTCGCATGAGCCATTTAGACATCTGCAGCACAAGTTATGGTCGAAAGAAGGGTCGAAAGTCAAACTGGCAATTTGACTCCCGACCACTAAAAGTCAGGAATCGATCCGATACCAGTGTGTGTAGGTGGAGTGCAACACACCATTGGAAAGCTCTCGAGGAGAGCTACAACTTTGTTTCAAATCTCATCCCGATTTGAGCTTAGGGCTAGAAGTTATGAATGCCCAAAGTCCCAGGAGTACAAACTGGGACAGTTTCGGGACTCCACTTTGGGAGTCCCGGGAAAAAGTGCCATTCGGATGTAAGTGCGGCAATGAGACGCAAAAAATACTATGTGGGGGAAGGTGGTGGCTTCCCTTGAGTCCGGGCCATGGTGAGTCAAATGAGTCCAAGGTTGCCCATGGCTTGTCTTGACACCAAAAGTGTGCAGAATGAGTTCTAACCAACTTGTTGGTTGGATTTGGATGTAGGACCAAATAACTAAGTAGCTTGTCCCTCTTCCTAGTCTAATCCCAGAGCTTTCAGCATGCCCCTCTTACCCCCCTTTAGTGCTAGAAGCTGGGAACATGCCCCGAATCCCCCGCCTTTCCACAGCTTGAATGACTCAACCCCAACTTGGGGGCTAATTAGGGACTTGGGAGCACGTCAATCAAGACTCCAATTCCCAAAGTGAGAGCCCACTTGGGACTGTGTGGGTTCATTCTCTCACATTTTCCTACACTCCCGAGAGCATGAAATGTGATTTCTAAGCTTCACTTTTGGCCCGTATCTTTGCAAGCCTTTGTTTTGGTCGTGAGCCCAAAGCTAAGGTTACGATAAAGGAAGCTGAAACAAATTAAATGGCACGATAAGGTCCGTTGGAACATCAGCAAGGACAAGGTTCACCTTGCTTTTTGGAGTTACCTATAGACAAGGAAAGGATGAAATAAAAAAACAAGTAGTCAATTACAAGGAAGGAAGGATCGAAAATGCATTGAGAAAGGAACAACTTGGTGAATGACTTCTAAAATTTTGACGAATTCTTCAAGCTACTTCCCAATCTTTTGCCTTTATGAAGCAATGGTCAGCCAAGAGAATGGAAGGGAAGTGCAATGCGATCCAGTCGACATACTGGATTGAACTACATTAGGAATAGGTTGAGTGGGGGTGTAATGTGGAGGAGAAGGAATGACCACCCTTAGAGAACCCTGAAGAGGAATGATTTGCGCACATGGAATACTCCCAAGTAGAGTAACTTTGACATACTCCCCTATTGTGTCCAAAGTGTCATCAATGTGTTTAACTTGTTCCTTCCCCTTCCTCCTACCTCTCTTATTGGATGCCTCAACTAGGGTAGTTAAGGATGTTTAAATCCCTACTAGAACCCGAGATCAATTTTCTTGCAAAGGGCAATTTCTGATGATGGAGGCAATCCTTTGGGCAATCAATCATTTAAAAAGATTAAAAAAAATTGAAGTTAATTATTTGTATGTTTATCAAACAAATTTCATTTTATTAGTCATATGAATTGTTTTTTAAATTTCACAATGAAATGAAACCTCATGATACAAAAAAGCTATTGACAACCCAAAATAATCAAATAATATAAAAGCATGATTAAATCAATTACCCAACCTTCATGTTTTGAAAAGAAGCCCAACAAGTAGATGGGTAGACCTCAAAACAACCCATCAATTGGATGGGTGCACCCAAAATCTAAACATGTTCATCCATTAGCCTGGAGCAATAAAAATATAATCTTCAAAAATTTCTCTAAAAGGAACCAAAATCCTTCAAAATACAATAATTCTATAACTAATCTCCAGTTCCAACATAAGCCAAAATATCATTTTTCAAAAATCCTTGTATGAAGAAAGACCTATTACCTAAGGTAGAAAATCCTTGAAGCTAGTATAATGAATCTAAAGTTTAAACACAATATCCTTGCCTTGTTAAGCAAGGCCAAAAAAACACAAAGCACAAGTAATGTTGGAAAACCTTGTTTGCAAGGTATTAAGTTGGTTCATTCAAAATAATTGGGAAATTTGTTTTCTAGAAATAAAATATTCTTCAAGATTGTTGATTTGGGTTGTTTGGTTTATGTAATACCAATTTAAGCACAATGCTCATTACAAGGGTGAACTTCAAAAACCTATATTTTATTCTTAAGTGCATATGGAATTTACATATGAGAAATATATAATATTGTTATGTACATAATGTTGGGCCGCTAGCAATCACTTGTCTGTGATCACTAATGAAAAATTCAATAACATGGATTAAAAAATAAATTAATCTAAGTTTAAATCAACTCCAGTGGGGTTAGGTGGTCTATTTCAACCAACATTAATGTGATTTCACACATGAGGTGGAGTGCCTACAATGGAAGGTCCATTTCTCATTGGAATTCTTAAACTCCATTGCAAATTTGGGTGTCTATGACGTGGGTTATGTGTCGATGCAAGTTTTTCAATTGGGTTGAGAATCAAATTAGTTATGTCATCGGCCAATCTAGGTTCTTGTGCAATTTGTTTATGCAATCGGTTTCACTTCATTTAATGTGAATTCTATGTTTTGACTTAGCACCCATGCCATAGTTTATTGATAAATGCTAACTTCATGAAAAGTGATGTCTATTATGTATTGTGTTTGATGCTCGTCGTCCGATTCATAGTCCTGTGCATCTTGTCCAACATGAATGATTTATTCCCCATCATAATTCCATCGTATTCTTTAAGGGTGGACTACATTGTGAAATTCTCCTTCTTCCTTATCAAAATAACCCTAATTATTTGGTAAAAAGTTTCGACAACCATCATGTTCATCAAAATAGAAATGTTTGGATATAGCCACTGTTTTTTCAATAATTAATGTTTAGATTACATTGGCACCACTTCACACAAGTTCAACATTTTTAATCTGCCAATTTGAAGGTTGGTTTAAACCCAACATGTTAGGATTAGTTAGGGTATTTGTTGGGTTACATTCTTAACTCTCAAGCATGTATGCAACTAAATTAAACAACTGGTAAAAGCGTTGATGGAATGGTGCCTTGCAAGTGGGATGTCAATGCTTTGTGTGCATTTTGGTGATCAAACATGGTGGATGGAACATATGTGGACATGTTCTTAAAGCCATCCACCTTCAAGGCCAAATGGATTCAAACATATGTAACACAGTGCGATCACATGTGAAGCATTGTGGCATTGGCCACAAGAGTTGACAATTAGCTTCATTTTGATGGGAGAAACGTTTGGTGTTGTACTGCCAATCTAGCTTTGCATCTTGGACCCATTTATGTTCGGTTGCCATCAGAACGCCATGGATACGCATTAGGAAAGAAAAGGTCCACCTCTGGTTATGATGTTAATTGGAACTCCCAAAGTGGGTTTGAGTGTCCATATTCACCAACGGACTTGAGTTCATTAGCAATTTGGGCTTTTCAAGATGTAAACACAAGGGATGCCAACATCATTTATTGGTATTCCTTTTTTAATCTAGCGTTTTGATCCAACACTGTTCAATGTAGTTTTTCATTAATGTGTTATTTTTTTGCAAGATCCTCAATGAATTGGACCTTTATCTAATGTAAGGACTGCAATTCATCATAAATTTGTTGGGCGTGTTAGTGTTCATGGTACTCATGGTACTCATAGTGCCTATGTTTTGATTCTAATTCCTTTAAGTTTGATTGCTCAGTGGTCGTCATAGGTCTTTTCCCTCGTGCATTGGAAGGTGTGAATGTTCACAAATTAAGGATCAACCTAGAGATTTAGCTTTACAAGAGATCCACTTCTCGAGCATGCATGTCCTTCAAGTTTTGGATTTTTGCCATATGTGCTACTTCAAGTCTTTGAACATATTCAAACATGAACTCTTCAATGGCATCTTGGGTTGGCAACATGGTCATATTCATTGCAAGTTACGGTGCAAGCACATGTAATGATAGTGTTGACAACACTTCCTTTTCTACTATGTAGACACATGATCTACTATTTGTGAGGCATGTCTAAGTTATCCCCTTTGCAAAGGTGGCCCTATAGCTTTCACTACCCTTCCGTTCTCACTACCCTTTCACTCTCACTGCCCTTTCGTTCTCACTGCCTTTCTGCTTGTGTTAAGTGTGGGTTGTTCGATTTGTTGTGGCAGCTCAATCCTATGGGGATTAATTGCCCGCCCATGGACTTCAATTTCCATCCCTAATGTTTAGAAGGAGGACCATGTGGGATATGTTTCACCCTTGGAAAGCTCTTCACCAACCTCGTATTTGGAATTATTGTCCAATCCACATCTTGTTAAAGGATGACCTCAACATACAACATTTGGCACAACCATAAGCAAGCTTCATTGTTTGGAAATGTGTGGGCTAGCCATGGAAACAATCCCAAACCTCTACCATTTTAGATTTCAAGTCTGGGTGGTGGCACACAAACCAAAAGGTTGTATTGTATGCAATCATTGGTGTTAGCCTAGAAGCAAGCCAATGAATATTGCTTGGCCTTTATATATGTCCAAGGTTGGGGAACTCCCTCCTAGCTTTGCTAATAATTATTTGTTATTTAACACATCCATGTTGATTGTGTGTTAAGCGCCCTTCCTCTTCTTAGTTGATGGTCATCCTTGGACCTTGTTCGTCTCGAAACATATTTCCTAGAGTATCTTTCTCATCCTTGGACATATTTTTAAAAACTGAACTAATTTTAGAACTAAGCAATACATTCAATCTACTTTATTTAGAAGGTTATGCACTTTCCAAATAAGTGCAACCTATTAAACATAATTAGAAAGCAAAAAAATTTGGAGATGCACCAAGGGCCTCAAATATACAAGAGCCATACAATCAAACTTGAAGGAGTTGAATAATTTATTTTTGCAATAATTTGTTGTCGAAAACCATAGGCAACAAATAAAGCCCCCCTCAAGCAGCCATCCTTCACAAATGTAAAGCAGTGGTTGTAATGATAACCAAAGACTGGACACCACACAAAAAGGTGGGAAATGTGGGGGTTGTTGTCTCTTTATATGGACCAAAGGTTGCATCACCACAAAAGGTGCAACCTATACTTTTCAACAATTGAAAGGGAATTTGGTCATTCCCAATCGAAGTTGTTTAGGTCACAATTGATTTTTGGTCGCAAACCCCTATCCAATTGGTCATGTGTTGGATAGGGTCCAATGACCAAATTCACTCGCGAGCTAAATAGGTTCAAGCGATTGAAATCCTGATAGGGTCCAATGTATGGTGATTGAAATCCAGTCACATTGTGGATTGGACAAATATTCAGTCAATCTTAGTCCAAGGTGCCTAGGTCACAACTCATTTTCGGTTGCTCCCAATCTAGGTCGTTTAGGTTGCAATTGATTTTCAACCAAAATCACTCACGAGCTAAATTGGATCCAAATTGCCTTCTAGAAAGGGTGTAATGTTTGATGATCGAAATTTAGTGGCCATTTGAACTAGACCAAAATTTGATCGTTAAATGTTGTAACTTATCAAAATGGCAACCTTATTTATGTCCTTTGGCAATTGAATTTCAGTTTTTGAACCTTGGACCCTATCTAGATGGTGACCTTTTTCAATCATTGGACCTTGGACCTTATCTAGATGGTGACCTCTTTTGGTCGCTCAATTTTGGGCCTTGTCTAAATTGTGACCTTTTTTAGTTCCTAGACCTTGGGCCTTGTCCAAATGACGACCTTTTTAGGTCATTGGACCTTGGGACTATTTAGATTGTGACCTTTTTTGGTTGCTAGACCTTGAACCTTATTAGATGGCAACCTTTTTCAATCTTGATTTACCCCATCTAGATGGCAACCTTTTCCAGTGTCAATTTACCTTGTTTAGATGGCAACCTATTTTGCTGTAGTTCTGTATGGTTTAGGATTAAGCTTAATTAACACCAACCCCATTCGAATCTAGCTCTTCAACACTTGTGGTGATTAAAGATATGACAATGTAGAAATATTAGCCATTGTGCCATGGAATATTAAATTAAATGCACTAGGGCCATAGATGAGGGACAATTCTTTTTATATTTTGGGCAATGCACTAAGAATGAAACATAATAATTTCAAAATTCTTAGCATTCTTTTCCAACTTTTGGCAATTGAAAATGTAGTTCATTTTCAATTTTTCCTTTTGAAATTGTGTTGGATGTCAAAAACTTTTCCATTGAAAAATCAAGTTAGGTGACTTGGGTCCCCTATCCACATGGGGACCCAACAACAATACTAAAATTCGAATTACAAAAATGAGATCAAGAAAGAAAACAAAAAACCTAAACACAATAATGAATATTATAAAAATAAAAGGTAATGAAGAATGTTACAAAAATGATCCAAAAATGAGACAAAAAACCAAGACCAATAAAATTGAAAAATTAAGTTAAAATTCATATGCACTTTATCATAGATTGGGAATGTACATGCAATCCACTATTTCTTATGCTACGATTATTGAAAAATGTCATTAAACCCTAACCACTATAAACCCTAAAGACTATGTCAATCGCCAATAACAATCTCCTAGTGGAGTCCAATTGTAAAGAAGTCCCATCATAACATTCATAGCTAATTGTAGACTTCTTTGCATGTTGGGATCCATGTCCGACATTTCTCTAAGTTGAACCCTAAAATGTGACATGGTTGTTGAATCCAAAAAATATTCAACGTTAATCTCTTCTTGCCATATGAGCTTCGCAAGCTTACCCATTAAATATGTTTCCGATTTCGGAGTTCAAGGTTGTGCCAATCCCATTCGTTGAAGAGATTTGATGGAACTTCATTCTCCATATGTATAAAAGAGCTCTGGTGCCACCCACCATTGAAGAGCCATGTCGTTGAGTTGGGGTTTCTTATTTTGTCACAAATCCATATGGAGATGGGTTATCTTCCCCTAGCTTCCTAGCCTCCCCCCAATCACACACACCAATGTATAAAGCCAAAAGGTTGTCCAATGGAAAATGCAACATGATGTTGTCTTGTGATAAATCATTATGCAATGTCCTAAACTGTTGAATTGCATTCATGACGCACAAAAATGCCCAAGTCCATTTCACCCGTGTTCGTCTAAATGTCATGAGACATTGGTGACACACAAAATCCGGCCCTCCCCCTCACAAAAGCTCCCGATTGTCGAGGGATTGATTTTGGCTATTGTGGTACTTCAATTTCTTGAAATGTGCTTATGTTCCACCACAATTGGTATGCCTCGAATGTTTCTGCATGGATGGCATAAAACTTTATGACACCTAGATGATTAGTGGAACAAGCCAATCCCTCCATAGAAAGTTGACATCATGCTTCATAATTATCCTTAGGCTTTAACTTTTTGCTAGCAAACTCAATGTATGAAGGCACCTGATCAAAGTTCTCAATTTGCACTTTGTAAATTTTGTCATGTCCACCTTGCCAACTTGGACCATTCAAAGCCAGCACAATGGTGGTAGATCATGGCACCCAAATGACCCCTTGTCCTTGTGTTTGGCTCAAGTTTGCCTTCTACCCCTTTTTTGCCCATGAAGGCAATCGTGTTTTACTTTTGGCAAAAAAATTGGATCAACCATCCACCATTTCACCTTCTCATGCAACAAACAAATTTCAATGGAGGAATCCTCCAATGGGTAAATTATTGACACCGATTGGACCAAGTTGAAAGTAGCATCCCTTAGCTTCAAATCATCCAATCTTGAATAGTCTTTGCAATTACGATCCTTTTCAAACTTAGGGGCTTCCAAAACTTCTTGATTTTTTTTTTTACATGGCCATCATGTATCAATCAATCCTTTCCAATTGAAAATTAACATACAACATCGTCAAGGTAGCTATGTCCTTCTCTAAGAAGAAATACATCACAACTTTTTGCACTTCCATAGTGGCCTTTGGATTGAACTAGTTTTCCCTTGCGACCTTCTGTTTCTAATGAAAATATCTTGTAAAAGTCGACCTAGTTCCAAACTCTTTCTCCCTTGAAGATTCTTCTTGAAGGCGCTTGGATGAATGGTCTTGAAAAAATCCTTGGGAAGGCACTTAGACATTGAATCAAACATGTTACCCACTCACCTTGACTCCTTTCACCCACAACCCTTGCCTCCCAAGCAATAATTTCCAAAAGCAATCATAGTCTTACAAGGTTGAGGCAACTAAGCAAAGGAACCCCATAGTATGTAGTGTTCTCACTCTTCTTTCCCACCTCTCGTGTTGCACTGAAATTCCTTGCACTGATTATAAAGAGCAACCAAAGACTAAGAACCCATTGTGGCAAACAAAAATAGGTGGAAGAGATTATACAATAAGATGGTAGTGGCCAATTTATATTCAAGTTTGACTTTATTGAGAAATTGGAGTTTAAACTAATTGTGATTACATTTTCCCATCATTTTAGTGCAATTGAATTTTGGTCACAACATGTCCACAAAACAACCAAAATTTGATTAGCACTATGTGGACATGCATGATCACTCAACGGGCTAACCAAAATTTAGTCGCATACTTTAGACAAGGGTAATCGCTACTTGGATAGGGGTGGACAATTTCAATTGCACTTTTGGATAGGGGCAATTTTTTGTTGGGCAATCAAAATTCGGTTGCATTCCTTGGACATGGTTGATCATTACCTAGACATAGGTGGACAATTTCAATTGCACTCTTGGATAGGGGCGATTGCTTTGTTAACAAATAGGAGATCTACTCAAGTGCAAACATAAATCTTTATTGAAAGGAAAGTACAACATAATGCTCACAACACAAAACACAACATCAAGAACTCTCCAAGGTTCTTGTCACAAGAAATACA
>Ga0209611_10002015_pt1 | contig 35561 bp, 23 predicted proteins | sample S1TSphgellanicum_3_FD_187693 | JGI IMG/M metagenome (GOLD analysis project Ga0209611, IMG submission 187693) | Host-associated microbial communities from peat moss isolated from Minnesota, USA - S1T2_Fc - Sphagnum magellanicum MG (SPAdes) (version 2) | ecosystem: Host-associated > Plants > Peat...
ACTTTTAGCACTTTTAAGCTAAAAGTGGTACAAATTGACCTATTAAAAGTGGTACGTCAGAATATGGCGCCTCATGAGGGGGAATTTATTGCGATAGGCCAAGCAGAATGCACCCGATGAGATCCAATAGTTTGAATTATTTCGCTTGGAAGATTCCCTCCAAGGACAAGTCCAGCAGACTCTTGCGGAACTCATCAAGCTCCCATTTAAGGATGGACAAGTTAGACTCGATCGACGTCGAGTTCGGGAAGACGGTCGCCAGCCCAACGTAGAAGCGGCGCAACTGGTGGAATCGCGCGCCATCGAACGAGTCCCACGCCTTGTTGAACGTCGTCATGTGATTGTGCTGGTCAATGATCGACGCGATGCCGTTCTCCCTGCGGTACGCCGTGAGCAGCTCGCGATGATCGTTCTCAATTGCGTTGTTCTGGTAGTCGGTCCAGGCGGTCGCCTACAGCTGTGCCATGCGCGGCTCAATCACCTCGGAGATGAACGTCGAGGATCGCATCTTGATGAGGTCCATCGGCATGACAGGCGGCGCCAGGTTGATGGTCGCATTATTGGCTGGGCTTCAACCTTGGCGATGTCGTCCGATATGTCGATCACGAAGCAAGCAACCATTCGCAGGACCATCATCCTTTCATTGGTGTCGATCAACAGCCAATGCGCTTGCATGCGCGTGCCAAGGTCGTCGACGTACTCACGCAGCGTCGTCAGTAGCACGAACGAATCATCCCTGCGCACGTAGTTGGCGTTCAATAGGTTGTCAAAGGCGCCATCCTCCTCGTCTTCAATGTGGCGCACCTTGAACATGTCGCGAATGTCTTTCGTGAGAAACACCAACAGCTCGCATTGCTGGCAGATCACCAAATCGCGCGCTTGCAGCTTCACGATCGTCTCATTGATTATGGCGATGACCGGGGCGAACACGTACATCTGCATCCACCAGGATGGCGTCAGGATGTGCGGCGCGGCATTGCCGGCCTGCTAGAAGCGCTCGTCGAGGAACCCGATGATGCGCGACACTCGAGTGATGTAGAACTTGAGCACCGACCTGAGCATGACCCATCGGTTTGTCTTCTTCGGGCACGTCTCGCCCATATCGGTGATCAGGTTCGACTACTTGCAGTGGTATGTGGACAAGGTGTAGCAGGTCTTGACCCAGGCGCTGCCATCGACTTCGTCGACCACCACGTGAACAACCAGGTCGAATTGGTGAGGTGCGCACCAAATCTGAACGACCTTGAATTCGACACGCCGCACCATGTGGACTTGGACGCCGTTGCGGTGACCCATGTTGGTCTTCTCGCCGTCCGTCGTGACGCCAATCAGCTTGCGTGTCCACCCAGCGAACAGCTAGACGAGCATGGCTTCTTGGTTGGCGACCGTGTGGTGGTCGAAGTGCGGCATGGCGATCAAGTGCAAGTTGTACAGGACGTCGTTCACGCTGACACGGATGTAGACGTCAAAGAACATCGTGCCGCGATGCTAGCTGCCATCAAACGACAGTGCAAACGCCCACACATCATCGCTCGCCATGATATTGTTGATGACTTGTAAGGCGTGGGCAACCAGGATTCGCACATACTGCCCGACAATCGTGTCGTTGAGGCCGTCGAACTTGGCAATCTTGCAGGTGTTCTTGGTTTGCTCGATCGTCGTCGCGACCTGCCGGAATGACAAGCCACACAACACGTGCTGGATGGCGAGCTTGAAGTGCACGACTCTCTTGATGTTAACAGTGTAGCCGTCGTTGTTCTCGTTCAGCTTGAACAGCTGCAGCGCACCACGACGTAGCTTCTCGATCTTTTGGTTACGATCGCCAACGCTAGCCAAGTCGTCGTCGGTGGTGGCGTCGAGTTCGTCTTCAGGGTGGAACAACATTTCGCCGATGATCACATCGACGATCTTGGTAGAAACGACCAGGTTGATCTCGTCGCCCTCCATGTCAATGTAGTGATACATGGTGTTGGCGCGGGGCTGCACCGAGTCGAAGAACGAATCCTGCTCGCCGGACAACAGCGCGACGTACTCGGCCCACTTAACGGCGTGTTGCCCCTCGACATGCTTGAACATGAAGTCGACACGAAACGGGACCGCGTAAAACTGGTCGGTCCTGCGCGGGCCACGTTTGCGATTGTTCAAGAGGACCTGTCAGCCGAAGTATTTGCAGAATTTGCAACGGGCTTCCTTGACGCATGCGCCTTCTTGTTGAATCACTTCCAGGGCGTACTTGCGCCGGTAGGAAAGCTGCCAGCTGCTGCGCGACTTCGTCATAACCAACGTTGGAGTCGATAGCAATCGATTTGAACCTGGCGCTACGACAGGTTGGTGAAATAAAAGATGAATTTATTGGAGAATCGATTTGAACCTGGCGCTATGACGGGTAGATGAATTAAAAGATGAATTTGTTGGAGAACGTCAAAATTTGGCGTTCAAATCTGTTGAGCTAGATTTGGATGCCAGATAAGATCTGGACGTTCTCCAACAGATTTCTTAAAAGTGGTTCACATTCGACCTTAAATGTGGTATAAGTGGTATCTATTTTTAGTTAACCACTTTTTATGAGGCTTGGGCTAGAGTAGAGTGAACACCACTAGCACATCACAAAGGATAGATGGTAAGTGGTCATGCAACAATTTTTTTTAGGTTCCATGTCTTGAACTAACCATCATGGTTAACTCCAAAAAAAATTCCTACATACCTAGTAACAACATGTGTGTAGTTACTAGGTATTTAATGATAATAGCTTTTACCTATGTATAAATCATCTACTTATATTCACCTTTTTTTTAACCTAGTAATTGTGCATGTACATGAAAATATGGGTAATATCCAATGGTTCTAGGTCAAGGTTAACGGAACCTTACCTTCTTCAAATACTCAAATACAAAACCTATGCTAAAACCTGCCTACTTTTGAGATTCAAGTAGGACCTAGAACCTATGATCAACATTCCAATGGAAAATGCACAAAACCCAAGTTGGGGGGGGGTGGGGGGGGGGGGTTGCCAAGGTTTTGAGTTTTTTTCTCAATGATTGTTGGTTTTCAAGTTTTAAGATTATTTGCTCTTTTGCAACACAACCATTTCCATCATTGAACTCCCTTGAACTTTACACTCTACACTCATTTCATCTTTTCATTTTGTTTTCTTCCTTTTGTCCTTCTCTCTCTTGCTTTCAAAGTGCAAAATCTTGTTGGACCAAATGCTTATGAACTTCATCATCATTAATGTCATTTTCATTGTTTTCTAGGTATGAATTACACCAACATTGTGTTATTTTGTTTCATTTGTTTTTCCATCCTTTCCTTCCATTTTTTTCCACTCACTTTCTTCTTCTCTCTTGCTTGGTGTAATGTGATAGGCAAAAGTTCAAATAGGTCAAAAAGTTTTTAAAAAACAAAAGAAGGTTCAATGGGAAGGGGGGTTGAACTCATTTTAAGAGTTACATTGTTTGGAAAAGCTTGTGATTTGGAGGTTCTGATATCAAAAGTGATCTTTGTTGAACATTGTTTTTTTTTTCCAAATGTTGTAAAAAGATTTTTTTAATTTTTTTAATGTTGGAGGTTTGATTTGATTTTTTTTTGAGTTTCTTAAAAGCTTGTGTGAATTCTTCTAGTGTTGATAAGACAATTTTTGGGCCAATTTAGGATGTAATGGACCAATCTCAAACAAGCATTGAATCTTTAACAATCCTTAATAATGGATCAATATTTTGCAAAATATGCTTACAATCATGATTTACAAATCAAATTTTAAGAGTTTAAAATTCTTATGACCCAAAAAGATGTTGCAATATATTATAATGTAAATGTGTACATGATGCATTTCTCATAGAAACATCATTTTCTAATCATTTCATGTCTTTTTAAAAGTCTTTTTTGAAACAAAAAAATTGTTTATATTGTTTTTAAATATTTTTGGGTATTCCATATTCATTAAATTCATTTCAAATTTTGCCAAATGTTCTCACAATACAATTAAAATATTATTATACAAATTCACCCAAAAATTTCAACATCAACTTAGGTAACTATTTATTACAATGGAAATTAAGTAGGGATTACATCTTGCACTAGCTCCTTATATCATGTTTACACCCTTTTGTTCTTTGCTTCTTCAATGGATTTTATTTTGACTTTCTTTCTTTTGAAATTGTTATTGTTTGTATGTCTTTGCCCCAACATGTTCTATTTTCATTTCCTTTCTTTTGTGTTATTTGTTTTTTTTCAAACATAGATTCAAAGTGAATGTCAACAAAAGGTCACAAGATTTGTTCCGATGAATATTGGGTATGCTGAAATGAACTCTCACAAAATGAACATATGTGAAACAAACCTTGCACATGTAGGCACCAAAATTGGATGCATATGATGTTGCACAAGAAGGTGTTGTTGGAAACCTTCACTGTGTGATGTGTTGTTTAGTTTTCAAAAGGTACTTGCAAGTTCAGTTAAGGGAGTCAATTATTCATGTTCCTAAAAAATGAATCAAAAGAGATGGTTAGCTCTATGGTTAATTGAGAAAAAAATTAAGTCCACAACTACCTATCATGATTAATCAAGTTTTAAGTTCAAAACTCTTGATTAATTGTGACATGTGGTACCCCTAGCACCACACCTCTAATTATTGGGCCTTTTTAAAAAAATATTATGTTGTAATAATTAATGTTTGCAATGCACAAATGATGCATTATATTGTATGTCACCTTACCTCATTATTAGTTGATGCTATGATGTTTACCCTAAGGAAAAGTAAGGACCTTCTAAATTATAACAAAGATCATGGCACAAGTTTATAATGAACATCCAAAGGAATATTGGAGGCTCGGGGTTCTTTTTATCCAAAAAGTTATAGAATTTATTGATTAAAAACAAATTGCAAAAAAAATGGAAATGATGTAATGTTCAATATCATATTACAAGAAACTTTGGTAACTAGCGCCCTTATCACAAATCTAACCTTGCACAACAAATTTTTCTAAAGGATTTGATGTTGTATATTGTAAAAGGATACCATCGTTTGTTTTCTATCAAAAATCCATGGTTGAAACAATGGGTTTTACATTAATGTGGGCATGTTCATTTTCCTTATTGATGATAATTTGTGAATGAATTGTTTTCAAATGTTGTAGACAAAACTAAAGAAAAATATGTCCAATCTTCTCTTGTATCTGTGTGTTACATGCACAACTTCTTTTGATCTTTGTATGTTATAGGTTGGATATGATACTTTTGCCATGGTTATTAATTTATCAATAGTTCATGGGAACTCACCCATGTGATTGTGAGGATATTTGAAATGCATAATACAACAAATGTAACCATGGAAAACTAAAAAAAAGTTTTGTTTGATTGATTTGGTTTGTTGAACAAAATAACTTTGCCTATGTGAAAAAGAAAGGGTTTAATTTGTTTACATTGACCATTGCATTAACATGTGTTGTTTCTTGTTCACCACTTCAATTGCCATGCTAATTTGTGAGGTTTTATTTTGGCCATGCTATGTCAAAGGCATGTCAATATGTTGATGATGATGTCAAAGTTTGCCATGTGTTTGCCAAGGTGAGCTTGAAAGGTGTTCAAAATTCATTACAAAAAAATATAACATGGACTAAAAAATCTAGGAAAGGAACAGAAGAATGGAAAGACTCTTGTGTTATTGCAAGGTTGTTGGCTAGGAGGTTCAAAACTCCTATGAAGACATGATTTGCTTCGTGCATCATTTGGTTTCAAAAAACTTTTAAATATTAAGATGCAATCTCCATTTGTTATGGACACATCAAGCTTTTCATTTGTCCTTTGGAATGTTAGTGTGCCAAATTTGGGCTATTGTTTGAGCCATTGTCAATACATTATTCCATGTTGTCAAACTATATGTTTTGAACCATTTAACTTCAAGGTTATTGGTTATTATTAAGTGCACTTTTCTTTGCTTTCACATTATGCATTACCATGAAAATTAACATGGTTAAGATTCAAGCTTTGAAAATCAATTGCTAATTCCTTGTGATTTTGAGTCAAAATTGCAAGAATTCAAACTTTGAATAATGGCACAAGTTATCCAAATATTGATGCCATTCTTGGCATTTTCTATGGTTTATAATGAGAGCAAGGCACACAACATGTTGGTAGTCATGTTGGATCCCTACTTCAAAAACAACCATTTAGGATTTTGTGGGTGATGCATCAACCATTGAAATTGTTGCTAAGGGTGCAAACATGATATAAGTAGCCACCACATAATGGAACTAATGTTTAATTTCCATTGTAATAAATGATTGTTTAAGTTGGTGTTGAAATTTTTGGATGAACTTTTATAACAATATTTTGGATGTATTGTGGGAACATTTGGAAAATTTTGAAATGAATCTAATGAATATGGAATACCCAAAACCATTTTAAACAATGTAATAGTATTTTTCATTGTAAAAAGGACTTTTTAAAAGACTTGAAATGATTTGAAAATGACTTTTTTATGGGAAAGTTGTTATGTACATATTTACATTATGATATAATGCAACATTTTTTTGGGTCATAAATTTTTTAAAATTTTAAAAGTCAATTCACAAATCATGATTTTAAACATATCCTACAAAATTATTAAAGACTTAGTCCTTGTCTTGGATTGACTCATCATATCTTGGATTGACCCCTAAATATGAATAAAATTGTCTACCATCTTTTTTTACAGGTCTACTTACATTTGAACCCTATATTAAGAAAGCAATATGAGTAGTTCCACTTGAAAACAATGATAAATGTTCTTTAGGTAGATTGTGTCTACTACTGGAATCACGTCTATCCTAAAAAATGAATAATTGTTGTTTTGATGGCTTTCTATGCCTCGGCAACTAAAACTAAAAACCTCGTGGTTTTTTGTTCGTAACATGTGGTTTAGTTTTTTAATATGTTTTTTGTATTCATCAAGTATTTAGCATTGTCTCACAAATTGAGATCAAAAGAATTTTCAATGTGGTTAGTGTTATTACAAATATATGGTGCTTTAGGTTGGGGATTGAAAATTTGGACAACATAATCCTAACTATCAAAAACTCACCCAACAATGTTCGTGTTGAATGTGCTTTGAACCCTAAAATCATGAATGGCTTCATGATATTTGAAGCTACAATGATTATAAAAGACAACAAGCTCATAGAAAAGAATTTTTTTTTGAAAAAGACTCTAACTTATTTTGAAGCTTTGTTGGTCTTTTTGTTTTGACCTTTATGTTGTTTTCAATATTGATTGATTTTGCCTTTTTTTTAAAAAAAATCTTGTGCTGATTGTTGTTTATGGGCGGTTTTTTTTGGGGGAGGTTTTTTTTGTTTATTTTATGAAACACATGATATAAAGGATTGTTTTATTAAAATTGGTAATATTTTAAGTACATTTTCATAATGCAATTCTTGGCAACTTATTTACATTGAAGTGAAACATAAGTTTTATTTATTTTTCATTAAGTTGCATCCTATATGCTTTTGCACATCATTTGGAAAAAAATGGAGGGAACCCTCTTGGGTGTTTTTAGGTCATATGTTGTCCACTTGCTTTTTATTTTTGAGGTCATATGTTTTTTTTATTGAGTTGATTCTAGGTCCGCAATTTCCAATTTGAAGGTCTAAAATGTTTAATTTAAGTATGTCAAGTTTGCCATGTCTAATTGTTGTGATTTTGTCAATGTTTGTCAATTTCAATCATGTGTCAACTCAATCTTAAGTCTTGAATGTCAAGTCCTTTTTTTCAAGTTGTGTTATGCCCAAAATCATTCTTTTGAATAAACATGTGTTGCAAAGTTTACTATGAATCCAACAATTCATTTACATCTCTAAAGGTGATGCAAGTTAAACTTCAAGATTCAAAATTATATTTTCTCATACCTTTTGTTGGTTGAAAATTACAAACATGTTTTAACTGATTATAAATTTGAACAAAATGTGACATAATAAACATGTGATTTGTTTCAAAATATGTTCTTCACATTGGTTTTTTTAAAGACAGATTATGTATTTAAAAAATAAAAATAAAAAACATAAAATTGAATAACATCAACATTTTAAAATTATAACCTTAAATACAATTTGCAACTACAACTATATCCTCTTGAAGGAAAAAAAAACATAAAATCCTATACCCTATAACCACCATGTTTGGGCAAAGCAATATTATCCAAATTTTCCAATTTTAGCATTTAAGAAAAGAAAAGAAAAACGCCTTATCCAAAGGTTTTACCACATTTTTAAATATATATTAAATCCAAGACCAGAGGTTCCTTTTTAAAAAACATAGATACTTACACAACATTATTATCTACTTATATATAAGACCCACTTCTTACAAAATGGGTTACCAAGGTGAACAAAATATTAACTCAGTTCAAATTCATCCACAACTGAATTATTAGTGGATGGTGCATTAGTACGTGACGCATTCCCAAGTCACGGGGTAAAACTCACTTGAGGGTTTCACAAAGTCAAGTTGCAGAAAGTTGAGACTTGGAGGCACGCTCCCAGCTTCCAACTCTAAAAAGGGGTAGAGGGTCGAGTTGGGAGCCCAAGGATTAGACTAGGAAGAGGGACTAACTTATCTCGTGTGATTCTGCATCCAAAAACCAACCACAAGAGGTTAATTTAGCATTTGGGACACCCTTTGGTGTTGGGACTTACCACGGGCACTTGGACACACAAGACTCACCACGGCCCGGACTCGGGGGAAGCCACCACCTTCCCCCTTATAGTATTCTCTGCGGCTGGTCGCGGAGGCTACATCCGAATGGCACATTTTGTTGGGACTCCCGAAATGGAGTCCCGAAACTGTCCCGGGTTGGAGTTTCGGGACTTTGGACGGCCACAGCTCCTCGCCCCAAACTCGGATCGGGACGAATCCTAAACAAAAGTTATAGCTCTCATCAAGAGCTTTCCAACGCTGTGTCGCACTCCCCAAGGCGACGTTGGGAAGAGGTCGATTGCCGACTTTTAGTGGTCAGGAGTCAAATTGCCAGTTTGACTCCCGGCCCTTCTTTTGCCCATAATTTGGGCTGCATATGTCCGAATTGCCAATGCGAGGCCATTTTCGATATTTACGTTCCAAGAACTTTCCAATGACACCAAAAACACCCTAATGCGAGGTGTTTTGGGCCTTGCTGTCGAGCTCTAAACATTCAGGAGTCTCGGAGGACTCCAAACCTCCAACTTTTCCAAGTGTTGGGCTTCACCCCCACACTTGGCCAAAGTGGGGTTGTGACAATATCCATGGATTATGGTTTGGTCCCATAATGGACATATCAATTGGGATGTCAGAACTAATAATAGCACAATCAATAGACATATGAAACTCATTGTGAAGTAATAAGGTTTAGGGTTTATTCAAAAGTGGAGATGCCAGACCTATATGAATGATTAATGGTTGGCACATCCCTTTACTAGATAGGGTTCTAAAACTTACAATGTGTGCTTATTGTGTAGGCCCACTATGATTAGATTTTGAAGGATTTTTCACTTGTGCCCATGCGAATGTCATGATGATCTATTTATTATAAAATGTTTTTGTGTTTTAGTAATTCATCAAAACATCCTAAGTTGTTTCATAACAATTGATTCACTTTGAACCACCTATGTTCCGCCTTGTAAAACACCCCATGTAAGCTTGTATTACATGGTCAACTGTGAGAATCTTTGCAATCACACACAAGGCATAACATAAAGAGGATACCAATCTTCCAAATCTTTAGCCATTCACACTGCCTTGTCTTCAATATTTTCCTAGCTATGAATTGCATGTGGTCATGACTAAGACCAAGGTCAATGTAGTCGGACTGTCAATTTAAACTTCCTTTCATTTTTTCCATCTTCTCGATAGGTTGTACATCTATGGACTTTGTGATATCCAAGTAGTGTAGGGTATGGCCTTTCAATGCTACATGCCACTGGTTCCTACCTGGAACCAATGGAACTCCTTTGCTATTCACATTGATCAACATTTTCCCCTTACGTCTTCATGTGGTTGGGTCCATCTTCTATTTTTTGGCAACAACTTTACTTTGTCGCCGAACTGCAGTAACATGTAAACGCCTCATGTCCTGCATTGAACAATAATAATAATTGTTTTTCAAAAGCACAAGCAGTCGATTCTTGGCATTCTGCAAACCTTGGCAATGTTCCTATGGAGGTACCTAAGTTGTGAACTAATGTCTGGTACACACATCCTTCTAAATAGTAATCCTCACGATGTTCTATTCCAGGTTGGTATGTGCATGTTGTAGAAGGTCATGGTCTATAGTGTCGTGGATGGTGTTATGTGGCATTTGGGTATGCCAAAGCTACAACTAGTCTTTATGTGTATGCACCTCCCATAGGTTGTTGTTCCCCAAGCTATTTAGAGGTCAATGTTGGTTCAAAAGGGGTCGCATTGTAACAAGTGGTGGCTAGTTATGTACTAATTGTTATGGTCCAACCAACCCAAGACCTCTTTGGCATGCACATTTCCCCACCCCCTATATGTGGCATGGTTAACATTAGTTGTTGCAAACAAAATAGAGCTTTCCCATGAAATAAAAAATATTAACAAGCCTTACCTTTACTCCTAGAAAGGATTGTGCCACCAACTTGGATGTGCCCGCCTGTTGTTTTTGTGGAGCTTCAATAGGGTCTTTTTCACTATCACTTGTCCCTTCATCTAAAGGGGAATAGAAATCCTCGTCTAAGTTTTCATCAAAATCATTTTTGAAATCCTCTTCAATGTTGTATCCAAGGTTATCAAATTCAGCCATGGTTAGCACTTCGACGGTCACTATTTGACTATTAAATTGAAAAGGTCCTATGGTAATAGTGTCGTCAACAATAACGGGCTTGGCTACAACTTTTGTTGTTGTGACATGTTTTTCAAGAGCTTGTAAAAAAAAACCGCTTCTACATTACACAAGTTGTGGAACACATGGCTATGGCAGTGAAAAGGTTGTGATGTGAAACACCAAGACAACCACAAGGCTATGGCCGGAAACAAAGGGAGATCAAGGGAGATTGTATGTGTAATATGTTCAAGTTGGCAAAACTGAAACCCAAAAACAACATTGAACAGGAAAGCTTACTATTGTGCATATTGTAATATGGAATCTAAACGCTTTTGGTTTTTGGTGATTTTGCTTCACCTCTACTCTTCATAAAGGTTGATGTCAGTGTCTTCTTGCATTTAGTTGCTTGAAATCAAGCTCATAACCATTAATATGATAAACCCAACAACAACTTGCTTCCCGTATCCAAATCCTAATGATGTAATGTGCAAAAGAATGGGTGTAGAACGAAGATAGCATAACACAAAATAGTAGTGTAAAGCAGCAAGTGCAATTAAAAGTAATGGGCATGTTCGAATTTCAAATTGAGGGATCTATGGCCTCGGTGCTACATAGTGAGGTTTAACAAATCGATTGATTTGTAAGATCGTGTGGCTTCAAACTAAAGGATCTATGGCCTTGGCATTACGCAATGAGGTTAGATAGATCAAATGATTTGTAAGATCGTGCGATTGTCCAATGTTCCCTTGGTGCTCGAATGTGAGCTTTGCCCGATGATGTGGTTATTTTCGACATTTTTTAGGGTGGTTTGCCTAAATATTTGATTAGGGTTGAAAAAACACTTTGTGAAAAATCTCAAATGGGGCTTCAATTCCAAGCCTAACTACTTCATTGTTTTCTTAATAAATATCTCTTATCCTTATACTTATTTCACCCCTTTCCTTACCCACCAACATAGATATGAAAGGGCAAATTAACATGTGCCTTTTCAGGTCACTTAGCCTAAAGACGTTCCACAAATTCGCCCTGCGTAAAGACATTCCACAAATCTCGAATGTTGATGCTTTAATTGATGAATACATAGGGCAACTTTCAACAACTTACCACATACATAACATTTATGCAATTGGTCACATAGGGGTCAATGTTACAAATGCTTCAAGACAAACAACCCAATGCAAACCACCTATAAACAACCACTTCAAATCACATAACACCCTTACCATGCTTCATGCTAGTTCTTGTTTGGGTGCATGTCTTGGATACACCAAATACTTGTTTTCATGGCCATGCATACAAAGTGTAAGGTTCAAGAGTTGTGCATGGCACCAACATTGCTAGCAATGTGGTAAGAAACACTATAGAATGGCCACCCCACCTAAGAAAACCCAAGCTATTGTCCTTCAAAGGGAAGTAGTATAAACATTGTCCACGCACATCACTAATGGAATTTATGAATATGATACACATGTCGCCCATATGTGTGAAGTTGATGGAGAAACAAAGGTCAAGGTTACCCACAAAGATTAGGGTTACTTTAACTTTATGTGGAGGCCTTGTAGGAACAACTCTTTCAAAAAATCTGATAAAACTATAAGAACAACTTGCAATGGTTAACTTGACCTAAAAAAAGTTACAATTGTTGCACACATGTGCCTTTGGGTTCAATGTATACTTCGAAAATAACTCATTGTGGTTAATGAGTTATAGGGAGTGTTGTAGTTATTGCACACAATAGCTTTTAGATTTAGGGCTAGTCGTTGTGGTGAACTTATCCTAGAGATTGTTGAAATTATATGCTTTGGTGACCATTATGTATATAATCAAGCAAGCAGGCTCTAGGGTGCCTAACAATAAGCAACCTAGCACAAGTGCTAGCCGTTGCATGGAAGGGTTTTTCCTAACAACATCCATTGGACAATGGCTATCAAAAGCATGCTTAGGAGTTTCCCATTATAGTTTTAGAGTGAAATGCAAGCAATGGCCAACCCTTAAACCTACAAGTGCCAAGCTTGCATTCCAAGTTTCTACTTGGCTAAGTCATAGTTTTGGTTTGTGTTCTCTATGGTTTTTGTTTGTTATGTATAGTTACTTTGCGTCCACGTTTCATTCTAGTAAGGGTTACATACATGCATCTACAAATTCTGTAGTTCAAGATTTGAGTTGTGATTTAATTTGTGTGTTCCCCTCATTGTAAGCCAAGTGGAAAACCAAAATGGTCACGTATAAGGGGAACACAATGTAGGGGAGTTGAACACATAATTGCCAAGCTAGACTCCAACATTTGTTATTTCTAAACATCCCAAATTGAAGCATTGATGACTTGAATCGATCCATGTTTTCCTATTGGCATTTATATATACATTCAATCATTGATGTGTTAGATAAATTCAAGAACCATATGCAATTTAAGGTGGTGGTGGTCTAGAGGTCATTTGACCATGGGGTGGGTGGTAGATGTTTAAGTTTTGTTCGCTCTAATTGTTTGTTTGTTTGGTTATTCAATCAAGAAATTGGGTTTAATTTTTAGGGCCTCAAACCTTGTAATAGGTGGATGTTTGATTTAAATGTTAATCTATTATGCAGTGCACTCAACCACTAACATCTAAATATTTAGCCTACAAAAAGGCACATAGTTAGAACTAGCGCACCTAGCACTAATTGGCTATGTGGTTCTAGTGTGGAATTGAGGATGTGTTGGAGGATGTGAATTATCATAATCACCCATGCTACAAATGCCATTGTTGCAAATGCATGTTTTTGAGGTGGGTGTATTTTTTGAGCAATGTATGTGTTTATTGGATTTGAAGCACAATGGTTGGACATGACTTTGTGCATAAAAAATGATTGTCTTGCAATTGTTGGAAGTATTACATGTAGTGTGGTGGGTGGGCCCATTCACACCTTGGAAAATAACATTTAAAGTTCAAGACTATTGACTGGTTTGATGTAAAACATCTAGAACACCCACTGTAACATGTATGTATGGGCATGTAGAAATATCTCCACAACATATTGAACCTTTGATCTTTGGACACAATCTTTGGGAACACAAAAATCACATCATTTGGCCTTACATTATGATATAAAAAATACTTGCTCGTAATGAATAATGGGTGTCTAGGTGGCTGGTGAATCAGTACGTTTGTCTTCAAAACATGGCTTCATGTAACAACATGGGCAATTTGGCGTCCATATAAACTATTATGTCTTCCTCATGAGTTTAGTTATTGGGGCCATTTTGAATACAAAATTCTTAATGAAACATCTATAAAACTAAGTCATTATGTTGAATACATGAATTTGTTGTGGATTTGCGAGTACAAGCATTTAAACTATGGCTTGCATTTTCTTAGGATTTGGTAGTTTACCTTCCTTGGATATTATAAATCTTAGTATCATCCCTAAAAATACCATAAAACATTTTTTTGGGTTCAAACTAATCCCAAGTTTTCTACACTTCTAGAAGCATAGTTTGAACTAACCCCAAATGAGTATGCATGTCACTATAAATAGTGAAATCATTTTTAAAAATCTTCGTGAATTTTTCTAGATAATTTTTGAAGGATGTGCTTACTACCCTTTGGTAAGTAGGAGGTCCATTTTTCACTCTAAAAGACATCACTACCCAAGTATAAGCTCATCAATATGTTACAAAGGTTGTCTTGTATTTGTCTTTTGGTATCTAGATTATCCATTTAAGAAGGAATAAACATCATGCACTACAACTTTGTTCATAACCTCATCTATAAAAGACAATGGGCATGGATTTTTCATTGTGATTACATTTAGTTTTCTAAAGTTTACATAGATCTTGAGTTTTCCATTTTTCTTGGGAATTACCACTATTAATGATAGCCAAGTAGCTTCTTTTACATGCTATATAAATTTGGATGTTAACAATTTATCTATATTTTGCTAAACAACTACAACATATTTGGATTCATTTTGTACCTTGCTTGATGCACAAGTGGAATTGATGTCTCCAACTCAATATGATGTCATGCCAATTTTGGAGGTATGCCTTTCAAGTCTTTATAGGTCCATGCAATGACATCCTTGTATTCAATCAACAATTCCTTTAATGATTTCATGTTCTCCTTAGTTAATTGTGCATTTACCTTAATTGTCTATGGATTGTTCTTTGGTCTAGGTTGATTTGCAACAATTATTGGTTGTCAATTAAGGTCCATCATGTAATTTGGAGTTCCTATACTTTGACCTTTGTTGGTGTCTCATCAATTTGTACTTGTTTGGGTTTGTGGTGATAGTAAGTTTCGAGATACATTGTGTCTTCAAGAGCTACCTCAGGTTCATTAATTATCAACAATTGTTTCTATACGACCTTTGTGGGTTAAGGTGGGCTCTATAGCAAAATTTGCAATACATGTTGCTTTCTCAATCTAAATTATGTTGATTACAACTACATTCACAACATTTAAAGGTAAACTAATTATGCCAATAGAAAATAACTCATGTTCACTTGCAAACATCAAATTTTCTTCCTCGATTTGTGATGCCATTTTGATAGTCAAAGCATAGTAAGACTTATCATCTTTTCAAGTTAATATCCAAATGTTTAATCATTGTTATAATTTTGATGGTGCCATTCCCCTATATTTTAATCATGTTATTCCCCCACACACGTGCCACTTTGGCATCCTTAAGCCATGGTTTACTGAACAACATAACATGATTCAAATTTACAACAATGTTTTGTAAAATTGTAAAGGTGGTTATGTACGGTATACCATGCACATACATCTTGAGGTTTCTGATCAATCCTATCAGTTTTGTTGTTGTTTGAGTTGCCATCCACATTTGTAAGGTGTAGGTTTAAGTTTAGGTAGTCCTAACATTACAAGAAGTTTTGCAATATGTAACCATTCAATTTGTAACTACATGTGACTACATGCAACTATCTATCATTTACAACTTTGTTTTATCATTTTTGCAACTAATACCATTTAAAAAAAATTACAACTATTTTCGCAACTATGGTGTGATTATTAAATTACACATCCTTCCATATTGAATTGCTTTTTAGATTTTTTCATCCATGAATAGGATCCTATGTTCATTTAGTTTCAAAATTAGTTATAATTTGATTACTTATTATGGTGTGTTTATACATTGAATGTACACTAAGGTTTTGTGGACTACATTAAGAACATATTAAACATATATTTGCCCATGTATATTATGGGCATATTGGATTGAAAAAAATTCATTTTGATTTTGTATGGTTCATTTAAATATACCATCTTTATTAAGGTACGATTAAATTATAGTAGCGAGGTCATATTAATTTGATATAATTTTTATATTAAATGAGAATTAATTATTGATAATTTATTATTATAAAATAATTTATTAGTCACTTCAAAACTTTTCATTGATTAATTAGATATTAAATCTTAAATTGATACAATAATTAATAATTATTCATATTTATTAATTGATTAATTAGGAAATATGCAATAATAATTAGTTCATAAAATTTTATTCAATTTTTATCAATAAGTCAATCAGTTTATAAATAAATATTCTATATCTAATATTTACCAATGAATGATTTGTCAATAGTTTATTAACTATTACATAATATTTAGTTACTATGAAATAACTAATTATTTTGAATAATTAGTCAGATATATAAAATTTTCTGATTAATTATTCAGAAAATAATTATCTGATTATTCACTATTTAATTAGTTCTGAAATATCTCAATAATCTAATTTAATCAAGAGATATGGTTAATAACTAATGACTATTAATTAGAAAATATTTAGTCAGCCAATGAATAATAAATAATAAATTCTTCACAAATTAAATTTTCTAGTTATTATTAATGATGAATTAATATTGCCTTAATAAATTAATAATATTTATTAAACTATGTGATAGTTGATATTATTAATTAAAAAATTATGGTTAATAGTTAATAAATAGTTACTAGCTAATTAGTTAGCTAATTATAAAATAAAACATAATGAATGATTCACGAGTTAAATTATTTAGTTAATATTAATGTTTTATTGAAACGGGTTTAATATCCACTAATTAAGTTAATAAGTTAAAATTTTAATAATTTATAGTTAGTATTCAGGAATTATCAATTATTTAGTAATTTATTTTTTAAAATAGTCAATTAATGCTTAATTATTTTTTATTTAATTAGTTGATCACTAGCATTTTAAAAGGTTAATTTTCAGAAGTAAAAAAGTAGTTATATTTAAATAATTGAATAAATATATAATTATTATTTTATAAATAATTTCCAAATCATTAGATATATTAAAAACTTTAATGTTAAATTCGTGATTTGATTAGTTAATTAGATATTAATTTTTTATAATAATAATAATTTTGAATTATTATTATGAACCAATTGAGTAGTTATTGGAAACCATGAAACAGTAATGATCAATATTATTTTAAAAATTATTAAACGAATTAAAAATTATATTATAGGTAGTTTTGTGAGTGCATGGGTGGGTAGGTAATTAGTTACTAGTTAATTAATTATTTAATTAACAAGTTATTTATTTCTTACCTATTTAGTTGTATAATTTACAAAATTAAAAAAGAAACACAAAACTTGTGGGATAATGATTTTTGGTTTCAATTGAATTTACAGCGAAAGTGCAATTAAAGTTTTTGATTAATATGTTTTGTTTTCTAATGTCATCTTACAAAATATATAAAGAAAGTGTTTTTTGATTTCACGTTAAAAGTTTTATGCCATTTGGGATGAATTCAAAAAAGCTTAACCCTAAAGGCAAAACATGAAATAAAATAAAATAATTTACATGGTTATTATTTAACTGATCTACCTTTCTACCTATTTATCTACCTTATTTTTTAGGTAGGTAAGTATTTTTTTAACACATAGTTTTACCTACTTACTTATTTATGTAAGCAATTATTTATTTTAATTGATTTTTTCCAAAATTCAATCAATATGTCATGTGATAACTTTTGATTGTGCCATGTGTCACAATCTGAATACATCTAAATTGAATAATCATAATGGATGGTTGAGATCAATATTTCAATAAAAATTTAATTTTCATAAAAAATTATTCTAAGTGCCACGTGTCAAAATTTCCTTTGTCCAAGTGTCATAATGTTAAATGTTGAAATCAGACCATGTTGATTTTCCTCATTATATATTATATAAAATCATTTATGAAAAAAAATTCAAGTTTTACCATGTGGCAAAATCTAAAGTTAGAAAATGTGTTGCCCAAAAAACATTATGTTGCCAAATGGCAATTAGTGATAGGGTAATTTATTAGTTGCAAAAAAATGGTTAATAGTTGTAAATGTTATATGATAATCAAAGGATGGAAGTGTATATGTTGACCATATATTTCATCCATGGGAAATGTGCTAACATCATGCTAAGTCATCATTTGTGACTAAAGGTTCAATGTGACTTCATTTATGCAATTAAAGTTGATTGCAACTATTTTTTAATCACAATTTGTAGTCACAAATTGACATTTTTTTATTAGTGTAACTTAGTTTTTAATTGTTTTGTGATGATATCTACCCTTGAGCCTCCATCTAAAAGTACATCATCAATATTGTTTCTTCCTATTTATAGTAACCATAAGATTATTTACGACAATTGTTATTGTGCTAATGTCAAAAATTACAAACGTGGTTGTTTTGTTAGTCATGGGTTTAATATTAGTTTATGGTTTATCTAATTTCAATTTTTGCCATACATACTTCTTTAGGTTTGGTGTAATTTTGGGTAACCACCCAAGGTTCAATGCATAACTAATTTCCAGCATTTGTTTATTGATATCCTAAAAGATTTCCTCAACAAATATGAATTTGTTTGGAGATGTAAAAAAATACTTCATGTGGTTTTGCTAGTTTTGCAAGTTCAATTGGACTTGGCATCTTAACCCAATTGTTAGTCCATTCTCTTGCTACAATGGTAGGTATGTCGAATGGAAGATTAGTTGCTTGCATCTGTTTAATGATTTCCACCATAGACTTTTTCAACTTCTTTTTAGCTTCCTAATCAGTTGTAGTTTTGTTTTTTTTTGGTTCTCAATCTTTGAACACTTGTTCTTCAATTGCCTTACTTTGAGTGGTCATATGAACATCCACCATGTCAATTGAGGCACTAATAACTTTTACTTAAGCTATAAGCTTGTTTTTTACAATTTTACTTCTTTTGTCCTTGCATTTCGCCAAACTTCAAACAATTTGTCAATTTGTGTCACATAATCCCACAAACATGACAAGGATAGTTTAATGGTCTTGGAGGTTTACCAACCAATGCAATAGCTTTAGCAACAATTATAGTAAATTCCTCCTTTTTGCTTCTACATGTTTCCACATTATGGTGTGTACGATGATAACTTGCATAATTCATACTTGATTTTGCACTTATTTGGTTTCCCATAATTACAATCCATGTTCCTAAAAGTTTGTGGTACAAATAATGAACTTTGTATTTCTTGTACAAAAATACCTTTTTCACACATTAAATTGCAAATCCATTGTGTTGTTGTAGAGTTTTTTGTTTCATTCTTGTTGTAGTAATGTGTAGATAAGACGTTAGTCTAGATCGGAACACAATCGTTAGAAAATATTATTAGTAATAAAAGTTTGCATTACTAATGGCCAATTTTAGTAATCTTTCATAATACACCTCTATTCATTTTGTTGACTCTTACTTTAGATTCTTCAATTGTAGATACACATGTTCATCATTTTGCATTATTTGGTATCGTCTATAGAAATCTTATTTAACTCTATGAATTTACAATTTGGATGATCTTGCATATAGTTATTGCACAAGTTTGATGCATTGTCTTTTAATGTAAAGTTGAATAAATTCATTATTTCTTCATTTACTATTTCATTGTTAGCTTTGATATTAGCTTTGAATACTCATATATGAGCATCTAGATCAAAGTATTTCTTGTTTTCAGGATAATTAAAAGGTCTCCTATAAGGCCTAGGATAGGGTATGTTGCACAAATGTTACTTCAGTACCTCTTATGGGTTTTGAAGGGTTGTTTCTTAGATCTAGTGGTACTAATTTGGTAGTAATTATATTATGTGATGGTATTTTTGTAGTTGAATGCACATGTACCTCTACGTTAGGTTCGGCTATTATAGATTTCCTTAGTTTAGAACTAGTTGATACTGCTTTAAGACCATGTGAATAATTCCCTTGTGTGGTCACAATAGGTTCAGTATATACTAAATTGTGCAAAGGATAATTTTCTATTGGTATTACTAAAATTCCTTGGTTCCTTATAGACCACATATCCTTTTCACTATCAAACACAAACTTATTTTCATATGCATTTGTTGTGATTATACCATGTGTTGCATTGTCAACTATTGTAAGAAATTATGGAACTATATTAACCATTCCATCATGAAATGATACATTGTTGTACTCTTCAACTGTAGTGTTTGCCATTTGTCTACTCCACATTTTAGACATAGATCCATTACCTCAAAAAGTTACAATTCTAGCATCACTCAGAGTAAGATGGGTTGTAGTCATCCTAATTATCTTCGAAACAAGATGGGTTGTAATCATCTTAATTATCTTCGAATCAAAATGTTGTTGTCTAATGGGTCAAGGTACTTTAACATTAGAGGGATACACACCCTTCTGTAAAGTAAATTTTTTTAATGTAGTTTTGTGTTTATATTGGGTTCATAATGGTTCACTACATGATCATTGGATTATGTTCTTCCTCCATGTTCAACTTAATATACATTCTGGTTCAAAAATGAATGATCATTACATCCCATACATCTTTTTCAATGAAAGGATAGTTTGTAAGAACATGGCCTTTGTGTTTGTAGAAACTATAGTGATTGGGTGTAGGTTTGGGTTCTCAATCTGCACCTTGATAAAATTTATTCCATACTTGTTCTCCAAATAAAATTATGTTTTGCCAACTTTGCTTAACCTTATATTCACTGGTTTGCAAGACATTGGCATTGGTTGTTATTTTCACTTCTTTATTAATTACTATTATTGGTGGAGTGTGGTTAGCTCTTTTCTCCATCCTTAATTAGTATATTGTTTTAGTTGCAAAAGCCTATTCAAGATTCTAAATACTTTGTTTGATGTATAATTTTGGCATGTTGTGGTATTACTTGTTCAACTTTGTCATTGTCCAATTCTTTCCCACTCCTCATGGGGTTGATGGTACTAAGGTGAAATAAATTATTAATTGAAATCTATGTATGTGGATTTTATCTCCAACACTTTTTTGCATTTTTTCGTGGACATGTAATATCTCCTTGGATCTATACAAATTACCATGTCTTTAGGATGACAAACTCATATTTGTTCTTTCATGTACCTTTTGTTGTAGATCTACAAGGGTAACCATGTTTGCATTGTTTTCTTGTCCTTTCTGTTCAATGTTCAAAGGTACTACCCTCATCGATAACCTCTTTCAAATACTAGGTTGCCTTGTGGTCTACCAATAAATGCTTCCCAAGGTTCCATAACTATTGCAAATGATGTCTTATACCTTGTAGGCCATTCCTTGTCTTGGGTATTTTTGACATAGTATATTGTACTCTTTATAGAATGTGAAATTATGCTACATCATTTAACAATAATAGTTATTATTCTACTACATTCTTTTCTTCATTTTGTTGAATTGCAATTTGATTTAGTTGTCTTTGTAGACTTCGAGTCACCACGTGATTCATGTTTATTCCCGTTCTAACACTCTTTTTTGGAAAAAAAAAATGTTACAAATTTAAATCCTTATAATAGTTGTTTTGTTCAAATCTAAATCTTGACAACTTCTTAACCAATTTTGAATCTATAAAACCAGAGAAAACAAAAAAATCTCTCACAATAACAGTTTTATGCTTATCACAAAAAAAATCATAGAAGCTTGAATTTTATACCCCAAATTCATTTCCCGGGGATGGTCACCAAATGATAAATGCTAATATTCTAACATTGTTTTGTTTTGAAATTCTATACGTAACTTGTTATTTTCAAACATATAGAGTCTATATAACAACTATAGAAATCAAAAGTAAAACTCAACACAAAATGCATCATAAAATACATATCTACGCAATTATTGCCTTTGTAGTGATTTGAAAATGGAATCAGACCATATCATATTGGGAAAAAACAAAAAAATGAAACAAAATTACATTGTAGTATCAATGTTCTTCTCCATCAAAACTGATTTATAACTCCAGCATGCGCTTCCCCATCTTTCTCAAAACTACTTAATGTTTTTCATGATCATAATTCTTCTAATGTTCCAATGTCTAGCCATTTACAGAACTTCTTTAAAAATCCTCCTCAGGTTCCCAACATAAGCTTCAATTCAAAACTCTTCTTAAGTCTTAATCAACTCACTTACTTTCTCTTGTTACTCCTCTGTCTAAGCACCATCTAATAAATTTATTGGTTCTAACACAAAGCACCTCATGTCTTCCCCAACTATGATCATACTGGGTCATGAGTTTCTCTTCTTTAGGAGGGTATTGCCTTGCTTAGTTTATTGGCCTTGCCTACCAAGGCAAGGATATTGTGTTTAGATTCATTAGAGAGTATAGTAGCTTAAGGGATTTTGGCCCTTAAGTAATAGGTCTATTTTGATATGAGGATTTTTGAAACTTGATGTTTGGGCTTGTGTTGAAACTTGAGATTAGATACAGAGTTATAGTATCTTGAAGGCTTTTGGTTTCTTTTAGAGGTTTTTTGGAAGATTATATTTTTGCATGGTGAAAAATTTGAGTTTCCATAATTCTTCTTCCTTTGTCTTAAGATACTTTTTAATGTAAATTGCAAGGCCACAGTGTGACACACCCCCTGTTTCTCTTCCTGCTAATGCATTGAACCCTAAACCCTAAACCCATTTTTCGCCCTTTCAGCTCTACACCTTCTTGGCACACCTGTTCAAAATTTATAAGAGCTTCCGCACATTTGTTGACCAGTTTCTTGGATTGACCGCTGATCCCTCCCACCGCGTTTTCTAGGGCATGATCCATAATCCATGCCTTTTGCAAAAAGTCTACACTGTTTCCTGAGACGCTTGTTTTGTCATGAGCTGCAAAAGTAGCACCTGCAGTAGTTTAGTTTCAACCAAGAGTACAAAACACATGGTCGAAATGCTCAACGCAAATGAAACACTTTATCTTGTGGTGATGCATATGGGGTTGGTACTTGGAAAATTCTTTACACTATTGCTAGTGTGCAAGCAAGAATCCGGTATCGATCTCAAGTACCTATTCAATGTGCAAAACTGGTATTGATCGTACAAAACCTCGTTCCTGATGTTTGAGACAAAATGTTATCAAAGAAGATTATGTTGTAGTTCTTCAAGGAGAATGCTTTCATCCTCAGATATTTCAGACACTGCAAAATTAACGTCTGAGTTGTCAGTGAAAATAGTTAATAGCAGTGGATCCTTCATGTGGTTGACATCAACAATGGGCGTGCTGCTAGGATGTGGTGTTACTGCAACTTGTGGCACAGCTCAAGCTTCCCCACAAGAAGCTGGAGGATAATTTGTATGAGAAGGCCCAGTTTTCTTCAACCAAATTACAGTGGTTTGATCTCCAAATGGCACATCAAATTGATCATCTTGGATCAAGTGGCTTCACAATTTCTCATGTCGTTTCTGTGATTTTCTCATTGTCATTTTTACATTTCTCATGTCATTTCATGTGCACATTTTGAGCTTCTGGCATTGACCAGGTTGTTAATGTCCTTGAGATGATACAGCTGCAAGAGTGGGACACAATCAAACCAAACAAATTTCCAAACATAAATGGGAACCAAAAGACAGAAAATCTTCAGGATTGGCATGCTGCTTGGTAAATCTTACACGACAATTGGAACAAGCTCCCATGGGTCTGTGTCACTTTTTTGATGGCAAGTCAGTAGTGTTCTGGACCCCATTCTTTCACGTATGATTGATCGACTTGCACAATCTGACTGCATCCATCTCAAATTCCAAGACCACCAGAGCTACCAATTAACATTCAATAATCTGGGAGACGGGATTCATTTTCTCGTGTGGATCAGATATTGCTGATGAGGACTCAGGAGATGGAAGCTTGCAAAGGAGGATAGTTCAAAGTCACTCTGTTGAAATTGAAGCTGTTTCCTCCATCCTGTCTGCTACCATCACTCGAAGCATGCAATTGACATGCTGACCCTAAACCCTAAACCTTTGCAATTTAGGGGTTATATAGAGAGGTTGGGTTTACATTTAGAGGAGAGGTTTAGGGTGAAAACCCTAAAACCCTAAACCCTCCCATCCCACTGTGAAAGACTAACCTTTCTCAAGCTTTGGACTCAGAGAGAGCATGCCTACAATAATCCAGAAGTCTGCATCTAAGTAAAAATCATGAAGAACAATTTTGCACTTCCACAAAACCACAAAACCCTCTTGGGACAGTTTCTAGGGCTGCAGGAATTTCTTCAAGCAGAAACTGCAGAAACACAACCAGTGAAACTGAGATGAAGTGTTATACATGTCAGGCAGAGTTTGGAGCACCTCTCTCTAATGGAAGACCTGGAGACTTGGTGGGCAGCTGCTGGTACTTACTCTGTTGTTACAGCTTAGAGAAACTTGTATGCAGGGGACAAGTCCAGGTGAGAAAGGAAAGAATTTCTGGCTTCCTAAGTAAGGAGTGCTGCAAAAATCTGGAGTCTTGAGTACAAAAGTTGGAGACATAATGATATGTGGGCTTTGGTTGGATTGAAGGCAAAAATGCACATCCTGCTTCACAGATCTATCAAAGTGTGAACTAGATTTTGTAAAAAGATGAAACTTGATGCTGATTCTGACTTCAAGAATGTCGTTCTGCTCCGGGTAGTTATGCAGTGGCATATGTCTGTAACTTAGTGTGACCCTCTTGGATTGTGTCTAGTTCCATTCCTGAGCCTTAGCATTCAAGAACACCAGATTAGTTGGAAATGTAGTAAACCAATCAAATGTATATTTGTGATCATTGTGTGGGCCTTTCTTTGGTTTGTATACTGAACTCATTCCTGGTGACTGTTTTCTTCCAAAAGGTAATTAGGTTGATTGCTTGTTAGGTTGTTGACCTGCTTTGTTGATATGTTATTTTGATTACGTAGTCATCAATAGGCACACAGTTGTGTGCAGGAGGACAGTCATTGGGGATGTCTGCCATAAGATGAACAAGATGCGTAGGAGAGCTTGGAGATGCATTTTCAACATTAAGTTGGAGAGAGTTCAATGTAGTCTGTGTGAATGACTTCATTTCACACTGGAAATTTTTCGTCATATTACATCTTACATGCCAGCTTATTTACCATTTTGATATTGGTCAATGAATCTAAAGATTCCCATGATGCTGGACATCCCTGCATTGGAGTTCATCTATATCTGGTGTTGTCTTTGTGTTCCTCTCATTGTCAGGTGGATTTGCTAGTGTACAATCCATATATGCAAATCTTCATGGAGTTTTGCAGAGAAAGATCTGATTGAAGAGAGAGGGGGCACATGTGTATCATCAAACATAAAATTTGTGGAATGATGGTAGTGAAAGGGGATGGTGGTTTCAACTATGCTTCATATTTATCTGAACTGTGGTATACATAATATGCACACAGAATAATCCGATACTAAAAGCAACAATATTCTTCGTTCTAATTGAAAACATTTGTAGTTTTTGTCAATGGGAGAAGGCATAACTGTAATTGTCAGTGCATTCAGAATTGAACTCCTTCTTTGATTTTGTAATTTGCTACTAATAAACATGATTGAATATTCAGAGATCTCTCATTTGTGGAAATTTTTGAATCATTATCAACGCTAGAACAGTAACTTGTTCCACATTTAGGGATTTTCCTTCACATGTCTTGATGAAATGTTACTGTTTGTATTGGCATTGCCGGCCTTGGGTGGAGTACATTTTGCACTCTCAAGTAAGCCAAAGGGACATAGTAAAGGGGAGGAGACAAATTTTGGAGAGGAATAGAAAATTGTGGTAAAATGAGCAAAGACTTTTCTTGGTTCACTATTTATTGCAGATGATTAGAGTCCCTGCATTGTGAAGTGGCTTGGTCTTGATACAGATTACAGGTACCAATTTACTACATGATATAACTGTGCAAATAGTATCAGATTTTATTGAGCAACTGGACACAAGATCTAATAGAAAACGTTTGCAATGCTGAACATTGTGGACCCATTTTGAATCAGTGAAAACAGCTTATGAAATGGTTTATGTGCAAGTGAAAGATTAAGAGTACAAGAACGATGCAACAATACTTAGTGTTGATATAGTATTGTTTGTGAATGAATTCGACTTATTATGAGATTAAGATTTCTGATACTTTTAATTGTATCCCAGAAGGCTTCTATCACCACATTGACATGGAAATGACGAGGTTAAGCAACATGCAATCAAGAAGCACAAGCTTTTTCCTTCTGCTGAAAAAAGGTGGGGAGGGAGAAACATATGTTCACATTGTGTTCTCCAAGTTGTCTCAAATAGCATCACACTTAATTCCATATCCTTGTCCCAAAGCTCTACTCTTGTAACCTATAAGTAGGCCGAAGGGAAGGATTATGATTATTCTGTTTTGGGAAAGCTCAAAGTGTGAATTGTTTCTTTCCAGTCGTGACCCAATCAAAGAGGACTATTGCCAAAAGAAAATTTGAACTTTGTGTGTCCCCACAACTAATTACTACGAATCACATTATCTTGCACGGTGCTAGAAATATAGGCTTGGATAATATGTGTGTAAACTGCAACTGGTGTGCAATTGATGTGTAACTTTCATAGTGCCATTTACCTACCTAGATATAAGGATGCCCTCCATCTCACCCATCCTCACACCCATGTCCAATATCTTTGAATCACATTTTCATTTATCAATAATAAAACATATTACTATAAAAGATAAAGTAATTCATAGACTAACAAATATTATCCTTTATTTGAAGACAATGTATTAAGAACATTCAAGGTTCAAATACATTCCTAGAATTCCTCAAAAATAGTTCTTTCCAATGGAATGTAATTATTCCATGTTTAGAATGTCCCCTAGCTACCAATAGTTGAGGCTACTTTAATCCTATACTACTCTTTTTGCATCTTGCAAAAGCAACTTTGAAAAGTCATCATCAACACTGAATATTAACATCAATATTAGACATTTCCTACAATACCATTTTGTAGATGCCTCCTTCAACAATTTTGGACTTGAACAAGTCACCCTTAACTCCCTCCATCTCCAATCTTGCAAAATTGTGATAGTATGACTATTATGCTACATCTAAATGATGTCAACAACGTGGATGGAAAACATAATTGAAATAGTGAAGTTAAATTTAACCATATTTTTCTCGTAGACATCATGTTCAAAACTTTAGCAATTGTCCTTTGGGTGGAACCACACTAATAGGAGTGAAGGGCACTCTTTTTCTGGGTCCTTTCTAAGGATGGGGGGAGGGGGGTGGTTGCAGGAAATACATGGCATGTAGATATTGGTTTAGGGTGAAAATTAATACTAGATGATAATAGTGACAATTTTCAAAAAAACAATTCCCTCGCACACCTAGTCTACCCCTATGTTAGAACTTTGAACCTAGGGCATCATCGTCACTCTCCAACCATTTGGCACAAAGTCTATTGACCTGATTCATGCCTTCCCTCCCATGTATACTATCACAACTAACTCCCCCGCAAGCTTCATGCCACTCATGTGTTTTGCTCGATGCATTCCAACAAAATCTCTATATTCCACCATCATTTGTATACATTACATTCTTCAAGGTGAACTTCGCTAGGTCCTTCTCTCTTTTCCATGTTTTAAAGTTTGCCAAAGATCGAACTTTTATGAACTCTAAGCTGCAAGTTCTCTGTTTTTTTCATTTTTTTTCTCGAAAGCAAGGACTAGACACTACATCATTATTAATAGCTTTTGTTAAAAAACAATGGGATTTCAGTTGTTGAAAGGTGAGCTTCTCTAGGTCCTTCTCTCTTTTCCATGTTTTAAGGTTCATTGAACATTAAGTTTTTTTACTCTTCAAGCTGCAAGTTTTTTGTTTTTTTCATTTTTTTTTTTCAGAAGGAAAGACATTGCATCATTGTTCTAGTGGCTAACTCTCCTTCAAAGCATATTCAAGATAAAGGTTGTTGAACAAGGTTTGGAGCCTCTTCTTCTTTTTCGAATGTTCTATAGTACGCATAAATTGTTTTTACATTTTATTCATTGCAAATTTTGTGTTTTTTCATTTTCGAACTCTTAAAATGAAGGTTTCATTTTGCCTTTGAAGGCATTTAGGGATTACTGTTCCTAAACAAAGTTTGAAGCTTCTTTTCACTATTTTTTTTTCTTTGTTTGACTTAAATTCTATGTGAAATTTTTTGCTTTAAAAGTTGGATGTTTATAATTAACTAGAATGTTACTTGTCTAGACACCTAGTTATGCTTAAGTTAAAAAAATTATAACATATGTTTTTAAAGTTGGATGCTTCTCAAGTTTGCATACCTTTAGGTCTGCTCAAGTTTAAATAATTATAACATTTACTTTAAGAGTTGGAAGCTTCTCAAGTCTACACACCTTTAGGTTTGCTTAAGTTTACAAAAGATAACATGTGCTTTAAAAGTTGGAAGCTTCTCAAGTCTGCACGCCTCTAGGTTTGTTCAAGTTTAAATAATTATAACATCTATTTAAAAAGTTGGATGTTTTTCAAGTTTGCACACCTCTAGGTTTGTTCAAGTTTAAGGAATTATAACTTAGAAGCTAACTTACATTTTCTTGTGAAGGAACAATAAATTTTCATCCCACAAAATTTTAGAACTATGCTTTGTGATAGTTTAGACTGAGGTTCAACAATTGTGGACAAGCTTCTACTATCTCTTTCAACTTGTTCCATTTCATGAAGTAATATATAAAATCCTAATTGTTATTGTTTGCATTCAATTGTTGTTTGTTTTTTAGGTTTTCTATTCAGTCATGTTAGTTCCTAGAAATGAACATGTGGCCCAATCTAGGTTTAGGAAGGTAATAGTTGATCTTGTTGAAGGGCTAGTGTGCATAGGTAAAATGAATACAAGCATATTAGTAAGGTTGTATGGGAGAGCTTGAATAGGACAAGGTCTACCAATGAGAAGTTGGCTTGGGAGGGAGAGAATCAAAGAAAAGATGGCATTTTTTTCACACCACCAAAAAGCCCTATAAAAGCGCATTCTAGAGTGACAATGGCAATTGCAATGTAATTTCTAGCAATTAAACTCATTTGATCATGTATAATGGTGTTGAACATGTTGCTATTAATGAACAATTAACAATTCATATATAGAACTTTGGAATTTTTTACAAGCTCCTACACTTGAGTAATCCAAATCAAAGCATCCATCAAAGTGTGATAAAATCATCAGAGCTAGTGATAAGAAACCTCAACCAAAACCTAGTAAATATACCCATGGTCAAGGAAGCCAGAGCCATGTTTTGCTTCATGATGTGGATAACAACCCAAGAAAATTTCATCTAAGCCATCTAGCTTTTCTTTTATGAATTTCAATTAGGGGACCAAGAACTCCCCTTGATTTTTATAATCATCAAACTTCATATTCCATGAACTTTGTTATTGAGACAAGGTAGACATCTCTCACTTTGGCATAGAGCTTTGCTGGAATTGCTTTGAAAATAGATGGCCATATATAGTTGATTACTTACACAAACAAAACTCTACTCCTATATTAATTTACATTTTCTTTTCTCCTCAAGAGTTTTCCTTATGTGTACAACTCACTATGGTGGATAACTTGGATCTTGTTGCAAAGCATTTTGTTGCAAAACTAGATCATTGGGTAAGTTTCAAGTTCCCAAGTACTTTGAACAATGCAAATTGCTTATGCAAAGTACATTATTTTGTCAAATTACCATTGTGAACTTTAAACTTAATAATCTGTCATTAAGAAAATATGTTTTTCAAGACTAACACCTTGTAATTGATCCTAGGTACTTGGAAAAGGTGCCTAACTACTTTTTCAATTAAGTGTTCCTTACAAATCACTTTGAAAGTTTTCTATTAAGTAATTTACAATTTACATAGTGCCCAATACATGACTATTTCCTTTTATTTAAGGATTTGTACTTTCAATGGTGTTACTTGTTATTTATGCAAAGTAACTGATGTTTAATAATCATCAACCTTTAGAAAAGTGGTGATCATTAACTTAAAGTATTATACTAAGGATTAACACCTTGTTAAACTAATAATTAGACTAATATTTTCATTCTAGTGCTAATGTTCACCAAGTCTACAAAGTAATGTATGTTTATTGATCACTTTGGATCTTTGAGCAAGTGGTTTGTCATTGGCACAAAATTTTTGTTAAGGACTGACACCTTGATTATAACACTAATGCATTTTGTTTTTCATTGGAGGGACTGTTGTAGACTTGGAGTTACCTCTATAAAGTGTGCTCCCAAATTTCATTTTCGTTCCTTGGATTTATTGGTTGACAATGTGAAGTACATGTAGGTCCATGTGTAGAGCTAATATTTTCATTCCAATGTTAAACATCAAGTTTACAAAGTAATGTATGTTTATTTATCATTTTGGATTTTTTAATTTGAAGTGGTTTGTCATTGGCACAAAAGTTTTTGTAAGGACTAACACCTTGATTATCATATCACTAATGCATGTTGCTCTTCATTGGAGGGACTATTGCAAACTTGGAGTCCCTTTGTATTTATGGTGCTCCCAAATCATTTTCCATCCTTGGATCTATTGGTTGACAGTGTGAGGTATGTTGGTCCACCAGCTAAGTTGCTCTTTGGAAGTGGAGTACTTGGAGTCATTTTATCAGTAAATCTATTATTGATTATTTGAAGTATTTGGAAAAAAATAGTTTTATGACATTAGCATGCACTGTCGTTTTACTTTCAAAATGCATTTGACCAATTGATTCTTTGATTCATTTTTTTATACGTGTTAATCATGGGGAGGGAGGACAAAGAAAGGAAGCCAAAACGAGATATTGACAAGGACTTCCCAAGTGGGACTACGTTGATTATAAACTTCAAGATGCCCAATTTTTTTAAGAGGTCAAGAAGCTTTCGATAGAAGGGTTGGATCCCAAACATGATGTGACAAATGAACAAATAACTACCATGGACATTGCCAAAATCATTGGCAATAACAAAGTTTTCAAGACCACAAATCCACTTTTGCCTCCTATTGCAAAGGAGATAAAGACATTGTATTGGAAGATTGATGGGATTGCCCACATTACAAATAATAAGTTGATGTTGTGGTTCATTAAGGGTTGGATAGTAGACTAAAAGGGGCATCTCGTCAATTGGGTTGTAGTTGTTACTGCAACTACTGAGGAGAAAGGTTCAACGCATGGGCACAATCAAGCCCAAAGTTGAAAGATCAGATTTCAATGAAGGTTCGTTGCAATCCTTAGATGGGCTAGGTATAGTTGGGAATGTAGTTTAAAAGGCGGAGAAGGATGCAAATGTGCCTTTAATGAGAAAGCTGACATTTGATGAAGAAGTTGGTAAGGTGAAAAAATTTATGGAGCTGAAACATGAAGTGTTGAAACTAACTAGGGTTCATTTGAAGTAGCTTGAAGAGAAGAAGAAAAGGCTATAAGACCATTTGTTTGGTCTGAAATTTAACATGGAGGACTGAAAATTGGCATGTGTGGAGGTTCAAAAAAAGGTTCAAAATGCAGAAGCAACACTTCAAAGTTCAATAAACCAACAAACATCTCCCACTTTGCAGGTATGTGTATTGAATCCTCGATCTATGCATCAAAAGTTCACAAAAAATTATATTAAATCATTAAACAACATCCATCCAAATCATTGTTCAAATTCTTAAATCTATCAATAAACAACAAAACCTTTTACTATTGTTTGTACTTCTAAAGGTCATGACTTGAAGTATGTTTAATATTGTGTTCATCTAAATAGGGTTTTTTTGTGTGGAAATGTTATCTGCTTATAATGTTTTAGGGATTGGAGCAAATTGATACTACCGATTTGGAATATCCCAGTGACTCTCCAAGTTTGGAGAAGAAATATAGCATTGGCCTTATTACTAATTTAGTGGACACACTTGGTGTTTTTGACTTTTAGTAGCAAAAATCCAAGCTAGAGGATGAATTGAAGATGGCCACAATAATTGCAAAGGATAAAAGTAGGAAGGCCTTCCAAGGTGAAGCTTTGTTGAAGGAGGAAAAAGAAAAATTTGCTCGATTGTTAGATTAGAATTATAGAAGGTTACACATAAAGTTGGAAAATTGGTCAAGGAAGAAAAGACCATCCAATTTCAAATGGATGGAATGAAAAAAGGTGGTGGTATGTGTTTTTGGCCAACACCCATCATGCATCCAGCAAAGATTCCAAATGATTCAATGCAATTCACAATATGAATTTGCCATGTCTCAAAGTAATTCATCGAAACCTTTGTAACTTTAATCACAACATTTGCCATTGATGAATTGCATCAAAACATGGCAAATGTTGTGATTGAAGTTGTGAAGGTTGGACTTGACAGCTTCAAATTAGATGGTTAGTTTAACATCCATTATAGACAAGTTTTGTTATACTATTGTACCATGGTTTCGTATTGCAATTACACCTTTCTAAATGGTCTAAAATAACACATTCAAAGTTATTTATAATCAATTTACATTTTCTATTTGTAGATTTAACAATGGAAACCAAGTGCACAGAGTTAAAATCCATGCAAACCATTGGAAACCTTGTGTGGCAAGTTCAGCATGACACTCTTACACTTGATAATAGTCCCAATGGAATTGTCTCATGCACAAAACCTACAATAGATGGAATTGAAAAGCTTGTTGCTTTCTTACAAAATCACACATGTATGGCATGTCATTTAAACCAAATGAAGTTGTAGAAAAGGGCCATCTAATTAATGCATGTTTAAACTGCATTTTTCAAACATGTAGCTCTTAAACATAAAGCAAGTGTGGAGCCACCATTGAAAAAGATGAAGCTTCTTGGACACATGCTTGAAGATTTGAACAATAAGCTCATCGAGCCAACATCTCCCATAGTGGACGAGTCTAATAAGTTCATCAATTCTTCCTACTATCTTTTAATTTCAAATAACTCACAATTGCAATTAAAATTTGATATGCCAAGTAATACTTTCATTTCTTCATAATTGCCCTTGTTGAAATACATTCATGTTGAGTAGGTGTGCTAGAGGATGAAGTTAATCAAGATTTTCAAAACCCAATGAAGGTTCTATGGTATGCTAAAACAAACCAACAAGGAAAAAAAAAAAAAAAGTTTCAAAGCCCAAGGGTAAATCTCAAAGTCTATCAACCAAGTCACCAAAGCCTGGCAAGCTATTTAACCTAAATTTTCCAAACAAGTTGACCAATATGGAGATTGGGTTTGATGAGAAGCCCTAAGATGTAAATTGTATGTTGGGTAAGGATTTACCAAATCTACAAGAACAAAACACTGACGCAAACCAACAAATTATTACAATACCCAAGGATTTGCTTGGTAAATTTTTGGAATTGTTAAAAGGTAAAAAACCTTCAAGTATGGAACAGTCTAAGGATGATGTGATTGACATTAACCACCCCTCTAGAAATAATTCAAAACCACCAAAGGGTGGCTGCAATACTTTTATTGTATTAAAAAAGACCATCAACACATGTTTTTAGGAAGATGGTAAGAAAGGTATGGGTACAAGGTCTTCATCCAAGTTTTAGCTATAAAGTTGTTGTGAATTAAAATTCATCCAATTTTTTGTGCTTTTTATTTTTTGTACATGGTCTACTTAGTTTTTTAATGTTGAGCGAAATTGAACAAACCCATATGTAGAGTTAACAAATTTTGTACTTTAAACTCCAAGCAGACTGAATTGTTTATTGCCTTGAAACAACTTTTTGAATTAGAGATGTGGACCAATTTAGTAGAATGCAAGGACAGTTGTGAAAGAATAGTGGTATAGTGCTTTGAAGGCAATTATGATATTTGATAAGACATTTTTTTAGGACTAATATTGTACAATTTTGAGGCCCAACAAGGAGAATTTTTGTTCAAATGCAGATCTTATATCTTGGTTTTTAACACTTGTGATAATGAAAACAATGAAACATGAACCCATTCAAGAATATAACAGTATTTGAATTATTTACAATTTGAATTTATTTCATTCAAATCTTAGATATTTGGTTCAATTGTGTGTTTATTATATGTTCTTTGTCAAGTTCATTTTGTTACCATGGGATCCTATGTTTTTTATTCTAAGATTTATAGGAGTTGAATGGGTGCTCATAATGTAGTTGTTGAATATGAAGGTAAAATTTCAACAACTAACTCAAAGTTAGTCTACTCCAAGGACTAACTCCTTCAGTGGTAAGGATTGACTCCTTGTTTAGTTGATTAAGTGTTGTGTCATTGGCACATAGAAGTTTGTTGCCTACATAAACTCTTTGTTTAGTTGGTAGTCTAATTAAAGGTACTTTATGTGGCTCAAGTAAACAACATTGTTTTTATGTTCAACCATTTTTAAAAAGTAAATAATGGTTATGGTTCATTTTTCACCATTAATAAAATGGTTTGTCATTAGCATTAAAATGTTTTCCAGGATTAATTACTTTGCAAAAGCAAATTAGGTCAACTTTGATAATTGCTAATAACTTTTTAAATCATTGTTAATTCAATAGTTATTACAAAGTAACTTATATTTTGCAATAACTTGGATCATGGTTCAAATCCTTACGAGCAGCTCTATGGTTGAAATTCAACATAACCCTTGCTTATAACGTGCACCATGTTGGCTCCATTTCCAAATTTTGAATTCATTTTTCTTCTAATCCCAACTCTGTAAATGGATAATTTGGATAATAAAAATTTGGTGGTTAAGATAATAATTAAAAAAAACCAATTTACACTTTACATTGGTGGTCAAGAGAATGGAAATACGTCACAAAGAAAATTAACTAATCTCTTGGTGTTTTCAAATTTCTGGACACCAATAGATTTGATGTCATTTGAATGAGCATTGTGAGTCTTCATTTTTCAATAGTGGGTTCTAACATTCGTAATGTTGTTGCAATGAGGGTATACATTCTCCCACTTTTATATTTTATTTCTAAATAGATGTGTATTGTAATCTCATACGTGGAGGGTGCTTCCAATATGTTCACTATTTTTCTTTGGTGGTTGTGCCATGATTTAGTGGCATGGAAAGATCTTTTATGAAAACTATCTTTGTAAGGGAGATACCCCTTCATGGAAGGAAATTCATGAAAAGCCATTCATATATATATTGCAAAAAGTTCAATTCTAATTTGAACATTCCATTCAATAAAGCTAACACTTTTTAGACTTTTTTTCCTTGTATTCTCCAACCATATATTTTCCATTCAAATGAATTTCCCATTCTACAACAATATTCTTTAACACTATCTAAATCGTAGGCATATATAATTTTGTAACATTTTAAATTGCAAAAATATAAACATGATTATTTTCAATTTCATACACTATATGATATAAATTATATAAACATCAATTATTGTATAAAGTTTTATAATTTAATAATTATGAAATAAATTTCACATTCAAATTATTGAATTAAATAATTATAAATTTCCTGATTTCAAAACTTGAATGCTCATTACATTATTTTTAATTAAAATTTAATATCATAATTTTAGTTAACTTCATTTAATGTTTCAAAATTTATATAATGATATATATATATATATATATATCTTCATAATTTTTTT
>Ga0209611_10002016_pt1 | contig 35536 bp, 27 predicted proteins | sample S1TSphgellanicum_3_FD_187693 | JGI IMG/M metagenome (GOLD analysis project Ga0209611, IMG submission 187693) | Host-associated microbial communities from peat moss isolated from Minnesota, USA - S1T2_Fc - Sphagnum magellanicum MG (SPAdes) (version 2) | ecosystem: Host-associated > Plants > Peat...
TTATTACTGAGGGGCAAAAAAAAAAAAAAAAACCCCAACCTCTTCAACTCTTAAAGGATTTTTTTGGTGTCAATGCAACAATTAAAAACCTATTAATTGCACATTTTATTATTCCTTTCATGTTACAAAAGACACCATGTATTTTGCAAGTCATTCATATGTTCTTGGAATCATAAATTTTACACAATGAACATTGCTAGGGGTGATTACAACATCTTTGTTACATGCATCCTCCTACATCTCATGTGGAATCTATTCATTTCTATCAGCTATTTAATCTAATTACATTTGCAAACTCCTAGTCACCATTTTTGATATGTTAACATGAAAATTTCAAAACTAATTTGTTTCAATGTTCATAAATATGTATTCTTACATTGTTTACAAAATTTTAAGTACATCCAACATCATAATTTATAGATTTCAATCAACAACACAAATGTCTTTGCTTTAAGCATCTCCAACAACTAAACATGTATGCAACAACATTTCAAAACACAACATAAAAAATAAAATAAAAAGCAATCAAACAAGTTTTACAAAATCAAAAAACAAATCTCTCAAATTTGTATCCCCAACATGGTCACCAAATGGCAAATACTAAATTCCTATTTCTTAATAAATTTATATGGATAAAATCATAAAGATTACACATTTACATCCAAATTGATTACACATTTACATCCAAATTGATTACACATTTATGGTCATTATTAACAAATATTGTTCTTGCATGTACTAATTGTTAAAACCTTAACTTTACATGTATTTTTGTTGTACAAAACAAAATTATTCACAAAACATTTCCAAAATCCAAAACAACAAAATGCAAAAAATTTCCAAATTCCATTAAAATAAGAATGTCCCAAATAAAGAATTAGGAAAAATATTCAAAATTTCCTTCCAAAACCCCAATTCAAATCTAGCAACTAATTATTTACTAATTACATACATTACATTCTACTTTCATTAACTAGTATGTTTCCTTAACACCTTGGTTACCCTAAGTTAACCTAGGTTAACTTAATTTAACCTAAGTAGCCCTAGGTTGTATTAGGTTAGCTTAAATCAATCTAGGGCTAGCTTAAATTAGCCTAAGTTAACCTTAGGTTAAGTTACATTAACCAAAAGTAGCCTTGATAAACTTAGGTTAGCATAACCTAAACTTGGTAAACTTATGTTATGCTAGGTTAGGCTTATGTTAGGTTAAGTGGACTTAGATTGTCTTAGGTAATGTAGGTTAATTGATGTTAACCTAGGTTAACTTAAGTAGCCTTGGTTAACCTATTTATTTTTTAATTAACCTAAATAAGTTTTAAATAACTTAGGTTTGCCAAGGGTAGATGAAGTTATGCCTAGTTTAATTTAAATTCACAAGTTTTTCTATTTGAATTGTATTGATGCATCAAGTTTATATTTTTGTGGTGGGTAAATTTGATACCAAAAAAATTATGGTGCAATGGTTAAGAAATTATTAATTTATATTTGAAAAATTGAATGGGGATCATTGGATTATCTTCCATGACTATAATAAAAATGACTACTTTCATGAAAGACACAATGACAAATGACATTGCAACGAACATGAAGGATACAACTAATGATATTTTTGCATTGGTCATAGGGGTTCCATAATCATGTAGTCATAAGAAGTCATATTTGGTATAAAAGTTTTTTAATGTAATCATTTATGCAATCCTAAAAACCATGTTTTGACATAGAGTAGAGTTGAAAAATCAAAGATAAAAATGAAGCATGTAAAAAATCAAGAATCAAATAAAAAACTAGAATTAGAGTTGTAAAAATCAAAGCTCAAAATAAAGCAAGGTGCAAGCATAATCAAAGAAGCTAGGAGTGCCCAAAAAAAAAAAAAACAAAAGTACTTTGGAATAAGTTAATGGAGCCTCTTCCAAAATGATGCATATTTCAATTACAAAGGTACATTTCCATGATCTCCCACGGACTCATGAAGGACAGACAGAGTCTTGTACATGTACCATCGGTGCCTTCCAACTCCACTAATTCAGTTCTGATAGGGCAGAAGCCTCGCTTGCACCTTCAATCTCCCTAGACTTTAATGGAAAGGAACCCTACCAACCCCTTCAGCTGCATCTTGAGCTTGAGAATTTAATGCTAATGGAGAGCAACTGGACCATTCAAAGTGCAGCTACTCAATGGAAAAACGCCCTTACAAATACGCAAATATGACGAAAAAATGACCACACCAAAGTCGTGCCAAAAACTGAAGCACTAGGATTTGCACTGCACCAAGACTCCACAGGCGAAGCCAATCTGAGAGGACACAGTTGAGAGCGGGGGGCACTGGCAGTAGAAACCCACTCCAAATTTTGAGACGCTTTTGGATGTGGTCAACAACATATGACAGTTGAATGATGACCGCCTAAACCCTAAACCCTAACTCCAAAACCCTAAATCCTAACTTTGGAAGCACTCATTTTTTGGATGTCGTCAGCAAAACGAGGGTCTCGAGAGAGCTAAGAACACAGCAGAAGACGACAAGACCTGCACGGGAACAGCGGCGAGTCGATTGCCCCAGATTCATTGCAGGAGTCTTCGTGGCTTGTGTGGTTCTCGGTCGTGGAAAAGAGAAGAGATTCGGGAGTTGTATGATTTCCATTTTTTGTTGGGGAGTTTGTTGCCGAGATCGTTCCGGCTTTGTATTCATTATTCTTCAAAAGTGCGCCAATTGTAGAAATTTTTGTGCTTTAGTTTCTATGGTCGGCTGAAGAGACAGAGACAGAGAGGGGGACAGACAGATAGACGCACATTCATACACAGACAAAGACAGCGGGGATCAGGGAAGAGGATGGAAGGTACTGAGGAAGTGAAGGACGGAGCAGGACGAGAATCAAGTGCTGGAGATACTATCTCCACCGTGTTGTTGGTCTTTGGTTTGTTCCTGCTCCTTTTCTTCACCCGGAGCTCTATTTGTTTGATGCTCTATAACTGTTTTCTTCCTATAATCTCGGGTCCTATTTATTTATTTGTTTATTTATTTTGTCTCGCCTGTGAGGAAGAAGTCCAACTTGTAGTGTTGTTGTTTTTACTGTGAAGAGTATTTGGAACACGAGTTACAAAGGTGAAGCAAATAGTCATGAATGGAAGAGGATTGTGATGTCACTTCATACCTCTCTCTCTTCAATCAGATCTAAAGCTAATTGTGAGTTTTGTTGGATTTTCTTCAGAAGAAAATCTGGTACTTCATGGTCTGTTCATTTCTCCAGATGCCCTAGCTATGAATTGGCCTGAATTGGAATTGATTTTTGAGTATAGGAGCTCATAGGAACATCAGGAGCATGTGCTTTGATTCTTTTAGTACTGTTGCTGACAACATGAATGGACAGCTCAACACTTGTTTCTCTAAATCTTGTGGAATGCTGCTGTTGATTAGTAGGGAAAATAGCTTCATGAGCAATCGGGGTTTAGGGTTTGGCTTTCATTAAGAGAATTGTGTTTTGTTGTGAGTAGTAGTGGTCTTTAATCTGAGACTAACAATCTACTAGTTGATCTGATTTTTTACACATTTTGCAAATCAACTTCTGATTGCAGACAGAGAGTTAATGCACTGACAATGAGTTTTTTTGTGCTTGTGTTCACTTCATGAGGTTAGCAATGCAGGCAGAAGCGATGCCATTGGTACAAACACTAAATCTTACTGAACAGGATGAACCCTCAATGTATGCAGTCTTTTTCCCCCCCTCCTCATCTTGTCAATTTTCTGCCATACAACTTGATGGCCCAGGTGAATTCAAGCACACTAAGGTAGTAGATAGTAAAGAGGGAGAGAGCTTGAGAGAACTATGGGTGCAAAATGTAACTCCAGAATGACTCAGTTTTCACATCGCATGCAGATTTCCAAAGGCCTTACCATGGAAAAAGTATTCAGGAACTCATGAGGGGCTAACTGTGCATGTTGTTGTCCCAGGGAAAGACCTCAAACTAGGTAAGCATCTGCTCTGATCACTTCAGTTTCACCATATCTCAGGGTTAAAATGGAATCTGGGAGTATTTGATCTGATTTCATTCCAGTGCACAGTATCCCAAAGTCCACAGTTCATATAACTTGATTGCATCTTTGTAAAAATTCCAAGCTGCTGATCAACATGCTACTACTACAGGGGTCGACAGTGTGGGAACAGTTCCAGTGTCAATGCTGACATATGCATCCATTGTGTCTCTTCATCCTGACTTGATAATTAATGCTGGCACAGCTGGTGGATTCCGGGTCTGTACACATTACTACCATGACCAAGCCTAGTGTAGTTGAAACTTTTGGCCATCTGTGCTGGAGATTGTTGCAAATTCATTTGGGAAGTTCTCTGGGATATAGGCACTTAGCTTTGTTAAGAGACTGGTTGAAAGAGATGTCCCTCATTGCCCAGAGACTTATCTGAGCTTGGGTTTGTGATCTATTGACTGTGGTTGGTATACTTATTGCTAATTGTGGGCATGGCAGGCAAAAGGTGCAGCTATAGGCGATGTATTTGTTGCAACCCAGTTTGCAAACCATGACCGCAGGATTCCTGTTCCTGTATGTATTGCAAAATGTTCTTGTCATTTGTGCCAAGGGACTCTGCATGTTTATTATTAGAGTTTTTTTATTTACTACTGAAATGCTGTTGGGATGGTTATAGGTTTTTGATGAGTACGGGATTGGGACTCTTGCAGCAACCCCAATACCTAACCTTGTTAAAGCACTTGAGCTCAAGGTCAGTAATAGTCAACATTTTCCATAGCTTCAGTCCGCTGCTGCATGCATCTAATTTGGTTGTGTTCCTCATCTACTGAAAGGCTGGTCATCAATAATTAACCATTTCTTATGGTTCAGAGAGGACTCAACTGTGAGAGCTTTCAATGTATGTATGAGAATCCTCATTCTGGCTAGCTCCTGTAGAGCTAGGCACAAATACAAAGTAACTTGCAGCTATCTCACATACAGATCCCATTGTGGGTTGAAAACCCAAATGCCTATACTGAGGAAATATGCCAAGCACCTCCAAATCTCTTTACACTGTCACCCCATCTTTTGTTTATCTGTATGCTATGGCTTGGAAATGATATTCCTGATGATGGTCAGAATAGACCGAATCTGATGTCCATGCATGTTGGTGTCGGTGTTGTGCCAGGAGGGTAAGCTGTCAACAGGGAACTCCCTTGACATGACCCCACAGGATGAAGAGATCATCAAGGCTAATGATGCTACAATCAAGGACATGGAGGTCAGTTTGAATATCACTTGCATGCACTTGAGTCTATTATCTTGTTTCCAGGCTGCAATTGTAAATATTCTGATGGGGAATTTGTTCTTGGTAACTTCTCTGATCATATTGGGTGGTGCTACTGCGTTATGTCTTGTTTGAGAAACTTTGGTGCATGTGCAGGGTGCAGCAGTAGCATATGTGGCTAATTTGCTCACAGTTCCTTTGATTGCAATGAAGGCTGTGACTGACATTGTGGATGGTGACAAGCCCACAGTTGAAGAATTCTTAGGAAATATGTCAACAGCAGCAGCAGCACTATCTGCAACAATTCCCCGCGTCCTCAAGTATGTCAATGCAAAGTCTATATCTGATCTCTGAAAATCATTTTGTTTTCTGGAGACAGATTCAGTGCAGATGAAATGATTATACACTTTTTTCTGCTCACTGAATCAGGAAGATTTCTTAATTATTCATTAATTGTTGATGGATGAGGATTCAAACCTCTATGATTTTATAAGTTGGAGTTCACAAGGGCAGAGGCAGCATTTAAAACTGTGTACTGACAATGGGCATTGCAACCTTTCAATTTGTGTTGTAGTCCATCAAGTCAGGGGAGATGGGGGTAAACTACAGTAATTTAATTTCCAGTTACTAACATCAGCACTAGGGGTTTTCCAGGATTGGGTGCTAGATTATAGTTATGCCGAAGATTTGGATTTGTAAAGAGTTAAAACTTTGAAATCTTGAACTGAATCCATGAGGTGCTGTGAATGGGTAGATAATGCATACTAGAAGGACAAGCAACTGAAAACAAGACCGAAGTTGGAATGAAGGGTGTTCTAGGGTAGCACTTCCTATACCTGCACTTTTGCATCTCCTTTTAAGTACAATTTTGTGAAAGAACATTTTACTTGAAAGCGTGATAACAACATAAAACTATTATTTTTGTGTAGATAGTCAATCAATTGTCCATCCATCCTTTTAGAACAATGCTCTTCAAATTTCTTAAGAAATTTGTGTGGGCAATAGTGGGTGGTAAGGGAAGGGTTTGACCAATTGCATTCCTTTGTTCAACCAAATTGGAACTCCAATTTGAGGCTACAATAACTGCTCAAATAGGGCTGGAGTGAACCGAGACCCACCAGTGTACCAATGTGGATGGATGGTGCAGTGATGTACCTTTTTTGTCCCTCACTGACCCTGGGCTAACCAAGGTGGTGAACTCAGGCTGAAATTTTTTCCCTTTCCTCAGCCCAGGTAGATTCTTTTTTTAGGAACATGTTTTTCCTCACCCTGCACACCTGCCCAAGTCTCATATACCTACTTACATTTAGACTGCCTGCCTATGCACCTTGGCCTCCTCCCTCCCTCACCTACCTACCCATGCACCCATCTACATACTTACCTATGTACCTACACACTAAATCTCCACCAAGGTGGTGACAACACATGTCAATGAGGGTATTGAAATATAATATCCGACCCAATTCACATATGCAATACCTTAATTAAAGTAATGCAAATGCATTGGATTTTTTTGCTAGTACACAATACCTTCATGCCCAAAATAATATATTTCACTTCATTTGATTAAAAATGTAACACCCTAAGAAAATTTGGAAATAACTTGTTCACCCCAATTCAAACATGCATTACCCTCATCAAAGTAATGCAAGTTTATTGGATTATTTTCATCTTATGTAATACTAATAAGCATAGATTCTACCCAAAATTATTCTCTGCCTACTAACAAAACAATGCAAATTATACTTTCAAAAGTATTCACAACATATACAATTTGTGGTTTTACTAATTCTATTTCTTCTATAAATTGTATTCACACATTTTTCTTATTACAATTATTGTTCTCTTATTTCATAGATTCTCTATGATCGTTAATAATCAAAAATTGTGATCATGGTTCATAATTATGTTAGAAAAACACAGTAGTTTCATAATAATCTCATTGTTTCTTCATCAACATTCTATTGTTTTTTTTTACTCATAATTGAATATATCAAACAGGAATGTAGTATAAAGTGTAGAAATCCAAAACACAAAACAAAAAAATTGATGGTTCAAAACCCAACAGAACTCTAAACTATTTACTATATCTCTATTATATTCTCCAACAACTCTAAGTTTTTATATGTGTAAAAGCAATCTCCTAATCCTCATCAACTTCTAGAACTACATCCTAAGTCTTTTCTTTCCAAAAGTAAATTGAACATCAAGTTAAAGAAATATCTTCATCCTATCCAACTAACTAGCCATCTTCATCCTACTTTCTTGAATCTCTACCATTTTCCTAGTAGCATTCTACCTTGTTTAATTTCTACCATTCACAAGGTAACAAATACCTTCATGCCTAGTTTATATATTTCATCTCATCTAATTGAACAATGCAATTCCTTAAGAATGTATTGGAAAATAACTTATTGTTTTGCAATACCATTAAGCCTAGTTGTAATTAATTTATTTCATTTACTTCATCAGTGCAATACCCTATGGACACATTAATAATATCATATCCAACCCAATTCACACATGATGCATTACCTTCATCAATCACAAATGCATTGAATTATTTTGTTGATATGCAATACCTAAACATATTTAGTGTAATCTATTTCATCTCACCTAATGGGTAGATGCATAGTCAAGTGGTTCATTTTCAACAATTTTTACACTCCCTAAAGTCAAAATTGTGTGACTGGACCAACAATGAATTGGTCATGATGATGTCATGTGTGGGAATGTACGAGCTATGTGGACGACACAATGAAAAGGGAAATTTGAAATTTTATTGTCAAAAAATTTCCCCACTTAGATCATAATCATCCATGAACTACAATTTGATGGACTTGGAGACAATTGTTTCTACCTTCATGTTCATTTGCATACCTCGTAACTCAATTAGTGCATTATGCACATGGCAAAGCACTGACAACTAGCCTATAGACATCATTTGAATGTACATGTTAAAATTATAACACATTTATAGAAATTGCAATAGTATATGCTGAGATTTTTTTAATGTCACTATCAATAGATAGTGGTTTGGGTTTGATTGGCAAAAACACCAAGGTAAAAATAGAAGCAACTACTTTTTCTTGCTATGTTGACCCTTTGTATGGAGAGAAACTAGAGATCATTTTTGACAAGAAGAATGAAATCTCTTGGAGAAGCTTTTGGGAAAAGTATGGCATAACACCAAAGAGGTTGAAGATAGGGAAGGAGATAAAAGAGGAGGAAGTGGTAGCTTTGTTTGGTCCTTGTAGTTGTAATGGCTATAGAAATTGCCACAATGATTATGAAACTTTGATTGCTAGGGTAAAAACCTTGTGGATGATCATGCATCAAAGAACTCAGGTGCTCAACAATCAAATGATAAATTGAGCTGAAGCCCATGGGATTGCTTATGAAATCAAAACAGGGAAGAAAGTGAACTACTGTGTTTTGGCAAAGTGCACCATCTGTGACCAACTATGTAGACTATAATCTTTAGAGGCAATTTTAAGCAGCAAACTTGGGCCAATTGTAGATATATATAGTTTTGTGGATTCAAATAGGGAGGAGGAGGAGGAGGGTCATATGCCAACCAACAACATGTTGAAGGCACCAAGCAAATGACAAGTGCATGTTCTTAGGGAGACTCAAGTCTAATGCATTCAAAACTTGCAAGAGTACATATTTGTTATACAAAAGGACCTTCCAACATTGGAAGAACATGTTTCCTCACTACAGAAGCACAAAATTGATCTTCAAAACAATTTTGAAAAGGTTGAAGGTCAAATAGAATACCGCTTCATGTTCATTGCAACAAGAGAAGCAAAGTTGTCTTGGTTGTGATTAAAGCTTGACGTTCATATTTTGAATGTTTATAACTTTCGGTCTTAAGATTGTGAGAACAAATTAATTGCATGAACTTTTGTTCAACAAGAATCTCTATAAAGGAAACTCAATTCATAATTATGTTTGATAGAAAGTTTCATAGACTTGGCCCAAATCAGGGAGGAAGAACACATCAAATTATTAGCCAAACATTTGTCAATAGAACATGCATGGCGTTCTACATCCATCAAGCTAGACTCATGGAAGTAACAAAAGGTTACGCTTTATGTTCAAGTCCAGGTAATGATGAACAAGAATCAACGCCCAACACTGACGCCATCACCCCTATCTTTCTTGGGTTTGGAAGGTGAAGATTATCTTGACCCATCCCTTTTAACAATTTCACCTTACGCATTTTATAATAGGTTATTTGAACCTACTTGGGATTGAAAGTTTAGTTCTTGCAAACATGCTTATCATTCTTAGTGTGTGATGAGTCATTTTTCCAGTTCTACTAAATGTTTGTTCGAAGGTTGTGGGCAAGAAATGCATTTGGACTAGTGGACACTTTCAAGAATAAAAAAACCATGTGATCTTGAGGAAGCCATACCAAGAATAAATTGGACTGCAACAATTGCCACTATGCGCAATTTTGATGATGAATTTAACCTACTATCTCCCCAACTTGCTCATTGTCTCTGCTCTTCAAATTTACAATCATTGTGTTTTAGGGTTTAGGTTTCAATGTCCACAAACTAAACTACCAATCACCTTGTTTCAATTTTTGAGTTTGGGTTCCTTACAAGTCTCAAGAATATATATTTTTAAGTCCATTTAAGGTTTAGTGACACTCATAGATCTCTAAGCTCAAAATTTGTCCTTGGTCGCATCACAAGTGTTTTAAGTCCATCAGAAGATTTTGTATTCCATTTAAAGTCTGTATTTGCGGCTTGTAGAAGCCATGAAGTTTTTGCCATGTTGTGTATGTTGTTTCCATTTTTGTGGTTTTTTTTCATGTACTTGGCATTTTGCCCTTAAGTTCACATTCAATCAGCCCAATATGTATTATGTTTTGATGCCCTAGCTCTAGGTACTCTAAATCAATCCAACTTATATGTCAAATTTATACCAGTAAAGTATCTATGATAATCCCTACAATGCACTTATAACTTTCCTATGTTCACATGCTTTTAGTCCATCTTCCATTCTATAAGTGTGAAAGTCACTAAATAGTTTTCCCACGTTCATAAACTTCCATTCAATTATTATATGGAATCATTTATGTCATTGAAAATCACTAAATCAATTATGGTGTCCATGTACCTTCCCTCTTTAATGTCGCATGTTGTAAACAATCACTAAAACCCTAATTTAATCCATAAAATTTCCATCTTGAGCTTCAAATATTGGTGACAGACATTAGAATCCTAACATAATCCATAGAATTTCCACCTTGAACCCTAGGTATTGGTGATAGTCACTAAAACCCTATTGTTGGTTGTATGTTTTCCATTTTCATTCCCATGTGTTCTTAAAGTTTGTGTATGACGCACCCCCAAACTCCTTGAAAGATTTAAATGTGAATTTGAAAGTGAAAATAGCGGAAGAAAAAGGAGTTGGGGTACGTTCCCTAATTCGCAACATTTCGGGGGTAAGAAGGGTGTGCTAGAGCTTTGGGATGGGAACTAGGACGAGTGACAAGTGGATCAATTATTCACACAAACGTGCATAAACCAAACAACAAGTTGGTTAATGCGTAATTGGAACATTTTTGGTGCATGGATGAACCACGGGCATACACATATTTACAAAACTCACCATAGCCCATACTTAGGGGAAGCCACCACCTTCCCCCTTATAATGTTCTCTATGATTAACCACAAGGGCTACACCCAAATGTCATTTTGTCCCGAAATTGGGACCCTCGACACCTTAGAGGCCTGTAACTTCTTTTGTAGACCTCTGATTGAAGTGATTTTTAAAGCAAAGTTATAGCCCTCATCAATAGCTTTCCAACGATATGTGGCACGACACTTAGACACACGTAATTCAAGGCGATTCCAGACTTTTAGTGGTCAAGAGTCAAATTGGCACTTTGACTCCCGACCTTTCTTTCCGTCATAACTTGTGTTATAAATATTCAAATGGGTTATGCAAGCCCATTTTAAAAATCTATGTCTCAAGAGCTTTCCAATGGTATAAAGAACTTTTCAATCCAATGTGGGCTCATTCCCTCACATTCTCTCGCACTCTTAAGAATGTGAATGTGACTTCTGGGTTGCACTCTCAACCCACACCTTTCCAAGCCTTTGCTTTAGTCATGAGCCCAAGGCTAGGGTCGTGACACTCTACCCTTGTTGTCTGGTTCATGTAATTCCATTAGACACATGATGTGGTTTCTCTAAAATACTTGGCAATTTTCCATGCAATGCATATTCAATCAACCCAATCTGTATTATGTTTTGATGCCTTATTTCCAGGTATTCTAAATTAATCTAATTTATATGTCAAATTTATACCAGTAAAGTATATGTGATAATCCCTACAATGCACTTATTATTTTCCTATGTTTACATGTTTTTAGTCCATCTTCCATTTTGTAAATGTGAAAGTCATTAAACAATTTTCCCACGTTCATAAGCTTCCATTCAATTGTTATATGGAATCATTTATGTCATTGACAGTGACTGAATCAATTATGGTGTCCATGTACCTTCCCTTTTCAGTGCACATGTTGTTGACAATCACTAAAACTGTAACTGAATCCATAAAATTTCCATCTTGAGCCTTGAATATTGGTGACAATCACTAAAATCTTAACATAATCCATAGAATTTCCACCTTGAGCCTTGGGTATTGGTGACAATCATTAGAACCTTACTGTTGGTTGTATGTTTTCCATCTTCATTCCCATGTGCTCTTGAAAGTTTGTGTACTTCTGCCATCTGGTCCATATAATTGCATAAGACATCTGATGTGGTTTTTCTCAAGTATTCGGCGATTTGCTATTTAGTTCATATTCAATCAACCCAATCTGTATTATATTTTGATGCCCTAACTCCAAGTATTCTAGATTAATCCAACTTATATGTCAAATTTATAACAATAAAGTATATGTGATAATCCCTACAATGCACTTATTGCTTGTCCTATGTTCACATGTTTTCAATTTTTAGTCCATCTTCCATTTTGTAAGTGGAAAGTCACCAAATAGTTTTCCCATGTTTATAAACTTCCATTCAATTGTTATATGGAATCATTTATGTCATTGATAGTCATTGAATCAATTATGGTGTCCATGTACCTTCCCTCTTCAATGATGCATGTTGCTAAGAGTCACTAGAATCCTAACATAATCCATAGAATTTCCATCTTGAGCCCTAAGTATTGGTAACATTCACTAGAACCCTACTGTTGGTTGTATGTTTTTCATCTTCATTCCCATATGCTCCTAATAGTATGTGAGCCATGTTGTTTGGTCCATACAATTCCATCTTACATCCCATGTGTGTTCTTGAAAGTAAGTGAACCCTGCTATTTAGTCCATGTAATTCCATGAAACATCCTATGTGTGCTCTTGGAAGTCAATGAACCCTTGTTGTTTAGCCCATATAATTCCATTAGACATCCCATGTGTGTTCCTAAAGGTCACTACAACCTTGTTGTCTAATCCATATAATTCCATTAGACATCCCATGTGTGGTCTTAAAAGCCATTACAACCTTGATGTTTGGTCCATATAATTCCATTTTACTTCCATATGTGGTCTTGAAAGTCACTAGAACCTTACTACATAGTCCATAAAATTCCATCTGACATCCTATATACATTCCTAAAAGTCACTATAATCTTGTTATATTCCATACACTTTCATCTTAGATCCCATATACGCTTTTGAAAGTCACTAGAACCTTGCTATAGTCCATATAATTTCATCTTACATCCCATTTGTTCCTGAAAGTCACTAGGTCCCTACCATGATCCATGTAATTCCATCTTTAGTACCAAATTGTTCTAAAAGTCACTAAAACCTTACTACAAACCATGTAAGTCCATTATCAGTCCCACATTCTTCTAAAAGTCACTACAACTTTGTTACAATCCATGTAACCCCCTCTTGAATCCTATATGTTTATAGTGGTCTATACAACCTTGTTATAGTCCCATCACCATGCATTTCCATCCCAACCGTCTTTGCCAACCACCACAACTTGGTGATTGCCCATATATAGATTTTCATCTTCTGGTCCTTAAGAGCCCCTTCTTATCCTAGTTTAATTAGGAATGTCCTTAAATTGCATAGTTTAAATTTTTATAACCTAATCAAATTGAAAGAGTTTTAACTTATACTGACAATCTTGTGTTTGTAGACCCAATACAAACATCTGTGTCATTCTCAATTCCCACGGGTCAATGCCACGTGCCTACACATTCCACCATTGTAAACCTTTCAATTGGATCTATTAAATTAGATCCAGATGTGCTTCAAGTAGGTGGCTTACAATTTATTGTTGCAGTCACATCACCTAAGCATCAAGATCATCCAAGATTGAAGGATACCCTTGTGCCACCCACATGCCAAAAGTCACAACTACACCTGTCCCTTGACTAGAAACATAAGAAACTTGGTAATGGAAAAAAAAAAATTGAGCTTGGGTGTTGCTATTCGAGAAAAGATAATGCTCGAAGATAGTTTGAGATTCTTGCCGTGGTGGGAGGAAAAGGAGGAAGTGCAAAAGGAAGAGGAAGAGGAGGAGATGCAGGAGGAGGAAATGGAAGGAGGTATAGGTACATCTAGAAAGGGACAATCTTATGGGTTGTAACCAAATGACCAGACTATTGAAAGCCCCTTAAAAAAGTAGAAGAAGAAACGCAAGAAAATGCCTATTGCTAAGAAGGTCTCTATTTCTACTAAAACACGGGCTATAAAGGCAAAAACAAAAGCTACCAAGCACAATCTAGGGAAATTGAAGTGATGCATACTAGGTATAGAACTTTAGTTCATACATTGTCAACTTTGTTTTCAATTTTAATGCACTATAAGGTCTAAGTACACTTATTTTTGTAGCTGCAGATTGCAATCCATTAATGGATGTCTATGCTTAGTAGTTGCCCAATATAAAAAATGCATGCATGTAATATGCCATAATAGTGTTTGTAGTCCTTTGTTTCTTTCTAATGTTGAAGGTTTTGAATAGGTGGAGACAATAGAGCCTATCCAAGATTATTTTTGACAACACATTTCACTTGCCACCAATGCATGGCGGAACCATATATCTATGACTTTAATTAGAGCTAGGTTTACTTAAGACATGCATGGAACGTTTAATTTTTTCACTCTTCAATTGTATGTATCTACCAATATTAAAGTTCATTGAATGTTCTAGTCTATTCATCATTGTTGTATTAGGTCAATTTAATTTGGGTCATTTCTGATTTCTGATTGCTACTGTTGGTGGCTTTGCAGCACCATCTTCTAGATGTTCCCAAGAATCAAGTTCAACAACATCATAAGAAGCTTTTAACATACAATGTTTTTGGAAAGACTTATAAGCTAGTATGGAAAATCTCCAACTACATCTGTTATTTAAATATTGCATATTACAACTCTATCATGATCTATCAGGTCTATACCAATAAGGTTGTGGATGGATTGAATACAAAATTAGTTCTTTGTGAATTATATGGTATGTTTCACATACCTAGTGAATCATATAGCAGAAATTTGTAAACCAAGTTATAGAAATATTCAATTGAATTGCTCATAGGTCAATTTTGCATTAGTCTCATGGCAAGTGAACTTAAGAATCCATATGCAAATTTGGCCATATGGGCATTATGTCCTTTGATCATGGACTACAACTAATGTTGTCATCAAGGTATAATGTCATTGTTGACATTGATTGGATTCTGTAGTTTTAAAAAATCAGTATCAATGGTGTGTACATGGCTTCAAATATAATAAGGTTTGATCCAAATTTGCTTAATTGATACAATTTGTTTTGGAGTTCTATGTGCTTAGATTCAGAAATAATACAAGCAAGGTTTGGGAACCTCTTTTTGATGCAATGAAAGAAGAGGCGCAAGTTGTTGGTGGGAGATTTATCTAGGAGTGGGGTTTTCTTAGTTGTATTTCAGATATGAAAATCAAAAAAACACTAGTTGTTATTGTCTTTTGTTGGGAAATCCTAGATGTTGAACATGTATATTATAAAACAGTAGTTAGGATTTACAATTTTAAACCATAGATAGAGTTGTTCCTTGGCATGAATGTTAGGCTAAAATGATTTGTCTAAACCTTAACACATATTATCTATATTGTAGAAACCAATTATAATGTTAAGGGGTGAAGTTGTGGCCCTCAATCATTATCATTTCCTAAGAGGTAAAATCAAGGGGACAAGGTCAACTCCTTGTTTCTCAACATAACAATAACTACCTTCTATTAACTTACTTTACTACAATTATTCACATAGTAAGTAAGGAGTCATACAAAGATAAAGGAGGAAGGTAAGGGTTTATTGTCCAAAAACAAACCTACCATCCTGTAAGTAGGTTGATCCAAAAATGTAGGAGAGGAAAGTAGAGAATGGCAACATGGGAAAAGAACAACATCCCATAATGGCTACTATTTAATGGTCTGCATTAACTTCTATGCCTTTGGATATGGCCCTATTAGGGGTCTATAGACCTTCTACAGTTATTGTCCCATCTCCACCACAATTGTAGGTCCTTTAGTGGCTCTACTTGATGCTTGTAGCACTTTAGGAGGCCTCCCCTCTATTCTCTACTACCTACAACACATTGCATTCCTTCATAGGCAGTGCCTATTACTTGTAATTGTAACTTTCAGTCTGCAGGTGACTACTTGCTATGTTTTCTAGTTGCTTCTTACCCTTAGATATTGGTTGTTACCTTCCTATGGCAACCAATAGCTTATTTTTCCGAAGGCTACCACATGGTATACCTTGCTATGTTCTATTCTAGAAGAAAAGCAAAAATGCCATCTCAAGGGAACAATATACTTTTGCAACCTCAAAGTATTCAACCTCAAACCATTTTGTCTAGGGGCTGTTAGTGATGAAAAAAATATGATGGCCCAAAATTGTTATTAAGGTTGAGAGAATGGATTTGATTTTGATTCTATGATTGTTAGTTGGACATTTTTCACATGCATGCGTGATGCCGTAACAAACACAACTAGTTGCCATTAATTTTTGTTTTCTTATTATTGAGTCAAACATTGGATGAATTCTAAATGTTCTTAGTTTTAACATTGTTATTTGTGGAATTAGTTATGGATGTTTGTATCAAAACTACAAACCCATTTACTTTAGATGTAACATACAATTTGAATCAATGACGTCAAGTATGAACTATTAACAATAAAATCTTCAATTGATTCAATGCAACCCACTTTCCATAGTGTGCTATCCTTTGTGGTGTGCTCATTTGCGGGTGAGTTGAAAGTTTCTTTTCAATGGTATGACATGCAATGTCTTCATTGTGCATATCCATGCAAGTTTTCTTCTTTGTAAGAAAATGAAACAATTTGGTATACGGTGAAAAGGTGATTGTGAATTATTTTCACTGAATGCAATGTGTTCATGGCAATGGTTTTTTTCCATTTTTCCTCCAAGTTATTTGATTTCACAAAAGTGTCAAATTTTTCTTGAAAAAAATACATTTAACACTGAAAAGCAATTTTTTCCAAGAATTTTCTCAAAAAGATTTTTTAGCAAAATATTGCAAGCACTAGATGGTTGGTTAGTATTTTGGCGGTGTATTTGGAGTGCCTTTGCAACAATTCAATGCACCCACACACTGGAGCCACCTGCAAATGGGACACATGTAAAAGAGAGCAACCAAAGATTCCCTTCTTGATATATGTCCCTCCTTATAGATGTCAAATAGTATGGGACAAATTGATCCATAATTGTACCACTTTGTTGTCTACAATTCTTGTCCTATAGAGGTACTTTTAAAAAGAAGTTAAGGTCCACTTTCCACAATATGGGTCTTTATCAAAATGATCTAACAACACTTTTAGGCTGACTGAACCAGGTTCAGTCAGACATACATAGGTAGTCCTCATCCATCCACTGATTCCTTTTTGACCTTCCTCATCTAACCATTCATTCGTGACTGTATCTACATACATTGTTAAACTCATCTCACCCACTCACAATATGCTCACATTTTTTTTGTTGGCTTTGTTTTGCAGCTTTACAAGGTAAAACTAAACCCCTTCTTCTCCCTTGGCCAGCAGCTCATGGTGCCAGGTCCAGAATGACACAACCTGGCAAAAAATTGCGGATGTTGATTAATTGGGTCCAATTACCCAATTTCAGACTTTTTTTCACATGTCCAAAAACAAAATTTGAGCCACACATGTATCCACGGGTAACCGTGTCTTCCATCCACACACTCAATATGAGAGAATTTTGTGCAGTGAAACACCCTGAGTTGGGGGTAACGTCAACGGGGGTGTGGCATGCCTGAAATAAGGGGCCTAAGTGAGGCATGGCCATGCTGATCCCTCCCCCTCCCCCCCAATGTGGCCATTAACCTAGTGTAAAGCACGAGGTAAATCACGAGTCAAACATTTGATGTGTGGTTCATGTAGCTCATGATGCTGCCATTCCTCTAGGGGTGAAGGTGCATTATGCCTACTGCATCTCATTATCAAAAAATCAAAAGGAATGCATTGAAAAATGTAATTGATGTCACTTTTTTTATATGGGTAAATAATGCTTACGTCTTGGTTTGGAAATGTTCACTGCATGCATTTGATTCTGTTATAAACCATATTAAAAATGCATGCTTAGAATCTCCAGTGGTGCTCAGTATGTGACCCTGCAAAAACATTTCTCACATCCAAGTTTACTTATTTGCTTTTTTTCTAACCCCACCTATAAAACTAAGACCAGGACTCCAAATAAGTGGGAGACTACTAGGTAATAATAGCAACCCACCTGGACCAATCGAACTATGTAGCCAATTACCTACATGTGTTAGCCTTTGCTGTGCCTTGTACCAGCTTCATCTGCTGGTACAAAAATGCTGGGCCAAAACCAGTTTGCGGATCCAAGGGCCAGCCAGTTTGCTGCGGATCCAAATCAGCATGTTTTGACTTTTCGTCTTCCAATATTCTTTTGTAGGGACACATACTGAGTACAGGTGGAGCTGCTCTTAGTACGTGTAAGGTGCCTCTGCACTTCGAGGACATGAGCTAATGCATCTTGCACTATCTTCTCTGATTGAGCATCAAGAGCACTTGTAACTTGAATCCTAGGAGAATTGCTGGATTTTTCGGAATTGCACAGGCGTGCCAAACATGTCTGCCTGCCAACTGCATTCATTCCTTCTCCGTTTTGTCTGGGCATTAATTGAGAGGATGGGAAGAAAGTCATTAATATTCATATGTTAAAGAAGGTTGTTTGAGTGCTCTCTCCCCAGGGGTCAATTTGTGGGCCAAGTTGCACATCTACAGGGTTAACAGGCTAGTTGCTAATGTCCATGTTGAAACTGGACACACATGGCTTCACTTTTCATCTTATATCTTTCACATTCAAGATACACATAAAGTGAAAGATATATATCATGAGTGAAATGCTAATAAAGGACAACTTTGTAAGACATGCACTTGCGCAGCCATCACCAGTGTCTGTCATGTGCTTGAATCCAAGCTCGGGCAGGTCCTGCACCAGTTCAATCTAACTTTGCTATTTCATAATCCCATGCTTGATCTTGACTGAAATTTTCATTACAGAGTTTTGAATCTGTAAACTGTGTATCCAACTGTTGATTTTGTAATCACATTCATGAAGGAGTAGATTGGCCCAAATCTCATTGGAATGGAAATATAATGAATGTAAAAGGGCCTCAGGTTCTTAAGGATTAAATGATCCCCAGAACCCAACTGCAGTATGGAGAAGTCATGGTAATCATGGTGCTCATTGAACTAGGTTAAAAGTTTTTAAAAGTTTAAAACTCATAAATGGAACAAGGGTGATTAAGCAAAATGAACCTTGTGCTTTGTAATCGGTTAGTATTGTGGCCTAGAACACAATCAAAGTATGGTGAGGCTGTCAGTGATGCTGCACCTCTCCACATTAGATAGTTTTTTAAAAACAAATTTTGTTGTTGTTCCACACAAAAAATGGGAATTTTTTTTCTTAGTGTAAATTTGACAAAATTTTCAATTTTTTGGGGGAGAGATTTGTTAAATCCTTTATATCACAATTGTATTAAGAAAACCCTGCTCCTCATGAGGTTCGTGTTGTAGCTCTTGGAAGGTTGCTCAACAAAGTCCCCATGGTACCCATTTCTTTTGAAAGGTGACTTTCTTTTTGAAAGAGAAAAAAAGGCCCAAAGAAGTGCATAAAAGTTGTCGATCAAATTTTCTCGCCTTACGGAACCATCACCTTTAATTGATGTTTTGACCAACTAGCTAATATCCAACAAGCAACAGATGACATCCTTCGATAGAAAGATTGTATGTATTAAAAATAACTTAAGAGAACACTAGAATTGCAAGGCAACAACAAATTTCACATGAAAGAAACAAAATGAAATACCAAATAAATAACTAGAATATATTGTCGGTTTATATATGAAGTGTCAAATCATTTTCCTCCTCTTATTTACTTGTAGCTTTTTAAGCTAGTTATAAATTAATAAATATTTTTGTAGGCATTGTTGAAGTTCATCTATTTTTCACCATAAGATCCAAGCTATGTTTATTGTTAATGTGTTGTAGACCAAAGTGAATGTGTAATCATTGCCTTCATGCATGTTAAGAGAGTTTAATGGTTTAAAATACACTAATGCATGTTCTTTTCATATGAACAAAATGTTAAAATTTAGGACATCTAGAACAATTTGTAGTCATGATGTGTAAGTCAAGAATTATAATTATAATTTAAAATTCATGTTTCAAAATATAAATAATGCATTATTTAATAGAATATTAAGTCCAAAATTGTAGTTGTTGAATGAAAAAGTAAAATACAAATGCATTTGAATGTGAATCATGCATTCTTAAATAATAAAATGAACAAATGATTTTCTAGGTTTTCAAACCTTTGGTGTGATATAGAGCAAAACTAAGCTGAGAGACATGCAATTTATTGTTAACATGTAATTGATTTAACCAAATTTTTAATTATATAAAATTTGAATTAAAAGAACTAGACTTTGAACATGTTTCAACTACATAAAAAATGAGAAAACATTGTTGTGATAAACTTGTACTACTCTTAGGGTCTTGCTCATTTCAATTTGCACTAATTCATAGGGATTGGTGTATTGCCCACCAGTTAGATCATTCTTTTCATCTTCCTATTTTTATGCAAATATGACTTACTAGGGGAAAAATTCACCTTGTTTATTACATAATTTATTATAGATGGATATCATTTTAATACTTACATGTTATTTATTATTTTAATACTTTGACATTTTTGATAATAATTATATTATCTATAAAACTGTTGTAATTTTCAATTTTTTTTTTAAAGAACAGGCTTTTGTAAAAAAATATGTAGTCTTTTGGAATATTCAAGAATATTTTATTCTTAAAATGATAAAAAAATCATCAATTATTTTATAAACATGTGTTAAAGCTACCTTTACACTATGTTAATCAAAAGCATTTGACCAAATTTGAAAGTATTATGAATTTATTGAAGAATGTGTGATTTCTACACCCCATGAACATTTTGAAGGGGTTGCAATTAATTTTCAATGTGTTTCATTAATTGAATTAAATGCAGGAGGATGAATGACTTGTTACCATAGAATATTTGCAAAAAGGAAATAAGCAGTACCAAGTACTGTGAATGACCCAAATAATCCAAATGGATCCCAACACACATCAGATGAATGCCCTGATATCAATGCAAAAAGGGTTTGTTGTGGATAGACAGACTCACATACCTGATCCATGCCCAGATGAAAAGAGCATAGCTGAACTGGGTACTCTGGCCCTGGAAGGTATATAACATTTTTCAAGGTGTACATAACCTCATACAAACCCTGAGAGCAACTCTCAATTTTGGTCCTATTACACTGCATTCCATGCAAGAGAATTTGAGACTAGAGAGAAGTAGCTTTAGCTAAGCTCAATAATGGCCCGCCCTGTGATCTCTCCCCGATCAAGCTCTTTATAGACTTCAGCAGCATCCTCGAGTTTGCGCTTCTGTGACACTGCTGACTTGATTTCAAGTGCACCCATGTCTGCCAACCCGACTATAGTTGGCAAGTCTTGTCGTGCTCTTCCACCATACGACCCAATAATGCGAATCTGGTGAATATTGTAAAACTTTCTCAGATCATTTCACTTCTTCATATGCACTGGATTTAATCTTGACTGCTTTCTTTTGGTGTGTCAAATCTGACAGTTGGTAATACACTTGATTGAAGAAATTCAAAGCTCGACACAGTGTGAGAATTGGAGCTTGATACCTTATGTTCCGAGCAGTACACTGCTTTTGAAAATTCCAAATAAAACTTGACTAGTAGGTCCCAAGTTTCTTACCTGTCTGCGAACAAGTCGAGTAATGTCAACTTCAGCAGTGACACCAAAAGGTGCCAGACCAACCATAACAGCTCGCCCTCCATCTCTCACTGATAAAGCAGCCTGCACAAATGTTGCAGCTTTTCCAAGGGCTTCAACAGCTATGTCCACACCCCTGCCCCCTGTAATCTCCTGCACAATAGAACACTTTACCCATTAGTAATAACATCACTGCCAAAGGGAGAGCAGCAATCACAAACACATAAAATGTGCAAATTCAAAGAGAAAAACCCAAATAGAAGAATGCAGAGACAAGTAACTGAGGACCTAAAATCAAAAAAACACCTTAGCCACAAGGATGACAACTCACTCTTATTCGTTCAGGAACATTTTCAGTAGAGCCATTTACAGTGTGTGTTGCACCCATCTTCTTTGCATTTTCAAGTTTTCCTTCACTAATGTCTACAGCAATGATCTGGCGTCCTCCAAAAGCACGTGCCATCTGCAAGCAGCTGACCCACCACACACTCCATCACTTCCATTTTTTTCCCCCTATCAACAGACAATTTGTGGCCTCCGTTGTATTCTTTGTTTTAGGTCTAGATCTGCAAGTTGCTAAACTGCCACTTGTTTTTTATTATCGTAAGGAAGGGAGAGTGGTACCTAGATCCTACACCACCAGTTCCAATAATAGCCACAGTTTCACCAGCACGCATGTCAGCTGCATTCTTCATAGCTCCATAGGCAGTAAACACAGCACACCCAATTATCGCTGACTCTGAGTATGGCAAACTCTCTGGAATGATGGCCAAAGCATTGGCAGGGACAACACAGTACTCAGCCAATCCCCCCATACTGTACATGTATATTGGATCCCCTACAAAATCAGAAACATTCCCACTTAGCTCACTGTCTCTGTTGAGTGGACAAATGTCCAATTTTGTCTATCCATATGTCCACATTTACATCTTCATAATCTGCCATTCAGAGGCTCTTGACACCATGGATCAATGTGATTGGTCCTGCACTTACTGTTCACCCAGCACAACCTTCACCATGGTTTTCAGTTCCTACCAGCTTTCTACCCATGAACCGCAAGGATCAATGGTTTGAATTCCAAAAAATCATAGCATGGTCCACCTTTGGGAGCAGTTCCTGTAATCAATGGCAGAATGAAGAAGAACTAGTCATAGAACAACTTGTGCATTGAGAGATAAGAGATGAGTGCAAACCACTTCTAGACAAGTAGAGTCGGGTTGTGCCATCATACAGACCCCCCATGCCACGGTTGTACTTGAAAAATGTTTCACACAAATCCTCTTGTCCCTATACCACCTCAAAGCAAAATACAAACAAGTCAATACAACATGATGGAGCAAACCCCATAATTTCAGACAATGACATGAGCTCTTGCATGCAACTCAATGCAATACAGGCAAGCCCCATTCTCAGACAATGGCATGAGAGCATTGAGCTGGTCTTGAAAGCAGGAGGAGCTCTTATAATACTTGAGTGAGGATTGCAGGTGGTGGTATATAGTCAGATAGAGCAGGGGAAAATGCTCAGAAGAACTATATACCTTAACACAGAAGAAGCAACCACCACAAGGCATGATAAAGGAGCCCACCACACGTGAACCCACTGGCAGTCTGCAACCCCCACTCCCCTTCTCTCTCTTTCAAAATTCCCCTAGCACAGTATGCATTGAAAAGGAGAATCTCTAATTGTAGATCTCTATGGATTCTGGTTCTTATATATGCTACCACAGGATCATCACCAAAGCTAGCAGTAGTAGCAGAATATGCAAGCTGAGATACATGGCAAAAGAAGAAGTGCAAAATGGGTGGGTGGGTGGGGAATGAGATAGGTGGCAAAAGAAGAAGTGCAAATTTTATGGCCAGGTAGGTGGGGAATGAGATATGTAGCAAAAGAAAATTGCAAAATGGATGGGTGGGTGGGTAGGTAGGTAGTAAATGAGATAGTGTAGCAAAAGAAGAAGTGCAAAATGGATGGATGGGTGGGTGGGGAAAGAGATAGGTAGTAAAAAAAATTTGAAAAATGGATAAGTGGGTAGGTGGGGAATGAGATATGTAGCAAAATAAAATTGCCAAATGGATGGGTGTGTGGGGGAATTAGAAAGAAGAGCAGGAATGAAGAATGCACAAACCTATGAACAGTGGCAGGGTCGGTGTGTGCACCGTGCTCCACAACTTCACCAGTGATCTCGTGGCCCAATACACATGGGATCGGGTAGGGTTGATCCTTGTTGATCACATGCAAATCCGAGTGACACACCCCACAAGCTGTACAAAGCAAATTGCTGCACATCACAATCTTTCTCTGCACAAGCTTTCTGAACACCTAGTTCCAGATTGATCGAAAAGTGAAAGAAGGGAAAAAAACCAGGTGGGTAACAAGGGTTTCAGCTCCTCAAGAATGTGGATTCTTCTTAAGCTTCTTCACCTTTAGTTTTCACCAACACTTCGCCGAATTGGGGACGAGGGAGTTTGAGATCCTCGATAGTCATGGGTTTTCCAGGTTCCCAGAACACGGCTGCACGCATGGTCTGCGGCAGAGTGCCGAGCAGATACTCCTGTCCATTATTGTTGATCCTCCCTTGAGTATGATCTGGAGCGGTAGCGTAAGCCTGAGATTGGTGGTGGGAAGAGGGCTGCCGCAGGAGGAGGAGCGCTGCTGCTGCTGCTGATACTACGAGCTTCCTAGTTGCAACAAGCGGGTCTCTGGAAACCCAGCTGCGAAGAGCCATAAATCGAGCTTTACAGATCCAATTTCTGCAAGCTCCTTACTACCAAATCCCTCGGACGAAAATGCAAACCTCCTCGTTCGAAAATGCGCAATCTGTGTGCGAGAAGAACCAAAACAGGGGAGCGAAGTGCGGACGAGTGCGCGAAAGAGCGTTCGTCTGTCTGTAGCAGCGAGAGGAAGGCGCGTGTCTTGCCGCACTTTGCACCGTCCGATGGTCTCCCGCTCAATATCTGACGGATCTGATCTTACTGAATGACTTCGTTGAGTTATCCACGGGTCGGCGCTGACGTATATACGTATAAGTGTCATGACAAATATATAAATATACGTCAAGTTTATAGCACGGTAAAAATACATTTTCTTGACTATTTTTAAGCATTTTAAAATACTATGCTTGGAGGATTTTAAGGCAAGGTCGATTTTTTTTCTTTCTTTTTGGGCTTTTTGCATTGGTGTGAGCTAGACCAACCATGTCAAACATACACAACTATGATCAAACATTGATCTCATATTTTCCTTGTTTCATGTTCATTTTGTATAGCTCTAGATGTGCCAATTAAAGGTTTACAATGATATGTCCATGTGCTTTAGAGACTACAAAGCAACCATGAAAAAGCACAAAGAGAACAAACTTGTGATCTAAAAGGAGAGTCCAAAAAAGAAAACAAAAAATGCCTTAATTTGAAGTATGTTGTTGTTGGTTCAATCACTATGAACATAATTAACATATGAGGTTGGCAAGGGAGTGCATTGTGTTTTTTGGATTAGAAGTGTTTTGTTTGTTTTGGTTTATGTTTTGCAATCTATGTACATTCAATTTATGAATGCAAGAAGGGAGTGTTGGCATTTGGTTTTTTGTCAGTTTTTGGTGTTGTGTGGTGTGAGTTGTTCATTTTATCAATTGTGTTTGATTCCTTTTAATGACAAATCTGATGCATGTGGAGGATGATTGGTGAAGTGGATTTTGTTGAGGTGAGAGATGTGATGAGGAAAGGATTTAAAAAGATGATTTTAGATCTTCACATGTAGCAAATTTTCCCAAGAAAAAAAAGTTAATGCTCTAAACACACTTGGTGTTAATTAAAAAAACATTATTATCTTTAACATTAAAGTTTATGTTACTTGACCACTAACAAATTATTAAAATGTTAATCTAACAATGCAATATTGACACCTATCCACACCTAAAAGTAAGTTAGGTTTAACTTTAGTGTACTTAAATTAAGTTTGTTTTAGCACACATTTGTGTTTAGACCTAAAGTTAAAGTTCAAGCCAAAGTTTTGAATCCCACCATTGTGTAGGGTTGTTCATCGACCATGAGTTGCTTTATCTTTGCATGAAAATTTTGTTGAGCTTGCACCATTTGGAGGTCACAGGGTTGCACTAGTCCCTCACATTTATCATATCCAATCCTACTACATACTCATTTTATTTTGCTATAATTAAAGTGATGACTTCCTTGCATGCCCAATTTGGTTGTTGAAGTTTTTTTGTTTATATTTTGTAGTTTGGCTCACATGCGGAATCCAATGTTGGCTCAGTAACAACTTCCTTCATACGTTTTTGGATTTTGCTTCCTCTAGTTCCTTTATGTGATTCATGACCTTTTCTTGAATTTTGTGATCCATGACCTCTTATTATGATTGTCTTGAATATTTAAATCTCAAGATCTTTCCACAAATTCCATGTTAGCAAATTGAATTCATTTTAAGATTTGTGTTTTTCTTATAAATTGATGAATAACAAGTGCATCGTATACATATTGTGGTTCTTATTACCTTTTATGTTGTTAAATTTTGAAAGGAAGTTGCCAACACCTTCTTGATAATACATGTTGAACACATTGTTGCAAAGCTCTGTAATGCATAGTGTTATGAAGGTCATGGGGTTGTGAAGAAACCTCAATGTTGTGAAGCTTTGCAATGCACAATGTCATGAAGCTTTGCTAGAGGTGTTGTAAAGCTATTGCAACAAAAATTCCTCTTGAAGTTTTATAGTCACAAAGCATTAAAAAGTTTCATAAGAATGCATAGGAAATTTGTGGGATAATATTTTGAAATTTTAAGTTAATGCAAAGTTATTTGATTGATTTTCAATCAAGCAAATTAATAATTCGTTTTTAGTGTATTTCAAGGAAAGATCTAATCCATCACCACCCATCTTTTCATCAATTTAAATGTTACATAATTAGAAGCAAAAAAATGGTTTTGTATTTTTATTAGTTCTTTGTCTCTATTAGTTTTTTCAATATTTGTAATTACATTTTACTTTTATTTAAATCAAGCTCATCATGGTCTTTCTTGATTTTGCATTGTGATTTTTTTTGGTTACAAAATATGCAAGTCATAAAATGCTTGAAAAAATTCAATAAACACCCTTTATTTTCAAACCTCATATTTTCCTCATTTCTTGTTTGTTTCAAATTATTTAAAAAACTATGAGTGCATCAATTGGAGTTTTACAAAACCTTTTTTAATTCCAAAAGCAACAAAGCAATGTTCAAAGATTTTAAGTTACAATTCACAAACTATTTTGACATGTCCACCATCAAATGATAACCCATTTTATTTGATACTTTTTGTCTTCCTCATTTTTTGTCCCTTTTAGCAATTTTCAAGCTATGGATGCACCGAGTGAAAATCTACAATATTTTTATGAATTCCAAAAGTAAGAATGTCCAAAAGTGAAATGTTTGATCATCAACAAGTTTACCCTAGTATTGGTGTTTTTTCTTTCAATTTTGTGATGTAGTCAAGGTGGTGATCATCCATAATTAGATTTAGTCAAATTTAACTATTAATAAATATGAAAAGAAAAAATCATCCTTTATATTTTTGGCTATCTAACTTTAACCATGTATAAAAATTTGGTTATTTTAAATATATATATATTTAATAAAAAGACATTGGATCCACAACAAAAATTTCCTAAATTTCTCAAATGTGAACTTTTGCATAGAAAAAAAGGATGCCATGTACATTTCAAGATTTTTGTTCAACTTGTTCAATTATATATATATATATATATATATATAATATTTTTTTAATTTTATTTTTTTTGGGGGGGAATTTTGGAAATTTTAATTCATTGTCCATGTATGTCATCCATAGTCAATTATCGTGCCATAATACTTTCCATAATCATTGCCATGGTTATGAGCATAATTATGACCCATAATCAATGTCATAGTCATTGTTGTAGTCAATGTCATAGTCTTATCTTCTATTTGTAACAATTTTAATTTGGGCTATTGATCAACTTAATGCAAAAACAAAGAAATGTTCTTGTGGGGATAAGTTGAGCCTAAACCTTGATAATGAGTAGACTTAAGAATGAGTTTGAATTTGAAACATTGCATGGAAGTGTATAGGAGTCAAAGGAAAACAAATTCTTGACATGAATTCTCACTTGGATTGATTGAAAGTTCTAGACGTTATCAATATAATCAACAACAATTGTTGCCATAGTGATTGCAATAATAATAATAGTAATAATAATTTTATTCATATTTATAACATTTTTATCATCCATATCTTGTGACTTGCCCAAAATTCTACCCATGTATGGAATGTTCTTCCTTCATGTAATAAGTTTTAAGTTTCTTCCCCATATTGACATTTATGATGGTTTAACCAAAAAATTTTATTTGTGAGCATTTGACCATAAAAATGTCCTCAAATCATATCTCAATACTGTAATTTATTTACTCATATATGTCTTAAAGCAAATACTTAGAACATAGTAGTATAAAATTATTTTGATGGATAAATGTTCCATAATGCAATTTTAATTACATAAGACACATGAAGGTGTCAAAAACAAAAAAATTGCAAATTATTAAGCTAATCCTCTGAAGTTGGAAATATCAAAAAGGGTTTTTGTAATTAATAGGTTGAAACCAAATTCAACAAATAGATTTTGACATTAAAATTTTTGACATTTTGATTTGGTATTGGGCCAATTTTCCATGAAACATATTTTACAAAAATGGGCCCAATACGATGCTTTAACCCATCACTTGACTTCCATAACATAAAATAGGTTATCTCTACATTAAGTTGGAATGGTTGTTGCCAATGTTTAAAACTGTAAGAAACCTCAAACAAGTCTTCTAATCAGAAGAGAATTCAAGAACCAAAGTTTTGAAGAACACATGGTTGGCAACATGCATTGAATCCATACTCAACAATGGTTATGCACACCAAGACCATTCCATTAGCATGTCTGATAAGTCAGATACTTGAAAAATTATGTTATTGTCTGTTTTTCTCTTTCTATTTATCCCCAAATAGTGTATAAAAACAAAAAATTCCTCATCTAACATGAACATAGCTATGGCCCAGTATGAAGAGAAAACCAAGAGCTCAAGCTGGAGATAGCTTGCCTGCACATGCATCTAGCTGATCTGATGCGGAGAAAGACCATGCTATGATGAAACACGAGATATTAGAAACCCACCAAAACAAACATCATAACATCTTTATCTAGAAAGCTTAGTCAGCTAAACCCAGTTGAATGATTCAAAGATTCAAAAGAGAATAGATGGTTTCCATACTTGTTACCCCTTCTGAGACACTGCAATGGCTGTTGCTACAAAGATGAAAACAGCCTGACCAGAAAGATTGAAGGAAAGCTTATGCATATGCTCGGAGCACTGCAAAGTAGAACAGCAGTCCAATCTGCAATAGCCAATTGAAGGTGATAATACTACTACGCCAAGACAATTTCCCTTAATATACTTCACTTGCATAGGTACAAAGGAGAATTTTGTCTCAACAGTTCAGTTTCTATGTTGAATCAGGGAGATTGACACCCTGGATTACAAAAAGAACAGTTATTGTAAACCATCAGAATTAGTAACCAACACAGTGTGTGTTTTAAACTCCAGACTGGATAAGGTAAAGAGGTCCAAGTCTCCTCACACCTTCCAACATAATCTGACAGTTCTATTAGGAGAATAGAGCATTGAAGCTCTTGCTACTTTACTCATCAGACACAAGAAGCTAAAAATAACTATGACAGGTTGCATGATATGTCAACCTGAATGGAGATGAAAGTACCTATGAACACTATACGGCCCAGTTCTGGACTTGAAAAGACAGGTCTATATCAGTCTTGTCAAAAGATTGTCATGCTGAAGAAGACCGTCTCTTACTCTTGGGTCTTCGGATCTTCTCATACATATTTTGAGTTATGGCTTGGATCTCCTCCTTGAAACGTTGCCAGAACCCTGGAGCTTTCACATCTGAGTCTGCTGTAAGTTCTGCCAAATGTCTTCGTCGCTTATCTTCTTCACTCTGCTAAATCAATTACCCCCTGCAGTATTAGGTACAGGGGCAACTGACCAGAAACAAAAGGAACTGGGAAAAACTGAAATGAAAGATAGAAACTCTGGTTCTAATAGTAGCAGCACGCCATCAATGGGTAGCCTTATTCAACTTCCCTTGTGCCATACCAAGCAAAACGAATAGATAGATGCCATTCAAGTAGAGTTTCATAGCCAATACCCTAGCAGGACCATGTCACTCTAACCTGTAAGAATGCTGATCTATCAGTTTTGGCTCATGCCAACTGACTGATGCTGTCAGAAAATATACCAACAAAACTAGGTCAACCGAGCACCAGACATATCAATTCAAGTTTTGTATAAAGACCTGATAATTCTTGTTGTTGTAGGATGGTCTTATACTACCAGAAAGAGAAGTAATACAACTTATCTGACTAAGGCAAACTGAGAATAGGATTCAAATGGTTCAGGCAGTTCCTCAGCTCAATCATGAACACTCACCTCCAACAATATCCATGCTCAGATCCCGAAAATAGCAGGACTGATCTTTGCCTCTCATAACTGAAGGTTTGTAAATTGAGTCAGTCCATGTTCGTGAAACCAAAGATTTCTCTCTTCTACACAGTCTCTGCGTCTCCTGAAGGCTCAGATGTTCCTCTCTTAGTAATTAGCAATTCCAGAAGATTGTGTTATGATGCAACATACAGACAACAAAATTGGATGTTCTCCTATCTTAGTAATTAGCAATTCTAGCAGACTGTGTTATTACACAACATAGAGAATATAAAATTGCATGTTCTCCTCTCTTAGTAATTCACAATTCCAGCAGATTGTGTGATCATGCAACATAGAGAATATAAAAATCAGATATTCTCCTCTCTTAGCACTTAGCAATTCCAGCAGATTGTGTGATCATGCTCAATAGAGAATATAAAACCAGATGTTCTCCTCTCTTAGTAATTAGCAATTCCAGCAGATTACATTATCATGCAACATCAAGAATATAAAAGCAGATGTTCTCCTCTCTTAGAATTAGTAATTCCAGCAGATTATGTTATCATGAAACATATTCATTATGCCCTTTTTCTTTAATTGTAGAGGAATCAACTCCTGGCAGTAGAGATTGCAGTTGATGGCCAGAAAAAATATATATCATGCACCGATTGCTCTAAATAACAGACAATTACAAAAAAAGACAAGTTGTTTTTCCATGCTGTTCCATGAGTCAGAATGACCTTGACTATGTGTATTTTCTTTCCACTCACTCAAAACCATAATTAAGCCATGGAACAGCATGACCTTGACTATGTGTATTTATTTCCACTCGCTCGGAACCCTAATTGAGCCATGGAGTTTGGCAACATATCATATAACACAAAAGCGCGCGCGCACACACACACATAACGCACATACACACAAAGTGGAAAGAGGTGGGAGAAGAATATTTATGTACCTCGTGGGCGGCAGTGAAGAGAACATCTTTGGAAGTATGTGTGGGTTCTTCTTGAACGTGAGCTTCAGTTGTCTTACTCTCAGACATTGTAGCAAAATCCTTGTTCTTCAATACAATCTCTTCTTCCTCCTCCTCCTCCTGCAGATACAATGTTCAAAGGGGAACTTTCAAAGGGAAAAAAAATAATCCAGAGAAACCTCACTCGCTCACAAAACCCTAGAATTAGATCATGCCTCATCATTCCCATCATCTTGCAAACACACTGTTGATAATGAAGCTGCCAAGAATGTTTTTTATTAAAAATATTATTATTATTATTATTTTTTAATTTAATAAATTTGTGGGGTAGGTGGATTGGTGATCTATGGAATACAAAAAGAGCCAGACTGGTATTATAAGTCCTAGAGTGGTTCTTTTGTCTCAGGGTGGAACCCCAAGACTTATAGAATATTAAGCTTTTTAAAAAGACAAGGACTTGGGTCTAGGGATATTGGTTCTGATACCCAAGGGCTTGACATCCTAAGACATGATGTCTTTAAAAGCCTAGGACTTTCTAGTCTCAGGACCTAGGACATGAATTTTTTTAAGGCCTAGGACGTTATTCTTATACAAGCTGAAGACATTAAGGCTAAGGCACATGGTCTAGGACGTGAAGGCTTGAGGGCCTAGAACATAGGGCTTTAGACTTTCTCTATCCTATGGCCTAGGACGTGAGGCTTGGAGCCATGCAGATCTTGACTATCTTTGCTCCAAGGGCTTAGGACATGAGGACCTTGCCTATCCTTGCTCCAAGGGCTTAGGACATGAGGATCTTGACTATCCTTGCTCCAAAGGCTTAGGACATGGGGCCTAAACACAAAAGCACCTCAAGTTCTTTCTTCTCAAAGGCCTAGGACATGAGAGCCTAAGGACATGAAAACAAATTGATCCCAAGGAAATGAGCGCGTAGCACAGGGTGAACCCTGATTTTGATTCCCTCTCTGGGGGGCCTAGGGACATAACGGCATCCGGCCTAGGGACATAACGGCATCCGGCCTAGGGACATAAAGACATTTGGCCCAGGGACATGAAGGCTAAGACTTGACCTTCTTCTAGAGGACATGATCAGAATGGTCAAATGATAAAATTGTAACTTGAGGGCAACTTTGAAGTCTAGATCATCTCATGAACTAGATTGATGACTTCCGTATACAATGTTGAGCATGTGCATTGGCAGCTTGCACTGTCTGTTGATGCAGCTTCCTATTTGGGGATCCCCAACACATCCCCTTCCCTCAATGCAGCCCATGGTATGTTACAGTTGAGAATGCTTAGTTTGCAATCCCTAGTTTTACAATATGGATTCCAGTGGTTGGATGGAGATACATGGTCCTCCAATAAAATGTATCATTAGTTGACATGATCTACATGGTCTACGTCACAGTGTCATTTCTGGGTGTAGAGAGTTGGAGGTCCACTTGTAACGGGAACCATGGAACTAATAAGAGAAGGGGGAGTACAAAGGGTAGGGCCTTTGCTCAGTTGGCACATTGTAATATGGCGAGTGCTGCACACTACATGGAAACAACACCCATGCACAGTCATTATTTTGTTATCTGGTAGATTTTGGTGACATATATCTGCTCCTCAATGCCATTCAGACAAGTCATGGATGTGCTGTAGTGCATATTAGCTTCTAGTTTGGTAAGTTGGCACCCATGCTTTAGTAATTTCTGTGCATCTTGTGTAGTTAGGCCCATTTTTGCTGTTGCTTGGTGGTGATCTTGATCCTAATGACTGGCCTCTTGTTGATGTCTTCATCCCTGTCTTCCTCGGTGCATCAGTTCTTCCTGTAAATATCATTGGCACTCTCTCTACTCTTCCCAGTCTGTCTCAATTGCTGTTCTGAATGCAGAGAAGGGAGAAGAAGTGTAGAGAGAGCTCCAATCTATTGTGAGTCAATCACATTTTGCTCGGTACACTCCTCTGAGGCATTGACCTGGACTTCTCATCCCAGATCTTCCCCTCAATAATCCAGGGGCAGCATGTGTTAGCTGTTTGGATCACTTTGATCAATGTGTTTAGCACAGAATAGAAACCATAATGCATGCCATTTAGTAAAAAGACAGAAACATCCTGAGTTGGCAGAGTGATGATTCCTAAATGAAGTGGTTAGGTTGCTTGAGAAAGTGGATAGAAGAAGCCAGAGGTGTAAGAATTAAAGCATTATCTTGCACCTGTATGTCGGTGTTCCTAGGCTTGGGGGCACTGCTGCACACCTGATGCCCAAATGCTGGCATTAGAGAGCCATTCAATGCAATATCAACAAATTGAAAATATCCCTATGTTTGGTGGCCCATACGCAATGAATTACTCTACCCAGCTGCATACATTCTCCCAAAGATAATCTTTTAAAAAAGTTGCTGAAAACAACATTCCATATTCATCAGCAAGAACTTCAGAAAAGCCCTCTTTGATGCCTTCTTCTCAACTAGTTATCACATGAGTTTAAAGGATTCTTCTTGAATTTCAACCTGAGGTTGAAAAACATGATAGATGTTGCCCAAGAAGCTATAGATCTATTATAGGTATTTGTGCCCTTCAAAGCCAGTTCTCTTCTGAAGATAGAAAATAAATGGAATGATGAGCTTATCACCCAAGTTCGATGAAAATTGCATTTCCACTGTACAGCTCCCATGTTCTCATTGGACTGAATCAGACTTTTGAATGAAGGAGTGTTCAAAAGAAATCACAATTTCCTTTGTGTCACTTGGTCATCCTCATGTGCAATGACCCATTGCTTGAACTTGCAGATGCTGACAGCTAATTAATCATCAACAGCAGCAGTTCTACCCTCAATACCACAAGATCTGGTTGCTGTTGTCTAATTTCTTCAAGGAACCACCTAATGCACACATAAGAGGAATGAGGGGACATATTCTTTTTACTCTTCATCCATTCCACTTACTTGTCTGGAACCAGATGTCAAGCACAATGTCCCCTTGCATGTGCCCATTCCACCTTCAACAGACTCTCCTCTGAGGTAGGAAATTAAAGATAAATGGTAGAAAGTTTCTCCACCCTGTATATATCTTGTAAGCATCCAGCTACTATTCAGAAATTCCAGCAGATCCTATACCAGACACAATGTCCAAAATTATTGAAGTTCTACCAGAAAGACACCTTAATGTCTCTGGAAGCTCAAATACTCCACAAGTATGTCTATCCACATGTGGAGTGTATTCCATGATTGTCATATGGACAAGCATTTCTGTACTTCACTGCAGCAATGTGATAATGGAGACTGTAATTAGATGTATTTCACTTCACATGAGGTCATGTATTAGAGGCATGATCTACCCCACCATAAACAATGTAAGATTTCTAGGATTTTCTTGTTAAGAATCTCGGACCATGAGCTCTTCAAGTTCACATTTCTTGCTCGAGTTTCTGATTCTTCTTCTGGCTTCCCTTCTGACTTCATCAATTGTTCTTATTGAAGATGCAAGAACATGGAATTGGATCTTGATCTTTTGGGCAGTGCCTCTGACCATTTTATCAACATGAGTTTCTGTGATTTGAAGGAGCAGGATGACAAGGAAAGCCTCTCTCTGTCTTCACATGATCGGAGATTCTATCCGAAGGATGTTTTGGTTGGCTTCTTGCACATTGACAATACATGCGTGAATTACAATTTTTCCTTTTACTGCATTATTGCAATTGAATCATGACTTTGCTTGCAATTATGTCTTGCTTCCAGTGGGTGATACTGCAATAAGCTTTGAATGCATGACCTGCTTGGAATTTGAAGATGAAAGCATTTGGATTACAAGAACCATTGAGGTCTTAGACAATTTTATCATTGCGAAGTTCTTATGCTAGTGCATTGCTTGCTCTTTGCTAGTCACTATCCCTTAGATGACCATTTCGTCGTCTATTCCTCAAATTTCACTTGAATTCAGTGGCATGAAAGTTGTTGTCTGTAGAGCATAATTCTGATTGTGAAGTTGGATCCAGGTTCTGATGAGTCATGCCGCAGGCTGCAAAGCTTTTTGGGTGGCTATACATCAGAACCAGTTGAGATGGAGCTCTCGAGAGACTAGTCACAAAAAAGAACTAGAAAAGAAGGCGGCGATCATCGCTGGTTGTTCTTGTGCAAACTCATACAAGGGGCTTAGAATTGAATTCACCCCAAAGAATCGATAGAGCAATTGATCTACTGTACATATCCTCAGAAACACGAGAACAATTCACGAGAGGAATTCAGAGCTACAAGTTCACTACGGAAATTCCAGTTTTTGGATCCAAGTACTTCTGATGCACATCATCAAACGGTGTCGAATCGAGGTTTTCAAGCTGCAAACTTCGCCTTGATATGCTCGACTGCCTTCTCGCTCAATCCGAAAGCTTTCTCCAACACAACGTCGCTGATGCCTGACCCGAACAGTGCTGCTGCTTGTGCTTGCACTCCTGG
>Ga0209611_10002018_pt1 | contig 35498 bp, 28 predicted proteins | sample S1TSphgellanicum_3_FD_187693 | JGI IMG/M metagenome (GOLD analysis project Ga0209611, IMG submission 187693) | Host-associated microbial communities from peat moss isolated from Minnesota, USA - S1T2_Fc - Sphagnum magellanicum MG (SPAdes) (version 2) | ecosystem: Host-associated > Plants > Peat...
TTGTGAGTATGATTAAGAGGTGCGAATTGTGGAATATCGCTAGCGTGCACGGAGACTGAGAGGGTCGCAAAGTTTTGGTTGTGGTATATGTCGCAAAAGTGCTACGATGATTTAAGGTACATTATATATTAGCGATGGTTGGTGAACCACAAGTTGCGATGCGTGTCACATCGCAAATATGGCAGGTTGTTTTTGCTTCGCAAACCCTTCCAATTTTTTGTTTTTCCCTTCGCAAAAAGGCACAATATGTTGTAATGATTGTATGCTCAAGGAAGCACACACTATTTCTTACATCCGACAAGCTAGCCATGAGTGGATAGATGGAGATGAAGAGGAAATAGTTTATGCGCAAGCTACTAAAAGCTTGAGCGTGGTTCCTACTGACATTTAACATGGACCATAGATTTCATAGAGGTTCAAAGCAGCCCATAAGCCCTCGGTTAACGCTCTATCTAGTTTTGAGAACATGGAGAGCCATGGCGAATCGACTAAGCGAATACTTCGTCAACTAATCGCCTGGACACCAGCTAAGGAAGGGATTACATTACTAAAGTTTTTTGGTGGTATTGGTACAGGTCTCGAAACCCTACTACAATCAGGGATGGTGGTTCGGAAGTATTTGTATGTAGACATTAATCCTATTGCAAAGCAAGTGGCGGCATCAAGAATGATGGAGCTCACAGTTAGATTTCCACAACAGTTTTCAACCACCACATCGAAGGCCAATTTCACTTTCTTGCCTTCTGACATACAACTAATTCAAAAAAAACATATGGAATTACTTGGCCCTGTTGACCTCAACATTTCAAGTTGGGAGTGTCAAGGATTTTTAGCGGCTAGATTTGGAGAAGGTTTGAATGACACAAGATTTGGACTTTTCATGAACATGGTACGATTGATCACCTGGGCTCAATCCATTTTTCCTACGCTTGGTTATGTAATTAAGAACACCCCTTCTCAACTTGACCAAAGGGAGAAAGTTTAGGAACACTACACGCTAATCAAACATTACCTTGGAGAGCCCCTCCTACTCAATGCGGCACAATGCAGTTCTTATGCGCATCAGTTTCGCAACTGGTGGCCCAACTTGGCACCATTCTCAGTTCTACAGCTAGCTCTGAAATACACCATCAGAGACCCAAGTTGTAAGTTTCTCACATATTGGATGATTAGAGCTCTTGCCAACTAGTTACAAGGTAAAAAAAACCTCCTTAGTTTCCTACAAACACAATAGGAAAACCAAGAGGTGTTTGGCCCACCTTTGTCTTCTTCCCAGGAACACATGCCTTTCAAGGAGATGGACTAGGCCTGGTGTATCGTCATGCTTTAACCACTTCGGATGAACTAAGCCTAAAAGAAAGAAAGAGGGCTATGGGGTTCCAAGCTGCCATTACTAGTCACACTAAAGTGATTAGATGGGAGTGTAACGTTCTACTGGGGAAAGGCATGAACCTGAACTCCTTTACATGGTTGTTGGTAACCTGTGTACTCTTTTAAATGTACACAACACTAACACTTATTCAATCAGCTTATAGTTCTGGCGATGCGATCACATGGCACCTTGACCAAGTACACTTACCTATCTTCAACACTCTACATTTCACTCTTAGTGTCGTAACCCTAGCCTTGGCCTCGTGACCAAGGCAAAGGGCTTGCAAGGGTGTGAGCTAAGAGGAAACCTGAGAGCCAAAGCAAGAAGAAGAAGCCCGGGAGTCACATCACAAACTCCCAAGAGTGTTAGAAAGTGTGAGGGAGTATGAGGGAATGAACCCTCACACTCCCGAGGCAACTCCCACTTTGGGAGATGGAGTCCCGGTGGACTCCCGAAACTTCAGAGAGCGATTACAGGGGTCAAAACCCAATGGCTTGTGGCATTCTTTATATCATTAGAAAGCTCTTGGAACTTAAATGTTTAAAATGAGCTCGCGTTGCTCATTTGGACATCTGAAACACAAGTTATGACCAAAAGAAGGGTCGAGAGTCAAACTGCCAGTTTGACTCCCAATCACAAAAAGTCTGGAATCGACCCTATTTACTTGGCTTCAAGGGGCGTGCCACATACCGTTGGAAAGCTCTCGACGAGAGCTACAACTTTGCTTTAGACTGCATTGCAATCCAAGGTTTGCTCGCAAAGTTATGGGGCTCCAAAGTTTCAAGAGTCCCATTTGGGGCGATTTCGGGACTCCCACTTGGGAGTCCCGAGAGAGAAAAGCCATTTGGATGTAGCCTCCGTGGCCAACCATAGAGTAAGTATACTATAAGGGGGAAGGTGGTGGCTTCCCCCAAGTCCGGGCTGTGGTGAGTTTTGTGTGTCCGTGTTGCCCGTGGCTCATCTTAACACCAAAGGTGCTCCAACTATGCACTAACCACTTTGTGTGGGTTGTGTGCAGGCCAGTGTGAGTGAGTGAAGTTTGTCAACTCTTCCTAGTCCCATCCCGAAACTCCAACATGCCCCTCTACCCCTCAAAGTGTTGTGAGCTAGGGAGCGTGCTCCGACTCCTCCCTCTTCCACTGTTTTCTACTTAGGCTCACATTTGAGTCTTTTAAGGAGTTGGGAGTGCGTCACTTAGTGTTGGGGGGGAGGAGGTACCATGTAATTTGACTCAAGTTGTGTCTGATACACTTGGAGGTACATCAGCTTCTAGAGAAACAATTACAACCTTCTACAAATTTGCACAGTCGAATAGTGGAAAACCTAATACACCAAGTTCTTTAAACACACTTTCCAATTCCATTTCATGTGTTTCTAACTACCCTTTCATTATGGGGAACCAATTCACCAAGAAGGAGAGAGAACATGCCACAAGCTTACTTATTAAATACAAGAATGTGTTCGCATTCTTAATGAAAGACTTAAGTAGGAGTAAAACCATGCAGTTCTCTATAGACCTTATAGATGAGACACCTGTCTATCGAAGGAAACATAGGTTGAGCAAGCATGAATGGGAACTAGTAGATGAAAGATGCAAAAAGCTCCATGAGGTTGGTCCCATTCAACCATCAAGTTCTGATTTTGCAGCCGCTATAGTAATGCTTGCAAAGAAGGATTCAATTGGATTATGGACTGAAAAAAGGATGTGCAGGGGGATTATACGCCTTTGAACCTAGTTACACCTTAGGGCAGGTACCCCATGCCCATCCCTGAAAAACTGTTTGATAACATTGGAGATTCAAACATCTTCACAATTGTGGATCTAAGGTAAGGTTTCAACCAGATTGTGCTCGTTGCGAAAGATCACATGAAAACGACATTCCATGGAAGCAACAAGTTATGGGAATGGCTTGTGATGCCTTTTGGATTAAAGAATGCACATGTCTTCTTTTAGCAAATCATGGACCAAATTCTCAAAGGGGCAGATTTCCTAAAGTGCTACATAGATGACGTCCTAGTGCACAACAAGGGACTCCTACAACACTTGGTTCATCTTGAAGTGTTATTGAAAAGGCTCCATGAAGTCTATATGAAGATCCATCCTAAAAGTGTGAGTTTGCTATCACTTCAATAGTCTACCTTAGACACAAAATTTTGTTAAATGGTATTATGGCTCATTGGGCCAAAGTAGTAACCATTTTGGAGATGCCCAATCCTACTAATGTTCACACGTTAAGGAGCTTCATCAGACTATGTAATTACTACAGAATTTATGTCCAAGACTTAAGTATTATTGTTCATCCTTTCTATGCATTGTTAAAGAAGGATGTTGCTTGGACATGGAATGATGAAGCTCAAGAAACTTTCAACACACTCAAGGAAAAGCTTTCAGAATTCCCCAATTTGAGAAAACCTGATTTCAACAAGGTTTTCATTTTGCACACTAACTGAAGTGCTCTTGGTATTGGAACTATTCTTGGCCAACTTGATGAGGAAGGCAAGGAATATGTTATCCCCTATGCATCTTGAAGCAATAACAAGGCTGAGAGCAACTACTCTTCATACGAGGGGGAGTGCCTTGTTGTTGTATGGGTTGTCATACATTTAAAACCCTATTTTTATGGCACCAATTTCATTTTGTATACCGACCACCAGCCTATTAAGCGGTTGATGACCAACGATAAGCTTACTGGTAAGTTAGCTCATTGGGCGCTTATATTTCAAGAATATGAGTTCAAGGTTATTCACCGACCTGCTATTACACATTAGAATGCGGATACCATGTCATGGAGACCCCTCATTACCTTTGAAGATTTTTCAAAAACTAGGCAAGATTTTGACAAGATTCTAGTAATAATGTATCTGATACATCTAGTTATTTTACACTATTATAATGTAACCTGGTTAAGCATCCCATTGTGGATATATGGGAGGACTTGGACACTCTAAGGTTTCTTCAGCATGGGGATTACCCTCTCCAAGCTACATCAAATTAGCAGGATCGTATACAATAGCAATCCAAACGCTACTCATGGAGGGACAATCATTTCGTCCAATGCTTACCACAAGGTGATAGAGTGGTTCCACCACCACATGAACGGTTTAGTCTTATTCAAAAGGTACACTCGGAGCTTGGACACTTTGGAGTTAAACATACTTATAGCTTTTTCGCTCTTCATTACCATTGGAGAAGTATGTATGCTCAAGTTCGAGATGTCATTGCTAGGTGTGAACAATGTGATAGAATGAGAATTTTTTTCTCCTTTCGATAGCTCACACTTTCTCCACTCCCTATTCAGGGCATGTTCTATCGTTAGTCATGTGATTTAGCTAAAGAGTTACCACAAACCTCTAGGGGTAATGTTTACATCATGATTATGATTGAACATTTTTCAAAGTGGGTCTGGGTCGAGCTTGTTGTGCTACCGGACAAGTCATCACACAACACCAGCCAAGCCTTCTTATAATAGGTCCTAAGTAGGTTTGGGGCTTCTGTTGAGTGCCTTACTAATCAAGGATTAGAATTTAGGGGAGAATTCCAAGACCTACTTGACCATGTTCTCATTGATTATCATCAAACTTTAAGAGATCATCCCCAAGTTGATGGCCTTGTAGAGAGGATGGTTCAAACATGCGAGAAAAGACTTCGAAAGATTTGCTTCACTAAGAACAAAGAAGATTGGGACCTAGCCCTCCTTTACATCGCCATGGGTCACATGATGTCCAAACATGCCTCTTTGTCTCATTTTTCTCCTTACTTTTTATTTTTTGGGAGACATCCCATTCCACCTTCTTCCATTGTTGCTCAAATGGACCAAGTTGTGGACTTGGACTCCCCAGCCGCTTGGGCTAAGGTCATTGCAAAAAAGGTTGTTTTATTCATGAGGGTTATGCCCATGGCCATGGAGAACATGTCCATTGCACATCATTGAGACACCTTATGGTATGCACACACACAAGGTGGCAGTTACAAACCTAAGGTGAAATAATTTGATGTTGGTGATTTTGTGTATTTCCAACAGCAACCCAATGATACTCTAGACACTTCTTTCGATCACACTATCTTGAGGATTAGGGCGATCAGGCCTTCAGGTGTGTTGGAGTTGCAAGGAGCTGACAGACGCATAATTCAAGATCATTCCAAAAATTGTGAGCCCTACCACCTGTCGAACTTGGATCCTACCATCATCACATCGATTTGGATTCCTCCACTTGATTATCCATGTTAGGTATGTCAGAGGACAAATGATGCTAATCAAATGTTGTTTTGCGATAATTGTAATGGTGGATACCATCTCTTTTGCTTCAAGCTGAAGCTCACTCAAATTCCCGCCAGCAATTGGTATTGTTCATCATGTTCTTTTACAGCACCTTGATTCCTACTCAGACCATGCCACGTTTTTCCTAGTTCAGGTCTAGGGGGGGGATACATTATAATTTCATTTCAACCTCCTTTTGTGCATTGTATATATATATGTGCATGCATATCTTTTTGGTTGATTAGTTTATACCTTTGACTAGCTTTAGTCTTTTTGTTTAGTAAAGTTTGCTACGGATTTACACCCTTACGACACCATACGTCACGACACTACACATCACGACACATTGATTACTTTGGTTGTTATGTAATGTAAGTCCATGTTGGCAAGGAATTACTATGTAGACGTTGAGTTCTGCCTTTGGTGCTCACACGATGACAATAAGGACTTAGCATTTACATAACACAACAATTTAAAAGGTTCTAATTCATAGTATTCACACTAACATCTTATTAGGTCTTGTGCAATGTCCTATCTTTTTATTTAACATAATCAATTAAATGTGCATTTATGAGTTGCTTTGTTCCAACCTATCCATTGGCCTTATTCATCAATTGTTGATAATTTTTTTTTCAATTTTTGTTTTGCTAAAACTATTCACAATGCAAGGGTCATTACATTTATGAACTCTACGTTGTGACAAAATATCTTTATACTTTTTTGAACCTCGCATGGCTACGCACTACCAATGATTTCATATCATGTAGATGAAATACACATGTCGATGGATAGGGGAAAAAATGAAATAACAATAAAATGGAGTTAATTATTAAAAAAGGTAAAAAATAGTCGTTAAAAAAGTTATGAAAAAAGGGAAGTAATTATTAAGAAAGAAATGTCATAGTTAAGCTTTAAAATGAAGCAATTATTTATGGAATTGTTTTTGGTCTAGTCTTTGGACGACCTTATGAAGGATTCCAAAAAATCCCACATATAGCAATTCCAATCAGTTGTCACTGGAATTTATTATTTCACCTTTTTCCTTTATGCTTCCTTCTTGCCTCAATATTCTTTGACATGTTCAATGTTTGTGGTGGTGAATTGGATTGTGGTTGTGTAGTTTGAGAAACTTTGATGTTGTTTTCTTAGTTTTGTATTTTCCTACTTTTCTTTCTAACAATTTGTAGTCTATGATTAGAAATGGCAACATTTTATGCTGAAAGTAAGGTTAATCTTATGATCTTAATTGATGATTCTGGGAACGAAAAAGTCACAAAAAAATGTTTATTATATATGTTTGGTTTTCAATGTGGTTCTATTCATGTCTCTAAAGATGATGCTTACGATGACAATAATGTTGTCAAAAATTCAATATACCAAGAGTTTGTTTCAAATTTTAATGTAGTCCATTGGGATGTCAAGGTAAGGAGGTATGGGATTGTTGGCGACAACTAGATACAATGTTTTCAAGGCACAATCCTCACCCCAGGGACTACTGCATTTGTGGTGAATGTGGCTTCCAAGGCTTTCATTGTGAAGCAAGATTTGTTGGACAAGGAGGATACCTTAGTTTCATCTTCTCATTTCCTTTCATCAACCTTTATTGAACTCAACAACTCTTTTGATGAGGATGTCTCCCCACCTATGAGTTTTAACATGAATGTTTATGGTTTATTTTCGGCCTTGATTTCAAATGTGTACCCTATGGAGGACATGCTTTCAAATCTGAATATGGTTCATGTTTGGAGCGTTGAAAATGTAATAGATTGTTTGAAAGTAATGTCTGTTGTACCACATTTGTCAAACAAGTTGAGGTCATTAGACTACAACAAGATCAAAGTCCAATATGTTTCCTTTCTACCCATCACATTCAATGATAACATCATCATTGAACTACCACCCATCTGTCTTCCAACTAGCCATTCTGGACAAATGCAAAGCATGGATCACAAGTACAATGGTCATGTTTAGTGCAAGGTGAAAACCTCCAACATCAAAAATAGTTTTGGTTTGGGATTTAGAAGCAATAAGTGCTTGGGGCACTTGCATTGCGATAATGATTCTTGTGAGCATTTTTTTCGCTTTGTTGTCTAAAACAAAGGAAGTTGGATTGGTGATTCTACCCAAATTCCACTAGTTGGTCAGTTTGCATCACGACTTCCTATTTGTACAATTGTGTGCAAGTTTTGTGTTGCAAGTCCTTTGTGTGTGAATACATGCCCCTGTTGGATGTGCTATGTTATCCATAAACTTCAATCCCTTTCAAGAGTTGTGATTCACCTTGGCACACATGAACACCTTATTGTAAAAGGTATGTGCAAGGAATCTTTGGAAGAAATCAAAGTTTTGGTAAAAGGTTAGGTTTCTCATACCCCTAATGCTAAATTTTTTACAATCGCCTTGAATGCAAGTAAAACCTTCTTGGCACATCATTTGTTCAATGAGAATGGTGAAGGACCTATGGAAATTCTTCAAGGTGAAAAACTTGCCAAGGTGATGGACAAGTTCCAGCCCTTGTGTTCTCCCAACATTCAGAACCTCATTATATCCTTTAAGCATAATGCTAGTACTAGAGGCCCCATGGATAACCCACTTCTCCTTAAGTCAAAGAGTCCTTATGAGTACATCCAAAAAAGTTGTTTCCTTGGACAAATGGCTAGGCAAAAGGTGTTTATGTTTAAAATGTCGTTTTATGGGCCAACAAGTGGGGTTGATTTGGTGAGGTGCATGCAACCTAATGGTGATTTGTAGAATTGTTGGTTGATGTTTGATCATGTCAAGCATGTTCAAGAATGGACCACCATGGCTTGTCATGTTTAAGACCTGTTGTATTACAAAGTGCTCACCATTGCAATTTGTGACATGCAATTTGAATCCACAAAAGTTCAATGTGTCATGTGGACAAAAATGAACCACGTGATGTTCAGGTTTGGTTTTGCAAACCCCAATTTCAAATGGTTCATGGCAAATAGTGCACAGGTCAATTGGAATGTTGTCTATATCATGTTCAATTCTAGAGATGTTTCTATGAAGATGGTTGACAAGGAACAAACTTGCTTGTTCCATTGGACTCAGTCACTTGATAGACACGCAAAATAGTTGATTGCATTAGAGTTACAAGAATGACACAAGGCCTTATGTTTCAAATACAAGAACGTAACATCTTTGGAAGAAGCAGATGTTCAATATGCTACAATTTGGTCTTAGTGGTATTCTTTAAGGGTTACTTCCGAAAGTGCAATTCATAAGTTCAATAATTGGTTGGGTTTCTAGGACTTTCGTGTGAGACAATGAAGGGGGGTTCATGCTACATGTGAAACACCTTGACTTTCTACGTGAAGTTATTTAATCATTCTCATGATTCCAATATATGATTTGTCTTCCTTTGAAAATGCTTACAAAAGTTCAACTCGAAGGAACTTGCCAACGTGTTGACTTGTAACTTGTCTGAAATAGTCCATAATATTTGGTTGCAATAATTTGGGAAAAGTGTTAGATGCCTTTTCGTTGCGACTTTTAATGATTATGTTAGGGTGTTCAGACAAAGTGCATCTTACTAGGTATATTTGAATGGTGGAATATGTGGAGAGGGTCTTGGTAGGGATGAATTGAAACTGTGGCGAACAAGCCAATTTGGTGACCCATCGCAAATGGCCAATTTCCTCACTAAACACATTAGCGGGTCCTCCTTCACTATTAGGATACCTCATTTGGAGGGTCAAAAAGTTTTTGGATCCACAAAACAGAAGGTTGACATAACCATAAGGTTGGAGAGCAATTCACATGGGCATGATTGTGTGAATTTCTCTCAACCGAAAGTGAATGCAACGTCAAGTTGCTTCAATGGTTCAAATGTTGATGCTGGCAAGTCTAGTGGGATTATTAGGGATGAGGCATTTGTTTTGATTTTTCAAGGATTGAAAGTTCAAGAACGTGTGTGTGGGGATGGTGTGTGTAGAATTGAAATGTGCCCACCATCATTGAATATTCATTGCTTTGCAATTCAAAAAGGCTTGATGAAACATTGTGATGCCATAATCATTGCCAAAAAAACAATTCGTGCCATACCTAATCCATGTTATGATGGTTTGTGGTTTGATTTGAAAGGGTTTACGCCAATTTGTCACAAGTTTTGGTTCTGTGAAAATGATTTGATTCATTGTGTTGGAGGAATTGGAAGAAAATATTGTGTTGATAGGCCACTTGTCCCATCAATGTGGCCAATGTAAGTAGGGACCGACTTAATTCAATTTGAGGTGACAACTTTGGAAGAGGTAGGATTTGTTTTGTGTGAAGTGCGCAAATCTACTCTTCAGACCTTTTTTGTGGATGAGAATACAATACCCATTAATACATAATGGAATCCAACCCCAATAATGAATTCATTAGGTTTTTTGATGAATTAGGTGGATTTTGATCCTAGTGAATTCTTAGCAAATTTGTCAATTGTTTAGTGATTAGCGATGGGTTAATATGGACAAGTAAATTCACTAGTAAATTCACCATCATATAAACAATTAGGAAAATTTGAATATATTAATTATTTAATTCAGATTATTTAATATTCATGGTTTAATCTAGATTATTCAATATTAATTATGTAATTCAGATTATTTAGTATTAATTATTTAATCTAGATTACTTTATTTAATTATTTAATCAAAATTATCTAAAATATTATTTCATACTAATTATCTCTTTCGGTTTTTATTGAATTATTTAATTAAAATTATTTAATTATTTGGTTTTTCTTTTAATTTAAATTTTCAAGAAGGTTCAAGCCTACCTACCTCAATATAAAACTAGCACGTATTTGCTTGTGTAAGTAAGCAAATAGGTAAGAAAGGAAAAATGTAGATGGAATGAGTAGCCAAAAAATTATTTCATTTACTTTGCAATTTTCATTTAAAGTCAAGCGATTTTTTACTCATCCAAAGTTGGCTTATGCATTTCAATGTGATAAGATAAGGCAAGACATGTTGTTTATATAGTTTGTGAGATGAGATTCAAAGATAAAACATATTAGTTAAACCTTTTACTTGCACTTTAGTTTTAAATTGAAATGCAATTAAACATTTTCTAAAAACCAACTTTAATTAGTAATATCTTTCCCGTATTATGCCAAATGAAAGAAAGATTAAAAATATGATTTTTTGGTATTATATAATACATTTTAATTATGAAATTTAATACAAATAGTTTATAAAATATGATGTATCAACAAATAATAACGTTATTTTCAAAACCATTTAATGTTTAGTGTATTTTTAAAAAGCAATACATTAAATATGGTATATTAAATACATACATGTTAAAAAAATTTATTATAATATGAGTTTGATTATATAATTATAAATTGTAAATAATTTTAATAGTATATTCATTATATTCACAAATATTTCTATTACTACAGTATGTAACAAATAAATATTGTCATATATTATATATATAAGTGATCTTATATGATTAAAATATTGGATCAAAAAACTTATATTTCCATGGATGAATATTATGTTATCCAATTTTATCAAATGAAGCCCACAATAAAATATTATTTAATGAAAACATTTATGTGTAATATGTACATAATTTTATATGTTATGTATTTTATATCTTTTAAAAATATGCTATATTATGTAATATTTACTATATATTTCTATATTAAAAAATATTGGATTTTGAAATTATTTGTTGTAAACATTTTTAGCATTTTATTAAATAAAGGTAGAAAATAAACTCTAACTTATTTTTCAGAATTAAAATGCAATTTTATTTCAGTAATATATATTTTGGATTTATAACTAATAATATTTGTACATCAATTAACAATAAATTATATCATTAATTGATATAATAAATACATTGAAATAAATTTATATAAAAATTTGCTACATTAATTTTCAATATTAAGAAATTAGGTGAATCATACTATTATAAATAATATGTTAATCAATACTACAAGTTAATAGAATAATATATTATTTATTGTAATTTATTACTTATTTATTTCATTAAATTATTTAATATCATCCAATAAAGTAAAGTACATTACAAAATTTTACTTTAATTATATATATATACATAAACACATATGATTAAAATTGGACTTTCATCTTTTTATTTCTATTTTAAAAATTACATTGTTCGGAGGCTGTTGTTTTGCCACATACTGAAGTTCCTCCACTAGGATATGGATAGATTAACATCATCAATTTTGATCCACCTCCTAGCACAAAGTAGTATGAGGTGACAATTGGAAATTCCCCTAATTGCACTTGTGTTGACTCCATACAAATGATGGCAAGTTCCTTGGGTGGTTGAGGGAAGTGGGTGCATTGCAAACATCTTTATTTTGCAAAATGTGATGTATTATGGCCAAACAGAACCTTTCATTCATTTCTTGACATAGAGTTGGAATGAAATGTAATGCCTAATGATTCATGCTAGGGTGATATTTCTAGAATACTTAGAATGTTGTCGTCGAGTTGTACGACGTGCAATAAAAGGATTTTCATAGAATACATTTAGAGGCAATTAATAGATATGAAATACTTGTATGAAGTGCAAAATTCGTTGGCATTTTTTGGAACACAGGTAATGAATTTAAAATTGTTCTCGTTTCTACAAATGGATCGCCCATTGGGCATTGGTTTCTGTGTTTGTAGATTACCTTAGATAGTATTGATTACATTCTTTTTATACCAAAGCAAGATCATGTTTATCTTTATCATGTGTTGTGCCACTTGTGTCTTGCTAAAGAATGAAAGTATGCATGTTTTGTAATTATGTGACAAACAATCACCTAAACGTTTTGAATGTCCTTTCCAAGTATAATTTTGTACATGGCATCCAACCCACTAACAAACACTAGTATATTATTCAATAAACTTTAGAAAATGAACAAGCCATGGTTTTAGGGATAATTGTTTGCCCAAAATAAGTTCATTTGGAAAGTTTTATTAAACAAGGTTTTTTATGATGAATTTCATCCATTTTGATTTCATCCATGTCCACGTGGCAAAATATTCTACCATGCCATTTTAGATTCTATCTTACGTGGCAAGGAATATTCCAAAAATATGTTGTCCATGTCATCAAAATATTTTAAAGGAGATTCTATCATGTTCACATGCTATGTTCATGGTCGCACGTTCACAAGATAATGTTGTTGCTCCAAAGGATTCATGGTGGACAACACACAAGCAAATTGGAATGATGTTAGAATTATTTACGGCTCTAGAGATGCCACTATAAGGATGGTGGACAAAGAATATACATGTTTGTTCCACTGGACTCAATTGTTTGATAGGCATACCAAACAATTGATTAGACCTTAACTGTAGGATCAACATAACGCCCTTTGCTTCGACTACAAAAATTTTAAGTTTTTAAAAGAGGTACACACTCGATATGCAACTATCCATTGTTGGTGGCTTTTGTTGGAAGCTACATCTAAATGTGCTATTCACAAACTTGGTAATTGGCTTGCCTTCTAGCACTTTCATGTTAGATAGTGGTGGGGTGGGTTCATGGCTCATGTAAGGTTTTCCTTTCATATATTATGAACTCAAGGATTTATCTTCTATCTTTTCTATTCCTACACTTTTGGTTTAATCCGTTTTTCTTAGTGTGCATAAGTTTGGCAACGTTGAGTGGGCAAATATGCCAATTTGCAATCTTGCTGAGACTATGCATAACATTTGGTTATAACATTTGGGAAAATGCAACACCTCTTATACACAACCACATGTGACAACTATGTTCAAGCTTTTAAAGAGTCCACTATATATTGACATTATTTGTGAAGAGGTCTTTCTAGGAAAGGTCTTGATAGAAATGAACTCCTTTTGAGGAGGGCCCATTTTTCGAGGGATATTTCCAAGTTTGTGGCAACCATTGCCAATTTTGCTTTTGGATCTTCATTCATGACACCAATTCCTCATCTTAAGGGTGAGGAGGTGTTTGGTTCTACCAAACATAGTGTCGACTTTTTGCCAAAGGCGAGTAACAAGTCGCATAGACCTAACCACGTCAAATTCTCTTGTCCTTATGTGGCTATTCCCACTTGTCATCCCAACAATGTCAACAATTTGCACATACATGGGTCGCCATGTGTTACACAAAGTATGTTGTGTATACTTTCTCAAGTGGCATAATAATCAATGAGATTACATGTGGGGATGGCCTCTAGCATATTGATTAGTGCCCTCTTAGTTCTATAATGCAATGTTCTACATTGCTAAAAAATACTAATGTGAAGTGCACAAGAAAAATCAATACACATAAGACAACATTTGGGACCCTAGCCCCATGTTATTCTGGTTTTTGGGCCCAATTATGATCTAGGGCTCTTGAGCACCATAAGCATTGGTTCTGTCTAAATGACTAAATAATCATTGTGTGGGTGGGTCTTTGTGAAAATATGTCGTTGCTTGCCTGCATGTTTCGACTTATGGCCTATTCAGGATGGTGTCAACCTTATTTAAAAAGAGGTATCATCTTTGGAAGAAACTAGGTTTATGTTTGATTCTGAACACGGGAAAAATCTTAGAGTTTATTTAAAGGTGAGCCTTCCACTTCAAGCAATTTTTCAGTTCCTTCAACCTTCACTCCAAATGTAATTAGACCTATAGATGCAAGTAGTTGGCCCGCATCTCATTGTGGCAAGAAGGTGAGAAGGCCTTCAATGTTTAAATAAACACAACATCACATCAACAATTGGGATGTTGGTAAATTGTTTAGTCCTTCAACTAGTTTATCCCCTGTAGATGTCCATCCCCTTGGGTATGGACAAATCTATAGCATATTATGTGGCCATAAACATTTCGATGTGACAATTGGAAATCACCCATGTTGCTCTTGCATATCTTTCACTGTCATGTCAACAACTTTTTTGGGCGAGCATGGAACATGGGTGTAATGTAAACACATGTATCCACTACAACAAAAGGTGTCCCTATACACCAAGTGATTTCACTTGATTTTGAGTGTATTCATTAGTTTTAATAAATGGGGACTAATTGGAAAGTAATGAATAAGGACTAATGAATTACACCCACATTTTGTAGTAGTGATCATACCCTACAAAACATAATGTAGTGTGGTTAGTCTGAAAAGTTCATTCATTATCTCACATGGAATTGGAACGAGGTTTTACAATTGTTGGCACATGCTAAAGCATTTGAGAGCCAATGAAATTATAACAAAACTACATTTATGTCAGGTTTTGGAATGCATATTTCATTTTCACTATTCACAATCCAATATGCTAATGTTGATAGAAAACTTCCAATGATGATGTAGGAAAAATTAATTTCATGGTGCAATGAATATCATTTCTAGAATATGTTATATTTTTAACATCCTTGGATGGGCTAATCATTTCTGGGTCATGGTTTGCTTGAGAGGGCCAAAAATATTATTTCGCAAATTTTTTTGGAATAAAATACCATGTAAAGCAATGTTAGGTGTATGATAATAAAAATTTAAATTTACAATCTTGTAATATGGAACAAGCACATCACAAAAATGTTCAAATATTTTCATGCATATGAATATATTTAGTATTTTGGTAAGCACCAAATGTTGTCCTACAAAGGAAATACCTCTTACATGTGTATAATTGTTGTAATACAACCATTCTGTTATGAAAAAAATTTGTAATTTTATATGTATACACAATATGCATTTTTTGACTACTTTATTGGCCCAATTACATATATTGATGAAACCCTAGGATGATAAGAATGTGTTGAAATTTTACATTTTTTGTCCACATAGCAAAATACCTTGATTTTTGTGTGAATGTGGGGGTGATCAACTCCTAATGTATTTAATATGATGTATTTTAGTGCCCTATATATTTTTAAGTTTGAAAGTAATCCTCTTAAAATTCTAGTCATATGGTTTATAAAGGGGTTTCATACTTTCAAAGTATCCATAAAATATGACTTCTTTTTATAAAATACCAATAATTTCCATATATTTGAACCCAAAGTGGGTACAATAGTGCTTCATGTCATATGGTTCTAATGTTTGAAAATCTTGACACATAAAAAATTGTGCAATTCATATGTTTAAGTGGGAAGGTTGATGGATGTGTAAAATTTTTCTGGCATTTGAAAATATTGAAAGATTGTAATACCTTATAAAAAATTGTCCACCCAAGCAAATCATGACCCTTTTGTTTTGATGATTATTTCTAATGTGGTTTGCAATCTTTGAAAGCCCCAATTGAACCACCATTTTCATCCACAAATACTTCCCAAAAAAATTAGTTTGTGTTTTGAAATTGGACCTCATGTGGCAAAATATTTTGCACATCAGCAAGGAATATTTTGCCACATCACAAAAAGTGAATCCATGTGGCACGAAAATATTCGATGATGTGGCATGGAATTTGTTATAAATATTTCTTGTTGTTTATTTGAGCCCATTCATCCGCTCACCGCTCGCTTGTTCATCGCTCGTCATTCGATGTTCGCCCATTAACATCATTGTTTGTGTTTTATGCCTTTTCATAATGTTATAAAATTTGGGATGTACTTACCATATCAAATAAACCATATATGTTGTTCCTTCATGAATTTTATATATATATATATATATATAATTATTTTATTCTCTATCAAATGTTTATCTTTTGGCTAATACATTTTTAAAAAAAATTAAACAATTCAAATGATGTGATATTAATGTGTGACCTACCATGCATGTAGATACAATTGTTTTGGAACTTGAATATTTTAATTATGATAATGTTAAGCCTTTCAAAATAAATTTCCCTTATAATAAGTTTAAAAGGTTTAGAATCTGTTTTTTTAAATGTATGTAAAATGTAGTTTATATTTGGGACATGGTAAAACATGACACACCATATGTTTGGATTTCATAAATTGTTCCCCATGAATGCAGAAAAAACTACTTTTTACAATTTGAAAAATATCATAGTTTTTGCAAAATAAATTGAAAATAGATTTTTAAAATAATAATCTACTTCTTAAACTTTTAAAAAATTCTCCATATCACATTTGATACACTCTACTTTCTAATCTACTTGTTACACAATTCTATTATTTTGCCTTTGAGGACTACTTTTTTGGCCTACTTTAGTGTGTTTTCACTCATACAGCTAGAATTTATAGTTGCTAATAAGGATTCATAGTCAATGGTTCTTAGTGGATTTTCTTTTATAACAACTTCTATCTCCATTTCATCACCCTGTAACATTGCCACTATTCTAGCCATGGATGGTCTTTTTGAGGCTGTGGATTGCACACATAAAAGCCCAATGTTTATGACATGTATTATGTCCTTTTCATGGTTGTGGGTATTCAATTTTGGGTCCATTATCTCCAAAAGCTTGGCCTCTTCATATAATTTCCAAACCTGTTCATGATGAAAATACCAACATATAATACATATTTGAGGAATGGTAATCTATGGATCATTATTGACACTTGAAATTATAAAATTTGAAACACATGTAATGTTCATAACTAGAGAAGAATGTTGTCCAATTCATGCAAAATGAAAGTTACAACCAAGTGATCATTCAAGATTCTCACGGATTGGTTCATGTAGTTAGACTTCAATATTATATATTCACCATATTACTACATTATTATGTAACTTCCATTTTGAATTCCATGTTATTTGTTCATCTTGATGTAGTCTACAAGTTTGACATATGTTTCCACAATCTTAAATATTGTTGAATCTTGTACATTGCCACAATGACTCCATTTGTTAAAAGAATAATGTTATGAGATTGCTTACCCATTCAAGAAGATATGCTTGATCTTCATTTAAGTTGGGCTCAATATTCTTCCTTCCACTCACAATCTCTAGTACTAGAACCCCAAAGCTGAACACATCAACCTTCTCACTTAATTGGCCACGAGAAGCATATTCTGGTGCCATATAACCCCTGCATGCAATTGAAAAATGTCAAGTTCATGAATCAATTTGTGTTTAGAACTTGGTTTTACATTCCAAAAAAATTCATGAAAAGGTCTACGCATTTATTTTAAATTAGAAGTTGGCTTACCAAACCACGAAAGGAAAACAATATATTATTTTGATCATGATGTCTTTGCATAAGTATTATTTTTGACAAATGGGAATCTACAAATTATGTAACAATTTATGGACATATATTGAATCTATTTTAAATAATTCAGGTTCAATCATATACTGATTTATCCATGTCGTGTACAAAATTTGTGGTCAATATAAACAAAACCAGATGGTACACTCCATATGAAATGTATGACATGTGCAAATACTACTTACATAGTCCCAGCAATGTGAAAAGTACTAATATGGGTGCTTGTGTCTGGAAAAAGTCGAGCCAACCCAAAATCGGCAATCTTGGCATTAAAATGTTTGTCCAACAAAATATTGGGTGCTTTGATATCTCGATGTATAATGCGAGGTTGAGCATCTTCATGAAGATAGGTGAGGCCACGAGCAACTCCCAAACATATGTTTTTTCGCATTGGCCAATCCACATTGTGTCCTCCTTTGTTTTCTATTTTGGAAGGAGAAAAACCTCAAAAATTATATCACTCATTTTAAAGCCTCAAAAATAAAAATAAATTAAGATATTAAATTAATAGTTATTGAATTACAACATGCAAATAATATGTTGATTTGCATAGATGTATTTTAGATAGTGACAAATCATCTTGGGAAAATTATATATAGATATGAAATTAAAAGAACCTTTAAAGATCCGAATAAATTTTTGCAAGTCCTGTCCATTTTCAACATAATTTGACATTTATTTTCTTACTCCATTTTAATTATGTTATAGGTCAAAGCATTTACCGAAAATAGTTTCTGCCAAATTGTTGTTGTCTACAAATTCATACACAAGGAGTCTTTTGTTTACACCTCCTCCACCCATGAGACAACAACCCTTGAGTTTAACAAGATTCTTGTGTTTCACATTTGTAATGAGCACAACTTCATTAAGGAATTCATCAATGCTTTGTTGTGAATTTGTTAATAAATGTTTCACAGCAATTTCACTCCCATCTTGTAGTATTCCCTGCAAGGTCAAAAAATATGAAATTAGTTTTTAATAACCATTCAGAATTCAAAGTGACTAGTGCATCAATATAGAGCCAAAAACATCAATGAAAGAATAGTGTACACATACCTTATAAACAACTCCAAAGGATCCTTGGCCTATTTTTCTGTCAGGGTGGAAATCTTGAGTGGCTATTTTGATATCATTATATGCATACAATGTGGGTTGCACATCTTGTTTTGCAAATTCTGAATCCAATACATACAACTTTAATACAAGTTTCATGATTACTTTAAATATTTTTCATAAACATATTAGATCAAATAGAAATTAAAAAAACCTTAAATTAGTTGTATATTTCTAGCCCATAATGTAATAATTGAACATGCAAAAAGAAACATTTAGTCTACTGATAAACTTGACTAAATTTATTTTTTCATGTTGTGAGCCCATGAATATGAAAAAATATTCAACAATATCAATTGAAATAATCTAAATCATTTCATGTTACCTTCTTGGATTTGAAGTAGCAAAGAATACTTTTCCTTTCGCGCTGACCAATATAAAAAGAATACAACCATTGCTATCAAAAAAACTACCGCTGTCACTGGCACTATAATTTCTATCACAATTGTATTTGGGTCCTTGCCTGAAGGACAAATTCATAAACCATGTGTTAATGACCAATTCATGATGAATTGTAACTGGTTAAATCACAATATAGTATAAGACCTATATTAATTAATTAATAAGGTGCCATATTTTTACTTCATAATCAAGTAGAAAATTTGATCCGTAAGTAACCCCAAGTCTATCTAAACAAGAAGGAACAACACACACATTGTTTTTCAAAAGATTGAAATATGGATAGATCAAGTAAAAAAACTTGCTTTTTGGTGGTGGTGGGGTACTATTGCAAAAGTAATAGATTTCAGCATCAGTCAACCCTGACATGCCATTTTTCCAAATGTTGTCACAACAGGGGTTGTCTTCAAGCCTGTCAATATGCTCCATTTGTTCAGTTGTGACAAAATTTGGTAACACATTTGTTCCATAGTGGGACTATAAAAGTTTGAAATAATGTATGTGATTAATAATGTATGCAGTTAAGTACTGAACATATATAATAGTTGGATATCTTTCAATGAAATGAAAAGTAAGCTGCATATTGCAAAATGGAACTCACATGATAGAAAGTCTACTAGAGACCAAATTTGAGATATTGGAATATAATAAAAAACTTGTGAAATCTGGTCCCATATTGTTCCCTGTGAGGTTGATTAAATTCAATGGCCCACTTATATTGATGTTCCTCAAATCAAGGTATCCAGTGATGTTGTTTTGGTCAAGCCTTCTGCAAATGCAATTCAAATTCACATATTGAATTAAATTAGTTAAATATATATTTTACATGTATTATTACATATAACATTGGAAATTATGAACAATTTCAAAAAAGGTTCATACACATATTATACAAATATATTCTTAATATCCTTTTGGTCATAAACATGGTAAACTTGGATGGAATTATTTATTTTGAATTAAAAATACATGGAATATAAATGATATCAAAACAAAATTGTAATATCCATTGTACATGTCAACACAATTAGTTGATTTTATGGTTAAGTGCCCATTGACATGATATGAACTTTCATTAACCATAATGCAACATCTTAAAAGGGACTATGATAGTGCTCACAAGGTTTGTAATGATGGGAGCCTGTCAAGAAGAAAACCAAGTTCAATAAAACCATTGTGTAACACATTTGCCAACAACTGTGGAGATATGTTTGCCAACCCTCTGCATACCAAGTCATAATTAACATAAAGATCTTGTAGTCTTTTCCCCACTTTTCTTTTCATGATGAATAATATAATAGTTGGTATTTAAAAACATTCACATGTAGTTTCTTTTAAATGATATACACATTTGAAATTTTCACGTTTGTCCAACTTTCCATAATGGTATAAGGGGACTCTTGTACTTGCTTATGTTGAAAACAAATATTGCATACTATTATATTTGTAAATATTGTAAACCCTCAGCTTTTAGTTTTGAATGAGATATTGACAATACATAAAATGCATATATACATTTTTAGGAGCAATGAAACCACATGTTTGATTGATAATTTTATTTGACATCCTCCACTATTTGCAAAGGAACATGACAAAACAATTTATTTATTATAATAAATAAATAAATAAGAATCTCAATTTGAAATTGGTATCAAAACTTGATGTGGATACTCACAACGTTTTTAGATGTGTGAAGTTTGAAAGCCAAGGTTGGGAAAATGTAGTTGGATCAAAAAGGTTATTGCTCAAATCCCTGCATGTTGCAAATAATCATTTAATGGTTTGCTTGAAAAACCTTGAAATAGTTTAGTGAGACTTAAACCATAATGAAAAGACAATTTTTGAATCTTACCCCATGTCATAATTGAAAGAACTTATAAGATAATCAATTACATACATTAAACATGTGTTCGTTAACTCTTGTTTTAATCTTATTCTAAATGAATTGAATCTTGTAGTTCTTATGGTCAAAAGCAAGGACTATTCAACAAACCTATGTATCCCACATGCATTAAACTTTCCCAAACTACCTAGGGGCTTAGAGTAAGGACTTCTGTAACCATTGTAAACCATTCAAACTTTTATCATAGAAAAGTGAAATTTTTATTGTAATTTAACAATTACAACCATAGTGTAAAAAGATAGGTCTCGAATGTGCAAATATAACTTTTTAAAACATCAAATTAAGTTATAGTGGAAGTCTCTTAGGTCATTAAAAATAAACTTGCAAAGTTCATTTGAGTCTTTTAGGATACCATTTTGATGCCTTTTTCATATAACTAACACATAATTTTAGAAATTTGGATGGATTTTTAACATTTTAATGTCTAACACGACATTGCTTTTGAAGTCTTCTAAAGGTTCAAAATTTTCTATCATTTATACTTGTTTTAATAACTTTATTGGGTTTAGTGTTAAAGTGCCATAAGTTTGTTGAAGTTCAAAGAGGTAAGAGAAAGGAAGCTCACAAATGTTGCAATGAATTTGAGAAGATGTTCACATCAGGGAAAGCACCGGTGAAAGAATTGAATGACAAATCCAGAATACCAAGAGGAGATGTTGAATTGAAAATTGAATCGATTGACACATTCCCGCTCAAGTTGTTGAAACTAAAATTCCTGAACAATTTCCCCACACATTATAAGTTTGATAATTTAAGTATCCTTAAGGCCATTCAATTGGTTACAAATTATACAACAAACATCATATTTTGGAATGTTGAAGTTTTCAATGTTCACAACAGTCAATGTAAAAATTAGTGTCGTCTAAAATTAACACAACCAACGTTGCATGATCAAAGATCATTCAATTTAAGTAAAGTACAAACTCCAAATATGAACCAAGTAAACCAATTGTCATGTTGACTTTGGTTGACAATGCACTCACGATACTAAAAGATTGTATGCACTTTGAAGATTGGGTAGTCCTCCACTTAACAAATTCTCTTGCAATGTCCTACATCATAGGAAAACAAGCTATGAGATTCACTAGCTTAATAAGATGGCGAATTCATATGATTGAAAAAAATTGGGCATCAACAAGGACCATTCCACCATGACATGTACAGGACACCAAAGTGTGTTTCAATTCCTACAATACCCATTTATCCCCTAACGTAATTTGACCATTCCTTTTCTTGCGAGACATTTTCCTATGACAAATATTGTCTTGAAATTGAGAAAGTTCATTTACTCAAATGTTCATGATGGCTTTGATTGAGAGATGAGATTCTTAGGTACATTTTGGATGCACATGAAAATCATAAAATCATTAGGCCCTAAAGATAAGATTATACATTGCCACTCACAATGTCATTAGACTTGTCAGATTATCAAAACCAAGATTGTAACTATTGGTCGATGAAATTGGAATTGTTCCATTGAGACAATTGTTGTGCAACTCCAATGTTTCTAACCCACTTATATTTCCCAGTTGTGGAGGGATTGACCCAGTCAATTCATTGCCACTGAAATCTCTGATAAAATAAAAAGAAATTGTTAGGACAACAAACCATGTAAAGCCCATTAACTAAAAATACCAACATATTGTGGGTTTCAGCTCATATCCTACACAAATTGTGAATAATTGGCCTTCATTATCATCAAATGATCTCTCAAAAAAGGGGAGGAAGGCAAAAGAAATTGAAGTCTAAGAAAATGGGCACTTCTATTGAACATCATTAGCTCCTTATAAAACAATTAATAACATTATTTTTAGTGAAGGATGCAAGATTTTGAATTTGAAATCAATTTGTTGCTTCAACTAGGCTCTGGAGTCAACGGGGAAAAAAATGGAAGGATTATGATCTTTGCAATACAAGGAATATGTCTCCATTGTTTAGACAAGTGAAGTTTAGACCATAACGTATACTTGGCAAATTGTATTTGATTTCCTCTTTTTTTGAAACACTTTAATCTACCATGGAACATATATCATTGCTTGTAACCATGTTCATTTAGACTTAGGAAGATTACCAATCAAAGTCAAATGTATTGGATGTTTTCTTGAAATCATACTTACAGTTGTCCCAACTCTTGCAAATATCCCAATGTGATAGGAATGCTCCCATTAAAAGCGTTATCATGTAGATCCCTGCCATCTTATTGCAACACTGGTGGTGAGTCTTTAGATTAAGTAGATTTCTCTCACTGCATGCAGGAGAAAAACTCATGGTTACTTCTATGAATATGAATTGTAGTTGTAAACATAACTTGCTTGGGAATTTTGCAATTTTCCATGGGTACAATGGTTCTTACAAGAGTTCCAGTTGTGCACTACTTCCCAACTCCTCTGGAATGGGACCTCCAAGGTTCGGATTCCCTACCAGGATTCTGCAAACAACACAACAATGTGCAAATTTATTCAACCACCTTGTGATTTCAGGAAAATGCCACTTTAAAAAACATCAATGGGCTCTCTCCCAAGGTCTAAAAATTGTTACTACGTAGTGAGTAGATTGCAATGACCAGCCACAAATTTCCAAAAATGTCAAATCTAAGTATTATCAACCATGGGACACAATGTAACTCATGACTGTGTCCTGAATACTACGTGGCAAATTTGTGTAGAGCCAAAGTAAGGTGCAGGACGAGGTGATACTAGTATTCAACCCCACATTTTGGGAATGTTCCCCACCCATCATAAGCGCAAGGCAATTGTATCATTAACCTAAACATATGTAGATCATGAGACGTAGGAGGGGGAGGGTTCTTACTCCTACTCCTTAAGAGTGGGTGGGATTTACACCTATTTATAAGTAGGCTCAAGAATTCCCTCTCCTTTTCAAGGATATTCATAGATATAAGGCAACTTCCAAATACACTAGGAAATTTCTTTGAATGCTTCAGTATCAATGGTCCATTATTAATCCCTAAGATTAGGTTCACATACGGATCCAACAAGTAAGGAAAAACTTACAAGCCTACTAGATTGGAAAGATTCCCAATGGCAGGGGGCAGGCCACCTTGAAGTCCTCTACTTGATAATTCTCTGCGACATAATCATGGAAGGTTGCTAATTAGTAGTAGTGCTAGAGATTTTTGTTCTTTTTTTTTAACATTGATCTGCACATACCAGCAAGTACAGGAAAATAAATCACTGTATTGGACATTATTCGAGCAAGAGACTGGGCATTCAAGGGGAATTGGTGGAAAATAGCTCCAATAATACTACAGAAAACTTGATGGTAGGTAGTTTGAGCAACCAGCAAGCTTGGAAAATACTCAGAATTCATTCATGTGGTGGCAACATACTATGGAATGGTCAAGCCCTTGCTCATTATGTTGGGTAAAGTGTCAGGTGAGCCCCCATAGAGTGAGCCAGGTGACACACCCACCATAATGGGCGAGACCATTCCATGACATTAAGCTCTGGGGTGGCAGATTCAAAAATTATAAGGAAATTCAAGTTCAACAGATACAATCTGGTCACTGGAAGATTCTGTCATATACTATGGTCAAGAAAGTGACATGCTCTGTCAGCCCAGAACTTAATGAGATATTTAATGCTTGATAGAGGGCAGGTTTGAAGTAGGGTCCTTACATATAGCCTACTGTTACAATGAAATATGTAGTGCCCTTATATGTGCCTTCAAAGGCATAGCAAGCAACCCCTTGCCAATCAGCCTGCTCAAAGCAAGGATAATTGAGGTCGGGCTGGCTCGTCCAACCAGGCAAATTGTAAGAAAATGAATTAGTTGCAGTGTTGCTCCAATGTGCCAATAGACTTTGCATAGCATCCACTGCACCAAAACACAAAAGTTGTGTATAAGCTTGTGAGAAAAGAAGCAGCTAATCACGGAATGACTCTACCCTCTATGGTGGTTCAAACTTCAAACTAAAAACTTTCCTTGCTGGATCTAGAACTTCTTGTATAGCTGATGCATATACTTCTATGGAACATGCCCCATCCATCATATACACACATAGGTAGTACTCCAGATGTCACTCAGACGTTGGGTCAAGTTCAATCCTAAATTTGACGCCTGAATATGATACCAATGTGTTTCCTATGGGGGAGAGCCCAAAACTTCCTACTAGTCACAGCAAAAACTTCTTTTGTCAATCTAGTTACAAGTATGCCACCAGTGCCTATTACAGGCTTTGTAAACCATTTTGTAAGAAATCTTACCTCCTGACCACTTATACGTCCAAGACTTAACCAGGCCTATTGTTCTAATATATTTTGTGAAACAATTGAAAAGAAAATCATTGTACAAAGAACAAAGCACAACTAATGTGCTATAACCCTGTCTGTACAAAACAAATTCAGACCACCAAATCTAGCAATTCCAAGGATGTTTTTTTTATGGCAAAAATTTGTCAGATTTCAATTTTTAAAATCATCATATTCTTACCATATGCTCCAAGGCAGCCACAAGATAGAAGGATTTCTCAAAGATTCTAGTAGCAAATTTGCACTGTTGCCAAATCTGGTTAAACCTTGTAGTTAATGCTCTCCAGTTTGACAACATCCCAAAACCAGAAAAAACACTGAGCTACTGAGCGTAGTAGGTAAGAATTAACATTATTGTTGACTTAATAACTGATCATGTACATCTCGATTCGACATCAGCAAATTGTGTATGAAAAAAACCCATACCCTCTTTTGTCTCATAGTAGAACCGAGAACTGCCAATAACCGTGGTATTCCAGCTCCCAGGAAGATCGGCTACTGGAACCGGGAAGGGGGGTATTGCGGGGGCAGGGGCAGGGGCAGGAGCGAGCGCGGAAGTAAGACATGAGCAGAACAAGCTCAAGAAGGTGCAGAACAGCAAAGCATACTTGATAACGCGGCCGCTTGTGAAGCTGCAACCATAAGTAACAAGACGAAGCTGCTGAAGTCTACAGACCAAGAGCAATTGAGGAATCTTGCACTCGTCCTTGAAGCCACGACAACTGCCCATGATTCTAGGACTGCGATGTTGACGTGTGCAGGTAATTTGGAGCTCCAGCTTTGGTACTGTGTTGAATATTTGGCAGTCGAAAATGGGTTTAGAGTTGAAGACCTTTCGCGTCAAGCTAGTGCTTCGTGTGTGCAACACAGTTCTCAGCCAATTCACACACAGGTGCTGCTATGAAGCTGATGAGACAAAGGGAGAAGGATTGCACACCCAATGAGACCACGACCAAACTTGGGTCCACGTGCATGTTGTATATTTGCAGTAAACTTCGGCGACTTTGTACACCATCCTAGTCGTATTATCTTCGTCCCTTGTAATCCGTGTATATGCTACGGCCCCACCCGGGACTCCACGCCGCCAAACCTGCAGGAATAGGCCTCCTTTTTAGATGGCCATGTTCGTCAATATCTATCCGTAAAGCACTGACACTTTTCTTCATTTGTATTTTCAGGTTGCTGCCCAGCTTGAATCTGTCCTATTTGACTTTCTCAGACTTACCTCTGTTTTATTGGATCCAGTTTTATGATTAATCACTTTCAAAAACAAAATATCGTTGCTTTCCATAGGGAAATGTCCTGTTATGGGGACCTTTTAAAAATGTAAACCTCTTTCAACCTATCGATCTCAAGGATCTCAAATCCGAAAGGTCCCATAGCGAGACCTTCGTTTATACCAACAATGTTGTTTTTGACGAGAGACAACCGCCCCCCACCCCCCCCCTCCCCCAATTCTTCGAGCACGTGTTCAGCACCCTTTCTGGGCCTGACAGTGCAGCCCTGCGCAAAACTGTGTGGCTCCGCCGCAGGGTTTGACGTCTTCCCTCTCAAAGTTATTGAAATAGAAAAGAAACCACACTCTTCCCAGTGTCGAAATCTATGCCAGTCGCTAGTACCAGTTTACACCTGGGAGATTCAGATTTTAAATCTGCTGAACCGCAGCAAAACAGAAATTATATAAAAAAAGAACTTAAATTCAAAGAACATTGCTAATTTCTTTTGCAGAATTAAAAAAATATGTAGAAGGAACCATGCTGCGTGGTTTCATGCAGAAACATGCAGGGACGAAAAACATGTGAAAGAAGACAAGCGGAACAAGAGCCCTACAGAGCTCAATTGGGGGGTGGGGGGTGGGATAGCGCCTCCCTTGTTTTTGTAGCTTAGAAAAATCAACATTTTCATAATAAAAACCAGTGTTGGGTGGGTATCCACTTTGTGTGTCACCATCCATGATTCTGATTAGAAAGTATCCAACTGATACTGAGTCTGAATTTCAGAAGCAAAACCGGAATACCCAGATTTATTTTTAATTATCCAACCCAGAACCAACACCCAAATGTTCTATTTATGTGTGGACCTCAAAACGGGAACTGAGATATATACATGTCTCTGACAAAAGTGATTAGAACCAGGGGTTAATTCTGATCCTATATACCAGACCAACACTGGAAAAGATCCCAGTTCTAATTTGTTTTAAAAACTGGAACTGGAGTTTCTTCATAAAATTAAAAACCCACCCAACACTGGAGAAAACCGTTCTATGACTATTATTCTTAACCCAGAAAACAGTGGCCAATTTCACTTTCATCATTGGACTAAAGGTGCACTCACACCTGATGTTAAGTCAGTTGTTAAGTGAAAATCTAGGTGGCACCCAATGTTAAATGGGTGATTTTTAAATATTAAATGAATGTTAACTTAACATAAAATCTTCATGATAAATAGGTTTAGGTCCTAAATGACTAGCTCAATGTTAGAGTACTTAATACTGGAGTCCTTAACATTAAATGTGAATGCATCTTAAGTACTGGAGCCTCAAGCCAGTTACCGGGCATTGCTGACAGTAATGAGACTTGACACAGCCTCTTTTCATCTAAATAGACAGTGGCTATCTATCACACTTTCATCCAAGAAGTGAAGTTTGTGGAATCTTTGGGCCAATGAGCTAGTAGGTCACTAATGCAACAAAGGTCAATGGTTCTGGCTTATAAATTGTGACTTGATACCCAATAGAGCATCAAGCTTCTCATCATCGTTGAATAGCAGGTTTCTTCAGGTCTCTGCTGAGTAATTTAATCTTGAAAATTACATTCTGATACATAGAATTTTCCTGAATAATTCAAAAGATGCTTCATTTTCCTTCACACAAAAATTTCTTTGAGAAAAATATAATTTTTGAAATTTCAGCATGTCTAAAAATAATATAATATTTGTGGAACCTGCTATTCAACTAGGGTACTTTTGTGTATTTTTAGAATGCTTTGCCTTTTGTTTGAATTGCATATTTGAATGACTGGACTTTTCCAGCCGTCTGTTTTGTAGCAAAATTGCCCAGAAACTTGAAAGTTTGTGAACAGTCTCAGAACTTTTACAGGGCTGACCATGAACTTATCAGTAGGCAAAAGTTTGTATCTTCAGTCCTCACCATCAAAATTTTCAAACGTGATTAAGCTATCAAAGCTTGCAAGAGACCCACCAATTGCAAGGTCCAGTAATACTATATCTTAAAATATGTCAGTTTCCACTTTCGAAGTCCTTGCAACAGGTGCCTACTAGCTCATTCTTCCTTAGTACTTGGTGTCCACATATATTATGAACTACCTCCAAACAATAGATAATTGTACTAGCCACCAAGGTCATGAAACCAGGAACACTTTAATGCTCAAGAGGCTAGGGTTGGAAGAAGTCTCATAGCATATACTTTTTCAATCTGTTGAAAAACTCTTGCAAGGAAAAAAAGAAGAAACTTCTAAAGGGATGTTCAACCCCTTAACATCACCTTAACATCAATGAAGTGTCATGAATCACAATTATTTCTAATTGCAAGTTATCGTCAACTTCCTAAACATTATTTTATCATGTTCACATGTGATGTGATTTAATAATTAATATTGACATCATTTTTGGAGTTTGCAATTTAATCCACATCCACAAAAATAATCTTTGCCATTTTCTTTCTGAAAAGAGGATAGACAAGGATACATGCTAAACATTGTGTTTTGTCAAACTTCAGTTAACATCAATGTTAGGCTCTAAATTTTACTTTTTTCAAAAATTTAATGTTAATTAACATTGTAAGTGTAAACTCGTGGCTAATTTTTCTACCGTCTCGCAAACCTTTGTAGGGGTCACAAGTCACAACCCCCAAAAAAAACCCTGGTCGTGAATTCTGCCAAAAAAGGTCCAACTTGGGATCCTTCCTTGTGGCTCAAGTTTGTATGGACAATACTGACATGATTACGTTATGATACCACATCTTGGTGACCTTTTGTGACCTCTTTTTTCACTTTTGTGATGTAATCACAATGGCAACCATCCACGAGAGAGGAAAGAGCCAAATTTGGCTACAGTTCAAAGACGACAGTAGACATTTTTTAAAGTCCTGCTATGTTTTGGTGACCTACAATAACCCAGAGTCCAAATTGGTGGGGTCAAAATTTTAAATTGATACCTAAAGCAAAATCACTTTTTGAATTATTATTTTTTAATGAATAGGTAAGTAGATATGTACGTAGGTAGGTAATAAATAGGTCTAAGTAGGTTGAAAAAATGCACTTAGGTAAGTAGGTGTTAACTTAACTTAGCTTACCTAATTTAACCTCACCAACTATTTTAGCCTAACCTACTTACCTTAGTTTTTTAAATATGAAATAAGTTGCAAATATAAAAAATTGAACCCCAAACCTTTACAATGATAAACCAAATCCTTCCCAATGGACTAAACCATCAAAAAGATTAAAATTTTGTCAAGTCTTTTATTTCACACATTTATTTCACATCAATAAATATAATGTTTAAACCTAAATGATAATTAATGGTTAAACCCAATAGATAAATCTAATGGTTAAACCTTGGCTAAACTTATATTAAACTTAATAGCTAAATTTAGGTAAATCTAATGATCAAACATAATGACTAAACCTAATGGCTAAACTTAAATAGATAAGTGGGGTGAATAGGTAGGTAAGTAAATAAATAGGTTGTACAAATGTGAGAAAATATAAGTAAGTACGTAGGTAAGTAAGTAAGTAGTAAATAGGTGAGTGGGTAATAAGTATGTAAGTAGTGTTAAACAAATAGTTGGGTGAGTAAGTAAGAGGTAAATATATAGGGTAGCAAACCATGTTACATTTAACTAAAAACCATTGGCTATCTTGATTAAATGTTCCTTTTGATTAAAAATCATTAACCATTTCAACTAATGGTGCACTTGATTAAAAATCATTGACCATTTTGATTAAATATTTTACTTAACTAAAAACTAGTGACCATTTTAACTAAGGTAATACAACTTGACCATATATATTTAGTCAAATAAATTACTATAATCAAATTGATCAGTCAAAGAATGCGTGTCAATCAAACCCCTAACATTTAGTTAAAATGTCCATGTCCATTAATCAACAAATTAATAAATTTGAACCTCTTAAAAAACCATGATTTGTAATAGTGTTTGAACTATCAAAAATGATGGTTTTGATATTGTGGTCTTCATAACGGGCATGCCCAATTCTAGTAATGCCTGTGACCAAGGGTGTTACATGGTGCAAAAGCCATGCACCTTTTTTTAAATCCCATGATAATGAATTGGTATCATGGGGAGAGAAAAATGACAAGAAGCTTTATGAAAACAATCACGTATTTTAAAGCCTGCTGACTTTTTACAGTGTGTAAGGTGCTCTCTAGATACACTAGAGGAAAAACATGCAATTCTTACAAACCTCAGTTTCCAGGTGGGGAGGGAGGCATCCTCACAACCTATGTTGATGTTGACTATGGATGTGACCTTCACACCAAAAGATCCACCTCATGCATACACTTCAAACTATGAAATGCACACAGAGATTGGAGCAGTAAAGCTACAAGCAATATGACAACATCAATTACTAAAGTTGAATATCAAGTTCTTTCTGAAAGAGCCACAAGCAATGTTTGGTTCTGAAGATTACTTACTGATCTTTATGTTTGTGAAATTGGGAACCAATTTATGAAAGAAAGCTCCCTTGTTGATGACTTGACCATCAAGTACATTCCAACCTTTGTACAACATGCAAATACATTGATGAAGCCTACAAGTTATGCTTCAGAAGGTTATTTTACAAAATAACAAAGGACTAAAACTTTCCAAAGTTGTGACTGAGAAATGTGTGCAGGAAAACTTGAACAAAACTGACCAGTTGGGTGTGGAGAGACTGCAGCCCTTCCAAGGAGATGGTACACAGATTTGTGCACTGCTGGTCAGGCTGTGGAACTGCTCGCCCTCAACCATGCAGTAGTGATGCTACTCATGCATAAGGGGTAGATAAGTCCAATTGTGAATCTCAATCTCTGCTCAACAGTGCCTCTTCTCATTTTTTGTCTTCAGTTTTCTTGATGGATTCTAGATTCTGTTCACTGAGCAATCCCAGCAAGGGTTATACTTGGTGGAAAGTATTCTCATCAGATGCTCACCCAACTGGAGTTTTGATATAAGTATCTTTGGACTCAGATGAAATCACCTGATGGGAAATTCTGCATTCCAACACTTTGTGGTGGATCAGAGCGTCCCTGCAGCAAGAATGCTAACTGTCAGTTTAAAAAACGTAGAAGTCTAGCTATGTAAAAAGCTTAGAGGGGGCTGTCTAGGACTGTCATTTACAAGCATACCATATGAGATACAATACATTCCTAGAACCTTATCAGCCTCATTGTATGAAACAAAAAATTGAAAAAAGATGCCCTGTTATCAGTCTGCAGAACTACAGTTTAGGATAGTGACCCTGATAAGTTAGAAATATAAATTTCAAAAATCCTTCACACCTAAATTCAGAAGGATGTGGGCTGTATGCACTGAGTCGAGACTTTTAAGATAAGTCCAGACTATGAGAAGCATGCCTGTGTGTGCTCCAGCAAATACAATTGTTGGAGGGAGCCTAGAGGATAAGATGTAGCACAGATGTCCATGTCCCATGGCAAGTGCATTTATGCAACCATGGGAAGCAACAGATTGTGGCACAAAGTTTCTGTTAATGGTTTAACCCCTTTGGATCCAATAAATAAGCTTCAATAATTGCTGAGAAATCCTGGTTACCAAGGCCTTCTGCTTTGGCCCGTTTGTAGATATCATTTACAGAGGCTGCTACAGGGGTAGGTTGTGCAACATCTTCTGCCATTGCTAATGCAAGCCATAAATCCTGTCAAACCCAGTTGTCATGCATGGAATCAGAATACAGACTATAATCCAGAGTTCCAGCTTGTGAAGATAAGACACTTCATGCTTCTAGTATCCAGTTTCCAAGGTCTCAAAGTTCCCTAAGAGCTTACAGTTATTGAGAAGTTTGCCAAGCAAGGTCCCAACCCACAACATCCAGAGAATTCCTTGCATGGAAAGAGTCCATCTGTACTATCTTCTCCTTCTGTCACAACTGTTTCTGCTTTATGTGAAGAGGGGCTAGAGTTTCTAACCTTTTGCTGATGCTTGAGAAGGAATGCAGGTGGGGTAGCTCCCTTTCACCATAGATGGTCCCTTCATAGCAAACATAGGTGCAGCAATTGCACCTTGTCCCACCACCTGAGCGCCCCAATGCATCAATTACTTGCACTTAAAACTTTTGAAGGATAATAAGCCCTAAACCAAGAACCCTACCCCTCCCCCCTCAAAAAACCTACCATTGACTTTCTCACCAGAAAGCTTTGCCTTTCAGACTGTGGAAGATATCAGGATTCACTGATCTGAGAATCTGCATTTGCAATCACAACTGTGGTTTTCAGTACCTCAACAATGGTGGCTGGGTCAAGTCCAACTTTCTTTCCAAGTATCAGGCCTTCTGAAAATGATGCCATCATGCTACAATTGACCACATTGTGTGAGAATTGTGGCTAGAGAAAAATCCTTAAACTAAGCCTGACCACAAAATGGCAAGTACAACAGTTTCCAAGACAGCCTGGTAAGGATGCCAACAATCTTACCAAGAGAAAAATATGTTCATAAGTATTGAGAAATTCTCCATACCTCAAGTCAAACTCAATATAATTGAGGAATGACCTAATAATAAGGTTATAGGCATTTCAGATCCAAACAACATATCAGCCAACAGGAAAAAGAAATAAAGGGAGATCCAACCCTGGAAAAGGGAGAAAAGACAGAAAAGAAGAGCAGTTTGAACAATAGCAGCAGTCACACACAAGTTCAGTGACCTTCAACTGCAATATGTATGATGCTGACCCACTACCATAAATCCGAGTGACTTCATCTGCTCCCAGGCAGTGGATGAGAGTCATACATTAAACAACATACTGAATTTGTCACAAGACCGGTAGTAACAGGAACACTCAGTCATGATGCTGGCTAGCTCAACAAAGCATAAAAAGAAGGAGATGACCAAAGAAACCAAGAAGAAGGGGAACACCCAGAAAACCCAAAAACCAACCAAACAAAAAAACAAGGAAAAAAGAAGGGAAAAACAACATAGAGAAACTCAAAAGAATGATCCTTTTTAGAACAAAAATTTGATTCATAATCTACTACAAATAGTCTAAACCCTTCAAAAGAGTGATCCACTGCTTGCTCAAATACTTGGTATTTGTTTCCTCCTAAAGAGAGGTTCTGATTGAACAATTGTATTCAAGGAGTAGGGGCAACTATATTCCTGTGAGATCTCTTGGTCAAAGAACTAACCTGCCCATGATCATGTTCACCACAAGCTTCATAGCTGCACCATTCCCCACCTCCCCCAAATAAAATCGTGACTGCAAACATGTTCACATGCAACACTCACAACTAACATGAAGTAGCCTGTATTGGGTCCATTAGCCTAGTGCCAATCAGGATCCTGTACTAGGACTGGCATGCACCTACAGCCACTCAGTTTGGCACCAGCTCAAAAACACAAAGAATATTTGATGATGAGAGTGTGAAGTAAAATCTGCTGACCTTGCCCATGACGTCTAGGAAAGGCACCACCTTATCATACAGAGATTTATCACCTGAAAACATAGATTGGAAACACATCATTCTTACTATTAATCAAAAGGAGGACCTCCTTGTGCTTGGCCCTTCTTGGAAACCAAACAGAAAATTTCCTTTCAACACCTAATGGTCTAACACACCCACAAACAAGAACACTTTCACCTTCTCTGCAACCATTAACTTTGATAGCAAGAAGAAAGGCCAAGAGAGAAACCCTTGGACTTGGACAAAACTGAGAAACTCAGCATGTCTTCAGCACTCTGGTTTCTGCCATACACTTGTGATGATGAGCATGAGAGCTTTGGGTTATTCCAGTAACAACTGACAGGATGACAATCTAACTGTGTGAGAAGGGGGTTTGAGGAGCTGAAGACATTACTGTTGTGGAAAGCAGCCAAACAACAGAGTAAACAAATGCTTAAATTAAGAGGAAGAAGCATACCGGCAGTCAAAAAGATCAGTGTTCCATCTTCTGCAGGTTTCTAGGAGCCAGAAACAGGTGCCTGGCATCCAGTTATAGGCACCATTTTAGAAAGTTCCTCAAGAAATACCAGGCACGATTCTCTTGATCAGTGTGTGCAGAATGATTAGCAGATATGCTTGATGATGCATATGGCAGTGAACCCATACATTTGGATGCATTCCACCAAATGAGAGATTCATGTCCAAAGAAGGGACTGAAACACAACCAAATTCAGTTGATTCAACTGAGGACCTTACCTCCACCTTCTACAGTCAGAACCAAACCTAGGGCTGTTTGGGCATGCACCTCAGGAAATGCAGCTCCCCTTTCACAAATTACTACCAAGTAATCAAATCTTGTAATGGATGGATAGCAGTCTGGAACCTATCAGTTAATCCACACCTCACATCAACACTCCAAGTTAACACTCAAAGCACTATGCAGTAATGAAGCCACCTCAAGGAACTCAGCACCTTTAGCTTGGACAGCTTTATATATGGCCTTGGATGAATCACCATCAACAGTTGAGACATCCACATACCTACAATCATGTGAATGGGAGTTCCTGTCAACCTACAAGGATTTGTCTTCATACACTATTCTCCTGACATTTGATGGTCTACTCTTGACACAAAGATGTGAATTTGACCAGCATGAAATTAAAGCATATTGCTGCAATAGGTGGTTGATGAACCATACAAAATGAATTTGTGAGTACGTAGTCATATAAAGTTGTATTCAACCACCTAAATGATGTTAGCACCAAGATTGTGCTCATCCTGGAGCTACATGTTGGGCACATGTTTCAGTATTTGTGCCATAACACTGCAGGCTACCTTGATTTGTGAAAAAGGACTTTACTCTATTGCAATTTGCAGGCAGAAATATAACCTGTGGAACATACCCTTTGCCTCGACCTAAACCTTTGATTGCACCAT
>Ga0209611_10002020_pt1 | contig 35479 bp, 36 predicted proteins | sample S1TSphgellanicum_3_FD_187693 | JGI IMG/M metagenome (GOLD analysis project Ga0209611, IMG submission 187693) | Host-associated microbial communities from peat moss isolated from Minnesota, USA - S1T2_Fc - Sphagnum magellanicum MG (SPAdes) (version 2) | ecosystem: Host-associated > Plants > Peat...
CTCACTCAAAAAGGTCAAGGTACCAACATGGGTGCTGGTTCACCCTGGCCAACTTGCGGCACCTACACTGATGACTGGTTGGTCACCTTCAGCTTTCCTTTGAAAGTGTTTTAAATGATGCCACGTGGCACTCTGAAAATTTAGATTGCGTTTTGAGCCCTCAGGCCTACCTCCACTAAAGAACATATATCCAAAAGCTATCAATAACAGTAGTACATTCTTCCCACACTGTTTTTCTAATGCTCTTCCACTCTAACCTGTCGTCTCTATCACAAAGACAACACACACAATTGACCAAAAAAAACAAAAAAAGAGTTATTTAACTTTGTTCACTAATCCACATCTGTACAAATATATATATATCTTCTGAAGCTCCATGCTCCATAATTCGCATCCTCCAAAAACTAGTAAACACAAACCAACACAAATTAATGGCTCAAAGACAAGTTCATTCAAAATTTGCATTTCCCCTTTTTGATTCACAAGTACCTTTCAAAGCAGATCCTTCCTCCTAGCCAGTTCTATTTCTTTTCAATTTTGTAATGGAGCAGAGGTGGTGATTGTCCATAAGATGATTAAAGAAAATATGGCTACAAGAAAATCAAAGTTTTTAAAACCAGCATCCTTCTATATTAATTTGCTAACCTACTGCAACTGTGTAAAAATCTGGTGATTTTCAAATTTTCAAAAAAAATCTGGCAACTAGAATACCTGAAAAACTCCTTTTTGTCATCATTAAAAAAATCACTGCAGTTGCGGTATTTTGCCTAAAAAGAGCCCTCCTCTTAGCCTCCAAAACAGCATACAAATCTGTAAGGTACAGTAGTGACTGTGGAAGGTGTGGTAATGGTGTTTTTGGGTCAATTTTGTGATGTAGCCAAAGTGTTGCTCATCCATAAGAAAATTGAGCCAAATTGGCTATAAACAAGATATGAAAAATAAAAATTTAAAGCATTTTTCTATGTTTTTGGGTATGTATTGCAACCAGATACAGAAATCGGTCAAATATTATCAACATTTCCACAAATTTTCAGTTTATTTTTTATTATTAATTTCACTTTTGGACCAAATTTCACCAATAAATAAAGGCGAAGTGCATTCTTACATTTGGGAAGGGCAGGTCATGGGGGGAAGTGGGGTTTTGGTTGTCCTCAAAAGATCGGACACAATATTGTCTTGTTTCCATGCATCAGACATCGGAACTGCCCCTTGCATTTGCCCTTCCCTCACACAAAGCATGTGTGATTTCTAAATGTTTTGTGTAATTTCTCAATAAGCGTAACTCCAAATGTGCAAATATCTGCCCAAAGTGTCGACCAACAATAGCATGTTGTGTAATTTCTCAATGAGTATATTTCCAAATTGTGCAAATATCTGCCCAAAGTGTCAAGGGTCAACAAACAATAGTGTCTTGGGCTTTTCCTTGTAAATGTGGAGATTGTGAGGTTTGGGTGGAAAGGGGTAGAAAAAAACTTTACATATGGGATTTAGAGGTCAACTATCAGAAGTCTATTTCGAGCTGACGGTGGTTTTTTCCAGGTTTCCCCCTCTAGAGTTGCAAAATGTAAAGCCTTGTAATTCCTTACATTGCTGTAGTACCTGAACTATTTCGGCAACAAACTGCCAAATAATTAATTAAATTTTAAATCTTAATTTCAGCACTTGGTTTTTTAATTTTGAAAATTTTTGGCAGGTAATAGTTAAATAAAATAACAAACAGATTTGCCTCAAGGTTATGGAACAGTCTAGTGTGTCTAGTCTGTCTTAGACTTAAGTCTCAGTACTTGAATGTCTGCAGTTAAAACCTGACAGTTGAACTTTAGATTTTATTAAAATTTTGACAAAAGTATTAAATAAGTTTTCAAAACTTCAACAAAACAAAAAAAATTCAGAAGCAAAGGAACACAATGTGTGAGGATTCAACCTCCTTTGAGTTCTTAAGTGTTCGCTCACTGACCTATATACCGTCCGGCAACAGCTCAGAGCACAAGGAATTGGAGGTAGAGGTGAGCATGATGGAGCTGACTTGACCAAGGTTCATACAAGTGTTGGGTGGGTATTTGATTTTGTTCATAACTTCAGGTTATGGGCACAAAGAATTTAGAGTTAGCCCAATTTAATACTAGGTGCATCTCTGTTTCATCACACGTAATTAAAAAAATAAATTTCATGTAATATTATTTTGTTCAATTAATACACATAGTTCAAGATAGAGATTACGAAATATAAATTATGTAAAACCAATCAAATGCAATAACTTGCACAAAATGTAGCATCAAGTTCATTTTTTAAAAATCTTTCAAAAAATGTGAACCTATTTAAAATGAGGCAACACTATCAGTTTAGGTTTTAATTCAATTTTGAAAAGAGATCAATTGCTTCGTTGGGTTCTAATAACAGTGCTAACAAGACTGAGAACCTCTAGCACATAACAGTCCGTTTTTTGTTAAGAAAAAATCGCCAAAAGGTGACACTAATCCAAATTTGTATGGGAAAATCTCCTGTTTTTTCAAAAATTAATCACCAAATTTCGCCCAATTTAATTTTTTTGGGGACATTGTTGCCATGGGCTGGTCTATAGGCAGGCTACACATTTAATGGTCATGTACAAAACTGTGGCCAGTTAAGTGCAAATCTGCCTGTCAAGGCTCGTCACTGTTGCTACTCTACAAAATTAAATAAAAACTGATTGAAAGACCTTGGAACATCGACTCGAATCTGTCTAAATCTCAACAACTGGTAAAGACATATCCTAAATTTTAAGGCTATTTTGGGTTTGGGGGGGGCAGGTGTAAAGTGAAAATTTTGAGAAATTACACTCTTGCCCCAGCTGTTAAGAATTTGACTGGGAATTCCTATTCCCTTCCTTAAAAAGTCTTTTTGCTTTTCCTTTTCTTTTCCTGGTCACTGCATCCCTTCTCTTATGGCCCTTGTGTAAAAGCTTTTGGTGCACAAGCCACTAGACTCCCACACCTCTGCTCGCTGTTCACTTCTGCATTCAAACTGCCTCCATTGCCATGGCTTTCTATCTTGACCAGAACCGACCAGCTGTGAATATCTAGGTTCACCGAATGAAATAAATTTTGGGCCAGGTCTTCAGGCTCGGAGGAGGGCTGCATGGAACTAAGGGGACTGCCTCACCTCCCGGCTTCAATTGGTCCCTTATTTCCTGTTCAAGTTAAACAGCATTCAGAGATATTGATGAGCTGAATGATCATCATCATAACTCTTTTGGCGTGCATTCTATTTACAAAACATTTGTAGAAAGTACTGGGCATGGATATCCAGTCCCTATTTCATGTTTGCCACAGTTGTGAGGAAAAGATGGGTGCACATTTTCTTAGACCTAGCCACTTGTCGATTGTGAGCCTGTTCCATACATGCACATTTTAAGTATTTTGGATATTATAATAAAAACTTTGCAAATTATCTGAACAACAAGGCATCACAAACATGCTGGCCCTGCCAATAGATAAGATGTTGTGCATCTACCTACTGTGTCCACGCTCTGAACACCAAAAAAATTCGTTCCAATCTAAACAGTCTAAACACTTTCACCAAAGAATCCGGTTCATCTATTGTGAAACCGGTTGTAATAAGGTAAAAGTTCCAAAAGTTGGCTCCAATGTGATAGACCCTGTTCCTGTGGGGGCAGGGCCCAATAAAGTGTTAACCGTTGTACTTGGCATTTCAAAAGTGTGTGCAGTACTTCCTTTCAGAACAAAACCTTCTTTTTTTCGTTCCTTTTTCCCAGGGAAAGGGAAGGAAAAAAGGGGCTTTTTGCTGTTGTCAACAATGGAGACTTTCATTGAGGTAGCACCTTGCTGGCTTCAGCACAAATTATAATATTTTTAAATGCCAAAATTTTCACAAAATTTTTTTTCTTGAAGTGAAACTTTTTCTGAAGGAAACTGTCCCTGTGGGGGCAGGGCCCAATAAAGTGTTAACCGTTGTACTTGGCGTTTCAGCGTTGTGTGCAGTACTTCTTTTTGGAACAAAAGCTTCTTTTTTTCATTCCTTTTTCCCAGGGAAAGGGAAGGAAAAAAGGGGCTTCTTGCTGTTGTCAACAATGAAGACTTTCATTGAGGTAGCACCTTGCTGGCTTCAGCACAAATTATAATATTTTTAAATGCCAAAATTTTCAAAAAAAAGTTTTTCTTGAAGTGAAACTTTTTCTGAAGGAAACTGTCCCTGTGGGGGCAGGGCCCAATAAAGTGTTAACAGTTGTACTTGGCGTTTCAGCGTTGTGTGCAGTACTTCTTTTTGGAACAAAAGCTTCTTTTTTTCATTCCTTTTTCCCAGGGAAAGGGCAGGAAAAAAGGGGCTTCTTGCTGTTGTCAACAATGAAGACTTTCATTGAGGTAGCACCTTGCTGGCTTCAGCACAAATTATACTATTTTGAGATGCCAAAATATTCAAAAAAATGTTTTTCTTGAAGTGAAACTTTTTGTGAAGGAAACTGAAGAATCTTTTGACATGTTCTTTTTTAAAACTTGAAATGTTGAAAATTAATTGTTTAATCAACAGACATTTGCAGAATCCCCCAAGGTATAAGAGCCAACGTACTATGGTAGTTTGCAGAAGGACAAATTCTCTCTTGATAACTATTGGCAACTCACATATTCTCTCTGGTGGAAATGGTCTTTAGAAGTGTATGATAGACGTAGATTACTGATGCCTGGAACACTACACACAGTGACAACAAGGTAGATAAGGCTTCATAAAATCCACATTCCAGACCCAAAAAATCCAAGAAAATATCTCAATTAGAGCGACCATTTTGGGCTTCAGCATATCTACAACCTCTAAAATGCTAATGTGGTCATAGTTTGCTCACCAGAGTGAACCAACAGCCACAAGCATGCCTACCAACGAAGGGGAGTCACTTATGATTCACTATAGGATAATGCTCTAGCGATGGGGCATTGCCAAAATAATGAGCCCCCAAGGCCAGAGGCTGAGGGCCCGTGATTTCTGGAATGCCTCAGCCCAAGGGCATTACCAAGTGTTAAACTCAATGCTTGTTCACTTAAAAAAAGAAAATTATCACGCTACCCACTGACAGTGTCCGAGCACTTAAGGTCGGGTTGCTCATTGTTTTGGCAGGAGGGCACCACTGTTTATGGTGTCCAAAGAGTGGATGGAGCCTCCTCTTGACACATCTCTCACATTAAAAATCGGCAAAAATGGATTAGAGGCAAGAAAGTTATGGTCCTTCGATGCAGGGGGGAGGGGTCATTTTTACAGAAAAATCTCAAACAAACAGCTCATAGCCTGTTTCCAAACCCCTCAAAAAATCCTTAAATATTACTCTGTTGCCTTTAGGATTACCAGATGAATTTTAGAGCTTAAGTTGGCAATTTCAGAGCAGTTTAAATTGCTCGATTTGAAAAAAAAATAACAGCAGGAGGAGGTCAAAATGAAGACAAATGAAAAAAAAGACGTTTTGCAATTTGACAAAGCATATTTTCTTTACTGCTCTTTGGGCTTTCCTTTCAAAGATGATTTGTATAGATTGAGAAGGCGCTCCTATAATATTCAAAATGGAGAAGAATTGAGAAAGATCTGGCAAAGCGTCCGGTGATAGGCATATCTACCTTATAGCATTTAAAACAAGTTTAGCAAGCATTTCAACAAGTGACCTTGGTGGGAATTTTGCTTTTGGAAATGCAGGCTTGTGAATTTTGGTGGACAAGGCGCCATTGACACTGCCAATTAGAATGTTTTATGTTGTGAATGAATCTTGACTGAATTGATGACTGGTTTCAACTCAGCAACCAATCTTGGAAAGGACACCATCCATTGGGTCCTTGGGTGAACCAGCACACACATTGGTACCTGGTAAAAATCCCAAAATCCAGTTAAATTATATATAAACATTACAAACATCCCGTGCCTAAATCAGGGTCTCCAAATTCAAACGTAAAATTTTTCAGGCTTAATATGGCCACAAAGAGGCCTCACTCAAAAAGGCCAACGTAGCATCCTCGGTGCAGGTTTACCGTGGCCTTGGCAGCCAGTTATGACTCAGCTGTGGATGGATCTGAACTGAATTGATGTCAGGTCTCACCTTTGTAACCAATATTGTAAAGGATAGGTGCTCTAGGTAGGTAGTACAATAGGTGGCTACTGTGATAGTACATCCATGTAGATGGTTAGTGCCTGGGTAAGGGTTAGTGGGTTGTTAGTATGTAATGACCGTCGTTGGCTAGTGAACTAGAACCAAGTGAAAAAATGTTTTCTGTCCCCACATCATCCATCAATCAGTCCCTTGGTGGCTGTTGGTTCTCTGTGGCTTACTTCGCAAGGACCATAAATAATCTTTGTCTGCTGTAACATTTGGGCACTTCTTCCCAGCTGATACGTTGAGCTCAATGGACTAATAATTCATTTGATACCTACATCACTTCAATTTGTCTTCACATTAGGGTTTGCAAGTGTGTCTTGAATACTGTTAAGGATCTAATCAATGGATTTTGTATTTATATATGTCTATTCAAGTCCATTCATGTTTCACATTTACTTTCTCTTCTCACTGGAAATGGAACATAACTTTAAACAACACAATGGATGTGTCACACTGTGGCCTTGCCATTTACATTAAAAAGTATTTAAGGCAAAAGAAGAATTATGAAAATTCAAATATTTCACCATGCAAAAATATAATCTTCAAACAAATGCTCTAAAAGAAACCAAAATCCTTCAGAATATCATAACTCTATAACTAACCTCCAGTTTCAAGACAAGCCAAAATATCATCTTTCAAAGTTACTCATATAAAAATAGACGTACTACCTAGGGGCCAAAATCCATTAAGCTACTGTACTCTATAACGAATCTATACACAATATCCTTACCTTGGTAGGCAAGGCCAAAAATGATATAGTTTACTTGGCATTGTGTTTTTCACCCAATTCTGTATGCCATAAGCATTGATGTTAACCTTCTCTATGATGAGATATTATGCCACTAGTTACTTGTTTACTTAATAAAAGAAATGTAAATTTTTGTTGTATTGTGATGTTTGATGACCTTTGATCTGTTTAATAAAAAACATTAGTCTAAGTCACCTGCTGAAATTAATAGCAGTCTTCTATCAACGATTCAGGGTAATCCATGATTACCCAGAGTATATGGGCATATCACAATTCATCATCCTAAGAAGGGTGATTCATTCACACTGGAGAATAAAATAAGTACCCCCAAGTTTATAGTGGGGGTATTAGCTGAGGCCAAAAATGGTGATGAATGGTTTTGGAAAGGGAAATTTCATGCAGCTAATGGGAAGGCTCAGCATGCACTCAACGTGCCTTGATTTATTTTTCTTTTAACTTTTGGGTGGGGTGGGGGCAGGGGAGAGGATTTTGTTCTCTTTTCTAATCCCAACGAGTTCCCATCAGGTTCTCAATATGTTCTTTAGGTTCTCAATGTGTTCCCCAAGGATGTTCCCATATGTTTTGCCCAAAGTCCTCCCCTTCTCACCTATATTGGCTCATTGCCAAATAGAAAAAGTTGGACCTTTGAGGCACCGCAACTAATAAGTACCTCAAAAATAGTTGTGGGGACATATGTCTATCTGTTTGAAAATAGGCTGGCCATAAATTTGAAGGGAGACCATGCCTTGAGACCATGCCTTCCTCCTAAAGATCCTTACAAAATTTTCACTGATTTTTCAGCTTCCAAACATTGTTCTGGTCAGTAGAACAAAATTCCCTGACATGGAATCATATATGGTAGAACCGCCCATCACCCAACATGTACCTATCATCAAACAGTTATCAATATTTTGGTCATTTCTTAATCAAATTGAATAATTTTCATGTCAGCAAACTGCAGGGCTACAACTGTTTTTTTTTAAGTGTCAAAAGTAAAGGAGCAACACAGGAAAATGATAAGTGATGGTTTGCTTCAATTTTTTTTGGAAAAATAACTCGGGACCCTCTCTAATTCCAGCCCATATCTTTCTCATTTTGAGGGCATTTTGAATGATTTAAAAGCTGATGGGTGCATCAACTAGGGCTTTAAAAAATTCTTTGTATCCCAGAAGAAAAGATGGAATGATCAAAGATTTTAAGCTTGAAATCTTAATTTATTTTAATTCACCCATCATTAAACGCTGAACCTCATTACATCAAACATCCATGTCTTCCCATTCCTTTGTTGAATTCAGCAATTTTTACAGCATTGGAGACACTAAGTGGAGGGCTACTAATGTTCTTTGAGTTTCAAAAGCAGAGGAACAATGTTTGAGGATTCAACCTTCTTTGAGTTGTTAAGTGTTAACTCACCAGTCTATCTATCTAGAAATCAGAATATCAATAATTTCATTATAAGAACTAAGGGTGCAGAGGCTGCCAACGCACTGGGTTCCTGGAGGATAAATGATTTATGTCGTGTGAGCCTCATGTGCTACTGGAAGGTTTTGGGCAGGTTGCTTGCGGCCTCCACAAGTGCCTTATAGAAATAGGGTTGGAGAGTGAGTTGGTGAGGCAATGCTGGGCATGCTCTTGGCATGCTCTTAGGATTATTTCACCCAACCACCGAGTGGACCGTCATCATCGCGTTGCTCCAGCAAAAAAAAAAGCTACGACGTAGAATGCCTCCAGCCTGCATTATTTTATTCCAAGTGAAGTTACTTGGCCCTTTTTTATACAAACACATGCTGTTGGCAAGCTGGCTCTCCAGAGCTGCGCCTTTTTATGATGCCGTGACTGCAAAAATGGTGGGGCCTCGTGGAATATGTGAAGGATGTCTTGAATCTTCATATTCTTCTTTTGAATTAAGAAAGTAGATGATGACTGTCTACTTGTTGGCATGTTCGAACAGGCCAAGTGTTCCAGGAGCTAAAATACAAAAAGCTTTGCATCCACTTATGGCCGTTTCAAATGCTGGTTTAAATTCTATTCATATATTGAGAAGAGAGATGATGCCAGTCCACTCCTCAATTCATGTAAACGACCATCCAAATAATTGGTCCAAGAACTAGAATACATAAAGCTTTCAATCCGCTAAACATTTGTTTTCTTAAAATTATCCATTGTAACGCAGCTCTCAAGTAAAATTCCAAAATTATGTTTGTACCTCACGAGCCAGGGCGTTGTGAAAGCACAGGGCAGTGAACCAGCAGCCACCAATGCACCAGTTGACCGTTCTGTCCACTGGATGGGGTTCATCACAGTCCATTTCTTTTTGCTGCTGATCACTGTACCTTTTTTGTTTTTTTTGGTTCTTGGCCGTTTTTCCCCTGGACCTGACCTGCCACCCTGCTCACTTTCCTACCTCCTAAGTGCTGCACCAACCTTCGTACTTTATTTATTATCCCTTACTGAGATAGTTACACTAATAATTAGTTATGCTATTCACCTAGCGACCTAGCTACTGTACTAACCACCTACCCTGCTAACCTAGCTACCTTATTAATTACATACTCTACTAACTTGCCTATATACCTAACTACCTATCTATCTATGTTTTTTTCATAGCCAAATACCTAATTAACTACCTACTCATTTTTTTCACCTCGCCCTGTCAATCTACCTATCAATTTATCAAGGTTCGCCCTAGTTTATGGATGACGAACATAGGTCCCCATATGTAAATATTAAAAAAGAATTATAATGAAAACAATGCCATAATTACAGCCATTTTGGGTAATTTATGCATATTTTATTAAATTTTGTTCACTTAATTTATTATTGAATGGACATTACAATACATTTTTTCATGTAATTATTATAAGTATGTACTATTGGATTATGGTTTAAGTTTAGGGTTGGGACACATAAATTAATTAATAAATTTTTCACAAATGTATAGTAATTAACCTAAAGTAGGCTAAATTTGGGGGGAAAATTTTAGAGTTTACACATATGTGAAATAATACAATTGCATTCTATATATTTTTCAAAGATAATGGAAAAAATTAAGTTGTAAAGATCACACAAAGGTAAAAGACATATCTTCTTTTTAGGTTTTGTACTTATTTGATTGTTATTAAAGTATTTTCTTCCAATTAATAAATATTTATAGTTTAAACCTTTAAATTTTGGTTTTTAAATTTTTTCCTATGTTCTTTTAAGTTTGTTTATTTTGCATTATATAATTTGTATAGTTTGTAAAGTTATTTGGGTTTAGGGCATTTAGGGCATTCATTTGGACTTTCTTTTGTTATGGTTTGTATAATTAGGGTTGTAATAAGGCTTATGGCAAAATATCATTTGAATTTTTAGGGTTATGCTTTATGATTTAGTGTATAGGAATTTGGTTCAGATATTTCAAAGCTTAAGGTTTATATTTCAAATTTTGTTCATTGTATTGGTTTTTGATCTTATCACTTGTTTAGATCTATACCATAATTATGAATATGTTTTGTTTCCATATGTTCCATAGTTGCTAAAGTTTAATATTTTCTAACCCATTTTTGTATGAGTTGTGATCTTTTAGGGTTGCATTTTCAATTAGGACTACAAACTTTGGTGGAATGTTAACATCTTTTATTCCTAAAGGTATGCATTTTTCTCTTGTTATTTTTAATTTTTTGTTTATATTTTCATAGTTCAACCTTTTTTCATTTCCAAATTATTGGATATAGAAAGGGCATCAAGTTTCATTAAATATATAACCATAAATAAAGGTTTTATACCTTTACACAAAAATTTCATATTCAATATTTCTTTGTAGTTTGATTTTTTCATACCCATATGTGAATAATGCATTAACTCCCCACAACCAGTGTGGGTTTTATGGCCCAAGGCAGGTATTGCATTTTGCACCTCTCAAACAATGTGCATTAATTATCATTATGTGGGTATTACTACATGGGGTTTTTAGACATTGTGAGCTTAAGGTACAATTCGGGTATTGCATATGTGAACATTTCAATGATGGAAGGGTTTAATAACTCAATGTGGGTATTGCCAAAATTTGTTTTAGTATATAGGTTCATAATGTCATGTATGTATTGCATTTTGGGTTTTTGTTCAATGATGAATGTCTATAGAATTATAAATTATCTTGGTGTAAGAATTTGTCCTACTTCCTTCAATCATGGGAAGGGTTCCAAAATCCCATTCCATTCATGTCCAAAACCCCACCAAGTCCCCTTTTTCAAACAAAGACTTGGTGTGGAGGTTTGGGTTACGCCATGGAGGGCAAAATAAAGTGACCATTCAATTTGCTTATGTTCCATATGCTCGCATCTCGGAATTCTTGGAAGGTGAACGAGGGGATATGAACACCCCTGTGCAATGGAATGTTTATAAAAACTTTCCAAGCCAAATAGATGTCAAGCAACCAACTATCAAAAACCACCTTAGGCATACGTGGTAAACATTTATGGTATTGACCTTTTTTATTTCTTTAATTCATATACCAAGATGTAATCATTTACATTTTGAAATTTTTTTGGTTTAGGTATCAGTGTGGATATGGACCAGAGGACTATCAGGAAAATTCAACCCATGTTCGATCTATTAAGCGAGGATGCCTATCGTCATTTTCAATCAAACGTCTATACACACGACCTGATGTGGCTGAGATCATAATTTATCATAAGGCCCATACATGAATTGATGGAATCCATACATGCACATCAATTCATGTATGAATCCATACCCGGAATCCATTTCTCATATGTCTCGTTATGCTCCACGCATGTCACAAACATTGAAGGACCACATATGGGCCCAACTAAACTTAGATTACACGACCAAACAAATATATGACAAGCATAAAGCAAATTGGTGGGAACGTGTGAATGCGGGTCAAAGCATGACACAAGATGATTTCATTCGGCTTCAAGACATTGCATGTTTGGATCGTAAACATAAAAAAGGGAGTTGGTGTTTACACACCAATCCTGCAATTTCAATTCGGTCTTGGGCTCTCCAATATCTGAAAGATGTGTTTTTTCTCCAAGATGTTGGTGAAATCAACAGGACTCAAGTCCCATTCACCATAGGTATTCAAACACTAACTCAATGTGAGTCCATGCTATCATATGGTCACAATGGTGCCATTTCTATGGATGCCACATTTGGCACAAATGACATGAAATTCCATCTATTCACCTTGATGGAGTTTGATGATCATCACATGGGTGTCCCTTTAACTTGGATCATTATAAGTAGGCAAACAGTTCAGGATTTGATCGAATGGTTAAAACCATTAAAAGATAAGATGTTATCACACATGCCACATTGGAAACCATCATGTTTTCTCGTTGATGATGCACTTCAAGAATTGAAGGCATTACGGTTATTTATATACCTAAGACCCACTTTGTATTTATTTCCTTATATGTTTTTTGATATCTTTCATAAATTTTTTGATTACTTCAAATACATTTTATGTTGTATTAACCCCACCCACTCATGGAGATTTTATTACATGTGTCCTTATTAGGGTTGTATGGGGTATGGACAAGGTTCCCATCTACCTTTGTTGTTGGCACGTTCTGAAAGCAAGCATTTACGTTGTACTGAAAAAATGAAAGATGTGGAATCCTCCAAGACCTTCATGATGTGATGTACATGTCCATCAATCATGGAGAAACAATTGATGACTTCAAAGAGTGTGGGAGGGTTGATGTGAAAGAAAGCTTTCATAAACATAGGCCTGGTGATGCGTGGACAAATTATTTCTGAACTTATTACCATCAGTTTGGTAAGTGATAATATTTATCATGGTTTAGTATTCAAATTTTTTTTGTAATAATGTTATTCATCCTTGTGCATTATGTTTATGTTTGTAGAATTATGGATGGTGGGTGTTTGAAAAGTGCCCCATTCCAACCAAAACACCCAAGCGAGCATTGAATCATATCATGGTGCATTGAAACGTTGGTTTGCTCTTGACACAAAAGGCCTTAGAAGGCGTAGGATTAACTGGTTGGTGTGGCAATTAGCAACAACCATTGCACGACATTACATGCACACATTAGAAATGAAAAAAAAGGGTTTCATAAAAAACAAGGTTATGGAAGCCATTATTACACAAAGTGTGGAAAAGGCAGCCCTTATTCCACTCACCCATGTGTACCAACCAACTATTGAAAGTGATGGAGCTCGGGGCGTATAGAACCAACGCCTTCCTAATGATATTTACACGGTGAAATTCCCATTCACCGAAATATTTTGTTGCACATGTGAATGGGCATTGCAAAGGAACATGTGTAAACACCAAATTGCAGTCATTCTCACATGCACAGACATTTCTCAAGAAGATATCATTCATTATTGTGGAACATGGTATGGATCACATCGTGGAGGGTTGGGTCACATGTTTGCACACCCACGACATATTCCAAATGATATGGAGTTCAATGATGATGACGAAGATGAACATTTTGAAGGTGATGATGGTATCATGGAATTTGATGGGCTCATGAACATGGAGCAAAATGATCTCCCTATGGGTGCCATTATAGGGTCTAATGACATAATAAATTCATTAACCCCAATGGAAACGACGTTTGCACAATTGGTCATTACAATGCAAGAGATCATAAATGAATGTAAAGAAGGCGATGTGACACTTTGTGAACATGCCACCTCACACATGAGAGTATTGACATGTAATATTCGTAACATACACCTCACAAAGGCAAATGCAATTTCACACCCAAGATTGGTGTTACATTGTGTAGAAGATGGATTGGGAAATAATGTTAAACGACTCAAATATTGGCATGAAACAATGCTCAATCACACAAATGTACGTACTAAACGATGTCATGAATAAATGTCTTAATTATTAATCAAGATTGTTGCCATTGGCATTAAGAATTTTGTTTTATAATCAATTTTGTATGGAGGAAACGATAGCCCAAATTCTTTGAACATCATGTATTCAACACACACATGAAGTCTAATATGGCCCAAAGGTTATTATTGTTTCCAAGTAATAAACACAAAAAGTGTGAAATGCAAATACATAATCAGAGTGATAATATTAATGTTGAATACAGGAATTATAACTAGGCCCCAAAATCCTAGTTCATAGAAATAAGTACAAGTGCAAATATTACAATTAAACCCCAAAATTCCAATTGGTAAAAGTAAATACGAGTTTAGGTATTACAATGAAGCCCCAAAATTCCAGTTAGTAAAGGTAAGTACGAGTGTAGGTATTGCAATGAAACCCCAAAATTCTAGTTGGTAAAAGTAAGTACGAGTGTAGATATTGCAATGAAACCCCAAAATTCCAATTGGTAGAAATAAGTATAAGTTCGGGTATTGCAAGTTTAAATGAAGAATTAACCTTAAATGCAATAGCCACGTTTTAAAAAAACCCATTTAGATGGTTTGGATACCCTTAAATGAAGACCTAGCCCTAAACATAATACCCACATATAAAGTCATTTTGAAATAACCCAACCTTATATGCAATACCTACATTCAAAGTCATTCCGAAACTACGTATGTGGGGTTTAAGCCTCTTTAAATGAAACTAAGCGGGTCACAAAATAATTAGTTCATTTCAAAATAGTATGTTAACAAAGGTGTGTATAGAGGTTGTGGCTATTGATTAAGAGTTCCATGATTTTTATTTTGTTTCATTGAATTTGGGAAAAGGTTATATTGTTTATGGAACAAATAATACAACGATAATTGTGATCAAGCTTATCTTGGTGTAAGAATTTCTCAGGGAAATTTTGAATAAACAATCTATCATGTGAAATAATTATCTTAAATAATGATTTCAATAACTTACTAAAACAAAAATATAATTAAGTTAATCAACCAAATGTTAAATCAATCAATTTGATTTTTAGATCCAACTTTTTATTATCCAAGTAAATAAAGTTAAACCAAATGATTAGTTAATTATTTTAAATAAATAATTGATTATTTAATTCTTGATAATTAATCATTTAAATTATCCGAAATATTGGTCTATTAGTTATGTGAAATAATATAATTTCATTTTATCTTCTTCAAAGAGATTGGAAAAATTTGGTTGGAGAGGTCATACAAAGGTAAAAAAAAAACCTTATGTGAAAACCCAACCCTAAATGTAATACAAAGTTTGTTGAAATCAAAAAATTAAAAGTTCAAGCTTAAAATTTCTTCAAATATGTTCATATTTATGTTTTTTTTCCCTTTTAAAGTTGTAAACTCATTTTAAAAAATATATATATAAAGTCTCTAATTCAATAAGATTTTAAACTATGTTTAAAAAAAAATTAAAACACATAATTTTCTACTTTTTTTTTTGGTTTCACATATTAATAAAAATGATCTCTCCCATATATTATTCCTATATCTGATTATAATTTTATTTTATATTTTTTTGATACATAGTAAATAATTTATTGGTTAAAATAATCAGATAATGGGTAAAACATATTATATATTTTATACATATATAACACAAATCATTATGTAAACTTTATTTTTTATGATGTATAATATTGGTTTAAATATTGGTCCAAATATATTGTTATTTATAATACATTATAATAAATAATGATATTATGAAATTATACATTTCAATACAAATTTATTCAAAATTATATATGTATATATATATATATATATATATATATATATATATATATATATATATTATGTTTATGTATATTTCAATTATTTTGGATGAATTTTTTTAATGCGAATTTTAAAATTCCAAAATATTAATAGCTAGGTATGAAAATGTTCATAAGTTCTTAAAAGCCATGTTAAAGTTTGTGTGGGTTTGGCTTTAGGGTTTATTAGTCTAAACATGAGTAGTAGGTTAGTAAGCTACTTGTTAAGTAACCTAATTAACTACCTAATAGGGTACATACATAATATAAGCCTATTATGTAGCTTATTCATTAGTGTAGGCCTTTTAGGTTAATATTTTAGGTAATCTATGTGGGTATTGAAGGTGGTTAAACTTATTTAATAAACATACTAATTATATAGGTAGTATACTAGCCTAGACCATGTAAGCCTAATAAGCATTTATGACGGTGTAATATCTATTCCTTATTATATTATAACATATTAGATTTGAACTAAAAATTTTAATAAAAAGAAAGCACATTTTTTCATAAAATTGTTATAAATATATATTATTGGATTATGATTCAAATTTAGAGCTTGGGAAACGCTAAATTAATTAACATTTTTGTTACAAGTCTATAGTAAATAAAAATAAATCTACGGTGCATTTTAGGGGGAATTTTATATGCAAAATAATGCAATATATATTTTTGAAGAAAGTGAAAGAAATCAACTTGGAGATATTAACAAATGGTTTAAGACATACCTTTTTCTATGTTTTGTTATTGATTTTATTTAATTATTAATAGAATTAAGGCTAAATTTGTAATTGGTGAAAGTAAGTATGTGTGTGGATATTGTAAAATTATATGAAACCTTAACCCTAAATGTGATAGCTATATTCAAATTCATTTTAAAATAACCCATAGGTGATTAACATAAAACTTGTAGTGAAAGGGCAACTTTAATTGCAATACCCACATGTAAGGTGGCTTTGAAATACCCAATATGTAATTTGGGTGGGCCTTTGAATGAAGACCAAGGCCTAAATGCAATACCTGCATGTAAGTTCATACTACAATAATCCATAGGTGATTAACACAAACCTTATGTGAAGACCCAACCCTAATTGCAATATTTGCATGTAACATCATTTCAAAAGAATTAATAAGTGGTTTGGGTATCCAAAATATGTTTTTTTATAATCTTAAATTAGTTATTAATCTGAATTAAGTTTATGACAAAATGTGAGTTTTGTAATGAATGGAAAAGACCAGCGACTATCATGGGACACTATATTCGGGTATTGCAATGAATGTAAAAACTAGCGACTATTATGGGACCCATGTGGGGTGTTACAATGAATGAAAAAAACCAGTGACTGTTATGGGACCCTATATGCAGGTATTGCGATGAATGAGAAACCAATGACGATTATGGGTTCCTATATGCGGGTATTGCAATGAATGAAAACCAGTGACTATTATCTAAACCCTATATGTGGGTATTGCAATGAATGTGTGATAACAACTATCACAGGCCAATATGCGGGTATTCCATATTTTGGTAATATCCAGCGTCTATTATGGGATCCTATATGTGGGTATTACATTGAATAGTAATACCCAATGCCTTTTACGAGACCCATATGTGAGTATTGCATTTTTGTAAATGGCCTTATGGAAGTTGTAAAGAAAATGATGTAAGTAGTATATGTTTAAAATGTCTGTATTGTCTTAAAACTTTTTAGGTGATGTGAATCTTATTACATTAGACATAAGTATTACATAATGTTCATTTTAATCTTTATAGATCGTAGACAAATTCATGTTACTTATTCATATGGGCCTATTTAAAGGCTTGATTTTTACATCTTAAGTATTAAGATGTATATGACAAAAATGATATATATGATTAACCATATACCCATCAAACAAATATGACTAGAAGAAAATATTATATTGATAAAAGTTGTACAAAAATGGGTGGATGAAAAATTGCTAAAGAACCCAATGAAAAAAAAAAGGTTCTCCATAACACATCACAAGACCAAAGTTTAAAAATTGGGTAGTCCAAAAAATAAAAGGCCTAAAAAAACTTGGTTAACTATATAAAGTGAAAACCCTAAACCATATCAATATCTATAATCCCGTGTTTAGTTGGGTAAGTAGCTGTTGCATTTGCAGCCCTTGTTGCATGACGAGCAATGTAGAAATGGCGGCGTTGCATCTCAACCTGAACTACATTTGCAACAAACTCTTCCTTTGTTGTTTTCTCAACCTTATAAACACCCAAAACCACTAAATTAAACCCTAACACACCTTGGATGAAACAAAATTATAAAAAAACAATAAATGTTGATTATTATTATTTATTACCTTCCATGAAAATCCAATACATTTGTCAACTCTTTTGTTTGACTTGCTTTATTGGATTCCCGATCCCAATTTTTTACATCCCATGCCTTCTTTAATTGTCATGCATATACACAACGGGTGAATCGAATCATCTCTTGTAAATTTTCATCTTTCTCCATTTGTGATGTTGCATTTCGAGCTAGACTTCCCACACCCCAAGCAATTAGACCTTACACTTTTAATAGTTGCTCTGAAGCTAATTTGACCAAAGCTGGTTTTGGGAATGGTGGACATTATTTTGAAACAATTGCCAACTTTACCCATTCCTTTTCTATTTTGGCACATGCGTGACTAGCAACGTTTTGATCATTCCACCTTTGCATAGCATTTCCCAAGATGCGAACATTCATTTTACCATGGTTTTAATGTCGAGGACTTCCTACAGAAGTTGAAAGCCTTCTAGGTTTGGCCTTTTTTGCCACCAAGCCATGCACCTCCTTCAAATGCTTGGTCAACAATCATTTGGCGTAATATGCGACAATACAAGTGCCAACTTTGCACTTCCATTTCGACCCAACCTTTTTCCCTTCTTGGTCCTTTCGAGCCAAATTAGGTGGACAAGGGGGTGCCGGTGGCTAAGAAACCTAGTCGGTTTCAAGTTATAAACCTAAATAAAAAAATATCAAAAAATAAATCATTACTTTGTAATTAAAAAACCTTAACCCTAAAACTTTACACATAAAGTGTTCAGAAACAGAATGCAGGTATTGTAAACCAAAATCACACAATAAAGTATAATTCTTGCAAACTTTAACTGCTTTTAAGTATTGCAATAAAAAAATTTAACAAAAAAAATCCCGAACCTTCCATCAAATAATGGAAGGTGCGGATATAATTAAATGTAAAATAACTTGTACAAATTTTTTTTCCTACATTTAGTTTAATATATGTAAATTTTAAATCAATCTAATCCATCATTTTTCGATCGAAATTTTCAATCTACATTACTCATTGTCATGCTTATTAACTCAAATCCACATAGATTATTTGATACATCAATTTCTAATTTTCATATCTGATGGAATAACATTTTTAATCCACACGGATTGCTTGATACATCAATGTTTTAATATTCATATCTAATGAAACAACATTTTGCTTTTGGTGTCTTAATACTGATGGAGCAACATTTTGTTCACCAATTGGCTGATTTGAAGAAGCAACAATACCCTTAGTAGTTGCTTAATGTGAAAAAACAACTTGCAATTGATTTGATGAAAGAATAATTTCCTCCCCAACCACTTGATCTGATGAAGTAACATTTTGCTTATGCATTTCCAAATCATTACCATCACTCTTCCTCTATTTCCTTTTCCGAGCCATTATAACCTTCAACCTCAACAAAAAAACAACCATTATATTATTAATTGTCAATTCTAATAAACTAAACCATAAAGATCCCCAAAAAAAAAAAATCGCTTGTTGCCATCGCCTTCTTCACAACTAGGCCACCATAGAAGGTGACGACATTGCTACCGTCCCCTTTTTCATAATTAAACCAGCAAAACGGCGTAGGTCACCAATTTCTTGCGGCAAAGCCATCGAAGAAGGTGATGATAGTTGCCGTCTTTTTTTTTTTGTTACAATGGAACCTAAGCAAAACAAAACCAAAATTAATTCTGCATTCAAACAAAAAAAAAAAAAAACGGAAATTGTCGTCGTTTTTTGTTTTTTAAAATTTTTTTCTCCTCACTTTGGTGCCATCAACTTCTCAGCTCCAACAAAAAAGAAAAGAAAAAAGGAAGGCAACGTTGTTAGCGTCGCCTTCTTTGATGCAAAACAAAGGAAGAGGCGACGGCAACACTGCCGTTGCCTTCTTTGTTGCATAAGAACAAAAAAAAAAAAAAAGGCGACAACAGTGTCGCCTTTTTCTTTTTACTGCAACAAAACAAAACAAATAGAAGGGCACGACAATTATCATCCCATTCTGTGTTCCAAAAAAAACAAAAGAAGAAGGCGATGGCAACAAAGCTACCATCGCCTTTTTTTTCTTCTTGCTGCAACAAAACAAAACAAAAAGAAGGGGATGACAACTATCGTCCCCTGCTGCTTTCCAAAGAAAACAAGAAAAGAAGGCAACGGCAGCGTTATTCCCGTTAGCTTTTGCAATGCAAAAAGAAGAAGAAGCAAGCGACGGTAACGTTGCCTTCTTCTTCTTCTTGTTGCAACAAAATAAAACAAAAAGAAGGGGAAGATAGTTATTGTCCTGTTCTACCTTCCAAAAAAAACCAGAGAACAAGGCAACGACAACAAAGCTGTCGTCACCTTCTTCTTCTTTTTGCTACAACAAAATAAAAAAAGAAAAAAAAAGGGACGGTAGCTACCGTCCCCTCCTACCTTCCAAACAAAACCAGAGAAGAAAGCGACAACAGCTTTGTTGTTGTCGCCTTCTTCTTCTTCTTCTTGTTCCAACAAAATAAAATAAAAAGGAGGGGACGGTAACTATCATCCCCTTCTGCCTTCCAAAAAAACTAGAGAAAAAGGCGATGGCAACAAAGTTACCACACCTTCTTCTTCTTCTTGCTATAATAAAATAAAAACAAAAAGAAGGGGACAACAATTGGCGTCCCCTTTTGCTTTCCAAAAAAAACCCAAAGAAGAAGGTAACGTCACTGTCTTCTTCTTCTTGATGTAACAAAATAAAAACAAGAAGAAGGGGATGGCAGCTGTCGTCCCCTTCTGCCTTCCAAAAAAAATCAGAGAAAAAAGTGATGGCAAAAAAACTATTGTTGCTTTCTTCTTCTCCTTGTTGCATGACTCACTCCCAAGTCCTTAATTAGTCCCAAGTCTGGACTAAGTTAGGGTTTAGGTCCAAAGCAAACTTGTAGTTCTCCTTAAAAGTTTTCCAACGGTGTGTCACGTTCCATCTGCACACACTGGGATCGGGTCGATTCCCGACTCTTAATGGTTGGGAATTAAACTAGCAGTTTGACGCACTCCCAAGCCCCTTGTTGAACCCACTTGAAGGTCCAACTATGTAAGGTTGCGGAAAGTTAAGACTTGAGGGTCGCTCCCGATTTCTAGCACTAAAAGGGGGTAGAAGGGCGTGCTAGAAGTTCCGGGATTAGACTAGGAAGAGGGACTAGATTATTAAACTCGAATTTGCACCCAAAACCAACCACAAGAAGGTTAATTAGCATTTGGGAACACCCTTGGGTGATGGGACAAGCCACGGGCACTTTGACACACAAGACTCACCACGGCCCGGACTCAAGGGAAACCACTACCTTCCCCCTTATAGTATTCTCTACGTCTCACTGCGGAGGCTACATTCAAATGGCTCTTTTTCCCGGGACTCCCAAGTTGGAATCCTGAAACTGTCTAGAGTTAGAGTCCCGAGACTTTGGACGCTCATAGCTCCTCGCCCAAAAAACTCAGATCGGGACAAGGTCTAAACCAAAGTTGTAGCTCTCGTCGAGAGCTTTCCAACGCCATGTCGCACTCCTTGACGCGACGTCGGGAAAAGGTCGATTCTTGACTTTTTGTGATCGGGAGTCAAATTGCCAGTTTGACTCCCGACCTTTCTTTTGCCCATAACTTGGGCTGCAAATGTCCAAATGGCCCATGCAAGGCCATTTTGGGCATTTACACTTCAAAACCTTTTCATTGATATAAAGAATGGACCAATGCAAGGAGATTTGACCCCTCAAATTGTCTTCTGAAGTTTTTGGAGTCCCGAAGGATTCCATTTTCTCACTTTTGGGAGTGTGAGTTGCATTCTCACACTTAGCCCTAAAGTGGGGTTGTGACAAGGCCAATCCCAAAAAGGATCTTAAGGCCGGCACCGACTTGGGTGGTTTCCAATCCACAATTGCTTTGACCTTGTGATCATCCATCTTCAAACCTTCTTGAATTATCCTATGTCCAAGGAAGTCCACTTCTGTCACCCCAAATTTGCACTTCTCATGCTTGGCATACAACTTGTTTTCCTTTAACCTTTGGAACACCTTCCCGAGGTGCTGCGCATGTTCTTCCAAGAAGCCACTATAGATCAAAATGTCGTTTATATAAATGACCACAAAGTCATCAGGCCATTTTCGGAAGATGTCATTCATGAGAGTGCAAAATGTCGCGGGTGCATAGGTGAGCCCAAAAGGCATCACCATGAATTCGTATGAACCATACCTTGTGCGACAAGCAGTTTTTTCTTCATCCCCTTGCACAATCTGAATTTGGTAATATCCTGAACATAGGTCAATCCTACTAAACACCTTAGCTCCCGAAAGACGATCAAATAGATCATGGATTCGAGGCAAAAGATACCGGTTCTTCACCGTTGCCTTGTTGAATGTTTTATAATCAACACACATTCTCAACATCCCATCCTTTTTGTGAATGAAAAAGACGGGTGCCCCATATGGTGATTTGTTTGATTTGATATAACTTTTTACGAAGAGTTCTTCAAGTTGAACCTTAAGTTCTTTCAACTCCTCATGGTTCATTCTATATGGGGCTTTGGCAGGAAGTGCCATTCCCAGTACCACTTCAATTGCATGATCAACTCATCTTTTCGGGGGCAAGTGTTCGAGCAAGTCTTTGGGCATCACATCCAGGAACTCTTCCAAAACTTGCTTTATGCACTTGGCGAAAGTCACCAACTTGGTGGCTTCCTTGGGCTCATACTCATCCAACACTCGCATAACACACATCATGCTATAACCTCCCATGCATTCCTTTTCCAAAGTTTTTTCTAACATAAAGTGGATGGTTAATCCACCCACACAAGGCAACTCGTGTGCTTTCACCCGCACAATCCCACTTTTAGATGGAATTTTAACTAGCCTATTGTGCCTTTCTATGAGCACATTGTTTTGGGTGATGAACTCCATCCCTAAAATGCAATCCATTCCACCCAAGGCGGAAACTAGCAAGTCCACCTTTCCTTTCCAATTTCCTCGTTGAAGAGGAACTCCTTTCACTTGAAATTTAATGGGATGGGGAACCCCATCCTCAAAGTGCACCTCGATGGGTGCCTTAAGCTCCTCCAAGTGGAGCTCCATCCTTTCGGCGCTTTCCGGGGTTATGAAGTTGTGAGAAGCCCCTATGTCCAAAAGACATAACACATCCCGCTTAGCAATCTTCCCCTTCAAGATGATAAGTCGATTACATTCACCTTGGGCTAGGTTGGCGTTGAGGGCAATTACATTAGAGCCCCCATTCCCCACTTTTGACTTGGGATAATCCTTGAAGTAATGCCCCATCTCCTTGCAGTTGAAGCATGTTCCTTTGGGTTTCACCCCAATGTCTCCCTTGGGTTAGTTCCCTTTGAAAGGAGCCCCCTTTTTCATAAAGTTCCCCTTGGGTTTAAACCCCGAGCCTTGGGATTGTTTGGGCTTATCTTTTGTTGGGCTTCTTTGCCCACGATTCCATTCTCCGTCATGCCTTGGCTTCTTGTGAAAAAACTTATTGTCCTTTTTCAACCCGGATTTTTCACTCCACCCCACATCCAAGAAGCCCCCACTTTCGTGATGGTTTTAGATAGTGAGGAGGGCCAATTTTCCTCAAGCTTCGCTTGGCCCAAATTGGAAGTCCCATCACAAATTGGCACACATGATCCAACTCATGCATGTGCCGAATCTCAAGCATTAGTTCGTGGTAAGCCCTCACATATTGCCTCAAGTTTTCATTTGTGCCATTCACAAGGTCATGAAGTTTTCACTTCAAGATGTAATCGGAGTTCCTTGGGTCAAATTCAGCCTCGACACGTTCCTTGAAAAATTCCCAAGTGTAGCCATGGTTCTTCCCTTCCTCTTGTCAAATTGTCCTCCACCATGTGGCAGCATAGCCTTTCAAGTAGGACTAGGCAAGCTCCACAGCCGAATGTCGTCCAACCTTGGCGGCATGTAAATAATCCTCCATTTCTGTAAGCTAAGCATCCACAACCTTTCGGTCACGGGCACCATCGAAGTTCTCAAGTTTGGCTAGTTGGAACCTCGCATCCTTGGATGCTCCTCATTTGAGGGCCGTAACCAGCTCACTGAAGTCGGGCCTATTCATTTTGAGGAGGACTTCCAATTGTTCTTGGGTGAATAGGACCGAGCTTCGTGCTCCTCTTCACTTTCGACCTCATCTTGGTCCTTTCAGGTTTTTGGTTCCTCCTCCTTAATTGATTTTGGCGGGACTACTTGATCTTCGTTGGGTTTTTCCAACATGGTTTCTTGTGCTTGCTTACGATTCTTCTTCAGTGCCATCCGAAACTCCCAAGAAGTGAACCAAGCTCAAACAGAGCTCTGATACCACATGACATGCTCCCAAGTCCCTAGTTAGTCCCAAGTCGGGACTAAATTATTCAAGTTGCGAAATTGTGGAGGATTCGGAACACATTCCCATCTCTTAACACTAAAAGGGGTAAAGGGGCATGCTAAAGCTCCGGGATTGGATTAGGAAGAAGGACAAGCTATTCACTTATTCAAACCTACATCAAACCAACCAACAAGTTAGTTAGTTCACTTTCTAGAGTACCTTTGGTGGTAGGACGAACCATGGGCAACTTTGGACTCACTTGACTCACCACGGCCTGGACTCGGGGGAAGCCACCACCTTCCCCCATATAGTATTCTCTGCACCTCTTCGCCACACTTACATCTGAATGGCAATTTTTCCCGAGACTCCCAAAGTGGAGTTTCGAAACTATCCTAGTTTAGGCTCTTGGGACTTTGGGTGTTCATAACTTTTCGCTCCGACCCCGATTGGGACGAGGTCTGAAGCAAACTTGTAGCTCTCCTTGAAAGCTTTTCAACAATGTGTCACACTCCACCTACACACACTGGGATCGAGTCGATTCCCGACTTTTAGTGGTCGGGAGTCAAACTATTAGTTTGATTCCCGACCTTTCTTTTAACCATAACTTATGTTGCAAATGTCGAAATGGCCCATGCAAGGCCATTTTGGACATCTACACTTCAAGACCTTTTCAATGGTATAAAGAACACCTCAATGTGAGGTGTTTTGTCCCCTGTAATTGCGTTCTGAGTTTTTGAGAATCCCAAAAGACTCCCAAGTCCCATTTTCGGAAGTGTGAGTGGCGACTTCACACTTCCCTCAAAGTGGGGTTGCGACATTGCAACAAAAAAAAAACAAAAAGAAAGGGATGGTAGCTATTGTCCCCTTCTGCCTTCAAGAAAAAACCAGAGAAGAAGGCGACGGCAACAAGGCTGCTATCGCCTTTTTCTTCTTCTTACTACAACAAAACAAAACAAAAAGAAGGGGACGGCAGCTGCCATCCCCTTTTGCCTTCCAAAAAAAACTAGAAAAGAAGGCGATGGCAACAAAGTTGTCGTCGCCTTCTTCTTCTTGTTGTTACAACAAAACAAAAACAAAAAGAAGGGGACGATAGCTGCCGTCCCTTTTTGCCTTCCAAAAAAACCCAGAGAAGAAGGCAAAGCTATTGTCGCCTTCTTCATTTTCTTGTTGCAACAAAACAAAACAAAAAGAAGGGGACGGCAATTGTCGTCCCTTCTGTGATGCAAAAAGAAAAAGAAGAAGAAGAAGAAGAAGGCGACAACAGCGTCGCCTTCTTCTTCTGGCTGCAACAAAACGAAGGAAAGAAGGTAACAGCAGCAAGCCATTGCCTTCTTTGCGGCGCTACAACAAAACATAAAGTTGAAAAAAGGTAAGACAACTTACCTTGAAGCTTAGAAGTGGAAGCTCTGGCTCTGGCGCTCTTGTTCCGACTTTGGCGCTTTCACTCCTGCTCTAGCTATGGTGCTCCCACTCCGGCTATGGCATTGCTGCTACCATTGTTGCTCCCACTTCAGCTCTGATGCTTCCGCTCCAGTGCTTCCACTTTGGCTTTGGTGATCGAAGGTAGGAGGGGGGAGGTAGGTAAGAAGTAGGTGGGAGGTAGCTAGGTAGGAGAGAAATGTTTTGGGACAAAGTAGAGGCGGGAAAAAATATATATATTTGGGCAGGGAGGATGTGGTTTTGGTTCAACCCCAAAACGGCTTCAATGGCCTCATCCTCAACTAGTGCATTGGTGGCTGCTGGTTCACTCCAGGCCGAAAGCACCTACCCTACAACCGACTATATCACTCATGATAATGGTGTCAGAAATAGATCGATAAGGGAAGGCCCTGCTTGAAATACCCGGACCCACAAACGAGGAAAGCCATAGATAGGAGCATGAATCCCGAGGAAAGTTACCGCCAAATTCCCTACCTCCTGTAAATCTCCTGGTGCGCGACGACCCGTCCCCCATCCCCGGAGGGGATTTCTGGAATTCCCTCGTGAGTCGCGAGACCGCCCCGCAACCCCGCAGCGCAATTATGCAATTCTCCTTCTGTGAGCGGCGGAATCGCCTGGGGCCTGTGGGGGCAGGAAATTGTGCCAGGTCCGGGCCCTAAAATAACCAAATAGAAAATTCTCCGAGGTTTTTAGGCTCCACAAAGCACCTACATTACCTATTCCTGGATTTTTGAATTCTAAGGTCAGACTCAGAATACTTGCATCCTTTGAAATGACGTTCCTTCAGAATCGTTTGTCATTTTCTTGGCTCATCTTTCTACGCTGCTGCCACACCTGTCGAAACAGAAGACAATTAAGATCTTTAAAGATATCTTAAGAGATTCTTCCGTGTGGAATAATATCATCCTAGAGAAGAGACGGGCAGATTGCGGCTTGTTGTGAAAAACCAATTTAAACTCGTTTGTCGCTTTCGAATTTACTGATTATTCCACGGTGCGATAGAGATGTAAATTAGTAACTGCATGTACTTTATGATATGATATTTCAATGTTCAAAATCATCACAGAGATGAGCAGATGGCCCATTCTTTTCTTAACAACAAAGAAGTCAATGCTGTCAGCATTTGGAGTCGAGGCGGTTGCTTCGGAGGGTGGTCAGATCACACGAAGGGGCGCTCGTGCTTCACAAGGAGGATTATATCCAGCTGCCGTACCCTGATAGGAATGAATCGACTGGAATTGCAAAAGTTGCTGTTTAAGTAGCTTACCATGATGCGCCAGTCGCGGACAGCCGCAGAGTCACGTGACTCCACTCACATTGGCGGATCAGGTCCCACGCTTTCCTTGCTTGGCTGACGTGCAGCAACTACCGGACAAAACAGACTACCCCATACAGCAGGATTCCGTTGAATGTCAACTGCACCTTAATCCATTGGAACAGGGACAACTGGACTCAACATCTGACAAATGATTTTGGCCGAGCGTAATAACTCTCGATTTGAGACACGCCTCCGTGGGCCAGGCCCACAATGATCAGACAGGCTTTTCACACTGCATTTTGATTGCATTTGTCATTTATCTATTTTAGGCTACTGATATGATGCTCGGTGAATTTTAGTACTGGGACTAAGTAGTGATCGTACTCTAGGGGAGGAGATGATGAAATACAACCGTTACCCACACTGTCGACCTTGTGCACAATAGGGACTAGCCGGATCGTGACAAGACTATATTGTTGAGTGTGACTCCTTGGGAATAGATACTATCTTCACAGGACAAGATCATCACGCACCACTTACAAGGTTTTTTAGTGTCTTAAATTTGTAGTGCTCTAAAGACTGGCCCTGGCCAGTTGGAAGAGATCTAGACCCAACATTCAATTCCAGGCGATCCACATAATACTACTATACTGTACAGATTTTTTATCTGACTTACTCGTAGCTAGATTGATCATCAGAGCCGGAAACATGTTGCTCCAACAATTCAAGATAAGAAGCGCTGCTCCGACGTTGTGCTCTGAGTTTAGTGATGGCTTTATGGTAAGGAAAGCGAGGTCGTTGGGGCGTCCAGAATCGTTGCAAGTGCGCGCCAGCACAAGTCCCGAGGGTACAGGATGGTTAGACTCGGCATCGATGGCGTTCGGCGAAGTGGCCACCTATGTCGAGAAGAAAATCGAAGAGGTCAAAGACGAATTCAGCCACGAGGTTGTCGACTACTTTGGGACAGCCGTGATAATGAAGAAGTTGAAGATGCTGGATCTGATTGATCGCATTGCGGATATTCAGGACGATACGAGCGAACTGGTGGGTGGGAAGCACGTTAGTGTGCAGCTCGTCAGTACAGATATCGACCCACGTATGCAATCTCCAACCCCAACTCTCTTCACAATTACTCCAACCAGATCAATTTAGCCCCTGTGTGGAACCGCACGAAATTTTCCACGGTATATAATATAGTGCTAGGTCGTTCGTGCACATTGCGGAACTCTCCAAAAGCAATGAACATTTTGTGGTTGAAATTGGATATGCAGACACAGGAAAACCTTTGATAAGCAATGAGGAGATCTTTTCGGGATGGCCCGCTTTGGAAGGTGCGGCGGTCCAAAACGTCGTCTTTCAAATGAGATTCACTGTCCCGAGAAAATTCGGCGTTCCGGGAGCCATAATTGTCCACAACCGTCACCCGAACGAGTTCCTTTTGATTTCGTTTGATCTCGAACTACCCGACCGGAGCACTGCACACTACGTGACCGACTCATGGGTCTACAACACAGAAAATACAGATGGCCGGATTTTCTTTCGCAACAAGGTAAGTACTTGACAATTACGAGTGAATGTCCAATCCCAATGATCCAAATGCCTAAACTTTCATGTTCAATGTCTTCTAGGGTTAAATTTCTAGTATTTCTCTGCTTACAGGCTTACTTGCCGGCCGACACCCCTGAAGCGCTGAAGGAGCTGCGTGAGAAAGAACTTCAGGCTCTGCGAGGTGACGGTACAGGCGAACGAAAACCGAGCGACCGCATCTATGATTATGCCGTTTACAATGACTTGGGCTCACCTGACGAAGACCCAAAACTCGAACGGCCCAACTTGGGTGGAAACGAGGAGTATCCATTCCCTCGCAGAATGCGAACAGGGCGACCCCCTGCCAAATGCAGTAAGTCTCCTCTGTAATGTCGAGATACAGACGGTAGCATCAGCTCCCTCGAAATTGATAGCTCTGCAATTTGGCGTACATATTGATGGAGCTCCTCGGATGATGTCTTAATTGTTGTTATGATTTTCTGTGTAGACCCCAAGTACGAGACCCGGAAGACAAAAAAACCTTTCTACATCCCTCGTGATGAGTGCTTCGAACGCAAGAAAATGGATGACTTCATGGCCGATGGTCTCCGCTCCATAGTCCACTCTGCATCATCGAAAATTAGTGTCCAGGTGACAAGGAAATCAGAATTCGATACCGTTGAAGAAATCAAAAAGTTGTTTGCTAACAAAGGCAAGAAGGTTGGTGGAATCAACAATGTGTTGCCCCATAAGACAGATGTTCCCACACGAAACCAGCATCCGCTGGTCTTCTTAAGTGAAGTACTGAGGCCAGATGGCCAGTCAGCCGATCCACTCCTTTACCCTCTACCTCGAATCTTACAAGGTTTGTTTTCTTTTTCAAGAAAGCATCCTTCAATTGATGTGTGCGCGTGTGTACTGTACTTTTGGATGCCGATAGTCATGGAGGTACAGTTCGGGGTTGGATTCGGCCGAGTTTTGATGGATTAGGAGTTTGCACGATGGAGTGCATTATCGACAAAGAGACTCATTGTTGCCCTGCGTTGTATCTTGTAGCTGACGATAAGGCATGGCAAAACAACGACGAATTTGCTCGGCAGTTTCTGGCAGGGCTCAATCCTGTGGTCATTGAGCTTGTTAAGGTAATGACTGGAAAAAGCCTACCTGAATCCGCAGTGTGTAGTGATATTTACGTTTTAGTAGACAGGTCCAATTTCTAATTTTGCTTGTTTGAATACCAATCCAACCTAGGTGTGCGTGAGGACTGACTGACCAAGGTGGTCCTGTTGAGCAGGAATTTCCTCTCAAGAGCTCACTCGACCCTGCAGAGTTTGGCGACCCCACTTCTGCAATCTCCGAAGATCATATTATCGGGGAGTTGGAAGGACTCAGTGTCCAGCAGGTAAAGTCGGTAACTCTAGCTAAATCCGAACGAGCTGCAATCTGGGGGCGTGCTCCTCATCACGAACGCGCCAGATTTTAATCACATCCATATCTGCAGCTGCTGACAATGTTCTTTCCTTTTTTGGGGAATTTATATGTACAGGCTGTGTCCAAGAAGAAGCTTTTTGTTGCGGATTACCATGATGCTTTTTTACCGTTCATTGCGAGAATAAACTCTCAAAAGAATAGGGCACAATACGCTACGAGAGCACTATTTTTCTTAAGGAGTGACAATACACTTAAGGTGCTTGCACTTGAGTTGGTTCTTCCACGGGAGACTCCTGACGGAGAAAAGATGTCCCGGGTGTTGACCCCACCAACTGACAACTCCAAAACGGATTATATGTGGGAGCTCGCGAAGGCTCACGTTGCCAACAACGATCTTACTGCGCACCAAGTTTTTAGCCACTTGTGAGTGCCGACTGCTTTTTGCCATGTCGTTTTTCCTCAGGAAATCGAATTCCTTTGCTTGCACTTCGAACACTAGCAACCTAATGTGTATGTTCTCGTCCAGCTTACGGTGCCATGCAGCGACGGAGCCTGTGATCATTGCTTCGAACCGTCAGCTCAGCAAGCTGCACCCAATCTATCAGTTGATGGCGCCGCATTTCAAGTGCACGTTAGAGATTAACCGTCAGGCTCGATTGACTCTTATTGCTGCTGGGGGTTCAATTGAAACCCACTTCACAACTGGTGCATTGTCCTTGGAGCTGGCCGCCGCAAATTACAGAGATAGTTGGACGTTTGAGTCTCAAGCACTGCCGTTTGATCTTGTACGAAGGTAACGACTCAATACAGTACCTGCAGTACATTTTCTAACCTAAGATTATGAATCTCTGAATGTTGGTTTCGCTTTTGACAGGAGTCGCTTACGCTTGTTCTGCTTTATTCTTTCAGGGGCATGGCAGTGCCAGACCTTACGGCCAAACACAGCGTCAGGCTTGTCATAGAAGATTACCCTTACGCACACGATGCACTTGAGCTGTGGGGCGTCCTGAAATCGTGGAACGCAGAGTATGTGGACATCATTTACAAGGACAATAGTGTCGTCCAAAAAGATGTCGAATTGCAGAAATGGTGGGCCGAAATCCGCAATGAAGCCCACGCTGACAAGAAGGATGCACCTGGATGGCCAGAACTGAACTCTAAGCAAAGCCTTGCTGATATTTTGACAATTCTTCAATGGATTACTTCTTGCCAGCATGCGGCTGTCAACTTCGGTCAATACGATTATGCAGGGTTCATGCCCCACCATCCCACAATGACCCGGCGCCTGCTTCCAGACGAAGGGACCAAAGAGTGGGACGAGTATCAACGTAGTCCTGAGAAATATTTCTTGAGGTCAGTCTCCAACATTGACACCACAACCACGGCCATGTCCGTGTACGAAGTGCTTTCCGCCCATTGTCCCACGGAGGAGTACATCGGCGAGCGTTCGTCAATTTGGACAGAGAATGAGGCGGTATGTCCTAAACCCTAAATCTATGTCTCTTGTATCAATCAACGACGAGAAGACCTACTGCTTAATCGAGCTCTTTAAACAGTTGGTATTCTCATCATGGATTAATCATTTTTTCCTTTTCCGAGTGAGCTTTGTAGGCTAAGGCAGCATTCCAGCGCTTCTCGGAGAAAATAAGTCAAGTGGACGAATTAATCACGGCGCGCAACAAGGATAAGACATTGAAGAACCGAACTGGTGTTGTGGACATGCCGTACCAGCTACTACGACCAAATTCAGAGCCGGGTGTGACTTTCATGGGTGTTCCCAACAGCATCACAATTTAGGAGCTCTTACAGTTTAGAGTCGTCTAGATGCAATGACAGAGCTGAAAGAGCATTGTGATATATAGGCACAGGCAGACTTATGTTTACTAGAGTACTGATGATGGACAACTCCATTTTAAAATCGACAATAGTACAGATCTACGATCAATAATGCTCTGGAAATCCGACGTTGTATAATATGAAATCATCTTCACTTTTCATCCTGCTTCAGAGAGTACGTTGCTACGACAGACTAGGACGACTCAAGAGTAGCTCTAGAACTGCAATGCATGTGCATTCGCATCTTTTCAACTGTTGATCACGTCCAACGTTTTAGGATACCACATCCCAAAGCATATTGTTCCTAATCTAGCCTCGTAACTGCATAAAGGCCATTACTTTACTACGAGATCTTGCGGCTCGGTCGTTATGTGCATGATAAATAACTTCTACACTCGGATCTGAGGGTGTCGATATGTGGTTTTTCACTCTGTTACAATTTCTTATACCACATGTCTTGTTGCAAGTCGTCGAACTATTCAACTGCCCAGAGTTAATACATGAGCACAATCGATGTCACTATTTACTTAGAAAAACCTGCTGAACACAGTGGTGGTTAGATTCACGGCAGTAAATACTCATATTAAGTGTACTTCACGTGGTCAAAGAGGCTCATGCTCTTATAGAAGCCCAGAGGTCGACTTATTTAATCTCTACATCCACATGTTCTCCTCTTCATGGATCACACAAGTCAGAATGTTTTGTAACTTCTTTGAACAATGGAGCATCGTGTACAGTTTACATCCATAGAAAGAATGTCACTCTGATGCTTCTGCAAGGGGGTCCCCAGCTAATTCGTTGCCAGTCTGCCTGGAATCACCTCCAGGAGGTACTAGAGAGTTGCCCAGCAATTAGAGGGTGGGTTAGTACTCAGTTAAACGTAAACTAATCGCAAAATTATGTTTATCGTTCCTATACATGCATATTCACACGGTGAAAAAGTTGGGAAGTGTTAGTTCACAAGGACCTTTTTTCTATAGGCACAGAAGGGAGCAGCGAGCGTGAATTGCCGATATGTTGAATGAAATCTAATTATCTATCTATGAAGGCAGGTAGTTTGTTTTGTAGTTATGAGATCCACGTTCACACTTGGGCCAACGTCATAGGCCACACTAGTCTCCCCTATGTCCGTCTTGTCATCTCGAACTAACGAAATGCATTCATTGGAAGCTCATTTAAATGTATAAAGGTAGTACTTTATATAATAGTGATTTTTAAATTCACAACTTTTTTGGTTAAATTCACTCTTTCTTCACGCGTCAGATTATATGCAAATTAAATTTGAGTGTCTACCCCACCCCCTTGTAAACAGTACGTGCAACATAACAAAATAAGAGATGGAATTCACAACTCGGCAAAAACTGATTGAAGATCTCAGCAACAACTACGAACAAGAAGGAGTGCTCCTCACCATCAAGACAAGCAAGGAGAAGCGGGTGGTCATGAAATGTGACCGAGGCAAGGAGTATGTCAACATGCTGAACCTGACGGATGAAACCCGCCAAAGGGAGACGCACAAGAGGTGAACTGGCTATGAGTTTGAAATTGTCTGCTTGTCGATGAAAGGTGTCTGGGCAGTTCGTAAAATCTCAAGCAGCCACAACCACGAGCTTGGTGGCAACTTGGCAGGCCATGCGATGAAGCGCCGCTTAAGCAAGTTAGAAAAGGTTAAAGTGCGAATGCTCGGTGGGCAAGGTTTGGTGCCAAAGGACATTCTCTGCATCCTCCATAAGGAGTTTGCAAACATCCACTCAATGGCTAAGGAGATCTACAACGAGCTTGTTGCTTCTCGAACGAAAAAGTTGAAAGGCCGCGGACTCATCAAAGCGTGGTGGAGCTGATCTCTTGCTCTAATTACTTCAACAAGGTGTAATTGGTGGAAGGTGCCGTTGACTACGTGTTCTTTATGCATCAATCATCAATTAGCATGTGCCAGACATTCGGCACGGTCTTCTGTCGCAACCCTAGCTTTGGGCTCGCGACCAAGGCATAGGGGGTTGCAAGGTTACGGGCCAAGAGGAAGGAAGCTCGGGAATGTTAGAAAGTGTGACGAAGTATGAGGAAATGAACCCTCACACTCCCAAGGCAACTCCCACTTTGGGAGATGGAGTCCCTAACACGCTCCCAAGTCACGAGGTGAAACCCACTTGAGGGTTTCACAAAATCAAGTCGCGGAAATTGTGACTTAATAGCACGCTCCTGGCTTCCAACTTTAAAAAGGGGTAGAGGGTCGAGTTGGGAGCCCAAGGATTAGACTAGGAAGAGGGATTAGCTTAGGTCGTGTGAATCTGCATCCAAAAACCCACCAAAAAGGTTAGTTTAGCATTCGGGACACCCTTGGGTGTTGGGACTTGCCACGGGCACTTGGACACACAAGACTCACCACGGCCCGGACTCGAGGGAAGCCACCACCTTCCCCCATATAATATTCTCTACGGCTAGTCACCGAGGCTACATCCAAATGGCACATTTTGTTGGGACTCCCGAAATGGAGTCCCGAAACTGTCCCGGCTAGACTCCCGGAACTTTGAACGACCATAACTCCTCGCCCCGAACTTGGATTGGAACGAGTCTTGAATCAAAGTTGTAGCTCTCGTCGAGAGTTTTTCAACGCCGTGTCGCACTCTACAAGGCAACGTCGAGAAGAGGTCGATTCCCGACTTTTAGTGGTCGGGAGTCAAACTGCCAGTTTGACTCCCGGCCCTTCTTTTGCCCATAACTTGGGCTGCAGATGTCCAAATGACCAATGCAAGGCCATTTTCGATATCTATGTTTCAAGACCTTTCCAATGACATCAAGAACGCCTCCATACGAGGTGTTTTGAGCCTTGCTATGGAGCTCTGAACATTCGGGAGTCCCGGAGGACTCCAAACCTCCAACTTTTCCAAGTGTTGGGCTTCACCCCCACACTTGGCCAAAATGGGGTTGCGACATTCTCCCCCATTAGAAGAAAGAGGTCAATGTCCTCATTGACACTTAGAATTTTCCAACTTACAATTGCAATTGCTTTCTTTTGGATATTTGGCCATTTGCCGACTCTTTGCGACTTGGACCTTGTCTCAAGCTAACTTAGGCATCCCCAAGATTCCAACACTTCTTGACAAGTCCAAGAGGGTCTTGTGGAAAACCTTCTTCCCATGCTTCGTCAAAAGACTAAACTAACCTAATTGACGAAGCCTTCATTTGAGAGGAACTTTTTCCATTTCTTCCCTTCATGAGGACTTAAGTCAAGTCTACTCTTAACCTAAATATTTGACATGACTCCTTTTTCTTATCTCGCGCCTTGGTCACAACAACCAAGCCTTAATTAAAAGGTTTGCTTATCAAGGTACAAGAAGCAACACTTGGGTTTGCCAAACCCAAGTCCCAAACTGCACTTAAAGTATGTGAGCAGGCTCATGACTTCCCGCGTTGGCCACACTACCAACCAACCCTTCGGGATGTACTCAAAGCATGTGCATGTCCCCGCAAGCTCACCTTGCTTGCCTCCTTTCTCGGGGCCAAGTTTCCTTAACCCCAAAGGCGAGTTCGATTTTGATTTGGGCCTACGCGAAATAGTTCCATTTGTCTCATGCCATTCGACAACTCTATTTGCCTTATACAAATTTCTCATGATACAATCTCTTGGAAGTTTTTAAGCCTTTATTTCGCTTGCAACTTGATGTGGTACATTTTACGTGACACTCTACCCCACTAAAAAAAAGGTGATGTCTTCATCACACTCTACGTCTTTTCTTCTTTGCCGGTCTAGTGTGGAACTCTTCTATGGCTTCTTGGGCATGTTCCATGTCGGATTCATTCACCCAAGAAGCTTCTATCGGATGGTATCCTTTCCACTT
>Ga0209611_10002021_pt1 | contig 35476 bp, 22 predicted proteins | sample S1TSphgellanicum_3_FD_187693 | JGI IMG/M metagenome (GOLD analysis project Ga0209611, IMG submission 187693) | Host-associated microbial communities from peat moss isolated from Minnesota, USA - S1T2_Fc - Sphagnum magellanicum MG (SPAdes) (version 2) | ecosystem: Host-associated > Plants > Peat...
TATTTTGATTCCCTGAAGAGACTTTAAACTTATTTTAGGGAGACTCTTCCCACTCCCACTCTTTCCATCACCCTACATGATGATGAGTCAGCTAGTGGATGCCCAAGTTAGTGACTGGGAGAAGTGATATACATACTAGCAAGAAAAATCTGCCCAAATCCATCAAGTGATTTTCTTAGCTTTTTTCCCTCAAAATGTGACAATTTTTTGGGGAAAATTTTCATAAAGTTCCATTGACCATGTTGCTTGGGATTTTTTATTTTTTTATTTTTTGCAAAATGACAAATTCTTGCCACCAAGAAAAAAGAAAGAAGAAGGTGTACTGAGCAAGATCCCCATCTGACTTTGCAAAGACCAGAAGGTTTTTTCTATTTGCCAGTCTGGGATTTTTTGGTGATATGGGTGAAATCTATCCTGAAGAAGAATAGGTACTTTCACGGTTCATGAAGATAAGTGTGAATAGGTACTTTCACGGTGCATGGAGATAAGTGTGAATTGTTGAAATCCATGGAGAAATGCCCAAGATATGAGCATGCAAAGTTTTTGGGGGGTAGGGGCAAGGGTTGAATCAAAATGAAAAATCTCAAAACACATGAAACAACCCCTACGAATATGAATGTGCCTTTTCTCTCTCTCCTAACCAATGAGCCAACAAATTGGCAACTGTCCATCACCTACCCATCATCAAACACCATGAGCATGCAAACTGAACATTTTTTATTAAATAAATGTTCACATCTGTGGGTGTGATTTTGATTTAAACTAAAATTAAATAGAAAATCAATGGACATGAACATAACTATGTTTGTTAAACTTTAAAATTCCTAATGCATATCTATGGCTTAAAAAAATTGTGGGCATGATAGTTGCGTTTTTTCAAAACTTTTGTTTTGTGCACTCGTGCTCTAAAAGCCTCTTTCCTCTTCACATCTTATCGTGTGAAAATTTTGTCAAAGTTTTCTCTCTCTCTTGTTACGGTGATCATGAAGTATCTTAACATTGCTAGAAAATGCAAGCTTTGTCTTTCTCTTCTCAATGTTGGTGCTCTTGGTCATGAAGAGCTCTTCTTCTTTTGGTCAAACTTTATGTTTCCTTCTTCTTATTCTTGGTTGAATGTAAATACTAATCAATTGTCTTCCTCTTCCTAGTGTTGATGAACTTTTGTTCATGAAGCTCTTCCTTTTCCTAATGTTGGTGAACTCCTACTCATGATACACTTATTCCGAGTTCGTAATTGAATCTAGTTGTTGATTATTTTCCTTTTTTTAATGTTGGTCAACTTTTACTTATGAAATTTATTTTTTCTAATTTTTGGTCAAACTTATATGTTGATCTAATTATCTTTTTCTTTTGGTGTTGGTGTTCCTATTCATGGAGCTCTTTTCCGTGGTTCATAGTCAAATTTAGTTGTTGATTTGATCACCTTCTTTTTTCTAATATTGGTGAATTTTTGGTTTTGGTGTTTTTTCTTATGAAGTTCTTCTTATGGGTTCAATCCTTATTACTAATTTGATCTCTTCCTCTTCTTGTGTTGGTGTTCCTACTCATGAAGCTTTTATTTTCGATATGATCTTTGCTATTGATTTGACTATTTTTTAACTTAAAAACAATGTCAATTTTTTTTGTGGATGAAGGCTACAAACCCTAATTCAGCTTTGTGGTTAAACTAATGGTGGTGTGGTGTTTCAAAGACGCCAAAATAGTTGTTTTCTGGTTTGTTTTTTATTTTGGTTTGTTTTGTTGTTTTGCAAGTTATTGCGAAGGGATCTTGGTGAACTCGTTTCAATGATGGAACGCGATCCCGGCTACTCAATGGAAACTCTTTATGAGCTATGTGAATCACGGCATTGCGAGGGGATTGGTGACAAGATTTTAGGGGAATGAAAGGATGAAGTGAGGAGGAATATATATGATGTTGGTCGAAGAGAAGGAGGCAAATTTTTGGTGAAGAAATGAAGCTAAGTTCCTAGATTTTCATGATAACTAGCAAGTGTGTAATGGATTTGGATTTTGGATGGTAATTAATTAGGGGTAGAAGTTGATGGAGACTGTTGGCTCTCATAAAAATTCTAACGCTTGAATTTCCATTGTGCCAAGAGTGTCAAAAAAAGGTTTAGAGGTCTTGCATTTTTATTTTTTTTAGGGACCAACACAAGGGAGACGATGAATGTGTCAAGGATTTCTGGAGTAGTTGTTGTGGTAACTCCATGTTTGATGGCTTGGGGATTTTAAGTTGAGTGTGCAATGTGTTTATCCTAAAGAAAAAGTACCTCCTAGATTGTGGGAGCTCCAGGGATTTTGGGAACAAGGGGATATTGGAAAATGGAATAGATTACACTCACTGATCATGTTTTAAATCTTTGTCTAGTCTCTAAGAGGAACCATATGATGTAGTCAAGTTAGTATCTGTGGGATTCTTGTTGTTGGGGTATGAGCTGCCATTCCCATTAAGCAATCAGTTGATTCCTCAAGAAGAAATCAAAAGAGAAACTCATCCCTTGTGGTTCATAAAAATAAAACAATAAAATTTAGATATCTGTAAGGAATTTGATGAAGAAACTCTGTAAGCAAATATTTATGTTTTAGTAAGACTTCAACAATACACATTGAGTTTGTTTGTCCAGCATTAGGGGTTTACACCCGTAGAAAGTATATCCCCTTTCTTTTTTGGTGATAGTTTTTTTCTTTTTGGTTTTGGTGCTCCTACTCATGATGTTTTTTTCCTCAATTCAATCCTTGTTCTAAACCCCCCTCTAACTCTTATTTTGTTTATTTTGAGTAAAAAATGTGTAATCTAGTTACAACATGCCCTTACCTTCACATTTTTTTTTGTGCTTGTTGTTTCACCTTTTGTTGAACCATTGTTGTATTTCCCAAATTCCAACCCATATATTTGAATGAATTTGTTTAGAAGTTTGTTCGTAAATTATTGTGAAAGAGACCAATTGCCTTTCTTATATTTGTTGTAAACCAATTTGATAGAAATTATGGTTTATGGTGTCTTTCAACTTTTCTTTGAGTTGTGCATTATGTCATAAACAAGTTTTTAGTTGTTATTTTGGCCTTTTTCTTTTCTTTCTCTTTTTTTCACTTTCATTTGTTATGGTTTTATTTGTTGTTTTTTCAAAAAGATTTCCAAATATTATGTGGAAATCACAACATGTGATTATGAATAGTCTATTAAGAGTTCTTTTCATTTAATATATCTTGCATGTAAATGTGTAGCGATAACAAGTTGTGAAAGCTCATTGCTTCTTGGGTTGGATCTTCTAAAATGTGAATTTCTTGTTTTAGGTTAACACTACAATCATCTAGGTTGACAACATGTTCCCCTTTTTCAATTGCCATAATAGTAGGGCTACTAAGCATATCCACATAGTAATGTTATTGTAAATATAAATCAACTATAGGATTACAACTAACATCTAAACTAGGAATTAATCCCATCATTAGAAGAACTTGTATCCATTCTAACCATATGTGCGATTAATGTGCGATTAATGTTCAAAGCAATTCAATTTACTATTACACTTATATTAGTCCTATGTAACATTTTAATTGCAAGTGTTCATAGTTGCATATATGACTAAACTTGCACAATTCCAAATTTTAGTCATACATATGATTACAATGTGTGACTACTATAAGTTTAGATGAAAATATTGATGAAATATGAACATATGTCATCCATTATGGGTGGCATCCATTGATGATTGACAACTAAATTGCTTTTGTAACTATATTTACAACTATGCATAATTGATTAAATGATACATGATATTTTTGTTATTGCAATTCAAAGTGTATAAATTAATTTATTGAATAATATGTTATTAAAAAAAACTATTATAAACTAGTAGGTTAATTAGGCTAGGTAAGCTTAATAGGTCAAGTTAAACTAGGTAGGCTTATGTATGTTGGTAAGTGAGCTTAGCTTACATACTTAATTAGTTGTCCTAAATTATCTATAGGTAATAGTAAGATAATTTGTTAGGCTTAACTTGAAAAGCATATTCAAGAAATGAGATTGTGGGAAATGATTAAAGTGGTGCTAGAATGAGTTGTGTTCTAGGAGAAATTAAAATATGTAATTTTGGTGGGAACCCAAATTGTTCAAGTTGTAAGGAAAGACCAAGGTGAGTTGTTAGTTTGATTACTCCTAGAACAATATTGTGATAGGGTTATTTAATTGTTGTTGAACATTTTTGTGCATTGTAAGTTTGTGTTCATTGATTCTCTATTGCATGCTTCTTAATGGGATAGTTAAACACTTTGTTTGTGTTGGTAGAATTATTCTAAAAAATCTCTCAAATGATACACATAAGCTTGTGTGTTTCCAAATCTTCTTTAAATATGATCTAAAATAAGTCCCATGATTAAATGTTACTTTTCTCTTATTGATCAATTTTTCAAAAATATTTGTCCAAAAGACACCTATAACCAAGGGTTAAAGGACCCATCCCCTCATGGAACACTAAATTTAAGCTCAAAACATGATAGTTGACAAACTCATCACCAAACATACCCATACACAAGAGATCTCAAGATTTTGTTTTTTGGGTTTCACCCACAACCCATAGATGAACACAAAAACTACAAAATGATCAACACTTAATTTTTTTTTGAATGCATACTTTCAACCAAGCATTTGATCTTAGGCATCCAGGCAAACATTAGTGCAATTGTGCACAATTGTTGATTGGCTACATCCAAAATAGTTGGTGCATTCAATTACCGGTCGATATTCAAACATGAGCCAGCTTACCCTACCCTCAATGTTTTCTCTTTTGTTCCAATTTTGTGATGTTGATGAAGTGGTGATCATTCATAAGTCTATTTAGCCATATTTGACAATATTCAAAATATGAAAGTAGAAAATCTTAAGCACCCTTTCATTTTTAGTCAATTGTGGTGATTTTTGGGCAATTTTCTTTTCTCAAAATAGGGAATTTAGAACATAACATTCCTTTAAAAAAAATGTTTTTAGCAAAATAGTGATATTAGCCCCCAAGAAAGTCACTGATTTACCCCATTGGTGCAAGTGGTCCCCAGTGGAGCCAATGGTGACTTCATATTAAGGTTCCAAGTAGTTTTTTTTTTAAAAAAAAAATTTCTGGCTTTAAATTTCTGCCAAATTTTAACAATAAAATTAGCAAAAGTATTCAAATTTACACTAGAAAAACAAAATTTTCCCAATTTCTTTGTTAAAATGATGAAACTTCAGCAGGAAAAAAAACACTGGTTCCAAGACTCCCAGCAACTGAACCCTAAACCCTAAATCCTCCATTCTACTACCCTCCTGCTTCTTTTGTTGTGCCAATGTCCTATTCAGTTCATCTTGACATTGAATTTTAGATTTAGGAGGCATCGCAGTAATGTTATAACATTCACACAAAACAAAACAAGAAGGATGATCCAAATCAAATTCCAGCACAATTTGTAACTTGTTTGTGCTAGAAAGCAGCTGTGGATCTAATGAACCTAGCTAACGAATCCCATCAATTTTTTGAAAAGGGAGTTGACATTGCCTTTTCACTATCTATTAACTGGATCAACATGAGGCGAGTTGGTTGAAGTGTTGGTTAATTGTTGCTAATGCTTACTTTGTGAACTCTTCTTCCTCATATGGGCATGCTATCAAATATTTTGCCAAAAAGACTTCAAGAAAATATGTAACCCTGGAACAATTTTGTGAAACAGGGGTGCATGCCAATTTGTTGGAAAGGCTACCCTAGCAAACAGTGTAGAGGAGACAATGAGAAGAACCTCAGCAATCGGGTTTTGAGCAAGCAAAAGCTCCTTGAGGAGAGGTAATGATGCTAGCACAGTTCCTGGCCACTCCAAAAACTTGTTGCTTGGTAGCATCACAACCTGGACTTCTTCAAATGGGAAATACATCAAAAAATAACCAAAAGAAACTCAAGATGGTCTTTGACCAGTTTTCTCAGTGAGGTCATCATCCCAGTCCACATCAATCCATGCAAATCCTGTTGCACAAATTAGTTCTTGTACCCAACAATCTAAAACTTGCTTTTGGATGAGCCAATTGGGTCTCAAAATGACATCAAAATTCAGGTCTAAAATCATCGTATGACAATAATAGAGGGCCTTGCATCCTCTGAGGAATTAAGGTGCATCCTCCAAGGAATTAATGAATGTGGGTACACTACTGATCTCAAAAGGGAGCCCTGACAAGTTAGAGAGATCCAGGAGTGAGAGACGCAAAGTGCACACTCCCTTTGGAATGCACATTCCAAGAGCTTCATCTGACAAACCTGAAAACGAGTTCAGTGAGGGCAGAGCAGCCAGCCAACAGAGCAAGTGTTGAGGAAATTCTTGTCATGAACCGACAAGACTAAAAAGTCAACAACTCTATCCCAGAAAAACAAAAATCATGAAAAGATAGCAAATTCTGATGTGCAACAACAAATAGATACACAAACTCTTACCAACTCTAGATACACACCACAGATGGGATCCTACATCCTACCCACTGCCTTGTATCAACCCTGTGTTCAGCAATTTAATTCTGCCTAGAAGAATAAGTCTGAGTTGTGAAAACAACAACACAGATCCAATCTCTGGAGCTCCACCATCTGACAGAAAAGTTCACCATGTGTTTGGTAAGCCTTTGTCGAGTCGCTTGCACCAGTTTAGATTGTGACACTGAAAACTTTTGATCAATGTCTTCCTACAACTCACAGAATGTAACCTATGACTGCAGAATGGGCACATACTCAAAGAAACAAAGAACTGAAATGAGTTGGTTTCCAATTTCAAGATATGGAACCTAGTACTCAAGCAGGCAGGAAACCAGTTACCTCCCACCACTTGTCATCCAGACTGTTGTCATCCAGCAGATGGTAGATTCAGGGTGGAATCTCCCTTTCAAGAGAAAAAATCCAAGACAACTCTTGATCAGTAAGATGCCTTTGAATTAGATTGTGCGTTCCCAAAAAAAACCACCAGGTTGTGCTCTCTTCTTCTTCATGATCCCATCCATCTTGGTGCTAACCTCTTTGACATCTTCTCCTAACATCTGCTGAATTCTCTGCATTGTTTTGAATAAACTTTCAGTCAATTTGTCAGCAGCAGACATTGCCCCATAATTCTAGCATACCAAAATGCAGGCTAGAGAATTCCAAGAATTCCTTTAGTAACCTGAGAAATCTCTTCTGCATTCAAACAAATTTGTGGCAAAGACCATTTTCTTCATCCTCATCTGTGAAACATTCTTCAGTTTCTGCATGTTTGAAATCTGCTTTCGAGCCAGGTGCAGCTGGATGGATCCCAATTTCCCATTTTCCAGAGGCTTTTGCTTTGGTACTGCAATGCATTGGATGCAAATGTGCATATGCCCCAGAAAAGGATGAGAGAGAGAGAGGGGGGGGGGAAAGATGACCAGCAGTCAACAACTGTGCAGCAGCTATTGAAGAAGCTGATCTATGAATCTCAATGGGAAAGGATCCCAGATGTCAAACATGACACCCAATTCAGAAGATGTAATGGGAGATGGGCAGAAAAAAGCCCAAGTGAGGGGATAGAGATTGTAGAGAAGAATCATTACTCAAGACCAAAATTAGAAAGATTGAGGGAGCCAGAGGAGTGCACTGCTTTCAGCAACCTTTCTATAGCTCCTTGCCTGTCCATCAATTCCACTCTCACAGTGCAAAATTCTCTCCCCACCACTGCTGCTATTTTGAGCTTCACCCAGCAAGCTCAAAATGGATAATCATAACAACAATAACAGCAACAACATCACCAACAAGCTCAAATAGCCATTAACCATCATCATCATCACTACAACATCAACATCAGGAACAAGCTTAAAAAAACCCCATTATCATCACAACAACATCAACAACATCAGGAGCAAGCTCAAAAACCCATTTATCATCACAGCAATAACACCACCAGGAGCAAGCTCAAAAACCCATTTATCATCATAGCAACAACACCACCAGGAGCAAGCTCAAAAACCCATTTATCATCACAGCAACAACACCACCAGGAGCAAGCTCAAAAACCCATTTATCATCATCACAACAATATCAGGGGCACCTTCAAAAACCCATTATCATCACAAAGACAACAAGAGCAGCAGCACAAACATGAGCAGGAGAGAAGAAGGATTTACCCAGTCAACAGAATCATGACAATCTCACATACACAAAACCTTTACATACATATAATCTTCCATCTATGCACTTTGTTTTGGTAATCCAGTGGTTTTATGATGTGCTGCTACTACTGCTTCTTCACCAACAGATGTTAATGATCAGCCCTAATCAGAGCCCACTAATCCAAAATTAGCAACCACTTATTTACAAGTCATAAAAATAACAAATTATTATTATTATTATTATTATTAGGAAGCACTTATAGGAGTGGGCATTTTTCTTTTTGAAATGCCTCACATTCTGCAAAGGAAAAATTCCATTGAATAAGGCACCCAGCAAATACACTAGGAAATTTTTGCTGGTTACATGCCGGTTAGATGACCCAGCACTAACCAGGGTAGTATCCATTTGTAACTTGTTAGAACTAAATTGCAGATTACCGAGGTTCCATCTTAGTAACCTGTCCTGTAAACCCCTCCTCCTTTCACCTCGCACTACCTAGGTAACTACCAGTGTGGGGTGGGTATTTCTTTTTCTCCTGGTATTAATCGGGTATCATAACGGATATATGCATATATACTCATCATGTCTTACTTTTTTAAAAACTCTCTTCTTTACTCGACATTTTCTGAAAGTTTCTGTTAAAGAACCAGGCTTTATACCCGGTTAATCGCGTACCTAACCCTCACCCCCACATCATAACCTCCTCCCCTCTTTGAGTTTTTAAGACCTGGATCCAGACAATTCTTTAAATCTCCTCAAAGTAAAAGAACTGGACCCAATTGATTAATTTTAAATACCCAAACTTGACTTTTACCACAAAAAAAAAAAAACAAATACCCACCCTCACATTGGTAACTACCTATGTAAATGGTTAAGTATCATAGGTACATAGGTAAGGAATGTAAGTGGTTAAATCATATACATATGTATGTATGTATGTAGGTGAGGCACTTGGTGGCTATTAAGTATATAGCAATGTATAGTTTGATGAAGAACCTTTGATTCCTGTTCTAAAAATTGAATTAGAATAGTTTTGGTTCCAGTTTCAAATATAAATGAAATCAAGAATTCAATTGCAGGTTTGGTCTTTCAAAAAATAAATTCCAGTTCCCGTGCCAGTTCTGGTTCTTAAAATCAGAACTAGGGTTGTGGGTAACTCAAACCAGATCTGATGATTAACTATGGATTGACCTCCAGTTAGCCCTTGATTCTAGTCCTTGTTTTTCATTTTTTTTTTATTTTTTCAAAAATCATGATTTTGGTTCTGATTCTGGTTCCATACATAGAACCAGGAGTCCAATGCTGGGTCTGATTCTTCCAAAAATAAAAAATAAAAAATAAAAAATTCCAGTTCCTGAGGTTCTAGAACTGGTTTCCAAAATCAAACCTGATTGCAATTTGATTTTTACTAACCAAAGCCAGTACCTATGGTTCCAACCCACCCAACATTGGGATATAGATAGATACATGTGTTGGGCTGGTATTAACTTTTGAACATATGAGCCTCTTTTCATATCAGGCTGGGACAAGTATTGGGCACTTTTTGAAACCCTCGTACCAATATGGTCTGGGTATTGGGTCTTAGGCTAATTTTTTTACTGGTATGAAGGAAGTAAATATCCGTGTTGTTGGGAGAGTAAGTGTAAATAATATTCATTTGCACCATGTCAAACTGTCAAAAATGCATTTACATTTACCATGCTTGTCTTGTAAATGAGATTCTGTAAATGTAACTTAGAGCATCTCCACAGGTGCTCAGTATGTCACTCTGGATAATAAAATTAAATGTCTAAATTTAGCTGTTTTTATTGGGCAACCCCACCAACAAAACTGTAACGGGAACTGCATATATGTGGGAACTACTAATAGCAAACCACCTGGACCAATCATTATGATCCACCAATCAGAAATACTGAGCCGCAGTCAGGTCCAATTTATTACACTCTTTTTTGCAGGTGCACAACTGTGTTGCGCCTTTTACCAGCCACGGCAAGCTGCACGAATTTGGTGCAGAAAAACCAATTTTTTCAACTAAACCGGCACATTTTGACTTTTTCACAATACACTTTACTGTGTTGAGTCACGTACTGAGCACCAGTGGAGATGCTCTTACATTTACATCGTTTTACACATGCGCATCCAAGAGTATGCACTATTAGTAATTTGTATTTACATGAAGGGTATGTCTAAAACTGTGATAAGTGTCTGATATTGAGACAGGTATAAAACTAATACAATGTTGACATTACCTTAGGTTTGTATCAAGCTGGTATAGGTATAAGACTTACACTTCCTGTAAGTGTAAATCCCATAATGAAATTTATTTACATTTATTTACACTTTGTGGAAGTGTCTAATATCTATTTATATTTTTGTACGTGTAAAACTGTGTTAATTTATTTTATGTCATGTAAAACAGTGAAAGTGTAAAAATAAATATATTTGTATGGTTTTAAGTGACTATGTACAACAATGTACGTGTAAAATAAATGCATTTATATGGTTTTACATGGTTGCGTAAAACAATGTAAATTTTTTTTTGAGGAAGGAGGGATTTCATAATGTTTTTGGCGATAGTCAACCAAATGACCCATTGCAAAAAACCCTATTAAAACATGCGCCCTCAACTAATTAATATGGATTTGTAAAAAGGTATGGTCACTAAGGGTATATAATAAAGTCATTTTTAAAATTTAAAAAAACATAGCAGCAGAACCCTAAGTTTGGTCATAAATAGGATAACATTAAAAAAAAACCTGCAAAAAAAAAAACATTAACATTGAGCAGGGTGTGAAATTCAGAAAACCATTAGTTTTTGTGAAAATTAAGTTTCACCTTGTCTTTTCTTCTTCTTGAACGCCTCCATTGTTACTACATATATTTTCACTACTCCTACCTGTACAACTATTATCATTATCCTACAACCTTGTGCATTAAATGTTGAGTTTCAACATTTCATACCAAGATTTAATAAAATTTCCTTATTTATGGATACATTGAAGAGAGGTTTGAGGATGAAAGGAGGTTCAAAGATACGGTGATTTTATGAATAACCGTAGTATACACTTACACACCCCAAAACATTTATATTGGGTCATGTAAGTGTATTTAACTAATTACACTGACTTTGTGTAAGTGTAAAAATAAATTTAAAAAGAAATATATATATATATATATATACATGACAATACTAAAAGTGTAAATCATTTACACTTACATGAGATTTACACGTCATATGTACGACTATTGACACTTACACACAGAACACTAGTTAAAACTAAGGTTCAAGTTCTTATGATCTTGACTTGAATTAACATCTTTTGTTGAAACTGTCATCAAAATTGAATTGTGAAACTGGTCTTTGGCTAGATTTGAAACCAAAACCAAATTGTGAAAATACATCCTTGAACACACATTTTCATAATCTTTAGGTAGAACAACTTAATTTTTTAGGAAAGTTGATAAGTAAAGTGAACTTCATAGTTAACTATTAATTAGTTATTGAACTCCGTATTTAAATAAATCTCGATTTTAATTTGTTGTAAAACTTTGTATCTATACAATTTCTTGCATTGGGGAATGTGTAATGTATACATGGAATAAGCTCAAAACTTTTAAATTTGAAAAATGTGTTAGAACTAGAATCAAAAGATTTAAAATTTGAAGGAATAAAGTTCGAACCCGCACTTGGAGAACCTCCAAATAAATTGCGTAATGTCCAAACCAGGATTGGAGGTTCTCTTCTTTAGAAGAATCACACAACACTAGTAAGGTCCTTGCTACCAATGTCAATACCAAGCATAGGTCTATATACCAGACCAACACTGGGTGGTTGCAACCAATGTTGGGTGATTTTCTCTTTCTGAAACAAAGACATGATGGGTGAGGGTCAAGTATATGGACCCTTGACCATTGGTTCTCATAAAATCAAAGAATAAACTTTGAACAAGTAATTACACCTATGCTTAATTTGATTATACATTGGAATTTGCACAACAAGTATTAAGATATCACCTTTTTTGGGTAGCATGTTTTTCCCAGAAGAGATGGAGGAAAACTTGATCATGAAAGATGATGCCTTCGACATTAATCTTGGGTGATTCATTCTTTTCTCAAATACTCTGTTGAAGCTTTTTTCCAATCTTTAAGAGTCAAAGTTATCCTCATCAATTACATTTCTTTTAGACTCGTACAAACAATTGCCTATCGAATGTTTTAACTCCTTGACCTAAGTATTACCAACTTTTGCCAAGAAGCTCACTGACCTCATCCAGTTGCCAAACTTGCCATTTCCTTCATCCTAGTGACCAACTTCATGAATTAATCAGTTGTATGATGAATCCATTGGTAGAAATCAGCAATGAAGCCCCAGAGTATGCTGAAGATGCCTCTCCTGCATTCATCGAGTCCAATATGTCGAGCTGTTTTTTGTTTTGCGCAAGTGCTAGCACCATTGTCAGTTTGGTAGAAATAAAAAACCACAGCTCAATATGAACATGGACTGGTTTGATTGTACTGAGTAGCAAACTCTCACCACCATTGCAGCTTCTTCTGCCATTGTCACATCCAAGATTCAATTTCAGTGTTATAATCCCCATGACAATTGATGTGCATCCTTCTTCTCAACTTGATGACTGAAAATTTATGGCAAGGATTCAAAACCACAGAAAGCAAAATGTGCACACACTTTATTATGGAAGCCTTACCACCCCTTTCAAACTCTTTCATCTGCTCCAAGAGGTCAACAATGCAATCTCTTCTGCAAATCAGTCACACCCGTGGCTGGGCTTTAGGCAAACCCCCAATAAAACAGCAATTTTCCCCTTCTTGCCAAGACAAATCCAAGTTGATGCAAGTACTCAACCTTACATAACTGTCCTCAAGGATAAAAGCCAAAGTGCTTACCACCCAAGTGTACTCCTTCATCTGTTCCAACACATTGTATAGCTCATCCTGCTTTGATAAGACAGTCCTCAGAGTCTGCAAGATCAGATTAAACAAATACCATCACAAAATATTGCATTTGAGCCTTTTTCAAACCCCAGATTTCATAGGCTTGAAACAATCCAACTAGAAAATCTGAACTCAATACACACATCAGACAAAGAATGCTTTCTAGGACCATGATGAACCCAAACCTAACAAACACAGACATGAGATCTATCAGACCTTTTTGGTCTCTGCCAACTCTGTCTCAAGTGACTTGATGCGATCAGCAGCCATGGACAACTCTTGCCTCTCTGTTTCCTCTTGCAAGGGTCCAGTTAGCTTGTTGATCTCCATTTCCAGCCTCTCCAACCGATTTTCAAAGGGTTCTTGAACTGATGGTTCGGCTTCTCTTTGAGATGTACCACCACCAAATATACTTGCAATTTGTCGATATGGAAATACTATTACATTTACCAGAGTCATAAGTACTCTCCAAAGCAACCATCCTGTGTTGGTGCCTATACTCTGCACTATCCCAATGGATGCACCCAACGTTTCTGCACATCACAAATCAGATATTTGCTGTTAAAGATCAACTTCTGTATATGACCCAGGAGCCACATAACCAGAGCACTTCACTGAGAAAACATGAATTTTTTCAGTCCTACAACCCTAGTTGGTGTCATCCTTCAGTTCATTGAATCTTGTTCTTGTTGTCTCGACAAATCATGCATTCACATTGGAAACAAATCATGAAAAGTCTGAGAACCAATACCGCTACAAATGCCAGTCAAAGAAAATAATGTACAGTTATAGTGGGTATGTGCTACAGGGAGGCATGGGACATAAAAAAAATCTTCCCCAGCAGAGATCAATGAACCTACCACCATACATTCTCATAATGTTTCTGCCTTCAGAGGTTCTGACGATTTCAGAGGTTCTGATGGTTTCAGAGGCTCTGATCATTGAGTGACCTCTGGTGGCCCCATCCTCCTCACCTTCTGCCTGTAAGCTGGTCTCCTGTCATAACAAGAAGTTCTGTTAGCAGAGCTCATGGCAAACCTGTAGACAAAACAAGGCTGAACAAATGAACCTCCATGATAAGGACCATGATCTCCTATTGCCCAGTGGGTAAACCACAAATAATATCATAGTAAAATTATGGATAGTGGCGCATGGGTACACTTCCAGAAGGCCTTGTCAAGCAAGATGTACAATGTCATGATCATTGATCACAATTGCTCAACTAAAATATGAAGCAAATATTTAGCATATGACAGAGATTGTTTGCTCACATCTTCCTTAGCAGGTTTAGGGATTGGTGATGGAGGTGTATCCACACATACTGTTGCTGATGAAGCAGCCTCAACATCAGATTCTTTGGCCCTTGTTAACTCTGCCTCCTTACCCTGGCCATGAAACTCATTGATGTGATGCTGGATCATATTCACCTCAAGATGATATGACAAAGAAGAACAAGTGAAACAAAGAATAAAAATCACAGCTCCACTGAGACTGTGGCTTCTATCTCCACACTTGCTCAATGCCAATCTCGAAGTTGAGACATCCTGTTCTGAAATTCGACTTCATTCTAGCACCTAACAAAAACCAGAGAGCAAGAAGAAAAAGAAGAGGAAAATTGAGAAAGATCAAGAAAGTGCACAAAAGAGCTCTAGTTCTCCTAACCTTCATACTTGCTGTGAGGACATCTTCATCAAGGTCCTCACTCACTAAAGAAATCACTTGTGGAGCAGCTGTCACCTGCGCCTCCTTCAATGCCTGCCACCATGCACAATTGCATATATTGTAAGGAAAGGTATCCAGTCGAATTGAACCAAAACCTTCTCACTATGGAACAAGTAAACAGTTCAGTAACAAACAACCTTCAAAATCTGAGGTTCCTTCCAAGGGCCCCGGTCAGAGAGTAGGCATCCACCTTCTTCAGCACATGTGCATACACCACCCAAAAAGTCTGGCAATTGACTGTTCCCAGCCATTCCCACACACATAGAGTATAAGTAAACTGACCACATGATACTAACCCATCATTTGCAAGCAATCTCTATGCATCTCAGCATAGGAGTTGATATCAAAATGCTGTATACATTTATGAAATGCGCCTATCCTCAACACCTATGTTTTGCATCCAAATGGCAATGAACATACAAGTCCCTGGTGCATCATTGAACCTTGAAATTGATGCAACTGATAAAATTACAATGTGTCAACAGTAAGAGAACTAACCTGGCATCAATAACCTCCAGCAACCTTTGCTGATAGCTACCTCCAAGTACCTGCAAACCACTAACACACCCGTCATCTTTACACTCGTAAGTTTTTCCATGAAAATATTTTCTCTGTTGGTCTTGCTGTTATTTGACATCATGGGTAGTAATGTAGGCTCACATGGTTGATGACTTCCACCTGGAGCATCATGGAAAAGATTTATACATCTCAAGAGTATTCTTGTATCAGTCAATTCCTGTCTTTGAGAATTTAAGAAACTTCAAAACAAGAAGCACTTTGGAATATTTTCCTGTCTTATTTCTTCTGTGTTTTCATGTCTGACAAGCTGTTGGTAGGACATCCTCATTTGCACTAACATTTGCTCAATTGGAAACAGTGCATTGTTCCTTTTTACCTGAAAATCAAAGCTGATGAAATACCTTTGTGTGAAGGAACCTCAGCAATTGACGCATACAAATTGCAAGAACATCTAGAGAGTAATAAGATTTTGGTCAGTGCCAACGCACACTGATCTTTTCCGCAGTCTTGGGGTCTAAGAAGCCTTTGATGGTGCTCCACAACATTCTAAATCCAGCACCTGCATTCAATATGAACATACGGTGCAAAGTCTGCCATCCAAAACAACCCATCCATTTTGATAAGCTCAAATGCAAGTTTACTTTACAACAAGCTTGTGAGAGTTTGTAAGCTGCAAGTCTCCTTTGCACATAGGCTTTGTGAAACAATCTGACCCAAAAGCTATGAAAATGTTATTGCAGCAAAGGGATAAGCAAAGTTACCTCTGGGTAGTTAGCATTATCAATCTTGTGTATACCCATGAGGAGATCCCTTGCTGCCTTGCTAAAGTTTTTGAGGCCCTGCATGATCATCGTCATTATCCGGGTCACCAAACTGGCCACAAGTGAGGCAAGACCATAAACATTGCAGGTAAGATCTAAATAAATTGTGGGTCCAGGAATGAAAAACACATACCACCCCATCTACATCCAGAATGGTAGTGGCAGAGTCAATGTGACGATTTGCAGCAATGGAACATGCTGGGAACTTCAAGTTGGTCGTCTTTTCGAACTCAAGAATATGGTACTTCAAGTATCTTTCTAGTGTCGTGGCCTCCATCAAGCGTGCTGGGTCCACCATGCCGATCCTCTCAATGTACACTGGTCTCCCTTCCTTGTCCACCCCATGATGTCCTTGAGGATAATACTTTCGAACTTTGTCTAACTCCTGGAAGATAAAATCCTGCAATGTGCATCCAGTCAACAAACAACCCTCATGATGGACCTTGCACACAGCCCTAATGATCCTGTTGAGTTCACAGGATTCTTTCTCTCATGCTGCAAATCAGAAATCACCCACAACGTGTAGAAAGCAATTTGAATGCATTCTTCAGATACACACATCAGTCATTCAGAAGGAAATGGTTCAACCATAGTAGTAGGTATGTCAGAAGAATGCACCCAGAAATGAACCCAGATAGAGAGGAGAAGGAGGGGAAAGAGAAGAAGCACCTACCTGTTCAATGGTGTCAATAGCATTCTCCTTGCGCCATTGAAGCATGTCTGCCCACATTTGTTTAGCCTTGTCAATGTCATATTTCCTTGCTTTCAAGAATCTGCATTGCATGATGATGGATGCACTCATCACACACCAATTTCTGTCTGTACATATTCTCATACTTTGAAAGCAGCAAAGCTTACAAAGAGGCAGCCAACCCTAACTACTATGTAGAAGAATCTGCAAAGCTGTTGTTGCAACAGAATCTGTTGTTGCAGCAGCTCTTCTGATGCAAAGACAGAAAAGATGATGACTTAATTGCAGCTTTTCTGGGTTTCTAGTTGGGCTCCTCCCCATGCCCTTGATGCTTGGGGAGCTCCACTTAGGGTTTGAACAGGAAAACTGCGAAGAAGATATCTTCTTCCTCCCCACAATCCGGCCCAGTCTAGACAAGACCCATTTGAGATTGTTGTGCAGTGGTTGAGAAACCCCCAAAAAAATGCGAGATGAGAGAGATATGTATATATATACATATACCGGGTCATGAGATTGTAGTCATCGTGGCGTTTAGGCAACAACCCATCAGCGAGGAGTTCACGACGGAACTGCTCCAGGATCCATTTGAATTGCTCAACGACTCGTTGCTCATCCTCATGTCCATCTTCCACATGAACAAGATATCTGCTCCGGTTGCTACTACTATTCCGTCGCCTGCGAAAGGAACCTCGCAACTTGGAGGAAGTGAGCATTGCCCGAAACGTGCTCATTTTCTTGTTGGAAGAAGCAACTCTAGGAAGAACCACCACCCTCTCGTGATGTACATTTTTATTGGTGGGTGGTGATCCGGATGATGTCGCCGCCGCCGCTGCCGAGGTCGTCTCCTTCAAATGACTCGTCTGGTTATTCCCTCTCCGCTCCGCCATTCTGTGCAGTGGCAGAGGTGAAGAAGCACTAGACGACGCAGATAAGTTCTCCATTCCAATTTCTTTTTTTCTATGTCCCTCTCTCAAACCCACGCTTGCAAACTCGAATACCCATGTTCCTGCTCACAATTGCAAATGCAATTGCAATTGATTTCCAAATTCCCACATTCTTTTCAAAATTGCTCAAGACTGACTGAGTTTCAAGCCATCATACATTACGTACAAGGAACCCAAGAACAAGCAACCAAAAAGAAAGAAAGAAAGGCAACCCCTTAAGATGATGATGTTGCAAAGCTTGCAACTTTGGAACTGACATTCTTCATCAGGATCTTCTGTTGCTCCTCTTCCTCCTCCTCCTCCTCCTCCTCCTCCTGAAACTATGTAGATGGGATTCTTGTGGATCCAACCCCAAAGGATTATGCCACAACAGGTGGTGAATCTTTGGGACATACATTCATCAGGATTCAATGTTTTCTCTTCGGGTTTTTTGGTTTTTTACCTCCTCCTCCACCTCTTCTTCTTCCTCCTCCTCCTCAAACTCACTCCTGGGGTGGGGAGTATTGTGGATCCACCAACCCTTTGCTTCCTGTGCTTGCTTCTTTGTTTGTTTGTTTGTTTTTTTTCCTGGTTTACTTTGATGGGAAATGTGGTTTGTGTCAGTTGGGTAGTGGGTAGCTGGAAGTTTTACCTTAATAGGATGCCTTTCCGTTTCCGAAGAGAAAGATAAAAAAAACAGAAAACTGGAGCAACTGACAAAAGGGTGGGCCTGGGATGGTATTTTGCATCCATGGACCTACCATTTTCCACTCATAGGAATTTTGCTAATAGAGGTACACCTATTTAGACGAATTTCATAAGTGTGTTTGGAGGGCACTGACCTTATACATATCAATAATGCTCAGTCCAAAATAGGAGACCTCTTGTGTAGGGAGAAGGACTAAGGATCAAGAATGGGCCCTTCTGGAAATGAAGTGGGAGCCAAGTGTGGGATCCTAATTCCTAGAGCTCATGTCCCCCTTCAATGTCCTTATCTGGCATAAAGATCTGATAGAATATTTGACATATAAAATGGATGTCTGTGATTGAATTTCAGTGGAGTGAGCGGCATGTAAGGACCCCTCCACATATGTTTGAAAAAATCCAATTCTGTAGTAGCCTACATTGGTGGGTTCTGCACAAATTATAATATTTCTAGAAATGCTGAAATTTTCAAGAAATAATTTTCTGAAAGAGATTTGTTTTTGAGGGACAATGAAGAAACTTTTGAAATATTTTGGAATGTTCTATTTTTCAAATTGAAATCTTCAAAATTGATTAATTATTCGACAGATGTGTGCTGAAGCTGCCAAGGTACTTCCCCATATGCCAGCATCTACAAAGCCCAGTCATGGAATTCAGAAAGAGGTCAGAAGGGATGTAAGAGTGCTAGAGGTATGTTGTCAAGATTGCAATGATCAGGCTCTGTTTCAGAGGTATCCTATCCATGAGGATAAGTGTCCAATTCAAGGTGCAATGCAGGACCAAAACAGTACATGTGCAATTATGTACATTGTTCAAGCTCAAGAGGTGATCTCATTTTTGTTACCATCAAAACATTCTTGTGGAGTTCTCTTGGCTTCAATCTCATTGAGATTTGTTGAACTTAAGATCATTGTTTCAATACATGTATGCATTTGGAGATGTCTAATTTGGTAGTACCAAGGTCTGGATTGATGCTTGCCATGATGGGTGTAGACTGCCTTTGGCCCACCATTTGCTGCCCTGCAAAGCACACTAGCAGCCCTGGGTATTTGCTCTCAAGGATATTCTACCAGGAGAATCACATTGACAGGTCAAAAGGAGGCACGGTGGGCTGGGTCTGACTTCTTCATCAGGTTGGCAGATCACAATCACCCTAGATACACAATCTTTGGATTGGTGCTGGATGAGGATATGCACCAGCTGATCTTGTTGACCTTGATTGGAAGCAAGTCATGAAACATCCATGAGGGCGGATCAAAGCCATGTTCTTTGGTGGCATTGTGATGATGAAGACACCTCTGGAGTGTCCATGGGGTCTCATGTTTTCAGTTTGGTGGATCCTGTGAATGGTGTGTGAGCATCCCTCTTGTTCCATATGCATGAGTAGGGCAAAATGTGAGATATTTGATGGCCTTCAAGCTTTATCTCTGCCCTCAACTCAATTCTGATGCTTGATGGTTGCAATGAATGATTCCTAGTCCTTGTAGTTCAACCCAACAACTTATGTTTCTTCAAAAGGTGGCCACCAAAGTACTAACATAAAAAACAAAAACCATCCACCCATAACTCTCATGAAATACAAATTCCAATTGACCCTGTCTGCCCCCGCCCCCCTTCCCCCCCCAAAAAATATGCTTGAATCCTTTTAGTTGCCTCCACATGTGGATATCATTCCTACAGTGCTTGACTCTTATGAAGATGCAAATTATTGTAGGCATTGCCAATGGTAGACAAAGCCAAATGTTAGGTCCATGGTAGGTTATAGGGTCATTATGCAATTTTAGAAGCCTAGCTTTTCAATGAAAAATATATGCTATCATGAAGGCATGCTTGCAAGCTAGTAGACTCCCATCTCCTTTCAAATTCCATGTGAACAAAGCTGAGTGAAGTGCTTTTCCCTTCATTATTAAGATTTCATGACAATGTTTCACATGAATGGAGGAAAGTGGCGTGCTCATGGCATGATGAAAAGAGATTGAAAGTTATTGATATTAGATGTGATCAATTTCTTTGCACGGTTAGCGTGGTTTGTGCATTGAAAACTTGGCTTGAAACATATTCAGTCTATAAGATAATTGCCAATTGAGACCAAGTTATAGCTTGTAACACCAAGAAGTTATAGGGAAGGCCTTTGCGTGCCTTAATAATTAGTTGCTCTTGAGAATAATCAATATTGGTTGACTAGCAATTTAGCATATCGTTTAATATATTTTAGCTCAATTCAATTAGTTTTTTATTAAAAGTTCTTTACTTTGAATAAGGATATGGAGGGTATAGTTGTTTGGTCTAATGGAACTTTAGTTTATTAGACTAATCAATATCATTGCCACAAGAGCTTGGGTAGCTTGGTGTTTTTTTAGGCGAATTTTCACACCATGGGGACCCAAAAAAAAAGAAATTGAAATTAGATTGTAGATTCATTGTTTTTCTACACAACATTTGCCTCAACAAAATGTTTAGAGCAAATGTTTATGTATGTTTATGTTGTTCAAGATTGGAGGAAAGTACTTATCTTGTTTTCTTTCGAATGTGTGGTTAATGGTGTAAATGTAACAAACATGATAAATTGATCACTAAAGCCCTAATAACACAAGGTGCATTGAGCAAGGAAAATATGACCCATAAACTTGTTTAATTCGATAAGGTGGCTATGTTTCAAAAAATCTACATTAATTAACTATGCATATTTTTAAAAAACATGCACCTCACATGGTGGGAATGGATTGTATGGCACACCACATAAATTACTAGTGTAAACTTTAGTCACTTGTCCCTTATTTCAAGGCTACAAGGTATATTCTTATAACTATATGCCTATCTTGCCCATAGCTTTAAATGTGATCTCAAATTTCAAAAGTTGATGGAAATGATGGAGGAAAAATAAAATAAAATTGAGGAATGTGAACATTAAGTAAATCAATATGTTAACTCTAACAAAATGGGCGACGGAGGAATATTGTGCATTGTTATTAAAGATAGGGTCTGATGCACCAATAAAGGTTAAGGTTATTTCTAACTTGGAACACTTGGTGCATGTGAAAGTTTTACTTGGTTTGTCCTGTGTGCTTCCATTTTTGAAATATTGCATAACATTATCAAGTTTAATTGAATGTAAAATGTATTTGTGTGGTATTTCATTGTTGTAATCAAAATATGCCATGGGAATGTGTCATGGACAATAAACAATAAAAGAAGTTTTAGAAGTTTTCTGAAAGATCTTTGAAAAAATATGTTAAATTTTTTTTTAAATTTTTCAAAAATATCCATCAAAAAAATGTTTGGAATTTTGTAGATATTTTTAGAAAGATCCTTCAAAAAAAAATGTTTGAATACTTTTAAAGGATGTAGAACTAGTGAAGTTCTAAATAATTGATATTAAAAGTTCCTAGAAACTATGGTTAAAATAATATTTTTCTAAAAGATTAGTTCATGGAAGTTTTTAAAATATGTAATCAGCAAAATATTTTTAAAAATTATTTAGTAAAAAATAATAAAATGTTTAATTGGTAGAACTTTGTAAAATATTAATATGAACTTTTAGGATGTTTTATTGGATGATATAAGAAGAGGTCCAAAAGGCATCACCCATTAATCTCACCAACATTAGTTTTGATCTTGCACCTTTAATTCATATCATGCCTAGCTTTCATCATTTTTTATTCAAACAATAAAATCATTTAGCTATTATTCATTGTCGAATTCTTTATTTGTTAAATTGATATAGTCTTCTCCAAGTTATGTTTTTGTTTTGTTCTTGCACTAGTAGAAAAAGCCCATATTGCGACTTGTTCAAGGCATCTAGAAGTGTTGTTTGTGAGTATTTTGGTTGCCAAAATAGACCAAAATAGTTGCAAATGACACTTTTGATTACCTTGGACAAGTCACAGTATGGGTTTTTTCTAGTAAGATGTTTTTACCCTATATTATAACTCAACCATAATTTTCAAGTCCACTCACAATTTCAATCCTTTGGTTGAGGTTAAACATGAAGGCATCATGATGAAGTGGATCATAGATCTAACTAAAAGGACTAATCACTTAAATTTTGATTGTTCAAGGAAACACATATGGGTTATGCATAAGGATTTGATAGTAATGGTGTGTTTTGGGTGATTAAATAAATGTTTAAAAATTTGATTATTTTTATGAAAAACATCATTGCAATTTTAGAGCAACCCTTGTGGACAAATTGGAAGCAAGGTTCCCAGCCCAAATTGTGATAGATGCCTTGTGGATATTTTTATTTTCAATATAATTAATTTCAAAAAAATGTTGAAACATCTTTCTCCAAACACTTAGAAGTCATGGAGGGTGCATATGGCATTTCACGGATGATTAATATGGTGGAAGTGACAAACTAATCTTTTCAAAATCACCATAAAAAACAATGCAAAATATACATTAAAGGAATTACAATATGACTTGAACCTTGTCATTAAATTCTAATGGAATTTGACTTCATCCCATATTCTAACTTTTAAGATTCCGAAATATATCAAGGTGAGAAAAATTGTTGTTGCCCAAATGATTGGAAATGTGAAAGATGAAAGATGTTCTTTTACACTATCTTTCATGAAAAGTAAGTTATGAAATAGGCTTATTGACCACTTAGATTTAGTAGTGTGCATGTTTGTTCAAAAAAAGGTCATGCTAAATAACTTCACTTATAGTGATGCATTTTTGTTTAGAAGAAAACTAAGAAACAATATGATTATAACACATGAAGCTTTATGTTTAATTTTTGTAATATGCTTGACAGTGGTTGTGTGTTTTAGGTTTTTTGTGATTGTAGGTGACATGTATTGCATCAACTTTTTGGTAGTAAGTTTGCTATTGTAATATGGATTTTGTTCAAACTCTTGGCCCTTGGAGGTTGGATAGTGGGTCACTAAGCAATTGGCATTTATATTTTGGAAACTCTAAAGGAGTGAGGTTGGGATGTCACTTGGGGTGGGCAAGTGGCTACATTTTTTGTTGTGTTTTTTGGGGCATGTTGATGTGTTTTGGTGGGTTATATGGGTTGTGGGTGCACACGCACACCCATTTGCAAAAGGCAATGCTTATAAGAGTTAGGGTTCACTTCCCCTAGGTGTGGATAATGACATCAACATTGTGTAAACTTGAATCTTGAATGCTCCAACTTCCAAAGAAAAACCTTGCAAACTTAGAAGTTCTAAACTCTAAGAATGTTCGCCAAATTTTAACTATCATTACAATGTGCATTACAGACCTACCAGCAACTAGATTACGAATACATTTTAATTTTTCACAAAACTTCAAGGAACATTTCTTTGTTTGAATTCTTGTTAATGGAAACTTGTCATAATTGTTAAAGGGGTGGATTCTAGAGTTTAGAGCCATTATAATTTATAACTTAGAAACAACTTGTTTAATGAACATTGAACAACAAGTTGTCACACAAAGCTAAAAGTGAATGGAATCCAAACTCCAAAGTAATTACTTAGAACTTAAAAGTTAGTTCCAATTTCTCCTTCATATGATATATCCTAATGCCTACAAGTGCAAGGTTTGAACTTTTTGGAATGCATAATTGTTAGGATCAAATGTAGGTGAAGTAATGTTTTTGGGGGTCAGTGGGTTACTAACCATTAATTAGTAATAAGCATTTTTGTTGTGTTGAACCTTGAAATAACCAACTAAATGTTAACTTACAAGTGAAAAATCTCAATAGCCACTTAATTGACATCAAGAAACCCCAAGTAATCATTCAATTGAAAAAATAATTTCCTTCATAACCATCTTAATGACATGGTTTCACTCTAAGTAGCATATGCATATGAACCCACCAAAATGGGTTCTTGCCAATTATAAATGACACATGAAAAAAATTGATAGCCCAATTGTGAATTTAAAATTCAACATTTTAATGGAATTTTCCATTTCATCAAACAAAAGTTGCCATGTGTGTTACTATGTCATAAAAAGATTTGCCGCCTATGCTAACCCAATTTTTTTTTAAATGTCAAGTTTTTATAAATTGTCATCAATAAATGTTATATCTAGATTCTATCTTGGGATGCTCACCACCTATTCCTACATCAAAAAAATTGTTTGGGCCAAAGTTTAATTTTAAGGAATTGATGAGTTATTTCATTACCAAAGTTTATGTAATTGATTAGTTTTTTAATTTTGTGATGTAGCTACAATGACAATCATCCATAAAATGATTTAGCTAGATTTGATTACATACTAAATATGAAAGTAAAAAAAACTTGTATCATCACAAATTTAACATCTCACAATTTAGTAATGGAAATCATATAAAATTTGTTCATTCATAATTCATACATTTCATGCATTAATATTATGCATTGAAAATACATTTGACACACATATTCATAGGAAGATGTGAAATTCGTGTGACATTTGTTCATTCATAGGTTCATACTTCATCCATCAACAAATTTATTCGCATGTCAAACGTGTTTTCAACACATGATATTCATGTGTAAAATGTATGAACTTATGTGAATAAATTTCACATGACTTTCATTATTAATTCGTCACATGATAAATTTGTGATGATTGTTTTATATTCTTGACTACTTACTAAAATTTATCATAAAAATCTAATGATTTGAATTTGTTTTTCAAAATATGGCCAAATTGGGTTTTCTTTTCATGAAAATCCTTTGTATAAACCCAATTCATATTTTTCAAGTTGAAAATTGAAAATTTGCAAAAAATTTCCCCAAAAAAAACTATGTTTGGAAATAAATGAAATAATTTTCACAAATGTGTTATATGAACATTTGAGCTTCATTTTTGGACAAACAAGGACAAAACTTGTATTGAGTGAAAACATTGGTCATTTGGAACATGAAATGTGTTGTCACATGTATTTGATCATCACATGAAATGTTTTGTTTAAGTTGTACTTGGTACATGAAGATGAATAACTTAACTAGTTTGTAATTTTATTTTAAATTAATATTGATCAAATCAAAGGGAATGGGTGGCATTATACATATTCAAATGGCTAGATCATATGAAAAGTTTCAATAGGACCTTCCATAAGGTTCATTGTCCTTGGTAGAAACACATTTTTAATACGGATGAAAAGTGAATGTTATTGAAAGGAAATGAACATTGATGAACGAAATTCATCCATTACAAAAAAAAGGATGATGATGAATGATTATTTTCAAATGGATGGTCAAAGAAACCATGTTGATGAAAATTTTTAGCTCCAACGTTTCGTTGAAGTTCTCCATGCCTAGGAGTTTTTAATATTTAATGAAACATGATCCCAAACCAACATTAGTCAAAACCCTATTGACCTTGTAAATCAAACACCTTGCACAAAGTGTGGTTTCAACATTTATCAATTTGGAAAGTGTTGGGAAAACTATATAAAATAGTTGTTAAAAATGTGAAAGCCATAAGTCTTCCTTCCTTTTGCTATAAATGCATTAAAAATTTGGATATGTTGAAAAGAAATGGTCATACAAGTAGGGCATTTGTGACAAAATTTGGTTAAGTCAAGTTATGGATGATTGCAACTTGTGATACATGACAAAATTGAAAGAAAAAAAAATCCTTGATTTCAATTTAGCATATATGCAAAACATGAGTTCTAAAAGGAGATTTAACACCAATTACTTGTTTCATGTTTGTAAAAATGGATTTAGAACACTTTTTTGTTGAATTTTGTAAATGTATATTAAATCAAAAGCTACAAAAAACATAAAAATCACCTTTGATAATGTGTTGAAAAATCTAACTCAATACCCTTATCATATGGAAGAAATGAAAAAGTGTGGTATGAGTACTTGCACTTGAAGCCATAACATTTTGATTGAATTCATTTTTTTGCATCACACAAAATGAAAAGTAATCACTAATGTTCAATGGGCAAAAAATATATATTGATATATCCATGGGCATATATAAGGTATATATTTGAACCTATCTTGTAATAGAAATTTTAATAAAATCAAAATTAAAAATTAGAGGGCATTTAGGGCACCCTCCTTAGTACTTTTGGAAAGCCCTCAATTAACACCTATTTCCATGCATTTAATATTGTAATTTGTAGATTTAATGTGTGGGAGATATCAAAGAAAATGAGGAGCTTTTGTCATTGTAAATTGAATCAATTTTATTTTTTAAACATTGAATGGAAATTAGATTTGAAACTAAAGTTAAAGAAGTTTTGACATTTTCCCTTGCAAGGCATGTTAAATATTATATAAAATGTGCTCGATTTGACACATGCCACACTAATACAAGGTAGATGATGTATATCATATGTAGTTGGTCAAATTTTTTTGCTATCATTTTAATTATTTTACATGACTTTAAAAAAAATTGATTTACCTTATTTTCATTTTATTTGATGTTAAAGGCATCTCTAAACAACAACAATTGTCCAAACTACCTTATAAATGTCAAACTAAAAGTGTTCATGCCGATGGTTCATATAGGTCTAGCCTTAATGACATAATCCAACCTCATCATCTAATCATCAATTTTCACTTTTATGTCATTTCTTTCATTTTATTCCTTTGTCACTTGATTTTTTTCTTGTTTTTTTTTTCTTTTGAGACCTTTTTTTTCTCTCTCTAATTTTGATTTTTTTCCTATTTTTTTCTCTTTGCATTGAGAGCTTTTCTAGTTCTAATTTTTACTTTCTTTTTCTTTGTCGTTCTTGTGAACTTCTTTCTAGTTTTAATTATAGTAGATTTGTGGCATGCTAAAGTGTTGTTTGTGACAACCTTAACATCGGGTTCATGACTAAGTGTGAAGTGCAAGGACATATGAGGCCAAGAGAATGTGTTTGGGAGTGAAACAAACTCTTTCAAATGGGGAGAGTGCAAAAGATGGAGCCCAATGATTCCCAAGTGCACTCCCACTTTGGGAGTTGCATATGTGTGAGAGTTCCGAATATTTAAAGCCTTAGTTCAAAAGGAAAAAAAATACCAAATTAAGCTTTTAGGATACCATTGGAAAGGTCTTGAAGTGTAGATGCCTAAAGTGCCTTCACATTGTTCATTTAAACTTAAATGCATGAGTTATGATCCTAAAAAAATCGGAAGTCAAATTGAAAATTTGACTTTCAACCACAAATCCCTTTAAAACAAAGGTCAAATGATTTTTGATTGGGGCATGCAATACGGAGTTGGAAAGATATTTTTGAAGGTTATAAGATTTTTTCCTTGTATGTTTCAAAAAGTTTGATTTGAAGAAGATATGAATGTCCAAAGTTTTAAAACAGCAAGAATCCCAATTTTGGGAGTACTGGGAAAAAGTGCCATTTGGATGTAACCTTTGTGGAGAATCAAAGAATATACTATAGGAAAAGGAGTGGTGCTTCTTCACAAAGGTTGTGAGTCATGTAAAGCTTGTGCTTAAGGTTATCCCTATTAAATCCACTACACCACTTGGGTTTAATTTGTAATAATCATATTTTCACATTAGTTGTGCAAGTTTTCATTTTGAATTCTTGCTTATGGGTGTGAGTACAAAGATAAAAGCCAAAAACCATGTGAAATAGTGGTGAAAACTATGAACTTTTTACATATGTTTTTTTTTTTTTTTACATTTAAAAATTATGTTACTCATTTTGAGTTGTGCTACATAATTAATATGAATGTTGAAGAATTCAAATAAAAATTTCATTAAATTGAATTTGGGGCTTTGGTTTAAACAAGGACATTATAATAGTCCTTTACCTAGTCCCATCCCAAAGCTCTAACATGTGCTCCTACCCCAGAAATGCTACAAGTTAAAGAACGTGTTTTGACTATTTTTTTTTTTTTGTTTTTTCATTCTAGGAGCCACATTTGGGTCTCTTAAAGAGTTTGGGGGTGTGTCATTGTTGTAATTGCATCTAAATATTGAAAATGACCATTTGTTTGAAACATTTTTATTAAAACATTAGGGAAGTTTTCAAACCTATGTACCTTCGACAACCCATAGGAATGATTTTGAAAATCAACTTGGGATTAATTTTAAGTGTGGGTTTCCATGAATGTTTACTTCCTTAGATTGTATGCATTACAAATGGAACATTTCCCAACAACATGGTCTTTTCAATTTTTTGACAAAGACAAGAATTATAATATAATCCTTGAAGCCACGGTAGACAAAAAACTTTGGTTTTGGCATGTTTACTTTGGATTATTGGATGAGAATAATGATCTAAATGTTTTGGATTTTTTTCCTTTGGTTGCTAATATATTGAGTGGTGCATGCAATGAATTCGGGTTTCAAGCAAATGGGAATAAATATTCAAGGTACTACTTATTAATGGATGGCATCTATCTTCACTAATCAATATTCCAACAAACTATACATGAATTTCAAATATTTTGAAGTTGGAAGTATTGTCGATTTTTGGTCCTTTGAGGTTGGAAGTATTCATAATTTTATTCCAACATTGATGATGTTTCTAGCATGGTGAAGAAAGCCATCACGCTCTAATCCTCCATAATTGTAACCTTCTTTAATGTGGTAGTTGCCATGTCTAATGTGGCTTGAACTTGGACCTTGGCAATGCATTTAGACATGTGTAGAATTTGTTTATGTTTTTTAACTCCCTTTGCGCCTTGTGGTCATTTTGATGCACACAAGTTATATAATTTGGTTTAACATCCACTATTTCAACTTTGTGTTCATTAACATCAAAAGCAACATTAGGCATAATTAAAATCTTGCAATTCATTATTGGTATGCTTCTTTTGGTTTTATTGCAAACGTTGCCTTAACGTGACAAATTTTCCAAGACCAACCAATAATGTATAAATGTGAAGATTAAGTTTCGTGAGTGCTTTGTTTTATACAATTCCAATGCCTTAAGCAAAGTGTATTCTATGTTTATTCCAAATTCACACAAAGCTTACACATTACCAAAAGCTCCAATGAACTTGTTGACATCATGTTTAATAATCCCCCATTTTGAGATATGTGCAATAATGCGCAAACAAGTTGTCGTTCTTTTTCCAAGATAAAATTTTCCCTCTTCTTCACAACAATAACCATTATTGCAATTCATGGTTTTTCAAAAGGTCCAAGTCGATTAACAAATTTTTTTTACTAATGGAAATGTACATTTTGACTACAAGCCTAAGGCTTGAATGACATGTGTTTTTTTTAATTGGTAAACTTGATTAAAATGACCTATTTGATTATATCTCAAATTGAACATCTAAACAAGTTGGGCAAAAGAATGACCACCTTGGTCAAAATGACCAATGATTTCTAGTCAAGTAGGACATCTATTCAAGTTGGACAAAACAAAATGACATTTTTGGTCAAGATGGACAATGGTGTTCTAGTTAAACGGGACATCTTACGTTACTTAATTAATCAATATAACTAGGCTAGGCAATACCCTAGGCTTAATTACATACCAATTTACTTACCTACTTCCTACTACCCACCTCCTACTTCCCACCTACTATCCTACATGGCTACCTATTTACCTACCTCATACTTTCCACCTACCATCCTACATCCTTACTTGCCAACCTACTTACCTATATACCCACCTACTTCCTATTTCCCACCTAATATCTTACATACCTACCTACCTACTTCGTATTTCCCACCCACCATTCGAAAACCCTACCTACCTACCCATTTGTTTATTTTCCTACCCGTTTACCTACCAGACATCATGCAACCTACCTACTAATTACCTAACTTTCTTATTTACTTACATAACTAATGATGTGAAATAAACAAATGAAATAAAAAACTTAACAAAATTTGTCAACTTTGGAAGGTGTAGTCCATTGGTCAGGATTTAATTTATCATTGGGGAGGTTGAGGGGTTCAATTGTAACCTATATACATGCTTAAAGGGGTAGGGTAAGTAGGTTAAATTAGGTTACCTTAAAAAGTTAACACTAAACCAAGTTAGGTAGGCTAGGCTACCACCTACCTAATTACCTTTTTATGATCTATTTAAACTTATATACAACCTACCTACCTACCTACCTAGACCTACCTACACAAATTGTTTTTGATAATAATCCAAAAAAAATTGGGTACAAATTTAACCAATAAAATGGTTCACTATGCAATAGTCAAAATGACTAGTCAATTGGTACAATTGTCTACTAGTCAAAAAGACCATCCCAGTCACACAAAACAAGTTTTAATCAACTTGTTTAGATTGACAAGATGATTTTTTTGACATCTATCCAAATGAGATCCTTCTTAACTAGATTCTTTAATCAAAATAATTTATTTTTGTAGTAGTGAACTATGATTAGGTAAACAATATCCCCAAGCACTAATGACATCATATGGGTTGGATTGAGAGGTTGGCAATGTTAGTAAAAGCAAATGAAAATGTTGATTGTTGGTAGGTATGTTATTGCAAAATATGGAGTTGAGGAGAAAAAATTGTAAGCTTCAGTTGGCTTTTGAAGTAATGCATAAATGATGGGGTTCCACAAATAAGCACAATGGCCAACCTTAGAAAATGCCATGAAAAGGTCAACCTTGGAAAGTGCCATTAAAAGGCTATTCATGTGAATGTTGGAGATGACCTAAATATACATTTGAAGTTAACCCTCACCTAAAGGAGGGTAATTATTTTGAAGTAGATAAAAATAAATAATGCACCAAAATCATTGGATATCATAAATGCATTTTCATAGTTTGCAATGCATGTTGTCATTATGGATGTGTTCAAATTATCGTGATTAACTATTAAATATAAATTATTTTGGCACTTTTTTTGGGGGGTTTTCATTAATTATCAACAACATGATTTTTACATCCTCTTTGAGCACATTTAGATTTTATTACTATTTTCCATAAATAAAAATTGTTTGAATTTATTCTCTTGGTTATTTATTGGTTTCATATTAATTTTGTTAATTTTTGTATAAGTGCAAATATTGTGTAAATGATAATGTATATCATATAAATGTTAATTTAACTATGAATCAATTCATGCATTCCTTGGGCTTATTGGGTGGTGTAATCGGCAGCTGATTCTAGCATTATTTTTACTACCCACCTTTTGTTTTTCCTTACCTTTTTTTTCTTGGTGACCTATGTATTCCTAATGCAATGATTCATTGAAGGTACATCACATGTGGCTGCTATGTATGTATTTCAATTACTAGAATTGCTCTTCAACATTGCATCACTAAAGAAGGTCATAATGTTAGGGGAGAAAAAATGCTTTAACTCAAGTTTCAAATAGAAAAAAACTAATTTCAAAAACCCTAAGGATCCATTTATTAGTAGAGTGCATGTCATTCTCTCCATGAATTTGGATTCCAAACTTTGCTCAGAGTGAATTCTTCTTGTGGTCATTTATTGCTAATTTGAGGATCTTTTGGGGAAAAAACTTGGAGAACATGTTTTTTTACCACTAAATGTGGCTTTCAACAAAACTTCACCACTTTTTGCATAGGAAATATTTTCATAGAAAATATAAAGTAAAATACTACATGATACCCTTGGCTACAATAAATTGGAGTTTACCTGTTGCTTGCATGTATTGCACAAATATATCATAACTTGGTTAGGGGTTTTTTTTTTCAGTTTTGTGATATGAAAAATTTGGCAATTGTTTCCACAAGTGTAGCAAAAATTCATACGGAAAAAAATAAAAATCTCCAAAAATTTCCAACTCTTTTTGTCAGAAAAACAACAAATTTTGTCAAAAAAGATTGGCATCTCAAGACCAACAAGTCCACAATTGTGTGACAATAAATCTTAATTCTAGCAAGACAATGATGTGTTACATGGCTATAAGATTAAGGTTCCTACATAATTTGGGGTTAGAGAGTTAGAGCCCAAAAGGCACGAAGGCCACTAATGAATTACCATTTGGAGGGGGATTTCCACAATTATATTCGGATGTTTTATAGAGTTTAGGGTTTGGTGATGGGAATGATGAGGAGGAGGTTTTAGGGTTTGATCATGGGCATGTAGAATCTTTCCATGGACATCCCTTACATCACACCACAAGAAAATTAACATGTGACTTGGACTTTTCAGATCAGGAGTGCCTAGTCCAGGCCCCAGGGGCCCTTCCTTACACATATAATTGAAAACTTGTGAGAATTTGTTTGGAATATTGAACCGATGATTGGGAACTTTTGGGAACTCTTTTCATTCAGGGGAGGTTGATAGAAAGACTTACATGATTCTGAAGTCAATAATGTCATTAAGCGAATATTTCTTAGTAGCTTGCTTTGAGGAGGTCATTGGAAACTTGGGAAAAAAGGAAGAAAATGTTTTGGTAATGATGCCAATATTATGTCTTTTGCTCTACCATATGATGTAGCCTTTTCTCTTTGGAGCCAAATTTCACACAGTTCTGAAATCTTTGAAAAACATTTGTTGAAAATTCAATGTTTTTTTAAATTTTAAAAAAAGTCATTAAAAAATCTCTTGATTGATTTCTATACGAGGTTCAAGTAGGTAGCCAAAAACCATAAAGGAATTTTTTTCCTTTTCATATTTTCAATAGTGTAATTTGGCTAAATCAGCTTATGGATGATTGCCATCTTAGTGATATTGCAAAATTGAAAAAAATAAATTGATAGGATGCTACTTGAATATACAAAACCACAACGGTGTTGAATATATTCAAAAGCACGAAAGTGGCCCCAAACAAGGAATATAAATAAACCCTTTTTTAAAAAAATGTGACAGCATAATAATGTTATGTGGGAATTGACCAACTTTTGTTTTTCACTCAAGTTTCCTTTTGTACCATTTTGGTGTTACAAATTGCAATCATGTGAAGCTTTTTCCATATATGTAACACCTTGTTGACCTATCTATCCATACAACATTTTCAGACAAGGTACAAAAAGGACACAATGTGGGGGAACACCATTTGTGTTGGATAAGCTGCAAATAGCACATATTGCACACCCAACTTTTGCATTCAACCTTGAACTTTCAAGTTTCCAACATTCCACTTTTAGGTTAAATAGAATCAAGTGGAAATAGAGGCATCTCATATTTTGGACTCAGTTCTGTCCTTCTGATCTATCACCACTTCTTTCAAGGGAACAAGATGACTTTAGTACCCTTGAGGACATTCCATAATCTGCTACAAACAAGTTAGAAAACTTTTTGTATGCAACCCAACTAGATGTCAATTCCAAATGCTATTATGAGTAAGTAATCAACCATATTTCTCGCAGGTTATTTCCCCCAAGTCAAGGCCAAATGCAACTAAACCCTAAACACGACCATATGTAAAAATCCATTAAACTAGTCATGTTTTCAATTCATGCCTTTCAAAAAAGAAGGATGACTCCAAAATTGGGAAATTTGGAAAAACATTCAATATTGAAGCTCCATGGGCTGTAGGCCACTTCATTCAATGAGTGGCTTTTAGCATTGAACAAAGTGGTTCATTTCACTTGATGTCCGAAACGCCCTTTCCATCTTAGGATGATAATACTTATAATCCATCCATTTTCAAGTTGGTGGTTGATATTAATGTTGGGGGGAATACACCTTTTGCGAAATCTGTTAAATTCACAAATGCAGTTTTTAAAAAAGTTTCTTAACTGCATACTTGATTGCATACTATATGTGTTGTGCATTTATCCATTATGTGTGGTAAGTGGGAATTTTTTGAATTTTGGATATGAACTACTTCTACACTTTTTGGAGCGCACATCCAATAGAAAGCCAAGATGGGTTCAAATTTGGTTTAGCACATGTTACCAAGGCCCTCCTGCAGCCCCAGTAGCAGGAAATGGCTGTTTCTCAGCAATAGATGATTGTTTCTTATTGGCTAACTACAATGATTGGTGCAGATGGTGAGAGTTAAACAGTCTCTCACTTTGAAGTTTTTCCGGTCCATCTTTTTTGGTTCATGGGTGGGGATGGGGGAGAAACTAAACAGTGCACACTGGATGTACTAAATACAGATAGAGGGCTACCAATGTGCATGCTCTTACAGCATCTCCACACCAAAACTATCATGGGTGGGGATGGGGGAGAAACTAAACAGTGCACACTGGATGTGCTAAATACAGATAGAGGGCTACCAATGTGCATGCTCTTACAGCATCTCCACACCAAAACTATAAACAACTCCTTTAATTTAGAGTAGAATACTGTTTAATGATTACTGTCCGCACTCACAAACGTCATAAAAAATCCCTTTAAACACTCAAAGACCATTTATGTCTGTACATCTGGATGAGTAATAGTCATTGTCCAAATCCATAGTTGAAAAAATCTTTTAAAGGGGTTAAAATGGCCACTGCAAAACGCGCCATCAATATAGAGAGCAGCAGGATTTGCACTATCCTGCTGCAAGATTTCATGAAAAGGGGTGTTTGCCAGTGTGGGAGTGGAGATGCCATCCACACACACCACCTCTCTATTTTGGCCTCTACCAGTGTTTGCCACATCCAACACTAGAACAATTCTCCATGATTGCCTCGCACATGAAGGCTGATCAGAAGCTAACTTACCATGCACAGAATGATTTTGCACATAATGTTGGTAGAGGTTGCCTTTGGGTCCCTTGAGTAAATATGAACCTTGAACAAAACTCACAATCTTGGCTTATGTCATATTCTCATATTCCATACTATACACATGTGGCCAATTCAGCCCTCTTGTGGACATATGTCTCACATTATCAATTTTTGCTACACTTTTGTCAATTTGTCGATAAAAGTTTGTAACTGGAATGTGTGTATATTGGGGTGGTGATATTGCATTATGAATCTTGTCGTAAAACTTCAAGAGGCATCAGTAGGTGGGATGTGACACGAATCAATGCAAATGCAGGTCGGTCTTTGGTCTATGTTTGTAAAATACATAATTTCAAGGATATTCATTCAAGGGTGACTATGTGTACACACTATGGGGCAAACCTTGAGAATTCTGGGACTTGGGGAATAGTGTTTTTTGGATTGCAATCCAAAAGAAAATATAGTACCCTGTTTTAAAAGGAAATCCCATTCAAGCAATGCACTTGTGTTTATTATATGCTTTATAATTGTGTTAGCATGAATGCATGAACTAGAGACCCAACAAACCCACCCC
>Ga0209611_10002022_pt1 | contig 35469 bp, 36 predicted proteins | sample S1TSphgellanicum_3_FD_187693 | JGI IMG/M metagenome (GOLD analysis project Ga0209611, IMG submission 187693) | Host-associated microbial communities from peat moss isolated from Minnesota, USA - S1T2_Fc - Sphagnum magellanicum MG (SPAdes) (version 2) | ecosystem: Host-associated > Plants > Peat...
CGTCGCCGGGCTGGCGAAGATCGAACCGATGGTGCCCCGCCATCGGCCGTTCAAGGTGATCCACTGCATCAGTTATCGCGAAGACGCCGTCAAGCCGACGTTCGTCGTCGACATCACCGACGTCTTCGAGCGCAAGCTGGAGGCGATCCGCTGCTATGCGTCACAGTTCGACGGCGTCACGCAGGCCGGCGAGGTCTTCCCCAATGGCGAGTCCCTCTACGACATCGTCCGCCACCAGGCGGCACACTACGGGTCACTGATCCGCACGCGATACGGCGAGCCGTTCGTGACGACCGAGACGATGCGCGCCGACGACGTCGCGGCGCTCGACGTCTCGACGTTCTAGCACCGGACCCGGCCGGCCCCGGTCGGTGGTATATTCCGCACCATGCCGAGGCCGATCTACCTTGACCACGCCGCGACGACGCCGACGCGGGCTGCCGTGCTCGAGGCGATGCTGCCGTATTTCGGGCCGCGGTTCGGCAATCCGTCGAGCGTGCATCGGTGGGGCCGCGAAGCGCGCGTCGCGCTCGACGACGCGCGCGCCCGCCTCGCGGCATCGCTCGGCGCGACGGCCGACGAGATCACGTTCACCTCGTGCGGCACCGAGGCCGACAACCTCGCCGTGCTCGGCGCGTGGCACGCGGCCGCCGAGACGCCGCGCCGCACGGTCGTCACCACCGCGATCGAGCACAAGGCCGTCCTCGCGGCCGTCCATGCGGTCACGACGCTCGGCGGCCGCGAACGGGTCCTCGGCGTCGACGCCGACGGATGCGTGACGATCGCGGCGGTCGACGCAGCGCTCGGCGACGACGTCGCCATCGTCTCGATCATGTGGGTCAACAACGAGATCGGCACCGTGCAGCCGGTGCCGGCGCTCGCGCGGATCGCGGCCGATCGCGGCATTCCTTTCCATACCGACGCGATCCAGGCGTTCGGCAAGCTGCCGATCGACGCCCGCACCCAGCCCTTCGACCTGCTGTCGATCTCCGGGCACAAGATCGGCGCGCCGAAGGGGATCGGCGCGCTGTACGTGCGCCGCGGGACACGACTCGCACCGCTGCTGCACGGCGGGACGCAGGAGCGCGGCCTCCGCGCCGGCACCGAAAACGTCGCCCTCGCCGTCGGACTCGCCTGCGCGGCCGAGCTGGCCACCGCCGAGATGGCGGCCGAGGCGTCACGCCTCCGCGCACTGCGCGACGCGCTCGAGCGCGCGCTCGCGACGAGCATCCCCGACGCCGTCGTGCATGGCGCCGGCGCCGAGCGCGCGCCGCACGTCCTCGCGCTCTCGATCCCCGGCGCCGACGGCGAGTCGCTGCTCATGGCGCTCGACCTCGCCGGCGTCGCCTGTTCCGCGGGGTCGGCCTGTCAGAGCGGCTCCGCCGCGCCCTCCCACGTGCTCACGGCGCTCGGCGTCGCGTGGGCCGGCGCGGCGGCGACCCTGCGCCTGAGCCTCGGCGCGCTCACGACGGACGATGACATCCGCCATGTCGCGGCCGTGCTGCCGGCCCTCGTCGCCAAGGCGCGCGGCGTCGGGGCGGTCGCGTGACGACCCGCCCGCGCACGCACGCGAGCGTCGTCGCCCGATGACCGGGCGCGTCCTGGTCGCGATGTCCGGCGGCGTCGACTCCTCGGTCGCCGCCGCACTCCTCGTCGAGCAGGGATTCGACGTCGTCGGCGTCACGATGCGGCTCTTCTGCTACGGCGACGAGGTCCCCGACCGCCCGTGCTGCTCGCTCGACTCGATCGCCGATGCGCGCCGCGTCTGCGACCGGCTCGGCGTGCCGCATTACGTCCTCGACATGGCCGACCGGTTCGGCCACGACGTCGTCGCCGACTTCGTCAGCGAATACGCCGCGGGCCGGACCCCGATTCCATGCGTGCGCTGCAACACGTTCACGAAGTTCCGCGATCTCGTGCGGCGCGCCGATGCGATCGACGCACGCTGGATCGCCACCGGCCACTACGCGCGGATCGTCGACGGCACGCTCCGTCGCGGCGTCGACCCGCGGAAGGACCAGTCGTACTTCCTCTGGGGGATCGACCGCGCCGTCGTCGCGCGCATGCGCCTGCCGATCGGCACCCTCACGAAGGCCGAGACGCGCGCCCGCGCCCGCGCGCTCGGGCTCGAAAGCGTCGCCGACAAGGCCGAGAGCCAGGATATCTGCTTCGTCCCCGACGGCGACCATGTCGCCGTGATCGCGCGCCACCTCGGTCCCGACGCCCCCGCGCTGCAACCGGGACCGTTCGTCGACCGCGATGGACGCGCGCTCGGACGCCACGACGGCTACGCGCGGTTCACTGTCGGGCAGCGTCGCGGCCTCCCCGGTGGCTCGACACGCCCCCGCTACGTCATCGCGATCCGGCCCGCCGACCGCGCCGTCGTCATCGGCACACGCGACGAATTGCTCGGCCACGGGGTCGTCGCGCGCGCGATCAACTGGCTGACCGACCCGCCCGCGGTCGGCGCCCGTCTCACCGTCCAGGTCCGACACCACGCGGCGGCCGCGCGCGCCGAACTCGTGCGCGTGGACGTCGACGAGATCGAGGTCGCGCTCGACGAACCCGTCGCGGCGATCACCCCGGGGCAGTCACTCGTGCTCTACGACGGTGACCGTCTGCTCGGCGGCGCGGTGATCGAGTCCGCCGGCCGCATGCGGTCAGCGCTGCCGCTGTACGCCGAGGCGCTCAGTACTTGAGGCCACCGGCCTCGGCGAATTCCTTCATCATCCGCTCCTGATCCTCGGTCAGCTTCTCGGGGACGTTGACCGAGACCTCGACGAGCAGGTCGCCCGTCTTGCCGTCCTTCGTGACCCCCTGCCCCGGCACGCGGAAGCGCTTCCCCGACGCCGTGCCCGCCGGAATCCGGATCGTCACCTTCTTTCCGGCGAGCGTGCGGACACTGATCTTCGAGCCGAGCGTCGCCTGCGCGATGTTGAGCGGCACCGTCGCGATCAGGTCGAGCCCTTCGCGGCGATAGAAACGGTCCGGGGTCACCTGGAAGGTGATCAGCAGATCGCCCGGCTCGGCTCCGTCGGCGCCGCGGCCTCCCTGGCCGCGCAGTCGGATCTTCGTCCCGGAGTCGACACCCGCCGGCACCGTGATCAGCACCTTCTTGCGGGTGCGCACCTCGCCGACACCGTTGCACGTCGGACACGGCTGGCTCGGCACCTGGCCCCGACCAAGGCACATCGGACAGGGCCGCGTCACCGCGAACCCGCCCTGACCAAACGAGACGACGCCTCGCCCGCTGCACTCGGGGCACGTCTTGAACGTCGCGCCGGGCGCGCCGCCCGAGCCGTGACAGGTCGGGCACTCCTCGTTGACCTCGAGGTCGATCGGCACCTTGCCACCAAGGGCCGCCGTGCGGAACGGAATCTCGAGCGTCGCGTCGATCGACTGGCCGCGCTCCGCCTGTGACGGGCGCGCCCCTGGCCGGCCGCCGTTGCTGCCGAACATGGAGCTGAACAGGTCCCCCAGTCCGCCGAACCCGCCGATGTCGAAGTCCTCGAACCGGACGTTCGGTCCACCCGGACCGCCCGGCTGCCCAGGTCCGCCGCCTGGGCGAGCGCGACCCCCCGCGCTGCCGCCACTGCGCGCGCCACCACCCGTCGGTCCGCCGAAGCCGCCGAATGCCCCGAGACGGCGCATCTCGTCGTACTGCTTCCGCTTCTCCACATCGCCAAGGACGTTGTACGCCTCGGAGATCTCCTTGAAGCGCTCAGCCGCCTTCGGGTCGCTCTGATTGGCGTCCGGGTGGTTCTTCTTGGCGAGCTTGCGGTACTGTTTCTTGAGCTCGTCCTGGGTCGCGGACGCCGAGACACCGAGGACCGCGTAGAAGTCCTTCGTCTGGGCCACGGTTCAGCCGTTCCATTGCTTGACGATCACCCTCGCCGGTCGGATCAGCTGGCCGTTGAAGACATAGCCGGGCTGAAAGACCCGGGCGACGACGTGGTCGTCCTCACGGGAGAGCGCCGGTTCGGTCCCCACGGCCTCGTGCAACGCGGGGTCGAACGCCTGGTCGAGCGGATTGACGAGCTGCAGACCGGACGCCTGGAGCGCCTTGAGCAGCTTGCGCTCGGCAATCTCGGCGCCATGCACGGCCGCAGCCGAATCCACCGTCGCCGGGTCGATGTGCGCCACGCGTGCAAGGTCGTCCAGTCCGTCGACGAGTCCCTTCACGAGGTCGGCCTGGGACCGGGAACGATCGTCCTGCCGCTCACGCGTGACCCGCTTGCGATAGTTGTCGTACTCCGCCGCGAGCCGCATGTAGCGGTCGCGCTGCTCATCGACTGCCGCGTCGGCGGACGCCACACCGGAGCCGGCAGCCACCCGGGCCGGATCGGCGGGTGCGGCCTGCCCGTCCGCTTGCGCGTCCTGACCCCCGCGCGCGAACGCGTCGTCTGAATCGGGCCCGCCTGGATTCTGATTCTGTCCTGAATATCCCATTGTCTCACGAATTCGAGGTCTGGCGCGCGCCACGCCGAGCGTACCGGGCCGGTCCTCCCGCGCCAGCACCACCCGGACCGTCACGCGAAATGTCGATCCCGCCGTGTACGGGTGCAACGGCCATGCCCCGTGCGCGCTGCCGTTCCGGCAGCGTGTGGCGCCGTCGGCTATCCGGCGAGCGCGAGACGGAGGCCGTTCAGCGCGGCCTGCGTGGCGCGCCGGCGGATCTCTTCGCGGTCGCCGATCAGTCGGACCTGCACGCTCCGGCGCATCGCCGAGCCGACCCACGCGATCGACACCGTGCCCACCGGCTTCTCGGGACTGCCGCCGCCCGGGCCGGCGATCCCCGTGATCGCGACGCCGACGTCGGTCTGCAGCCGGTCGCGTACCCCCTCCGCCATCGCTTCCGCGACCGTATTGCTGACCGCCCCGTCGCGATCGAGGACCGCCGGCTCCACGGCGAGCAGCGAGCGCTTGACCGCGTTGTCATAGGCGATCACGCCGCCGACGAAGACGTCGCTCGACCCCGGAATCGCCGTCAGCCGAGCGCCGAGCAACCCGCCGGTGCAGCTCTCGGCCACCGCGATCCGCATCCGCTTGGCGCGATATGCCGAGAGGACGACCGCCGCGAGATCCTGCTCGTCGATGCCATAGACGTATTTCTCGCCGATCCGCTCGCGGATCAGCGCGATCCCCGTGTCGAGCGCGTCGACGGCGGCAGCGGCCGGCAGTCCCCGCGCGGTCAGGCGCAGATCGACGCCGTCGGCGCCCGGCAGGTAGGCGAGCGGGAGACCATTGACCGTCGCCGCGAGCTCGCGCAATTGCTCGGCGACGGACGACTCCGCGATACCGGTCGTGCGCAACGTCCGCGATCGGACGACGGCCGATCCGGTCCCCCGCCGCGAGCGGAGGATCGGCAGCAGCTCGTCGGCGAGCATCCCGCGCATCTCGCGCGGCACGCCGGGCAGCATCGCGACCCAGCGCTGCCGGGCGTCGTCGAGCCAGATGCCGGGCGCGGAGCCATGCCGATTCACCAGGATGCGGGCGCCGTCGGGGACCATCGCCTGCGCGCGGTTCGGCGCGGGGAGCGGACCGGGGAGGCCGCGGGCCTGCCAGCGCTCGGCGAGCCCCGCGAGGATCGACTCGTCGAGCCGCATCGCGCGCCCGAAGAGAGCGGCGATCGCCGGCTTCGTCAGATCGTCGGCGGTCGGCCCGAGCCCGCCGGTCGTGATGACGGCACCGGTCCGCGCGAGCGCCTCACCGACGGCCGCCCCGATCGCGTCGGCGGTGTCGCCGACCGTGGCGCGCCTGACGATCTCGACGCCGATCGCGGAGAGCTCGCGGGCGAGGTATGCCGCGTTGGTGTCGACGGTGTAGCCGAGCAGCAGTTCGTCACCGATCGTGACGAGCTCGACGCGGGTGGCGGTCGCCATCGCCGCTACGGCGCCTGGCGTGCGGACGACCGCGGGCGGAGAAAGATCGCGCCGTACCGCCGGACGTAGAGCACCAGGGAGTAAATGGTGAGCAGCACGGCGCCGCAGAGTCCGACGGTGCCGACGATGCCGATGAAGTCGACGACGGGAGTCATCACGGTCGCGGGCCAGCCCGTCCTCGCCAGCACGAGCGCCGCGGAAAACCAGAAGAGCGCGGTCCCGACCCACGTCCACTGGAAGCCGGTCTTCCACTTCGCCGGTCCGATCGCCGAGATGACGACCCCGCGCGCGAGGGCGGCCTGGCGAAAGATCGTCATCATCAGCTCGCGGCCCAGCACGACCGCGACGATCCAGAAGGGGAGGCCGACGAGTCCGACCGGCGTGTGAAACGGCAGCGGCTCGAGCCCCCACGCGCCGCCGGCCGCCGTCCAGCTCCCGAGGAAATCGTGCGGCGGCGCCTGGAGCAGGTACATCGGCAGGATCGTGCAGGCGAGCAGGAGCTTGTCGGCGAGCGGGTCGAGCCAGCGTCCCAGGTCGGTCACGAGGCCGCGACTGCGCGCGAGCTTGCCGTCGTAGTAGTCGGTGATCGCGGCCGCGAGGAAGAGCGCAAACGCCGCCAGGCGCGCCGGCCACGTCGGCGAGAGCGCGAGCAATGCGACGGCCGGGGCGGCAAAGATGCGCCCGACGGTAATCGCGTTTGGCAGGTTCACTGGGCGTCCACTGGCGGTTCCTCGGCGGGCCGGGACGCCGGCCGCGGGACCCCGCAGCGGGCCTAGGCCAGCGACTTCAGCACGAGCTTGCTGACGGCTTTGAGGGTGTCGAATACCCCATCGCCGCTCACGGCGACGGCCTCGAAATATGGCGCCCGCTCGACCCATTCCCCAGTGGGGATCTGGTCGATCAGCATCTCGCCGGGGTGATTCGTGTCGGGCGTGACGCGCATGCGCGCCGGATCCTCGACTTCCCAACCCGGATTGAGCGAGGCCTGCAGGTCGGCGATCGCCGCGGCATTCGGGAGGTCACGCTTGTTGTACTGCACGACGAACGGCATGCGGCGCAGGTCGTAGCCGTACTCCGCCATGTTGTCGTACAGGTTCTGCATCGCTTCCTGATTCGCTTCCATGCGCTCGATCTGCGAGTCGGCGACGAAGACGATGCCGTCGACGCCCTTGAGAATCAGCTTGCGGCTCGCGTTGTAGTAGATCTGGCCGGGCACCGTGTACAGGTGGAAGCGCGTCTTGAACCCGCGGATCGTGCCGAGGTCGACGGGGAGGAAATCGAAGAAGAGCGTGCGCTCGGTCTCGGTGGCGAGCGAGATCAGCTTGCCGCGCGTCTCCGGCTGCACCTTGCCGTACACGTGCTCGAGATTGGACGTCTTGCCGCCAAGACCGGGACCGTAGTAGACGATCTTGCAGTTGATCTCGCGCGACGCGTAGTTGATCATCGACATGACTGTCGGCTCCTACTGGAACAGTCTGTCGATTTCGTCATCCGCGCCGGCGAGGATATTCGGCTGGGCCGGTGCGCCGCCCTGCCCGCGTGTGAAGACGGTTTCGAAGAGCCGCGTCAGCTCGTCGACGGCGGTCTTCATCTTGAGTCGCACGAGACCCAGGGTGGTGCGATTGTCGAACAGCACGACGAGGATCACGCGGCGGGCGACGTCCGCGAGGTACATCGACTCCTTCTCGCCCTGGTGGAAGAGCGTGTTGAAGTCCTGCTCGCCGATCAGGCGCGCGAGCTGATCGTTGGCGCTGAAGTCGGCCGCGGTCAGGGTCGCGAAGGCCGTCGGGTCGAAGGTGAGCTGCTCACCGACGGTGGTGACGAGCTGCCCGGTGCGGTCGACCAGCAGGGCGCATCGGGCGTTGCTCTCGTACAGGAAGCGCTGCAACGTCTGCGTGATCGCGTCGTAGTCGCCTTCCGTGAACGACCAGCTCGCTGAACCGACGGCCATGAAACCCCACCTAGTCGAGTGACGCCTCTACATGCCGCAAGACCTGCTTGCCGCGCCGCCTGAGGCTCGAACGCGGTTCCCAGCGGATATAGTCCCGCAGGAGCCGTGCGGTGTCGGCGTCCGGCCGTCCCCGCAGGTATCCCAGCGCGGCCAGGCGCTGGAGCGAGTGGCGACTGAAGAGGTTGCGCCGGTGCCGGTGCTGCTGCCCGCTCCACGCGAGCAGGCCGACCGCGAGGCCGCCGAGAAACCCCAGTGCCGCCAACCGCCCCCCATCCCGCGTCACCGCATCTCCCGACGCGCGGACAGGGCCTGCGCGATAGTGACGCCGTCCGCGTACTCGAGGTCACCACCGACCGGCAGTCCGCGGGCGATCCGGGAGACGGTCACCGCCGCCCCGTCGGCGGCCGGTCCGGCGGCGAGGAGCGTCCGCTGGAGGTAGAGGGCGGTTGCCTCCCCTTCCAGACTCGGGTTCGTCGCCACGATCACCTCGCGCACACCACCCGCGGCGACCCGCGCGAGGAGGGGGGCCACGGTCAGGTCTTCGGGCCCGACGCCGTCGAGGGGCGACAGCCGCCCGCCGAGCACATGGTAGACGCCGCGATACTCGCCGGCCCGCTCGATCGCCCCGATATCCGCCGCTTCCTCGACGACGCAGACGAGCGTGGCGTCGCGACGCGCGTCGCGGCAGATGCCGCAGAGCGCCTCTTCCGTGAGGTTGTGGCATCGGTCACAGGCGCGGACGCGCTCGGCCAGGGTGAGCAGGGCCTCGGCGAGGCGACGGCTCTGGTCGGGGGGCCGCTTCAGCAGGTGATAGGTGAGCCGGAGGGCAGTCTTGCGCCCGATGCCCGGCAGCCTCGCCAACTCGGTCGTCAGGTCGTCGATCGCGGCCACGGACGCGCGGTCAGAACGACAGCGGAAACGGCAGGTTCAGGCCACCGGTCAGCTTGCCCATCTCCTCCTGGGCCAGTGCCAGCGCCTTCCGCTGCGCCTCCGTCACGGCCACGAGCAGCAGATCCTCCAGCATCTCGACGTCGGCCGGATTCACGACGCTCGGATCGATGCGGATCGACTTGACCTGCCCCTTTCCATCTGCCTGCACGGTGACCATGCCGCCGCCAGCCGCCGCAGAGACGGTCTGGTGCTGCAGGTCATCCTGGATCTGCTTCAGCCGGCCCTGCACCTGCTGCGCCTGCTGCAGCAGCTTCATGATATCCGGTGCCATCGCGCACTCCCCTCGCCCAGGTGTCCCCGAAATTTACGCCGACGCGCGGCGCGCTGGTCAGTCGGTGCCCTCGCCGAGGAGTTCCAGATCGAGGGCATCGATCGCTGCACCGAGCAGCGCGTCCTGCTTGCGCAGGCGCGCGACCTGTTCGCCCTTGACCGCCTCGGCGGTGAGGCGCCGCGCCGGGCCCGCGCCGTCGATCGTCGCGACCTCGACGCGCACCCCGGCGACCGCGCCGGCAACGCGCGCGATCGCTGCCGCGAGGTCGGCGCGTCCGGATTCCAGCTTGCGGGACGTGAACTCATTGGGCTCCGCCAGACGCACGACCGCCTGCCGCGCCCCATCGACGGCGACGGGCGTCGCCTGCTCGACCGCCGAGGCGAGGAGCGGTGACATCGCGCGTACCACCCGGATGATCTCCGGCCACCCGGCGACGAGCGATGCCGTGGTCGCAACGGCGCGATCGACCGCGTGATCGACGGCGATGGGGTCGGCGTCGGCGATGGCGCGTCTCGCGTCGCCGCTCACCATCGTCCCGCTCGCGCCGCTCGCCTCCGGGCGGATGCTCCTCGTCGGAGCAGCCGTGGCGCCGAACGTCGCGGCGGCACCCGCCTTGTCACGCGCGAGCGGCGGGGTGCGGGGCGGCACGGCGGTCGACCCGGTCGGTCCGGACGATTTGCCCGTCGACGGACCGGCCGGCGCACCGCCCGGCGCACCGCCCTGCAGCTCGCGGAGCACCGCGTCGAGGTCGACGGCGCGGTCGAGGAGTGCGCAGCGCACGAGCAGCATCTCGAGCAGAAGCCGCTGCTGACTGCTCTTGCGAAAGCGGGGCTCGAGCTCGGTCACGGCCCCCAGCATGCGCACGAGATCGGCGGCGTGCCATCGCTCGCGGCGCGCGGCGAGGGCGTCGGCCATGACCGTCGAGACGTCCGGCGCCGACCCGCCCAGCACGACCGCGAGCTGCGCGCGGAGCGCATCGGCGAGTCCGCCGAGGACGGTGACGAAATCGACGCCGAGATCCGCCAGTCGCGCGACCGCCGGAAAGACGGCACCCGCGTCGTGGGCCGCGATCACGTCGAGCAGCGCGAGATACTCGTCGTCGGGGACGAGGCCGAGCGCCTCGCGCACGCGCGCGCCGGTGATGCCGGTGTCGGCGTGCAGGGCGAGGACCTGGTCGGTGAGGCTCAGCGCATCGCGCATCGATCCGTCGGCCGCGCGGGCGAGCAGTCCGAGGGCGTCCGCATCGATGGCGACCCCCTCGGCCTCGAGGACGGTCGTCAGTCGGAGGCGCACGTCGTGGGCGGGGATCCGCTTGAGATCGAACCGCTGCACCCGGCTCAGCACCGGCGCGGCCGCCTGCGCGATCTTCTGCGGTTCCGTCGTCGCGAAGATGAAGACGACACGCGGCGGCGGCTCCTCGAGGATCTTGAGGAGGGCGTTCCACGCCTCGCGCGTCAGCATGTGCGCCTCGTCGACGATGTACACCTTGTACTTCGTGTCGCCGGACGGCGCGTACATCGCACGCTCGCGCAGCTCGCGGGCGTCGTCGACCCCGCGGTTGCTCGCGGCGTCGATCTCGACGACATCGAGACTCGCCGACCCCGCCCAGATCCGCGTGCACGACGCGCAGTGCCCGCATGGCTCGCCGTCGCCGTGCTCGCCCGGCCGCTCGCAGTTGAGCGCCATCGCCAGCACCCGCGCCAGCGTCGTCTTGCCGGTTCCGCGCGGGCCGCAGAAGAGGTAGCCGTGGGCGACCCGGCCGCGGGCGATCGCGCCTTTCAGGGTCGTCGAGACGTGCGACTGGACGGCAACCGACGCGAACGACTTCGGCCGGTACTTGCGCGCGAGGGCGAGGGCCATGGTCCGCTCTGGAGATGAAAAGCGCGGGCGCAGCACCCGCGGGGATCGCGATCCACCGGAGTCTTCCGCCCGCGCGATACTCCAGGCCTGACGAAACGACGCAGGACACCACACGCCGCTGCTACCTGCGGGGTCCTGACGGGGTTAGCGGGCCCGCGCCCTTCGGGACCTGGAGCATCTGCAAGGTACTGCCGTGACCAACGCCGTTCAACATCTCCGCTCGCGATCGGCGCGGCGCACCGCCGCCGCCGCCCCCTACTCCAGCGCGGCGCGCTGCAGGCGCCGCACGCGGCGCAGTTCGTAGACGCGCCCGACCTCGGCACCGATGATGAAGATGATCGCCGCGTAATAGATCCAGATGATCACGATCACGATCGCCGCGAGCGTGCCCGTGAAGAGCGAGCCGGGGTCGAACCGCCGGAGGTACGCCGAGAAGAGCAGCTTGGCCGCCTCGAGCAGGACCCCGCCGACGACGGCGGCGATCGCCGCGGTCCGTGCGCGGATCCGGCGCATCGGCAGGAACTTGTACAGCGAGAAGAAGATCGCGATCACGAACAGCACCTCCACGACGCGGACGCTGGCGATCGCGACACGATTCGTCGCCGATGCCCGGACGCCGATGTCGGCGAGGATCTCCTGACCGCGCGCCGTCGCGATCACGAGGTAGGCGTTGAGAATCGTGTAGGCGACGACGGCGAGGGTCGCGACGACGGTCACCTTGGCGTCGAACCACTTGCCATCGATGATGCCGCGCTCGCGATCCAGGTCGAAGACCTCGGCAAGCGTGCTGCGCAGCGATCCGAAGAGGCGGGTCGAAAACCAGATGAACGTGATCGCGCTGACGACGCCGACGCGGCCGCGCACGCGGATCGCCTCGTTGAGCAGGCTCGTGACGACGTTGTTCATCGGCCCCGACTCGGGCGGGAGCAGCTGATCGACGACCGTCGACACGCGCGAGAGCGACGCCGCGGGCGAGAGGTTCAGGAAGTATCCGAGCCCGCTGACGAGCAGCAGGGCGAACGGCACGGCGGCGAGGAGGATGCTGAACGCCACGCCACTGGCGAGGAAAAACACGTCGTCTTCGGCGCTGTTGGCCCAGAGGCGACGCATGTAGTCACGCGCCGACGAGTCGTGCCACGCCGCGCGAAGGGAGTCGCTCCACGAGCCGCGCCGCACGCCGGCGGGTCAGCCCTCGCCGGTCGGACGCGCCCGCGCGTCCTGCAGTCGCTCCGACAGCTCCTCGCGGGCCTCGCGCGCCACCGCGCGGCCCGTCTCCACCGCATCGGCGACCTGGCGGCGACGCCGCTCGACCATTGCCCGGGCCGACTCCAGCCGCTGCTCGACCTTCTCGCGCGCCTCGCTGAACGTCTCCGCGACGCCGCCCCTGGCCCGCTGCACGCGGCGCGTGATCCCCGCGCGCGTCTCGGCACCCGATCGCGGCGCGAGCAGCAGCGCCACCCCGGCGCCGATCGCGATCCCGAGCAGAAAGGCGCCGACATCACTCGAGCGCTCCTGGATGATCACGTACGGCTCGTCCCCATCCTCGTGTCGCATCCGTCCCCGCCTCCCGCTGGTGAGTCGCGCCCCCGTGGCGCTATCTGGGTTTCCTGCCGTTCGGCTTCTCGGTCTTCTGGAGTCGCTCGGGCTTCCCCGTCGCCGCGGCACCGACCGCGTCCCCGTTCGTCCCCGCGCCGCCATGGGCAATGTATGACGCCAGCTCCTCCTGCAGGGCCTCGTCCTCGAGCCCGAGCATCTCGGCCGCTCGGCCAAGATCGCCGTTCGTCGACGCCCACGTCTTGAGCACCAGCGCGCGGCGCCCGTCGGCGAGCGTCGCCCCGACCGGGATCGTCACGCTCATCGGCGGATCGCTGACGCCCCGCAGATGCCGCGGCATCACCTCCGCCTGCGTGACGACGCTGCCGCGCAACATGACGACCGCCCGCTCGACGGCGTTCTTCAGCTCGCGCACGTTCCCCGGCCAGCCGTAGCCGACGATCCACTCGATCGCCGCCGGATCGAACCCGGTGATCTTCTTGCCGTTGGCCTGCGCAAACCGCGCGAGAAACTCGTTGGCCAGCAGCGGGATGTCGCCGACCCGCTCGCGCAGCGGCGGCAGGAAGAGCTCGACGACCGCGAGCCGGTAGTAGAGGTCCTCGCGCAGTTCGCCGTCGGTCAGCGCGCGCTGCAGATCCTTGTTCGTCGCCGCGACGATGCGAATGTCGACGGCGATCTCCTTCTTGCCGCCGAGCCGCCGCACGCTGCGCGTCTCCAGCGCCCGCAGGAGCTTGACCTGGATGTCGACCGGCATCTCGGCGACTTCGTCGAGGAAGAGCGTCCCGCCGCTCGCCATTTCGAATGCGCCGGGTTTCTCGTTGGTCGACCCGGTAAACGCGCCACGCTCGTGACCAAAGAGCTCGTTTTCGAGGATCTCCTTCGGCAGCGCGGCGCAGTTGAGCGCGAAGAACGGCCCCTTCGCGCGCTCGCTCTTGCTGTGCAGGGCGCGGGCGACGAGTTCCTTCCCCGTCCCCGACTCGCCCAGGATCAGCACACTCGCGGTCGAGGTGGCGACGGCGTCGATGATCTTGTAGACCTCGCGCATCGACTCCGACTGCCCCGTCAGCTCGGCGTAGTGCGTCAGCCCCTCGAGCTGCGACGAGAGCTCGCGGTTCTTCTCCTGCACCGAGTACTTGTGCAGCGCCTTCGGGATCAGCGCCTTCAGCCGGCCAAGCTTCTCGGCGTTGAGCGGCTTCTCGATGTAGTCGTACGCGCCGCTCTGCATCGCCTCGACGGCGGAGTCGACGCTCGCCTGCCCGGTGATGATGATGCACTCGGTGGTGATCCCGCGCTGCTGGAGCTCCTTGAGCAGCGCCAGACCATCGAGCTTCGGCATCTTGAGGTCCGCGAGCACCACCGCGAACCGGTCGGCGACCAGCCGATCCAGCGCGGCCGCCCCATCGACAGCGATCTCGACGTCGTAGTCCAGATCGGTCAGCACCGCGCGCAAGCCGCTGGCGATGGCCGTCTCATCATCGGCGATCAGGATCCTGCCGGCTGGCATCGTGGGACGACTCTGCAGTCTACGGGTCCGAAGTCGACGAAAGGAAAAACCTAACCGCGCCGGACCCGGCCTGCACTCGAAGGCCGGCCTCGCGCGCCACGCCGGCGAGTCGCGCCAGCGCCGGGTCCGCGGCGCGCGGCGTGACGACGATTTCGCCGCCGGTCCACGCGATCTCCCCGCCCGCGGCGTCACCGGCGACCGTCCGGGCGGCAGCACATAGCACGAGTCGTGCCTCCGCGCCGGCCCCCGGCGGCACGATCGCCGAGTCGACGCGCACGGCGAGCGACGCGGCGCCCGGCGGACCGGGGGCGGTGACGACGCGCACGACGTCCGCGGCGAGCCGCGCCGGGTCGGGGGCGGGCGGCAGTGGCCGAGCGAGTGCCAGGATGCTCTGGACGAGCGCCGTCGCCGCCTCGAGGCCGTCGGCGGCGGTGGCGACGAATGGCACCGTGCGTTCGGCGAGGGCGCCGCCGGTCGATTCGGCGGCGCGCGGCAGCGCGAGGCGGTCCGAGACGACGGCGAGATTGACGGCGACGGTGTTCAGCGCATTGTTGACCGCGTGCGTCGCTTCGGCGACCGTCGCGCTCAGGAGCTCGAGCCAGACACCCGCCGCCGCGCCGTCAGTCACTCAGATCCGTGTCGTCCGGGGCAGCGCTGATCTGCGCCCCATCGTGGGGACCGGTGCGGTGCAGGTCCGGCGCCGTCACGAAGCGCGAGACCATCGCCGAGGAGCCGGCGATCGCGAGCTGCTCGAAGAGAAAGCCGAACTTCGCATCGTACGCGGCGCCGAGCGCCTCGCGCGTCGCGGCCGGCATGTCCCACATCGCCTGCTTGAACGGGCCCAGGGCCTTCTTCCGCGTCTTGTAGAAGAACTGCTCGTCGGTGTCGCCCGCCTTCCGCTCATCCTTCGCGTTGACGCGCAGCCACTCGTAGATCTCGTCGCGCAGCTCGGACGGCAGGTGGTCGTAGAGCATGTTCATGAAGTTCGTCGCGAGATGGATCTCGGCGGTCTCGCGCTTCGGGAAATGATGGAACGCGTTGTCCGGCAGCGTCGACGCGCCATGCTGCACGGCGCCCGCCATCCCGTAGGCCGACCGCGCCAGCTCGGAGAGCGTCTGCAGCGTGTCGAGGTCCAGCTTCACGTCGGCGATCGAGCCGTCGGGCAGCACGATCCCGCCGTGCGACGTCCCGCTCTGCACGCTGATCTTGGCGAGGCCCGCGCTGCCACCGCCCATCGCCGCGACGAGGCCGTCCATGTAGGCGCGCAGCTCCTCGGGCGTGCTGTTTTGCGTCCCGACCTCGCCGATCTCGCCACCGATCGAGATCGTGACGCCCGCCGGCTGCAGGTGGCGCACGTACCTCATGATGTCGGCGCTGACCTCGTAATTCAGCCGCTGCTGCTCCGGGACCGTCGGACGGGAGAGGTCGACGAGCGTCGACGTGTCGACGTCGATGTTGAAAAATCCGGCGTTGACCGCCTCGCGCGCGAGGTGCTTCACCGCCGCGACCTCGGTCACCGGATCGACCGCGTACTTCTTGTGGTTGACCTGGAAGTGGTCGCCCTGGATGAAGACCGGGCCGCGGAACCCCTCGCGCAGCGCCGCGGCGAGCATCACCGTCGTGAACTCCTGCGGACGCTGCCCGGTGTAGCCGATCTCCGAGCGCGCGATCTCGACGATGAAGGCCGCGACGTCGAGCCGCTTCGCCGTCCGGAAGATCGACCGCGCCGTGTCGTAGGCGAGCCCGCGAATGTTGATCGCCGGGACCGTGAACCCGTGGATCTTCCCCTCGCCGCGCGCGTGATACAGCCCGTGGATCGAGGCCGGCCGCGTGCCGACCCGCTGGCCCGACTCCCAGATCACCCAGCGCGCGTGCGCCTGGGTCTCCTCATCGCCGAAGACGGCATCGTACACGAGCCGGTCCATCTGCCCGGATTGGAGCGCGTCCTCGCTGAGGAGCTGGGCGTCGAGGGGTGTCGTCATCATCGGGAGCTGAAGAGGGGCCGGGGGCTCGGCGCGCGTGCTGCGGTCGCGGCCGCCAGCGGGCCGCGGGTCGTGCGGACAGCGCTAATATGCGGCCGCCAGCGCCCCGCGGGCTAGTCGATGCGGACCGTCAGGCCGTCAAATGCCGGCGTCACGCCACGCGGCAGTTCCGCTTCGAGGTCGGCGTGGAAGTTATCGTGTGTCAGGTGCGTGAGATACGTGCGCTCCGCGCCAACCGCGCGCGCGACCTCGACCGCCTCGGGGATGCTGAGGTGCGTCGGGTGTTCTGTCCGAAACAGCGCGTTGATGACGAGCACCCGCGCGCCCGCCAGGACGGCGAGCGCCTCGGGCGGCACCCGCTTGGCGTCGGTGACGTACGCGAGGTCGCCGATCCGGTACCCATAGACCGTCACGTCCCCGTGCGGCAGCGGGACGGGCGTGACCGTGACATCGCCGATGGTGACCGGCACGAACGGCGCGAGCACTCGGGCATGGCCCTCCGGCTTCGACGTGCCCGGCAGCGGCCGGATCGCGTCGTCGAAGACGTACGGAAACTTCCGCGCGAGCGCGGCAAGCGTCGGGGCCGAGCCGTACATCGGCAGCGCCCCCTCGCGTCGCACCGAGATCGCCCGCAGATCGTCCAGGCCGTGCGTATGGTCGGCGTGGTCGTGCGTGAAGAGCACGGCGTCGACGCGGTCGATCCCGCTCGCGATCAGCTGCATGCGCAGCTCCGGCGGCGTGTCGAGCAGGATGCGCGTGCCGAGATCGGTCTCGACGACGGCACCGACCCGCGTGCGCCGGTCGCGCGGATCCGGCGATCGGCAGACCTGGCAGTGGCATCCGATCATCGGGACGCCGAAGCTCGTACCGGTGCCCAGAAACGTCAGCTTCATGCGATCTCGACCTTCAGCAGATTGGTCGTGCCCGGCACGTCGAACGGCACGCCGGCGGTCACCAGCACGCGGTCCCCGGGCCGCGCCAGCCCGCGCTCGCGCGATGCGCCCAGGGCGAGCGAGACCATCTGGGCATAGGTGTCGCAGTGCGGGACGAGGTGCGGGATGACGCCCCAGACGAGCGCCAGCTGACGATAGGTCCGCGGCGAGTCCGTCAGGGCAAGGACCGGCACGCCGGGGCGACGGGATGCAATGATGCGCGCGCTGAACCCGCTCTTCGTCAGCACGATGACGAGCGGCGTGCCCATCATGCGGGCCGCGGCCACGGTCGCCGCGGCGATCGCCTCCTCGGTCGCGACGTTGACACGTCGGCGATCCTCGGGCTCGACAAACGACCGCCCCGGCAACGGGTGGGACTCCACCTCGCGGATAATGCGGCGCATTGCCTCGACGGCGAGGCGCGGAAAGGCGCCGACCGCCGTCTCGGCGGACAGCATGACGGCATCCGTGCCATCGAGGATCGCGTTCGCGACATCACTCGCCTCGGCGCGCGTCGGCCGGGCGTGTTCGACCATCGACTCGAGCATCTGCGTCGCGGTGATGACCGGCCGCCCCAGCGCATTCGCGAGCCGAATGATGCGCTTCTGGGCGAGCGGCACCGCCTCGAACGGCAGCTCCACCCCGAGGTCGCCGCGCGCCACCATCACGCCGTCCGATGCGCCGATGATCGCCTCGATCGCCTCCAGCGCGACGTCCTTCTCGATCTTGGCGATCACGAGGAGCCAGGGCGGCAGCATCGCCCGCAACTCGGCGAGATCCTCCGCGCGACGCACGAAGCTGAGCGCGACGTAGTCGAGCTCCTCGTCGATCGCAAATGCGACGTCGGTCCGATCCTTCTCCGTGATCGACGGCGCCGACACCTGGATCCCCGGCAGGTTCATCCCCTTGTGGCTGCGCACGAGGCCCCCGTGCACCGCGCGCACGAAGACCCGCGGGCCGACGACGTCGAGCACCATCAGCTCGATCAGACCGTCATCGACCAGGATCCGGTCGCCCGCGTGCACGTCCGCGGCGAGCGCGCCGTAGGTCACCGGGACGTCATCGGCCGCCCCTCGCCCCTCGGGCGCCAGCACGAGATCCCCACCGGTCTCGACGAAAACGGGCGCGGCGAGCGAGCCGATGCGGATCCGCGGGCCCTGCAGGTCGCCCAGGATCGCGACCGGGAGGCCCCGCGCGGCCGCCGCGCGGCGCACGCGGCCGATCGCGTCTCGATGGTCCGCGTGCGTGCCGTGCGAGAAGTTGATCCGGACGACGTTCATGCCGGCGTCCAGCAGGTGCCCGACCTGTGCATCCGTCGGCGTCGCCGGTCCGAGCGTGCAGACGATCTTGGCGCGAGGCGTACGGGACGGGGACAGCACCTCCCGAAAGTAACCCGATTGGTGGGCGTTCCACAGCCGGACGAGACCGTCACAGTGTGCGCACGCGCGCCGCTGCGCGCCGCCCGGCACGGCGACCGACGGGTTAACGCCGCCGAATGCCGCGCGTCCTCCGTGTGACCGATACGGCGGAACGATCCGCCGACCACCGGAATCCGCCGTCTCCAGTCCAATGACCAGGGAGGAATGCATGTCGCACCACGTTCGTCAGTCCCTCACCGTGCTGGGCGCCGCGCTCGTCGCCGGCGCGCTCGCCGCCTGCAGCGGTGACGCGACGTCGCCCACCGGCGCGATCGTCCCCGACAGCCAGATCGAATCCGATGTCGCGGTCGTCGGCGCCGTCGTCGTCGCCGGCGATGCGTCCGACTACGGAACCACCGATGGCTCGTCCGACTACTCGGGCGACGCGGCCGTGCGCATGCTGCGGCGTTCGTCCGCCGCGGCCGTCACGATCATGTCGGGGTGCGTTCCGCTCTCCGCGAGCTATCAGCTGATCTTCCACGGCGGCACCGACACGCTCGACGTCGACCGCACGCGGCAGTACTTCTCGGGCGGCGTCTGCCAGAACGCGTTCGCCTCGGGGAGCACCGACTCGGTCGCCTACACCGGGACGGACTCGCTCGCCGTCAACGATACGGCCTTCGTCTATCACGGCACCCGCGCTCGCGTCTTCGACGTGAGCGGGTCGGGCTCGCCGCTCGCGTCGGCGACGACCCATGTCTGGAACGGCACGTCCGCCGGTGCGGCGGCGTTCACGTACACCGGGGCGGCCAACATTCGCGCCTATACCGGCACGGGTGTCGACACCGCGACCAACGTGACGTTCGCGCACCCGCGGGCGGGCGAGGTCTATCCCGACACGGGAACGATCAGCCACTGGGTGAACTGGACGCTGAACGTCACCGGCGCCCGGACCGAGACGAAGTCGGTCACGCGGCACGTCGTCGCGACGTTCAACGGCACGAACGACATCCCGCTCCAGGTCTTCGATGCCGAGACCGGCGCGCTCAAGCTGACGTGCACGCTGGACCTGGCGGTCCATCGGATCGTCCCCGGCTCCTGCCACTAGGCAGCCCGGAGATCACGGACCGCGCATCGTCGTGCCGATCGCCGGCGCGACGATGCGGCGCGACGATGCGGCGCGACGATGCGGCGCGGGGCACCGACCAGTCGTCCGGTCGGTGCCCCGCGTTCGTTTCCCCCCACCAGGTCCCGCGATCAGCGCGCGGCGACGACCCGCGTCTTCGCCTCGAGGCGACTCAGGAGGGTGTCGAACGACTTCTGAAAGCTGGCGAGGCCCTCCGCCAGCAGCTGGTCGGTCACCGCGTGGAGCGAGATCCCCGCCGACTCGATCTCGGCGATCACGCGTCGCGCGCCGTCGAGATCCTGATCGACCGTGCGCGCGGACTCGCCGTGGTCGCGGAAGGCATCGATCGTCGCCGGCGGCATCGTGTCCACCGTGTGCGGCCCGATCAGCTGCTCCACATAGAGGACGTCGCGGTAGGCGGGATTCTTCGTCCCCGTGCTCGCCCAGAGCGGCCGCTGCACCTGCGCCCCCTTCGCCGCGAGCGCATCCCACGCCGGACCGCGAAAGCGCTCGAGGAAGAGGCCATAGGCCAGCTTCGCGTTGGCGATCGCCGCCTTCCCCTTGAGGTGCGCGACCGACGGGCCCTTCGCGTCCAGCCGCTTGTCGATCTCGGTGTCGACGCGACTCACGAAGAAGCTGGCGACCGAGGCCACCCGATCCAGCGGCTTGCCGGCGCGCACCCGATCCTCAAGTCCGGCGAGGTACGCATCGATCACGTGCGCGTACGCCTCGATCGCAAAGAGCAGCGTCACGTTGACGTTGACCCCTTCGGCGATCAGCTGGCGCACCGCGATCGCGCCCTCCGGCGTCCCCGGCACCTTGACCATCACATTCGGCCGACCGACGGTCTGCCAGAGCCGCCGGGCCTCGATCAGCGTCGCGGCCGCGTCGTTGGCGACGTTCGGCGAGACCTCGATCGAGACGTAGCCATCCAGCGCCTTCGTGGCGTCGTAGACCGGGCGGAAGATGTCGCAGGCGTTGCGCACGTCGTCGGTCTCGATCGCCTCGAAAACCGTGCCCGGATCGAGCGCGGTATCGCCCGAGAGCGAGGAAAGCTGGGCATCGTAGGCGGTCCCGTCGGCGAGCGCCTTCTCGAAGATCGTCGGGTTGGACGTCATGCCCGTCAGCGCGTCGTCACGGATGCGGCGAGCGAGGTCACCGTTCCGCAGGATCGTCCGGTCGATGAAATCGAGCCAGATCGACTGGCCCTGGGCGTGCAGCTGCTGGAGTCGGTTTGCCATGGTCTCACGCTCGCTCGGGGGTTGGATACGCAAGCTATACGCGCTTCGGCTGGGCGGGAACCGCGAATCCCTCGCGGCGCTGGACCCCCCACGTGTGGACGCCACGCGCGTACTTCCAGAACGCCTGCAGCCGAAACCAGACGGTCAACTGCCGATACCCCAGATTCTCGATCAGGGCGAACCACGCGAGCCGGAACAGGTCGGCGAGTCGCGGATAGCGCCGGTACGTGACCTCCTCCAGCACCAGGGTCCAGAACGACAGCATCAGGCCGTACCCGAGCGCGACCGCGAGGAAGACGATTGCAAACTCGACGTTGATCGCCCCGAGCAGCAGGCCGATCGCGGTGATCACGTAGCCGAGCACCTCGACCACGGGCGCGAGCAACTCGCCGAAGCAGTAGAACGGCATTGCAAGCATCCCGATCGCACCATATCGGGGGTTGAACATCATGTCGCGATGCGACCACATCGTCGCGATCAGGCCGCGATGCCATCGCTCGCGCTGTCGCCCGAGGATCCTGAGCGACGTCGGCACCTCGGTCCAGGCCACCGGGTCGGGGACGAACGGCATCGTGTCGGGGAGCCGGTGTTCCTTGAGATAGCGGTGCAATCGCACGACCAGGTCCATGTCCTCGGTGATGTTCCCCGTCTGATAGCCGCCGAGCTGCAGCATGTACTCGCGGCGAAAGAGTCCGAAGGCGCCGGAGATGATCAGGTTGCCACCGAGGCGGTTCCATCCCAGGCGGCCGAAGAGAAAGGCGCGGAGATACTCGACGACCTGGACGCCGGGAAGCCAGCGGCGGTCCACCCGGGCCTCGACGACGCGCCCGTGCTCGACGCGACACGCGTTGGCGACGCGGATCGTGCCGCCGACGGCGGCGACGTGCCCGCCCATGAGGAACGGACGGGAGAGTCGGAGCAGTGCGTCCGACTCGACGAGCGTGTCGGCGTCGACGGCGAGCACGTAGGGGTAGCGGGCCGCGTTGAGGGCGGCGTTGAGCGCGTCGGCCTTGCCGCCGTTGTCCTTGTCCAGCACGAGGAGTCGCGAGTAGCGCCGCGACCGGTAGTACGCGCGGACGACCTTCGTCGCGACGGTCACCGGAAACGCCGCCGGCACCTCATACAGGTCGTACGCCGTGACGAGCCGCTGGATCGTGGCATCCGTCGAGCCGTCACTCACGAGGACGACCTCGTGTCGCGGGTACTCGAGGGTGAGGAACGACTGCACGCTGGCGACGATCGAGACTTCCTCGTTGTACGCGGGCACGAGCACCGAGAGCGGGGGGAGCGCGTCGGACCCGAGCAGCCGCTGGATGTGCTCATCGTTGGCGAGGTGCCAGTGCATCCAGGCTTCGGGGATCGCCGACAGCAGCAGCAGCGCGTAGAACGAGTTGAGACAGAGGAAGTAGACGAGGATGACGTGATCGGCGATGCCGATCGCCAGGATCGCCGCGTGCCGCACCCAGTCCGCCGCGTTCACGCGTCGGCCAGTTCGAGGACCCCGCCATCGGGGAGGCCGCTGACCATCGTCGCCATCTCCCGGGCGAACTGGTCGCTGGTCGTCTCCCGGGCCGCGCGCAGCACGCGGCGACCGGGCTCGCCGAGCTGCGCGAGCGAGAGTCCGGCGCGGAAGCGCACCCACCACGCCGGATCGGCGAGCGCGAGGCCGAGCGCGGCGATCGCGTCGGTCGCATGCAGCGCGCCGAGGGCGCGCGCCGCCTGCGCGCGGACCCGCCAGTCCTCGTCGGCGAGCAGGACCCCGAGCGCCTCCACGCTGTCCGCGTGGAAGTAGTGCTTGAGCGCGCGCGCGACCGCGAGCCGCACGCCGGGCGCGGCGTGGGTGTGGAGCGGCAGCACCCGCGTCAGGATCTCGGGCGTCGCGATCACCTCCGCGAGGTTGACCCAGACCTCGAGGCGATCGGGTGGCGTGTCGGCCCGGAGGCGGGCCGCGAGCAGGGGCACGGTCCGCGGCCAGCACTGCCGCAGCGCGCCGAAGAGGTAGTGGCGCACGGCGACCGGGCGGCGTGGCAGCGTCTCGACGACGAGCGAGACGAGCTCCGGGTCGTCGACGCGACCGAGACACGACGCGGCGGCAAGCTGCACCGCGGGATGGCGATCGAGGAGCAGTCGACGGAGGGCGAGCCGATGGGCCGGCTTGCCGACGACCGCGAGAAGTCGCACGGCGGCCAGTCGCTTCCACCACCGCCGCGAGCGCGCGCCCTGGAGCGCGCGCACCACCCACCCGTCCCGTTCCATCGCCCGGGCGAGCGCGGCGTGACGCTCGGGGGCGACGCGCAGGGTGGCGAGTCGCGTCACCTGTTCGAGCGCCGAGTCCGGCGGCAGCGCTCGCAGGTAGGCGGCGACGGCGTCGGCCGAGCCCTCACCGACGAGCCAGCGATTCATCGGCTCGGCGATCGAGGAGGCGGCCGCCGCCTCGCGTCGCGCGCGCTGGCGGCGGATGCCGCGATGCCCGAGGAGGTAGACGAGCAGCAGCAGGCAGAAGACGAGCTGCGCCGTGGCGAGCACGGCGAGCGCGATGATCGTCGAGACCTGCAGCGCCCCGATATGCGCCCAGAGGCCCGCGAGCCACGACATCGCGTCAGCCCTGATCGGGGATCTGCCGCAGCCAGATCGGGAGCTTCGCCAGCAGGACGCGGAGGTTGAGCGGCTTGATCACGTAGTCGAGCGCACCGGCCCGGAGCGCGCGGATCTGTTCGACCTCACCGGCGTGCACCGTCTGAAAGACGACGGCGAAGGCACCGGGCCGTTCGACGCGCAGCCGCTCGTGGAGCGAGTGTCCGTCGAGACCGGGGAGGTCGACGTCGATCAGCACGAGCGGGCGCTTGCCCGTCGGGGGTTGCAGGGCGAGCAGCGCGGCGAGCGCCTCCGGGCCACTGGAGTACGCCTGCACGTGGTGCCCGGCGGACCGGAGCGCATAGACGACCATGTCGGCGAGCGACGCGTCATCCTCCACGACGACGACGTCCGGCGTGTCGTCGACGGGCGTGACCGCCTCCGAGCGGCGCCGCGGCCACGGCTTGGTCGCCACGGTGCCGTCGCTCGCGAATGACGCCGTGAGGACCGCTTCAGCCTCGGCGTCCGGTGTGCCGTCCCGTTCGGGAGTCGCGGCGCCGCCGATCGTGTCGACGGATCGCGCGGCGGCGCGTGGCGGTGGCGGCGCGCCGGGTTCGGGGTGCGCGGCATTCGGCGGCGTGGCGACACCGAAGGCGAGTTCGAGCACCCCGGCGAACTGATCGATCATCGCGCCCCTGATCACGCAATCGAGCGTCGCGTCGTCGGCCCATCGGAGCGCGCGTTCCTCGAGCTTGCCCGCGAGGCGGCTCGCCTCGTGGTAGCCGTAGGTGCCGGCGGTCCCGTGCACGCGGTGGAGCTCGCGCCGGACGGCGTCGACGACGTCGGATGCGGTCGGCGAGCGGGTGAGTTGGGCGGCAAGCGCGCGGAGCGTCTCGACCGTTCGGAGTCCCGAGACGCGAAAGCGGTCCTGCAGCGCGCGCATCACATCCGGAGGCAGCGTCGGTTGCCCGGTCAAACGGCCGCTCTCCCCCAATTCGCCCCCTGCGACATCGTGCACGCGTTGCGCCGTCGGTCGTGGCCTCGTCACCTATGCAGACGACACACGATTCCCCACGGAGTAGACGGCTCGCTCCGCACCCGGTCACGCATGCGTTTGCTCTGTGCCGACGACGAAGCCGACATTCGCGCCATTCTCGAACTCGCGCTGGGACTCGATCCCGAGTTCCACGTCACCGTCGTCGAGTCGGGGCACGACGCGTTGCAGATGGCGACGACGGCGCCCTTCGACGCGATCATCCTCGACGGCATGATGCCCGGGATGGATGGCTACGAGACCTGTCGACGACTCAAGGCCGACCCGGCGACCGCGGCGATTCCTGTGCTCTTTCTCACGGCGAAGACCCAGCGCGAGGAAGTGACGCGCGCCCTCGCGCTCGGCGCCATCGCCTGCCTCACCAAGCCGTTCGATCCGCTCACGATCGCCCGGGACGTGCGCGCCGCCCTCGCCGCACCGCGAGCCGTGACGTAGGCGACCGCGGCGCCCGGCGCCGCGGTCAGGGGATGCGGATCCGCGCGCTCGCGGAGAGGGTGTACCCGGAGTAGTCGTTGGCCGAAGCGGCGTTGGCCGAGACCGGCGACGCCGCGCGCGAGTAGCCGCCGCCGAGCAGGAACTCCGTCCCCGGCGCGACACGGTATCCGGCGCTCGCCTGCACCCGTTCCGCAGGCCGCACGGACGGCGCCGCACCAAAGAGCGCGATCCGCTGCGCACCGGCGCCGAGCTCGACGGACGCGATCCACCCGGACGCATTCGTGCTCGACCAGCGACCGATCCCTTCGGCGAGGAGATAGCTCGCGGGCGTGAAGTACCCGTCGACGCTGTCAGGACGCAGGTATCCATACCCGTGCGCGCCCGCGCCAAGCGAGAGCCCGTGCCAGGGGCCGGAGCGGATCGACACCGCGCCCTCGATCCGCTCGTCGAGCCGCGCGCCGCCGCCGACAGTCGCGTAGCCGCCGGTCGCATCGAACCGGCCGCCGTCCTCGCCGCCGATGAACGAGTCGAAATCCGCGCCGACACTCGACTGCCGGATGCCGCGGGCGATCAGCGCCGCCGTCTCGTCAAACGCGTCGACCGCACCACCGACGCCGACCGTGATCGCCGACCCGAGCCGCGCCCCCGCGTGCGCCGAGCCGATCAGCGTCGCCACCGCGCGCGTCGCGCCGTCGACGCCGTCGGTGTACGCGACGCCGCCCTCGGCGCGCAGCGTGAGCCGGTCGCCGGCCGTGCCCCACGTCGTCGCGAGCCGGCCCTCGGTCGACGTCCCGTGCGCGAGACCGCGCCAGGCATCGCGCACCTGCGCCGTCGCCGAGAGTCGGCCCGACCACGGCGCGAGCGCGTCGGCCTCGACCGCGGCGAAGAGGCTCGTGTTGTGCTCGCTGTCGCCGGACCCGATGATCACAGGCCGGATCGCCCCCGAGACGAGCGGTCGAATCGCGAGCCACTGCGTGCGCGCCTCGCCGTCGTCGGGGTGCGCGGCGAGCCCGCGCTCCACCGCGCGCGCCGCGGGCCGCGGCCGACCCTCCCAGACGAGCACCTGCGCGAGACCCGTCCACGCTTCCGTGTCCATCGAATCGCGGGCGACGACCGCGCGATAGATCGTCTCGCTCGCCGTGAGTCGCCCTTCCCACGCGAGGACCTGCGCGAGCCCCTTCTCGGCGTCGGGCCCGGCGCCCGCCGCGATCAGGGTGCGGTAGATCGAGTCGGCCGCGGCGAGCCGGCCGGACCACGCGATCACCTGCGCTCGCGCGCCGGCGGCGTCCAGGTTGCGCGGATCGGTCGCGAGGACCGAGTCGTAGCACGCGATCGCGGCCGGATACCGATGCGCGAGCGCGAATGCCCGCGCGGTCGCCATCTGCCGCGCGACGGGCGATGCCGACGCGTCGGCCGTCGGCTCCTGCGCCCGCGCACCCGAGGAGCCGAGCGTCACCGCGAGGAGCGCCACGAGCCACCACACCTGCCGCGCTCCACCACCGTGTTGCATGCTGCATAGACGGCGCGCGGGGTGATGGTGTCACCACGGCACGATCGCGACTCCAGCGTTCGTCGGGAAAATCGCTAGCCGCGCGTCCGGTCGACGCCCTCGCCGGATGCCCGCAGCGCACGCCCTCTCGCCTCGGCCAGCGCACGAGCGATCCCCCGGTAAAACGCCGCATCGTCCGAGCGATGCTGCTGCTCGAGGGTCGACGCAGCGAGCTCGAGCGCGTAGAGCAGGTTGCCAAGGTAGAGCTCGGCGAGACTTCCGACGGTTGCGTCGGCCGAGTCCGACACGTCGCTCAGCCGTTTGGCCGAAAGATCGGCGACTCCGCGGTCGGCGACTCGAGTCGGGGATCGTCGAGCGCGACGACGCGGACGACGACGGCCGTGATGTTGTCGAGGCCGCCACGGCGATTCGCCTCGTGGACGAGCGCGTCGACCAGCGGGCCGGGCGACGACTTGCCGTGCACGATGCGATGCAGATGCGCGTCCTCGAGCATTCCGGTCAGCCCGTCGCTGGCGACGAGAAAGAGATCCCCGACGAGCAACTCGCCGGTATAGACGTCGGGCTCGACCTCGGGACTCGCCCCGACGCAGCGCGTGATGACGTTGCTGTAGGGGTGATAGCGCGCCTGCTCCGGGGTGATGAACCCGGCGTCGACCTGCTCCTGCACGTACGAATGGTCCTTGGTCAGCTGCTCGAGGACGCCGTTGCGCGCACGATAGATCCGCGAGTCGCCGACCTGGCCGATGAGGTAGCGATTGCCGCTCAACACGAGAACCGACGCCGTCGTGCCCATCCCCTGCTTGTCGACCTCGGCGATCGTGCGATTGAAGATCGCGCGATTCGCCTGCTGCAGGGCCGAGCGCAGCGTGTCGGTCGAATCGGGCGAGGCGACGTCGCGAATCTTGGCGATCTCGCGCGTGACCATCTGCACGGCCATCGCACTCGCGACCTCGCCGGCCGCGTGCCCGCCCATGCCGTCGGCGACCATGAAGACGCCACGATACGGGGTCGCGTCGGCGTGCATGCTGTCCTCGTTGCCGGCGCGCACCATGCCGACGTCCGTGCGCGACGCGTAGATCAGCTGCATCAGCGGGTCACCACGAAGGCCGCGACCCCGCCGATCGCCACGATCGCGACGAGCCACGCCCACCACGGGACCCCGCCCGTCGCGATCGGGTCGGGGTCGTCGAACGTCGACCGTTCGGTCGCCGGCCGCGCGCGCGATGGCGCCGCCGCCTGGCCCGCCGCGCGACGCGCCGCCTCGGGGACGCCGTACTGGCGCGTGAACGCGCGCGGCTCCGTCGACGGCTCCGTCAGGGTCAGCCGGAACGCCAGCTTGACGCCGCCGATCCGCAGGTCCGCGTCCGGTGTCAGTCGATCCTCGACAGTGAGCCGCCGGCCGTTCACATAGGTGCCATTGGTCGAGTCCAGGTCGGTGACATACCAGACACCATCGCGGCGCTGCAGCTTGGCGTGCGCGTCCGAGACGCTCTCCTCCGCGAGGACGATGTCGTTGTGCGCGCCGCGACCGAGGTGCACCAGCACCGACGTGATCGGAAAGGTGCGGCCACGCGGGATGCCGCTCCCATCGCCGATCACCTCGAGCGTCGCGAGCGGCGGTCGGGGCGGCGGCGGCGCCGGCGCGACGGAGACCGGAGCGGGAGTGCTCGACGCCGGAGTGCTCGACGCCGGAGTGCTCGACGCCGGAGTGCTCGACGCCGGAGTGCTCGGCGCGGCCGCGATCGGCGCTGACGTGATCGGCGCTGGCGTGATCGGCGCTGGCGTGATCGGCGCTGGCGTGATCGGCGCCGGGACGATCGGCGCCGGCGCGGGGGCGGGCGCGGAGGCCGCGGGCGCGCCGATCGAGGCGGCGACGCCCCCGCCGGCGCCGACGCCCGCGTTGGCCGTCGGCAGTACGTCGGCGTAGAAGCGGAACTCCTCGGCGCCGAGGCGGATCACGTCTCCGCGGCCAAGCACCTGCATCGCCTCGATGCGGGCCCCGTTGACGAAGACGCCATTGGTGCTCGTGTCGCTCAGCACATAGCCGACGTCGCCGGCGACGATCTCCGCATGACGGCGGGAGACGTCCGAGGACGGAATGACCACGTCGCACGCCGCGTCGCGGCCGAACGCCAGACCACCCGGGGGGACGAGGTACTCGCGGCCGTCGACGAGCGAGATCACGCGCCCGCCCGAGGCGGCCGTCGCCTTGCCCGGCGACGGGGCGCGCAGGCGCTGCAGATCCGGGACGTTGGCGCTGGAGATGAACTGCGTGCTGCCGCCGCGCCGGTCATCACCGAAGAAGAGTTCCGTCTCCCAGATCTCGATCTTGTCGCCGTGTATGAGCGGCGTCGGCTCGGCGCCGAGTTGCACACCGTTGACCCGGACGCTCCCGTCGGCGCGCCGAATGGAGACCTGATTCTCGCGCGACAGATCGACGATCGCCTGCACCGAGGGCGTTGCCGCGGGTCCGGGGATCGAGACATCCGCTCCAGTGCCCGCGCCGATTCGCGTCTCGCCCACGCGCAGGGGATACCGTTTTTCGTTGAGCTCGAGGTAGGGCATCCTGAGGCGCGCGGCCCCGCTAGGGGCAATGGAAAGTTGCGTGAGAAGGTATGGGTAGCCGCCGGGGGTCGCAAGCCGCGCTGCCCCCGGGCGACGACGCAACCCCGCGCCGTGCAACGGCATCCCGCATCGCCGCGCGCCGCGCCGGTCAGGCCACGGCCGCATCGGTCCACGTCCCCACCTGGAGCTTGTACAACCGCTCGTAGAGCCCCGCGCGCAACAGCAGCTCGCGATGCGTGCCGCGCTCGCGGATCTCCCCGTGATGGAGGACGAGAATCTCGTCCGCGCCGACGATCGTGCTCAGTCGGTGCGCCACGGCAATCGTCGTGCGCCCGCGCATGAGGATGGCGAGCGCGCGCTGGATCTCGGACTCGATCTCGCTGTCGACCGCACTCGTCGCTTCGTCGAGCAGCAGCAGGTCGGGATCGGCGGCGACCGCCCGCGCAAACGAAAGGAGCTGTCGCTCGCCGACGCTGATCGACGCCCCGCGCTCGCCCAGCCGATACGCGTAACCATCAGGGAGCGCCGCGATGACGCGATCGGCCCCGACCTCGATGGCGGCCTGCCGGACGGCCTCGTCGCCGATCGGCGACGAGAGCCGGATGTTGCTCATCACGTCGCCGGCAAAGAGGAAGATGTCCTGCTGCACGTAGCCGATGCGGGACCGGAGCTCGCCGAGCGGGATGTCGCGCACGTCGACGCCGTCGACACGAATGCGGCCGCGCTGCGGATCGTAGAAGCGCATCAGCAGGCTGACGATCGTCGTCTTGCCGGCGCCGGTGTGCCCGACGAGGGCCACGGTCTCGCCGGGCCGCGCGCGGAAGCTGACACCCTTCAGCACCCACTCGATCGGCCGCTCGGTCGCCCCCCCGGGCCGGTCGTACGCAAACCAGACATCCTCGAACTCCACCGTCACGCCGCGCGACGCGCCGGCGGGCCGCATCGTCCGGCCGGCGGCGCCGCCCGAGACGCCCGCCGGCGTGTCGAGCAGCGTGAAGATCCGCTCCGACGACGCCATCGCCTGCTGCAGCGTGTTGTACTTGTCCGAGAGGTCCTGCAGCGGCTGGAAGAAGCGCCGCACGAGCTGCAGGAATGCCGCCACCGTGCCGATCGTGAGGGTGTGACCGTGCACCCTCCCGACCGCGGCGAGGATCAGGCTCGCGAGCGCGACGGAGGTGAGGATTTCGATCGCCGGCAGGTAGAGCGCGTAGATCGTGATCGACCGGAGGTTGGCGTCGAGGTGCGCCTGGTTCAGCCGTTCGAACCGCCGCGCCTCGGCGTGCTCGCGGCCGAAGAGCTGCACGATGCGCATCCCGGTGAGGCGCTCCTGCAGAAAGGCGTTGATCCGCGCGAGCCGCGTGCGGATCTCCCGATAGGACGCCCGCACGTGGATGCGGAAGACGTGGGACGTCAGCAGCACGAGCGGGATCACGAGGAACGCCGCGACCGCCAGCCGCCAGTCGGTGACGATCATCAGGATCGCGATCGCCAGCAGCGTGAAGAGATCGCCCAGGCCGGCGACGACGCCGGAGGTGAAGAGTTCGTTGAGCGCCTCGACGTCGGAGGTGACGCGCGTGATCAGGCGCCCGACCGGGTTCCGGTCGAAGAACGTCACCGGCAGCACCTGCAGGTGCGCGAAGATCTGCGTCCGGAGGTCGCGCATCACGCGCTGACCGAGCAGGCTCGTGAGCAGCGTCTCGCCGTAGGACGCGGCCGTCTGCACGACGAGCGCGACGACGTAGACCAGTACGAGCTGGCGCACCAGCGCGAAGTCATGGCGCGGTATCGCGACGTCGAGGACCTTGCGCGTCAGCTCCGGCCCGACCAACTGCAGCGTGCCCTCGACCAGCATGCAGACGAGCGCGACGGCTGCCAGCGCCCAGTAGGGACGCACGTACGCCACCAGCCGCCGCGCGAGGCGACCGTCGTAGGCCTTGCCGAGAGCGTCTTCCTCGTGGATTCCGGCGCCCGCCTGACCCGCCATTCGCGGAAGGCTAACGGTCGCGTCCGGAGCGTGGCAACGTGCGGGGTTGACCGGGTCTCCTGCGCCGTCCAGACTGCGCGCCGTGCCACTCTGGATGCACTGGATCATTCTCGGCTTCGTCGCGGGCGCGTTGGCGAAGTTCCTGATGCCGGGACGCGACCCGTCCGGGTGCATCGTGACGACGGTGCTGGGCATCCTCGGCGCGTCGGTCGGTGGATTCATCGGCACCCGTTTCGGCTGGGGGGCCGTGACGGCGGCGCACCTCAACCTGCATTCGCTCGCCCTGGCGACCCTCGGGGCGATCGTCGTGCTCGCGCTCGGACGCGTGCTCTGGCGCGCCACGCGGCCGGCGGCGTCGCCGGGTCCCCGCGCGCGGCACTAGCGCCGGGGCGACCGCGGCGCGGCGTCCGGCGTTTCCTCGAGCGCTATCTTTCGCAGGTGAAAGACCGGCTGACAGTGCGCGGCGCGCGCCAGCACAATCTCAGGAACATCGACGTCGATATTCCGCGACGGCAGCTGACGGTGATCACCGGCCCGTCAGGGTCCGGCAAGTCGTCGCTGGCGTTCGACACGATCTACGCCGAGGGCCAGCGCCGGTACGTCGAGTCCCTGTCGGCCTACGCGCGACAGTTTCTCGAGCGGATGGAGAAGCCCGACGTCGACTCGATCGACGGGCTTTCGCCCGCCGTGGCGATCGAGCAGCGCAACCCGACAAAGACGTCGCGGTCGACCGTCGGCACCGCGACCGAGGTGTACGACTACCTGCGGCTCCTCTGGGCCCGCGTCGGGCGTACCCTCTGCCCGAAGTGCGGCCGCGAGCTCCGCCCCGACACGGTGCAGTCGGTGACGGATGCCGTGCTGGCGCTCCCCCCGGGCACGCGGTTCAGCGTCACGTTTCCGCTCCGCATGTCGGATCGCGTCACGCACGACGTGGCGGTCGAGAACCTGCGCGCGCAGGGATTCGTGCGCGTCAGCACCAATGGCGTCGTGCACCATCTCGACGACCTCGCGGCGGCCGGCATCGACTTGCCGACCGCGCCGGAACCACTCGTCCTGGTCGATCGACTGACGGTCGATCCCGCCACCAGCGGCCGGATCGCGGACGCGGTCGGCACCGCGTTCGCCGACGGGGACCGGGACTGCGTGATCCTCTTCGCCGAGGCCGTGCTGCCGCCGCCGGGGACGACGGGCGACGCGGCGCCGGAGCCGGTGACGCAGCTGCGGTTCACGGAACGGTTCGAATGCCCCAACGACGGGACGCGGGCGCCGCAGCCGACCCCGCAGCTCTTCTCCTTCAACAATCCGCGCGGCGCCTGCCCGACGTGCAACGGGTTCGGCGCGGTGCTCGAGTACGACCCGTCGCTGATCGTGCCGCACGCCGACCGGTCACTCGCCGACGGGGCGATCGATCCGTGGACGAAGCCGCGCTACGAGGCCCAGCGCCGCACGCTCCTCGACTTCGCACGCCGCGAGTCGATCCCGACGACCGTGCCGTGGTCGGCGCTCACGGAGGCGCAGCGGACGCTGTTGCTCGAGCGGCCGCCGAAGGGACGCGGCGGTTACGTCGGCATACTGCCGTTCCTCCGTCGGCTGGAGGAGAAGCGCTACAAGCAGTACATCCGCGTCTTCCTGCGACAGTACCAGTCGGCCGAGACGTGTCCGTCGTGCCAGGGCGCGAAACTGCAGCCGGAGGCCCTGCACGTCCGCGTCTGGGGCCGGACGATCGCCGAGGTGGCCGAGCTGCCGCTCGATGCGCTGATGACGTGGGTCACCCACGTGCCGCTGACGCCGTTCGAGATGTCGGTCGCCGATGCCCTTCTCGGCGAGGCACGCGACCGCGTGCGGTTTCTCTGCGACGTCGGCCTGGGGTATCTCTCGCTCAATCGCGCGACGCGCACCCTCTCCGGCGGCGAGGCGCAGCGGATCGCGCTCGCCAACTCGCTCGGCTCCCGACTCGTCGACACCCTCTACGTGCTCGACGAGCCGTCGATCGGCCTGCATCCGCGCGACATGGCGCGGTTGCTGGCGCTGCTGACGCGGCTCCGCGACGGGGGGAATACGGTGCTCGTCGTCGAGCACGACCTCGAGGCGCTGCGCCACGCCGACTATATGATTGAGCTCGGGCCCGGCAGCGGGACCGAGGGTGGCCGCGTCGTCTTCGCCGGTCCGATCTCGCAGGCCGCCGAGAGCCCGCTGACCGGGCAGTATCTGACCGGGGCGCGCCAGATTCCCCTCCCCGAGGCACGGCGACCGGTCGGCCCGCGGTGGCTGACCCTGACGGGGGCCCGCGAGCACAACCTGCAGGGCGTCGACGTCCGCATTCCGCTCGGCGCGATGACCGTCGTGACCGGCGTCTCGGGCTCGGGGAAAAGCACGCTCGTGCACGACGTCCTGTACCGGGCGCTGGAGACGCGCCTGACCGGCGATCACTCGGCCAAGGTCCACTTGGGTGAGCGCGTCGGCACCTATGCGACGCTGACCGGGGCGGAGCAGCTGGACGATGTCGTGCTGATCGACCAGACCCCGATCGGCCGGTCCCCGCGGTCCAACCCCGTGACGTACATCAAGGCGTACGACGAGATCCGGCGGATCTTCGCCGAGACGCCGCTCGCCCGGGAGCGCGGCTACACGGCCGGCACCTTCAGCTTCAACGTCGCCGGCGGCCGGTGCGAGGCCTGCGAGGGCGCCGGGTATACCGAAGTCGAGATGGTCTTCATGGCCGACGTCTACGTACCGTGCGACGTCTGCGGTGGGCGGCGGTTCCGGTCAGACGTGCTGGAGGTGACCGTCCATGGAAAGACGATCGCGCAGATCCTCGAGCTGACGGTGGAAGAGACGGTGCGCTTCTTCCATGGCGAGGCGAAGCTGACGTCGGCGCTGTGGCAGCTGCAGCGTGTCGGGCTCGGCTATCTGCGGCTCGGCCAGCCGGCGACGACGCTCTCGGGCGGCGAGGCGCAGCGGGTGAAGATCGCGCGCGAGCTCGCGATCTCGGCGCGCACGAGCGGGCGCAAGCTCTATATCATGGATGAGCCGACGACGGGGCTCCATCTCGAGGACATTCGCAAGCTCGCCGACGTGTTGCATCGGCTCGTCGATCACGGGCACACGGTGCTGCTGATCGAGCACAACCTCGATGTGATCAAGCTCGCGGACTGGGTGATCGACCTCGGGCCGGAAGGGGGGATGCAAGGCGGGCACCTGGTGGCGATGGGTCGGCCGGAGGAGGTCGCCCTCGTCGACGGCTCGCACACGGGCGTCTGGTTGCGCACCGTCCTGCCGCCGCCCGCGCCGGTCTCGCGATTGTCGGGCCGGTCCGGGCCCCGTAGCTTGGCGACACTCGTCGCTCGACGCGAAACACCGGCGGCTGAAGCGTCGTAGTATCCGGTAACGGCGGAGGGAAGCGGATGGGTCCGGAGATCGCGGTACCGGTGGCGTTTTTCGCGACGTGCTTCGCGATCCCCGTCGGCATCAAGTACATCAGCTACAAGCAGTCGCAATCGCGCGGCACGCCCGAATCGGCGGCGGCGCTGACGACGGTCGAGCAGCGACTCGCGCGGGTCGAGGTCGCGCTCGACGACCTGACGACGGAAATGGCGCGGGTTGCGGACGGGCAGCAGTTCCTGACGAAGGTGCTGGTCGATCGCCCCCGGGACGCGGTCGGCCTCCCGGTCGGCGACGCCTCGGCGACCGCCCCCTCATGACCGGGACGGGGAGCGCCGATGTCCGACAATGATCTGGTCGCGCTCATGGTGGCGGCGGCGACGTTCCTGGCGCCGACGTTGATGTTCATTCGGGCCCTCATGAAGAAGTGGTCGGCACCGACGGGCGCACCGGTCGAGGGGACGCTGCAGGCGCTCGAGCAGCGATTTGCCCGCGTGGAGGTCGCGCTCGACGATCTCTCGGCCGAGATCTCGCGACTGGGCGAGGGGCAGCAGTTCGTGACGAAACTGCTGGCCGAGCGCGCGCGCGACGCCGTCGGCCCGGCGGAGGGGCGCAACTAGTGGATCACAACACGGCGATTGTCGCGGTCTTTTCGGTGGTGGCGTGCGCCGTGCCCGTCAGCGTCTTCGCGAGTGCGCTGCTCAAGCGGTGGTCGACGCCGCAGGAGTCGACCACGGGGGTGCGCGAATCGCTCGACGCGATGCAGGAGCGGTTTGCGCGGGTCGAGGTCGCGCTCGACGAGCTCACGGCAGAGCTCGGCAGGGTCTCGGACAGCAACCAGTTCCTGACGCGCCTGCTCGCAGACCGCCAGAAAGAACCCCAGCAGCTCCCCTAAGTCACGCTTCTGGCGTCGGTTGCGCTACCGCGTCGCGACGCGGATTTCGATCACTTGACAATGTTCGATCATTAGCTAAATATCCATCAATGGGAAACGTCTTCAAGGCTCTCTCGGATCCGACCCGACGCCAGGTGCTGCAGCTGCTGAAGGCCCGGCCGATGACCGCGGGCGACCTGGCGGAGCACTTCGACGTGACCAAGCCGACGATGTCGGCGCATTTCGCGGTGCTGCTCGCTGCCGATCTGATCCAGGCGGAGAAGCAGGGCCGCACCATCACCTATCGGCTCAAGATGTCCGTGCTGGAGGAGGCGCTGCTCGGATTTTCGGCAGCCTTCGGCCTCCAGCTCGCCAACCCCGACGGCGGCGAGAGCGTCGCCCGAGACGGAGACGACCGATGACGACCGCTCCCGCTCCCGACACCCTGGCCGAGATCCTGCGCGCCCTGCTACTCGCCGC